>Ga0187894_10001072_pt1 | contig 36320 bp, 32 predicted proteins | sample GBC1701081metaG_FD_136650 | JGI IMG/M metagenome (GOLD analysis project Ga0187894, IMG submission 136650) | White microbial mat communities from a lava cave in the Kipuka Kanohina Cave System on the Island of Hawaii, USA - GBC170108-1 metaG ...
ACCTGGAGGTTGGGTTCCGATGGGAAGCAACACGACATTGGTATCGTACTGGCCGCTGACGCTCAGATTCAGATCCCACGGTCTGGGGCCCTTAGGAACCGCGGTTCGTTGCTGCAGAACCTCCCGAGCGATTCGAGCGAGTTCGGACTCCGGCTCGCCCGAGGCAATTGCGGCTTCGATTTCTTTTTGACCCTGATCAATCATTCCACGCTCATAGTACGACATCCCCGTGTAATATCGAGCGGTCGGTGTGAGATCAGGGCTGAGAGCCATGGCTCGGGAAAACAAGGCAGACGACTGATCGAACGATTTCAGTTCATGCGAGACGACTCCCTGATAGAAATAGACGAGCGGATTATTTGGATCGAGTTTCTGGGCCTGATCAAGCGTTGCCAGTGCCTCGCGATATTTCCCGAGTTGACTTTGCGAGATGGCGAGTCCCAGCCAGGCTTGAGGACGAGCCCCCTGTCTAATTGTAAGATCGTGAAAGAGGGTTTCGGCTTCATGATACCTTTTCAGGCGTAACAGCGTCTGTCCCAGGTATTCGATCGCCTCGGGGTCGTTCGGTGAGGCTTGTCGTGCCTGTTCGAAGTGATCGACGGCTTGTATATAGTGTCCCCGACCAAACTCCACGATCCCTTTCGAAATGTTGAAATCATAGGTCTCATTCGGCGCCTGTGCCCACGCGACGTGATCGAACACGAGCCCGATGACACAGATACACAGCGCGCAATACCAATTGCTTAATCCGTGTCGCTGGCGCATGGAGATTGTCTTCGATACAGGCAATGGACGAACGCCTTCGAACCGCTATACGTATCAGGCAGGGTAGCAAAGCAAACATATCAGTCAACGAATTGCATGAATTTTCGCAACGCCCATGATCTGCCCCGTGCGCTGTGGTTGGGCTAGACCGCCTAGGATACTGAGAGATACTATTGGGCCTCGTTGCACAGTGCCCGGCGTCCCATCGCTGGAAGTTGACACCTGCCTCTTCGGATCGTAGCCTGTCTCTGGTTCCCTTTCATGCCTCACAAACAGGTCGTCATCATCGGGGGTGGTTTCGGTGGCCTGACGGCCGCGCAGTCGTTGCGTGATGCCGACGTGCTGCTCATCGACCGCACCAATCATCACCTTTTTCAACCGTTGCTCTACCAGGTGGCCACTGCCGCGCTGGCTCCCGGCGATATTGCCTGGCCGTTTCGCACTATCTTTCGGCGGCACCCGCATGTCCGCGTGGTCATGGATGAAGTCCTGTCCATCGATCGGGCAGCGCGTCTCGTGCAGTTGCGGGTCGGCACGCCGATTGCCTTTGACGTCCTCATCGTAGCACCCGGATCGCGGCACTCTTATTTCGGGCACGACGCGTGGGAAAAGTCCGCACCAGGGCTCAAAACACTAGCCGATGCGGTCCACCTTCGCGAGAAGATGCTGCTGGCATTTGAGGAGGCCGAACGACGACGAATCGCCACCGGCACAAGGGATGGACTCACATTCGTGATCGTGGGGGGAGGTCCCACCGGCGTAGAGTTGGCCGGTGCGCTGGCGGAGATTGGACGGAAGGCCATGGGGCCAGATTTTCCGAACTTGCGCCTCGATGATCTCGCCATTCTGCTCGTGGAAGGCGGCTCTCGCATTCTACCCGGGTTCAGTTCCGACCTCTCAGCGAAAGCTGTTACCGCGCTCGAGCGCATGGGCGTCACGATCAAACTCAACAGCCTGGTGAGTGAGATCCGCGCCGATGGTGTGATGATCGGAAGCGAATTCGTTCGATCCACGAACATCATCTGGGCGGCGGGCAACAAGGCATCGCCGCTTCTGACCTCGCTCGCAGTTCCCCAGGACGGGTCCGGTCGGATCAACGTTCAACGGGATTTGACGATTCCAGGTGACTCCTGGATCTTTGTCATTGGCGATGCCGCGCATTGTACCGGTCCGGACGGGAACCCCTTGCCGGGATTAGCTCCCATCGCCGTGCAACAAGGCCGCTATGTCGCAATGCTCATTCGTGAGGAGACCGCTCCGGACCAGCGCCGGCCGTTTGTCTACGCGGATCGAGGCATGCTGGCCACCATCGGACGCGCACAAGCCGTGGCGCAGATCGGGATATTGCGCTTATCCGGACTGGTCGCCTGGCTGCTCTGGTGCGTGGTTCATATCTTCCTCTTGATAGGGTTCCGCAGTCGCGTGCGGGTAATGTTGGAATGGATGTGGTACTACCTCACGTTCAAGCCTGGCGCAAGAATCATCTATACGCGGCTGCGACAATCCAATGAAGAAGAGAGAACGATACCGTCACGCTCCGCTGGATCTGACTCGAAGGAATGAGTCAGTCTCGAAAGATTGGGGGTCAGGCTTGCAATCCAACATCGCACGTCGAAGAAATGCCTTAGTCCACCGTTTCGCGGCCCACGGCGTTCCGCCACTTCCGTTGAACCCCTCCCGCCTTACATTGCATGTTTCACAGGTCTTAGATTGCACCTCATAGGGGAAGATTGATAAAGAAGAGTGATATCCGCTGTCTGAGAGATTCGTTCTTTATCGCCGTACCAGAAGGACTCGCACCCATGCCTGACATCGTCACACGATGGACTCGAACCCGGCCCGCCCCTTACCTAATCGCCGGCCTCCTGCTTGTCCTGACCCTCATGAGCCTTGTCCCGGCCTCGCTCGACGCGGCACAAGGAGGCAAGTCGGAGGTGTTCCCCGTGCAAAAAGCTGCACCGGCGGCGGTCGTTATCGAGACCGCCGGAAATGAAGTGGAGTTACGGCGTCAATTGCGGGCCAAAAATGGGGTGTCTGAACTCAGTTCCGACACCTCGGTGATCCGCTTCTCGGTCGCGCCAACGGGGAGCTTTGGGTTTATTACCCCAAAGCTCCTGGGATTGGCCTTGATCACACAGAGTCCAGATCTCCCGTTGGAACAGATGCCTCCCGTCTCCAATGCTTACGAGATTCATAAGCTCGCCGACGGTAGTGGGATGCTGGTGGGATTCGTGGAGGCAACTCTCAAGCCTCAACTGACACCGAGTCAGCGGCCGAAGAATGTCCGGATCGGGCTCTATTCCAATCCCTCGGGCAAGGCTCCGCACATCGTCGCGGTACCCTTGGTCAAACTGGTTGTCGATCGGATGCCGATCCGGCTCGATGCCAAGGAACCAGGCAGTGCGGTCCTGTTCGATATGGATTTGCAGAGCACTGCCAACCGTACGTCGTCTCAAACCGGACCTTAACCCCGCATTATTCATGACGGTCCGTCGCGAAATGGCGGAGTGGCGCGCGACAAGCGCGAGGAGCGAGATTCGCATGACGTGTGGGCCTTGTCCCTGCCAATCGCGCTTTTCCCGCCAGTCTCGCCCGTCCCGCTTGAGTCAGGGATCGACGATTGCAGCAGAAACATTCATGAATAATGTTGGTTGACAGCAGTCTTTTCGTCTTGGAGAACACATCATGGCCTTGACCGCCTATAACCATGTGCCGGTTCCGTCTTTCATGTATGGCACGGCTTGGAAAAAAGAGGCCACGACGCAACTGGTGCAGTTAGCGGTGGCGGCGGGCTTCACGGCCATCGATACGGCCAACCAACTGATCCATTACCAGGAAGCTCTGGTGGGGGAGGCCTTGTTGGCCCTTTCGGAGCAGGGGATCGCGCGAGATCGCCTCTTTCTTCAAACCAAGTTTACGCCGACGAATGGTCAGGACCATCGCACCCCCTACGATGCCTCGGCCACTCTCACCACCCAAGTGACCCAATCCTTCGACAGTTCGTTGGCCCACCTGCACACCGAGTATCTAGACTCCTACGTGTTGCACGGGCCCTATCAGCGGCAGGGATTGGGAGACGCGGACTGGGAGGTGTGGGCCGCCATCGAAGGGCTCTATCAGTCAGGGAAAACAAAAATGATCGGCATCAGCAATGTCACGGCTGAGCAACTCGCCCAACTCTGTACCCGGGCGGCGGTGAAACCCATGGTGGTGCAAAACCGCTGTTTTGCCGCACTGGAATGGGACAAAGAGGTGCGGGAGATCTGCCGGGCCTATGGCATTATCTACCAAGGCTTTTCGCTGTTGACTGCCAATCGAGAAGTCTTTGCTGATCCAGGCATTCGGGCCATCGCACAACGGTTGGGGACTGGTCTCGCACAAGTCGTATTTCGGTTTGCGATGCAGGTCGGGATGCTCCCGTTGACCGGCACCACGAACCCGCAGCATATGAAAGATGATCTCCAGGCTGAACTGCTTACCCTCACCGCTGAAGACATGCAGGTGATCGAAACGATTGGGATGTAGCCACCTTCACTGGAGGCGCGGATTGGGTGGTCTTACACTGCGCGCGTCCAACGAGGGCCTTCACCCCGTTCTCACCTGCCCACCCTCGCGGCGCCGAGACGCCTCGTTTCCCGACAGTCCGCGCGTTGCGCGAGCGAGAAGACCGCCCAATCTGTGCCGCCCTATTCCCCGCTCTGCTGAATCAGCTTCGCCACCAATCCCGTCCAGCCCGTTTGGTGACTCGCACCGATGCCTGCGCCGTTGTCTCCATGGAAATATTCATAGAAGGGAACCACGTCTCGCCAGAGGGGATCTTCCTGGAACTTGGCGGTGTCTCCGAAGACGGGGCGCCGCCCGGTTTGGTCGCGGAGAAAGATGTGCGTGAGCCGCCGTGACAATTCTGCCGCGACTTCGTTCAAAGGGATGGCTCGACCAGAGCCAGTCGGACATTCGACTGTATAGTCGTCGCCGAGAAAGTAATGGAACTTCTGGAGCGATTCGATCAGCAGATAGTTAACGGGAAACCAGATCGGACCACGCCAGTTCGAATTGCCGCCGAAGAGTCCAGTGCTCGATTCGGCTGGCTCATAGCCCACTCGATAGTCGATGCCCATTGCCGACAGCAGATAGGGGTGATGTTTGTGATAGCGCGAGAGGGCACGGATACCGAACGGAGAGAGGAATTCCTCTTTATCCAGCATGTAGCCCAGTACTGATTTCAACCGCGTCCTGTTGACCAGCGAGAGAAACCGCCGAACCCCTCCGTCATATGATTGTGTTTCCACATGGGCACTGAAGTCGGGCCGGTTTTCAATGAACCACTGCATACGATGTTTAAACCGGGGAAGGCTATCGATGAGTTCAGAATCCAACGTCTCAACCGCAAAAAGCGGGATCAACCCGACCAGTGACCGGACCTTCAAGGGAAGCGTCTGTCCGTCTGGAAGATGCAGGACGTCGTAGAAAAATCCGTCCTCCTTGTTCCATAGCTCAATTTTTTCGGCGCCGATGTTGTTCATAGCTCGGCAGATGTAGACGAAGTGCTCGAAGAACTTGCTGGCGACGTCCTCATACGCCCGATTCTCTCGGGCCAGTTCCAATGCGATTGAGAGCATGTTGAGGCAATACATGCCCATCCAACTCGTCGCATCAGACTGTTCGATGTGGCCGCCGGTCGGCAAAGGTGCGCTGCGGTCGAAAATTCCGATGTTGTCGAGGCCCAGGAATCCACCCTGGAAGATGTTCTTGCCCTCGGTATCCTTGCGATTCACCCACCAGGTGAAATTCAAGAGCAATTTATGAAATACGCGCTCCAAGAAGACGCGATCGCCCACACCCTTCCGCTTCTTCTCGATCTTATAGACACGCCAGGCAGCCCACGCATGCACGGGAGGATTCACATTGCCGAACGCCCATTCGTAGGCTGGCATCTGGCCGTTCGGATGCATGTACCATTCGCGCAGCATGAGGATCAGTTGTTCCTTGGCGAAGGTGGCATCGACCAATGCCAGCGGAATGCAATGAAACGCCAAATCCCAGGCCGCATACCAGGGATACTCCCACTTGTCCGGCATGGAGATGACGTCTTCGTTGTAGAGGTGTGTCCAATCCGAGTTGCGTCCATGAAGCCGTTCTCTGGGCGGTTCGGACCCAGTCGGGTCGCCCTTCAGCCATCGATTGACGTCGTAGTGGTAGAACTGCTTGCTCCAGAGGAGGCCGGCAAACGCCTGCCGCTGAACGCGCCGCGCGTCATCTGAGAGGCCGGGCGGCGCGAGTTCGTCGTAGAACTCGTTGGCCTCCTGAATCCGCTGCGTGAACGTGGTGTTGAAAACCTCGCGCGTGAGACCCTTTTTGCCATCGTCGTTCGTCAAGCGAAGATGGATGGTGTCCGATGCGCCAGGAGCCAGTGAGAGGGGGTAGTGAGCGCCGGCTTTCGAGCCGATCTTGCCAGGGTTCACCGCTTCTTTGTCGCCGCGCACCACGTAATCATGAAAGCTGTCTTTTACATAACGGGCTCCCTCCGCATCGCCGTAAAGCCGACTGGTGTTTGTCTCGTTCTCCGTGAACAGCAACGTCGGCTGTCGCTCACACCAGAGTCGTCGCCGGCCGTAGTACTCGTGGTTCAACTCGATGACGCTCATGCCCTTGGGGGCTTCTCCTTCACGCATTCGCGGTCGGCGCGCGTCGAGCCCCCAGGACCACGTGTTCCGAAACCAGAGGGTCGGCAAGAGTGTCAGCTCAGCAGGATCGGGCCCCCTATTGACTACCTGGATGCGGATTAAGAGATCTTCCGGCGTGGCCTTGGCATATTCCACGACGACGTCGAAGTAGCGATTCTCGTCGAAGATGCCGGTGTTGATCAGCTCGTATTCCAAGTCCCGCCGGCCTCGTCGACGATTTTCCTCGACGAGTTTCGCATAAGGGAACTCCGCCTGTGGGTACTTGTAGAGGTACTTCATGTAGGAATGGGTCGGGGTCGAATCGAGATAGAAGTAATAGTCTTTGACGTCCTCGCCATGGTTCCCCTCATTGCCTGTTAGGCCGAATACCCGTTCCTTCAGGATAGGATCTTGTCCGTTCCAGAGGGCGATGGCAAAGCAGATATATTGGTGACGATCGGAAATGCCGGCTAGTCCGTCCTCATTCCAGCGATAGGCGCGGGAACGCGCCTGATCGTGAGGAAATGCTTCCCAAACGGTCCCGTGAGGGCTGTAGTCTTCGCGGACGGTTCCCCAAGCCCGTTCGCTGAGATAGGGGCCCCAGCGTTTCCAATGTTCCTGCCGGCGGGCGTCTTCATCGAGACGTTGCTGTTCCACGGTGATCGGTGATGTACTGGCTGGGTTTGATGGGACGGTTCGGCGTGAATGGGGCATGGGACTCCTCAGCGACTCGTGTAGGAGAACAGTCGTCGGAGCAGGCTTTTTCGTACAAGCCTATCAGGAAACCGACTCAGTCCGCCATTGGCGAGAACGCCGCTGGCAGACTTTTTCAGCATCCTGATTAGGCGGGGAGTTCGATGAGCCGAAGGGTGTAGAGGTACTGGTAGAGTCCTTTACGGTCCATCAGTTCGGAATGGGTGCCGGATTCCACTAGCCGCCCTTTGTTGAGGACAAGAATGCGATCAGCTCGTTGGATGGTCGTCAAGCGGTGGGCGATCACAAAGGTCGTTCGGCCTTTCATGAGTTGTTCCAGCGCCTCCTGGACGAGTCGTTCCGACTCACTATCGAGGGCAGAGGTGGCTTCATCCAACAACAAGATCCGTGGATTTTTCACTATGGCCCTGGCGATGGCGATGCGCTGCCGCTGTCCGCCCGACACATTGATCCCCTTTTCCCCCACGATGGTTTGATACTGGTCCGGGAAGCTCATGATGAAGTCGTGGGCATGGGCCGCACGACTCGCCGCCACCATCTCTTCCTGAGTGGCCTTCCCGTCTCCGTAGCGGATATTGTCGAGAATCGTTCCACCAAACAAGATTGTCTCTTGCGGGACCAGCGCGATTTGCCGATACCAACTGTCCATTGTGACCTGGCGGAGATCTTCCCCGTCGATGGTGATGTACCCCTCAGTCGGATCGTAGAAGCGGTGGAGCAAGTTCATCACGGTTGTCTTTCCGGCGCCGGTGGGACCGACGATGGCGACTAGTTCGCCTGGCTTGGCTTCGAACGATACATCCGTCAAGACCGGTTGGCGTGGATCGTAGGCAAAGCTGACGTGATCCGCCCGGATGTGTCCCGAGACGGTGGGCAGCGGCGTGGCCGATGGGGAGTCGCTCACCTCGGAGCGTGTGTCCAGAATTTCGAACACCCGTTGGGTGGCACCCTGTGCCTCCCTGATCTGCGCGAACACGCGGGCAGCGGAACTGAAGGGGCCGATCAGAATTCCGGCAAAGAGGACGAACGCAAAGAGATCGCCTGGCGACACACTCCCGTCTATGACTTGGCTACCCCCGTACCACAACACCGCTGCTGCGGCAGAGAAGGTGAGGAGGCTGATGACGGGAATAAACACTGCCATGGTGCCGGCCCGTCGCATCGTCAACGCCAAGGTCTGTTCGACTTGCGCGGCAAACCTGGTCTCTTCGCGCTGTGATTGGACGAAGGACTTCACGATCCGGATGCCGGAGATCACCTCCTCGATCAGGGTACTCAAGGCAGCGGTTTGATCTTGAATCGAGGTCGAGAGGGATTTCAACCTTCGCCCGAAGAACTTGGCCACGAGGACGAGCAAAGGGAGCAGAATCAGGATCAAGAGGCAGAGCCGCCAATTCATCGTCAATAAGAAGGTGATTCCTCCGACGAAGGTCACGAGCTGTTTCGCACTGTCGATCGGCGTTTCGGTGACGACCGATTGGATGACCGTTACATCGTTCATGAGCCGTGAGAGGAGTTCGCCGGTTCGCCGGTGGGCAAAGAAACTCACCGATAAGGTATGCAGATGCGCAAAGAGATGCTGGCGAAAGTCGGCGACGATGCGCTGCGAAATCCACGCAGTCAGATAGCTATGGCCCATTGAACAGAGCCCCTGCAGGACGACGAGCCCGAGAAAGACGGTGATCAGGTCCGTCATCTTGGACTGGTTGTGCTGCACGGTAATGATGTCCCACAGCGTGCCGGCCAACCGCAGCAGGGCCAGATTGATGGCGGCGACACCCATGACCAGCATGCCTGCGAGCACCATGCGGGACAGGTAGGGCTTCAGGAACGGAAGAAATCGTGAAAAGGTGGACATAGTCAGGGGCGATCTTAGCAGACTGCGGAAAAACTATGTTGGCATGGTTGAATTTCGATATGGATCGCATGTGCCACAACGGGCGAACAGTCCCGCAGGATGCTCAAAAAGTTCGTCCGGCAATGCCGCAGTGAGTGAAGGGCCGAGGCATACCATCTGGGGTACGTTGAGGGTCTAAACGACTCGAGAACGCTGCTGGTAGGCTTTTTCAGCATCCTGGTAGAGGAGGTGGCTACGGAAAAGCAAGTGAAAACGGCAGAGGGGGAGACAAAGCCGGAGGCTTTGTGGCAGCTACAGTTGTGCGATGGACTCGATCAGATTCTTATTAACGGCCACGAAGTCCGAACGATCCTTCTCGTTGATCACAACGTCGGTGAGGCTGATAAATAGACGTTGCTCTTCGTTAATTGCATCGGACACACGATTTCGCATGGGAGGAATGAGGAAGTCGCCAACGTAGACGCAGTTCACAGTCCGGACGCGGATGCGAATCTTCTTGCCTTCGGGCACGGACCCCTCCTCTCCCTTCTCGGGTGAGCCTAGCTTTTACGACGTTCAAACTTTTGACGCCGGCGCAGCTTCTTGTACTTGTGCTTGCGCATTTTTTTTCGGCGTTTTTTCAGCACACTGGACATGCGTTCCGTCTCCTGCAAGGGGCGGAGTGTAGAAGTTTCCGTCTCAAATTGCAAGGTCTTCAACGGATTATGTCAACCATGGATTAAATTGATGATAAGTGGGCCGGGACCGAACGGCTCGGGGACCTGCGATGCGGTGAGAGCCAGCTCACGAGTCGCTTGACCTGCCTGATACCCGTTCCTATACTGCGATCATCATGTTCCCGTACAAATTCCCACTGCTTCCCGTCTTGCTCCTGCTCGGCTCGATATCCTTGATCGGCGTCGGCTGTGGCGGCAAGACGATTCAATATCCCGAAGATCACGAACGGTACCTCCGTATCGATCGGGCGGTGGAATCGCTTCGCCAAGCGTATGTGAAGAAAGATTTGTCGGATCTGGCCTTGCTCATGATGCCGATTGACCAGCTTGACCGGCTTCGGGAAGAAGCCCAAGGCGATTTCGAGACATTTAGTACCATCACCTTGGACTTCGCCGTCGAGCGCATTATGATCGAAGGGGACAATATCGATGTGTTCCTGCATTGGCATGGGCTGTGGAAAAAAGATGCGGACGATCCGGGCCTCCGTCAGCGAGGTCAAACGCGATTGCAGTGGGTCGGAAAACAGTCGATTCTTTTGCGCGGGGTTCAGGGCGATGCTCCCTTCGGTATGAAAGCTCGGCAGGCCACGATCAATCCCACACATTCTCCCAAGAAGAAGTAATCCATGCCATCTCGTCGAACCCGTGCTCCGGTGCAGGCTGATTTCCTGGTCATTGGGAGCGGTGTGGCCGGCCTCCGTGCGGCGTTGGAGCTGAGCCGTTCTGGCCGTGTCATGGTATTGACGAAAGGGCATCCGCTTCAGAGCAGTTCGATCCATGCGCAGGGCGGAGTAGCGGTGGCGATGAGTGAAGAAGACGACGTGGCCATCCATTTAACCGACACGCTCAAAGCGGGGCATGGGCTCTGCCGGAAAGAAGCGGTGCGGGCCCTCGTCGAAGAAGGACCTGAACGGATTCAAGAATTGATTGGGTGGGGAGCTAAATTCGACAAAGTTGGTGGCAAGTTCGCGTTTGCTCGGGAGGCTGCTCACAGCCGAAGCCGCATTCTGCGCGCGCGGGGAGATGCGACGGGGAACGAGATGGTGCGGGTGTTGATTGCCGAGGCGAATCGGCAGGAGCGTATTCAGCGATTGGATCATCACTTTACCGTGGATCTCGTAGTGGACGCCGGACGATGCTGTGGGGCCGTTGTGTTGGATGAAGGGTCTGGTCGCCAATTCGTATTGCCGACTCGAGCGATTGTGCTGACCACCGGCGGGGCCGGGCAGATCTATGCGCGGACAACCAATCCCCCGAACGCCACCGGTGATGGAATGGCCATGGCACTGCGCGCGGGTGCGGTGCTTCAAGATATGGAGTTCGTTCAATTCCATCCCACGGCATTATACTTGCCATCGAGTCCGCCCTTCTTGCTGTCGGAAGCGATGCGAGGCGAGGGTGCGCACCTGCGTAATAATAAAGGAGCGCTGTTCATGCAGCGATACCATCCCATGGGTGCGTTAGCGCCGCGCGACATCGTGTCCCGGGCGATCTTGGCGGAGATGGCGGCGACGAAAGCGCGTCATGTCTATCTTGACGTCACCCACTTGGGTGCGGAGTTCGTGAAACGGCGATTCCCGACGATTTATGCGACTTGCCTTCGCTATGACATCGATATCACGGAAGAATGGATCCCTGTGTCTCCCAGCGCGCATTATATGATGGGTGGGGTCTGGACTGATCTGAACGGTGCGACAACGGTACCAGGGCTCTTTGCCGCCGGGGAGGTGGCCTGTAGCGAAGTGCATGGAGCGAATCGTCTGGCGAGTAATTCCTTGCTCGAAGGATTGGTGTTTGGCGTGCGTGCGGCATTAGCAGCCGTGGCTTTTGCCGACAGGCACGAGCTCTCCGCACTGTCGTCTCAGGAGGCCACGCTCCGAGCGGGCCAATTCGGCACACTGGAGGATGCGGAAAAGTTGCGAAGCTCACTACGGCGAACGATGTGGGGACAGGTCGGCGTCATTCGTTCGGGCGAGTCACTCATCCGGGCCTGTGCTCAACTGTCACGGTGGGCCCAACTCGTAACTCAGCCGTTTGCAAGCCGAGCAGCGCTGGAAGTGAAGAATATGGTGCAAGTGGCGCAATGCGTTGCGGAAGCGGCGCTGTGGCGAGAGAATAGCGTCGGGGCACATTACCGATCAGATTTTCCAGAGGCCAAGCGGGCCGGTTGGCAACAACACAGTCGCCTATCGAGTGGGGAAGTCGTTAGCGGGAGGAGATCTCAGAAATCGCAGGGGCTGTTGCTGTCTCTGCGGGGGCGTATCGGTTGACCGGACGTTCCGTGATGACGCCATCGCGGACAAGGAACGTTCGGTAGTATCGGAGAACCTTCCGGACGTATTGCCTGGTTTCATCGAACGGGGGAAGTGCCTGGTAGCGGTCGACCGCATTCTCTCCGGCATTGTAGGCCGCCAGGGCCAGCGGTAAATTCCCATGGAAGCGGTCGAGCAGCTGGCGTAAGTATTTCGTCCCTCCGCCCACATTATCATCTGGATCATACATATCCCGCACATCCAGACGCACGGCGGTCTGAGGCATCAATTGCATCAGGCCGATGGCGCCAGTGCGAGAAACCGCCCGTGGATCAAAGTCCGATTCAGCTTTGATGACGGCTCGGATCAACGCGGGATGGAGCTGCTGTTGCGAAGAGTGACGACGAATGACTGGTTCGAGTTCTCGCTCGGACAAAGTGGCGTGAAATCTGCTGGATTCGACCTCAATTTTTCGATAGCGCGAGTCTGATGGGACATTGGTGAGGGAAATTGATCCGTCGTGCCCGACGAACTGATAAATTTCTGCCGTGGTTGTTGGCACGAAGAAAGCCAGCGAGCCGACTCCTGCGATCACCGTCGTGGTGAGCCCCATGGCTGCGTGGCGCCGGAGGGATGTCATTATTAGAGAAAAGGTGTTGCGCATGGTTGCAACGATATCAGTCTGTCACTGGGTGTCAAGAAACTGCAGATCTTGTGCCTGGAGGCCAGTAGTAAATAGTGCAGGAAAACAATGGGGTCTGTGAGGGTGTGAAGCGGCTATGGTTCTAAAAAACGCGCTCGGTTGGCAATAAACAGTCTGTGGAGCTGCTGGGTGAGAAGTCCCGGTGTTCCATTCCCCACAGGCTGCCCGTCCACCATGGTGACCGGCATCACTTCCATACTCGTGTTGGTGAGAAAACACTCGTCTGCCTTATGAATCGCCTCGATCCCAAAATGTCCTTCGTCAACTGGGATCTGTGCTTCTTGCGCGAGGCTGAGCACAATGTCACGCGTGATCCCGTCCAGCAGGCCGCATGCAAGTGCCGGGGTGCAGAGCCGGCCTGCTCGGACGAAAAAGAGATTGCTGACTGTGCATTCCGTCAGATGCGATTCCCAATTGAGCAGGATGCTGTCAAACGCTCCGGCGGCGATGGCTTCCCGTTTAGCCAAAATATTGTTCAAAAAGTTGGTGGCCTTGATCTGGGGCGAGAGAGCGCTGGGCAGGTTCCGTCTCGTTCGGGCGACGATCAGGTTCACGCCGATACGGTATTGTTCGGATGGGGGAGGGTGAAGCGGTTTGGTCATGATCACCACGGTGGGAGTCGGGCAGAGGGCCGGATCGAGGCCGATGTCGCCGGCTCCTCGGGAGATGGTGATGCGAAGGTATGCGTCGGTGTGTTCGTGTCCGACGTCATTCCGCGTCATGGCTTCGTGGAGGAGCGCCGGCCACCTGTGCTCGGGAATCGGGATGGTCAGGCCGATCGCGTCCGCAGACCGGCGAAGCCGATCAAGATGTTGGTCCTGCATGAAGATCCGGCTCCCGTAGGAGCGAATCGTTTCATACACGCCATCGCCGTAGAGAAAACCATGATCGAAGACGGAGACGACGGCCTCCTCTTCTTTCACGAACCGATCATTGAGATAAATCCACATCATTACGTTTGTTGCAGTGCGCTGAAGAAAGCCTGGGCCTTCTGGAGCGTTTCCTCGTATTCCTTGGCCGGATCGGAGTCAGCGACAATCCCGGCACCGACTTGCAAGTATCCCTTTCCCCCACACCATACCAAGGTTCGAATCACGATATTGAGATCGAGGTCTCCGTTCCAGCCGATGTACCCAAATGATCCGGTGTAGGGGCCACGGCGTACCGGTTCCAGTTCCTCAATAATCTCCATGCAGCGGATCTTCGGCACGCCCGTGATGGTGCCCCCAGGAAATAGGGCCTGAATCAGATCGAAGGGCGTGGCGTCCGGCTTCAAGGCGCCGCTGATATTGGACACGATGTGGTTGACGTGGGAATACTGCTCAATCGTCATGAACTCATCGACCTGCACGCTGCCGAATCGGCAAACGCGGCCCAGGTCGTTCCGTTCGAGATCGACGAGCATGAGATGTTCCGCCCGCTCCTTTTCATTCGCGAGTAATTCGCCGATGAGACGTTGATCGTCACGAGCGTCGAGCCCGCGTGGCCTGGTTCCGGCAATCGGACGAGTGTCCGCGTGCCGGTCGTGCAGGCGGACTAGCCGTTCGGGCGAGGAACTGATCAACGTGACATCGTCGAAGTGCATGAGCCCCGAGAATGGCGAGGGGTTAACGGCTTGGAGACGTCGATAGAGTTCCTGTTCGTAGGGCTGTCGATCCCCGTTATCGGTGTAGGTGCTGGGAGGTTGCAGGGTGAATCGATGCGACAGGTTGGCTTGGTAAATGTCTCCTGCCGCAATGTATTCCTGGCAGCGCCGGACTCGATCGAGGTAGGCACCCCGCGTTTGGTTCGGATGAAAATCCATCTGATCGAGGGAGGGGAGATGCTTGAGGGGAGCGGGACTTCCGTTCAACCTGGCTTCCCACTCGGCCAGTCGGTCCAAGCCTTCGCGATAGAGCTCCTCTCGTGGCTCTCCCAAAAAACGTTCCATGGGCGGGCAAAAGATAATCTGCAGACGATCGGTTTGATGATCGACGGCGGTGATGATGTCATACAGACCGAATTGCAGATTGGGCAGCAGCAGATCGTCCTTGGCAATGGATGGAAGCGTTTCAAAGTCGCGCACGAGGTCGTAACTGAGGTAGCCGACGACTCCACCCCAAAAAGCTGGCAGGCCTGGAGGAGCCTCGATCTGAGGGCCGGCGATTAGTCGGCAGAGGCTTGCGAAGGGATCATTCGACGTGCATTCGCCCCCTTCGCGGGTCCGAAGGAATGCCTGTCCTTGTCGCCCAGTCAGCACCGAGAAGGGGCTACTCCCCAGAAATGAATAGCGGGCTCCGCCGTCTGTCCCCTTCCCGCTGTCAAGTAAGAACGATGGCTGAGAGGGAGACGCAATCAGGCGGTACAACTCAAAGGGTGTTTTCCCTTGGCTGTCAATCGCGAGGACCAAGGGCTGTGGAGGACCGACCAGGAACGATGGTTGGGAGAAACGAGTCATGGGTGAACATGTATCGCTTTACACATACGCGCCACACACTATACCCCACTGTTTTGGTTGTGTGATAGCTCATAGTCGGCTTGACAATTTCACAGTGATTCTGCTTGAATTGCGCGCCCGCCATCGGCAGAGTCCTTGCGTTATGGGCTGCATTGCACTCTCCTCCGTGGGTACGACATGCCCCCTTCACAAGATCCATTGTACGCGGGGCTCGGCCAAGCGGTCCGGATCGGAACCGAATTGCTCGCTTCACTGGTTGTCGGAGGAGGGTTGGGTTGGGTGTGTGACACCTACCTCTTCGGCTCCACTCCCTGGGGGATGGTCGGAGGTCTTGTGTTGGGCGTCGTGGCCGGGATCAGGAATGCATACCGGTCGGCGCAGCGGTGGCCGAAGACATAACGCGATTCAACAGAAAGTACGAAAGCGTCATGGAAGAAAGTCCGCTTCATCCGTTCGAGCTCCACGACTGGATACCAATTTCACTCGGCGGATTGGATATTTCCATTAATAAGGCCATTGTCATCATGTGGGTTGTCGTCTCCCTGGTGGCGGTGCTCATGGTGAGGGCAGGATCGGCACGCAAGCTGGTGCCCGGCAAGTTGCAAAACATGGCGGAGATGATGGTGGATTTCATTCGTGGCATCATCATGGATACGATGGGCAAAGAGGGGATGCGGTTTTTTCCTCTCATCGCCACCCTGTTTCTCTTTATTCTCTTCTGCAACTTTATCGGGTTGATCCCCGGCAGCTACACCGTGACGAGTCAGATTGTTGTGACTGCCGTGTTCGCCTGTTTGGTGTATGGGCTCAGCCTGGTCATGGGATTTTTTCTGCATGGGATCAAGTTCCTGGGCATTCTTGTTCCGCCCGGTACGCCTGGGTGGTTGTTGCCAATGATGATTCCGATCGAGTTGATCAGTCAATTGGCACGGCCTATTTCACTGGCTGTTCGGTTATTTGCGAATATGACGGCGGGCCACGTGACTCTCGGGGTCCTGTTCGGCCTGACCATTAGCGGTGGATTGTTGATCGGGTGGTTGCCCTTTGCGTTCACGGTCGCGATAAATATATTGGAAGTCATTATCGCGCTCATTCAAGCCTATATTTTCACCGTGTTGACCTGTGTCTATTTGGGGGACGCATTCCATTTGCACGGCCATGATGAGCACGCGCACTAGCGCGTGTGAGTTCAGACAAGGGAGGAGTAGGACACAATGGATTCAGCTGCATCAGCATTGTTGGGCATGGGATTAGCCGCGGCAGGGTTTGCCGGGGCTGGTGTGGGGATCGGCTACATCTTTGGGAAGATGATTGAAGCGGTTGCGCGCCAGCCAGAAGCCGAAGCCCGCGTCGGAAAGTATATGTGGATCGGGTTCGCTCTGGTGGAAGCCATTGCGCTGTACGGCCTGGTCATTGCCTTTATCATAATGGGCCTCCGCAAATAGGAGCAGGCATAGGTCTAGGTCAAGGCCGAGGGAAGCATCTCAACCTCAGCCCCAACCTCGGCCTTTCTGATGTGAACCATGCCGCAGTTTGAATCTCATTTTTTTTCTTCTCTCATCTTTTGGGAAGTCCTGTCGTTCGCAATTCTTCTCTTCGTGCTCTACAAGTTTGCCTTTCCCGGCATCTTGAGTGCGTTGGAAGAACGGGAAAAGAAAATTAAGGACAGTCTTGATCAAGCCGAGCGTCACCGGTCAGAGGCCGAACGGAAACTCAAGGAGTACGAGGCCAAGCTGAACAACGCTGCGAAAGAGGCAGAAGGAATTCTGGCTGCCGCAAAGGAACGGGCGCAGCGACTCATGGAGGAAAATGAGCAACGGCTGACGACCGAAGCCGAGCGGATCAAGGGCGATGCGACGCGTGAAATCGATCATGAGCGCCGCAAGGCGATTCAGGACATTCGCGCCCAAACGACGGACTTGGCATTGATGGTGGCGGAGAAAGTCGTGCAGCGAAGTCTGAGTGATGCGGACCACCGGAAATTCGCAGACGAGGCGCTCGAAGCGCTGTCAAAATCCTATCAGCGATAATTCTCGCGCCGGGCGGGGTCAGCCTAAGCTGACCCCGCCCGGTCTGTATCCATCTAAGTCCACACAGATGAAGCGAAACCCGGCCTCGCGGAGACGGGCGCTGATGTACGCACGCAGGCCAGGCTCATTCAGCCGAGAAAACTCCTCTGCTCCAAGCTCGATTCGCGCCACCTCTCCGTGCTCCCGTACACGCACATGGCGAAATCCCTCAGCCTGTAGAATTGCTTCAGCCTGCTCCACGCGATGGAGACTTTCGATCGTGATCGGAATGCCGCGAGGAATTCTGGAAGAGAGGCAGGCGGCTGCCGGCTTATCCCAATTTGAGAGTCCCAAAGCCTGGGCAAGTGCCCGCACATCGGACTTCGAGAGGGAGGCTTCGACCAGCGGGCTTCGAACTCCCCACTCGCGTGCTGCCTTGATTCCTGGTCGATCGTCCCCCAGATCGTCGAGATTCGTCCCATCCGCAATCCACCGGCTTGCGCGTGGCTCGCGCAGTCCGTCCAGCAATTGATAGAGATCGGTCTTGCAATGGAAGCAGCGGGCTGCATCGTTTTGCACAAAGGCTGGAATATCGAGTTGATCGGTGTGAACCAGTTCATGCCGCGCGCCGATCTCTGCGGCCACCTGCTTTGCACCGTCGAGTTCGATCGTGGGAAACGTTGGTGAAATAGCGGTGACGGCCAGCGCCTGTTCACCGAGTTGTTCATGGGCGATTTTCAGGACGACGGTGCTGTCAATCCCGCCAGAGAAGGCGACCAGGACGGACTGCATGTCCGAGATTACCTGGCGGAGAATATTGAGTCTGCTGTGGAGGGATTCGGATGTCATAGATTCATACCTTTAACTTTTGCGCCAGCAGGCTGCGGAAAAACTCTGTAAGCACGCGAACACATCACTGATCTACATATCTGGAACAGCAGGAGAATACCACGCAGGATGCTCAAAAAGGCCAGACTTCTCACCCGTCCAACCCCGGCGGCTACTTCACCCGCCCGTCCCGAGTCTGTCAAGACAGTCTCTTCACCCAAGGACGCGCCTTGCCCCAAACAAGTCCCATCTCCACGGATGACCCTCGTTTCACGCCTCACGTTTCACGGCTCCTGGGAGCGATGCGAGAACGACGCTGGCGAGCTTTCTCTGCATCCTGCTAGTGTTTGACCTTCGCTTTGGCAATGTTGCCCACCACCACTAAGGCGTACCGCTTGGGGTCTAGGTATTGTTTGGCGACGCGCTGCACGTCTTCCTTCGTGATCCGGTCTATCCATTTTGGGTATTGCGAAAAATATTCGAACCCCAGGCCGTAGAACTCCACTTGGGCGAGCACCTGCGCGAGCTTCGCGGTGGAATCAAATCGTAGCGGAAAGCTGCCCACCAAGAATGATTTGGCCTCGGCCAACTCCTGGTCGGACACGGGTGCGTCACGCATGGACTTGATTTCGGACAGCACGCCGGTGATGGCTTGATTCGTCGTCTCCGTCTTAGTTTGGAGGTTGACCCAGAATGAACCGGGCATCAGCCGGGCGTCGAAGTGACTCATGATCCCATAGGCCAATCCATGTTTGTCGCGAATCGAATCCATCAAGCGGGAGGAAAATCCACCGGCTCCCAGGATGTAATTCATCACCGTGACTGAGTAGAAATCTGGGTGTGCACGCGGAAGGCCTACATGACCAAGCACAATAGTGGATTGGGTGAGATCTTTCTCGATGAGTTGGACCGTTCTCCGTTCGACCGGCGTGGGTTTTTTCGTATTCCGTGCTGTCGGGGCCACTTTTTTCCAAGTTTCAAAATGGGTCTGTACCAGTGCGGTGGCCTGTTCAAGCGTGACGTCGCCGACGATGGTCAGGATGACTTGGGAAGGGGAGTATTCCCGTCCGTAGAACGCCTGCACATCGGCCAGGGTGATCTTGTTGAGCGTCTCCTCCGTTCCATTGACGGGCCAACGGTAGGGGTGTCCATGGAAGACGAGCTGATTGAACGCCTTCATGGCGATATGGCCCGGGTCGTCGTTGTCGCTTGCCATCTCGCCCAGGATTTGGGTGCGAATCCGTTCGAATTCCTGCTTATAAAACGCGGGGCGTTGCAGCATGTCCGCAAGCAGGATAAAGCCGAGGTCGATGTCTTTTTTGAGTACGCGGGTGGAGGCGGTGGTGAAATCCTCTGAGGCGTTGGCTTCCAGGGTCCCGCCGACGAAATCGATTTGCTCCGCCTGCTGTTTTGACGTACGCGTGGTCGTCCCTTCGTCCAGGAGACTGGCGACGAGGTTTGCGAGCCCTGCTTTGTCGGGAGGATCTTGCGCAGAACCGGCCTTGATCAGCGTGTGGATCTCAACGATAGGGAGGAAATGTTGCTCAAGGACGAGCACTGTGATGCCGTTTGCGGTCACAAATTTCGTCGGCGCGATCTCTGCCGCCATACTGGGACCGCTTGCTAAGAGGAAGGCACAGAATCCCATCACGAGGGTCGGGAGCGCCTGTCGTCGAGGCGCAACAAGCAGTCGTCTCGTCGTTGACATGATTAGGGCCTTCCTTGTTGCGCGGCGGTGGAGGGCGCCTCTGGTTGTTTGGGAGGCACGGGAATCAACGTACCGACGGTCCGATTGTCTTCCGTCAAGTATTGGCGGGCGACACGTTGAATATCTTTGGTTGTCACTGCCCGGATTCGTTCGACAAACTGGTCGATTTTCTGCCACCCAGCGCCGACGGATTCAGCCTGTCCGAGCAACATGGCGCGCCGGAAGTTGGAGTCCTGTTCGAAGACATGGGTGGCTTCGACTTGGTTCTTCGCCCGTTGGAGTTCTTGCTCTGTCGGCGGATCGCCCTGGAGGCGTTTGATCTCTCGATGAAGGGCCTCTTCAACCACCTCCGGTCTCTGGCCTGGGCTCACGAGGGCATAGAAGTAGAAAAGGCCAGGATCGGTCTGCAGCAAGCTGTATTCTGCCCCGACGGCAAGCGACGATTTTTGCTCATACACGAGGTTCTGGTATAGGCGAGAACTTTTCCCATGCGACAGAATCGAATCCAGAATGTCGAGCGCGTATGAGTCTTCGCTCGTAAAATTCGGCACGCGATAGCCCATCATGACGAAAGGGACTTGTGCATCTCGCTTAAGAAGGAAGCGGCGTTCACCTTTTTGTTCCGGCTCCATGGTGGCGATCAGCTTGGGCTCCGGTCCTCGCGGAATCGGTTCGAATAGCTGTTTGATAGTGGGGAGCAGGCTGTCGGCATTGATGTCGCCCACCACGACCAGGGTCGCATTGTTGGGTGAATAATACGTGTCGTAATGTCGTTGCAAGTCGTCAAGGGTCATCGCATCCAGGTCGCTGAACCAGCCGATCACCGGCCAATGGTACGGATGACTGAGATAGGCCTGAGCGAAGAGCGCCTCGACGAGCGCACCTTGTGGGTCGTCCTCCGCGCGAAGACGTCGTTCTTCCTTCACGACCTCTCGCTCCGTGGTCAACTCACTCATGTCGAGCACGAGCCCCTGCATGCGATCAGCCTCGAGTTCCAGGGCCAGCTCGACGCGGTCGGCCGCGAGATTCTCGAAGTAGGCGGTGAAGTCCTGGCTCGTGAAGGCGTTGTCCATCCCGCCGTTCTTGCGTATGAGACGGGAGAAGGTGCCTTTGGGATATTTCGCGGTACCCTTGAACATCATATGTTCAAGCATGTGAGATAAGCCCGCACGGCCCATGACTTCGTTGCGTGAGCCGACTTTGTACCAGACTTGGACGGTGGCAACCGGAGCTTTGGGAACTTCGGCTAACAGGACTTTCATCCCGTTGGAGAGGATGAACTCGCGAGGTTCTGCTGCGACGGCGGGCGATGTGAAGGCGAGGACGAGACTGCTCACGGCAATCAACCAGGATATTTGCATGATGTGTCGAGAATACAGCCAGGTCATGGTTGGGCGGCGCGCACACTGCATGCTAGCAACGAGATTCAATTTGTGTCAAGGCACGTTCTGTGTATTCGGTTGAGAGATTGCCCAATTGGCCGCAGGCGCCGAGGACGTCGCGTCCGCGGCTCTTACGGACGAACACATCGAGGCCCGCCTGTCGCACGATGGCTTGAAAGGCTGAAATGTCGCCTTCCGATGGACGGCGAAAGGGACTCCCGGGGAATTCATTGAACGGAATCAGATTGATTTTGCACGCGATCCCGCGAATGAGTTTGGTGAGCCGGCGGGCATCGTCGGCTTGATCATTCACCCCGGACAGCAGCACGTACTCTAAGGTGAGTCGTCGGGTCGGCGGCAAGGGGTAACGGCGGCAGGCGGCGAGCAATGTTTTGAGCGAGGCAATACCATTGGCAGCCGGCATCAGGCTGGCGCGCTGGTCATCCGTCGTAGCATTCAGCGAGATGGCCAGATTGACGCCGAGTGGCGCAATATCTTTCAATCGCGCCGCGAGGCCGGCAGTCGAGACCGTGATGCGTCTCGGCGACCATCCGAGTCCCCACGGTTTGTTGGTGAGTCGCCGAATGGCCTCTGACAAGGCCTCCATGTTGGCCAAGGGCTCGCCCATCCCCATGAAGACGAGGTTGGTAATCCGTTCACCGGGGAGAAGGCGATCTTGGGCGGTCAGCACCTGCTCCATGATTTCATGTGGCCTCAAATTGCGTTTCAATCCCATCGTGCCGGTCAGGCAGAATCCGCAATCCAGGGCACAGCCGACCTGCGTTGATACACAGAGGGTTAAGCGATCTTCATCGGGAATCAGCACCGTTTCGACGGTGAGTCCATCGTTGAGCGTGAGTACTAATTTTCTCGTGTGATCGATCGAACGGAAGACTGTGCAGCCTGCGGCGCGCGGAATCGTGGCTTGTGAAGCCAGCGCCGTTCGCTCCGCTTGGCCGAGGTTCGTCATCTGGTTGATGTCTCTGGCTCGACGTTGATAAAGCCAGCGTAAAATCTGACCGGTTCGGTAGCGGGGCCATCCGAATTGCTGCACGAGCCGGCTCATCCCTTCTTCATCAAGGGCCAGGAGGTTCGTGGTAGCTGTGCGTGATGGGAGGGAACCTTTTTCGTGTCCCATGAGGGCAGCCTACCACAGCCTCAAAAAGTGGAACAAGGTACGAGACTCACGCAGCTCTGCTGGCAACAGGGGAGACACACTGCTATATATGTTACAGATCGAGAAGGAGACGACGGGTGGGAGACTATCTACATCAACGGGCCATACGAAATCTGCTCCTTGCCACGTCTATTGGCCTCTGTGGGTTTGCTCTGCTCTCCGGCCAAGCGTCCGCCGGTCTTTCCTCTCAGTCGATGTCGAATGACAGCGACGTTTGTGAGAGGGCAGAAGATTGCTTTCAGGCTGCTGCACTGCCAAAGGAACGGCTCGGCAAGGTCCTCAATAAAGAGCAAGTCTTGCTGCTCAAGCTGGATCGGCTGCAACGGCTGATTGAGCGATTCCCCGCCACACTCTGGGCCAAACGCGCAGGGTTGCTGTCCGGAGTGTTGCTCCTTGAACGGAATCCTGCCGTGGCGATTCAATTTTTTCGCACGTCTCAGCGAGACTTTCCGGTCTTGGATGACTATATCCGATTATGGACGGGGGAGGCGTTGTTGAACCTCGGAGATGCCACACAGGCGGCGGGCATGTTCGAAAGCATTCCGCAGGCGGTGCCTGACTCCTATCTGCTGACCAAGGCTGCCTATCGAGCAGGGGAAGCGTGGTATCAAACGTCGAGTTGCCCAGAAGCAATGGCTTGGTTTGCCAAAGCGGTGGAACTGAATGATAAGGAGCCAGCGACTCCGCGGGCGCTTCTTCGGAGAAGCGCCTGCCAACTCCGAGACAACAACATACCGGAAGGCCGCGAGACCCTGATGCAGCTCTGGGTTCGGTTTGCATCCAGCGCAGAAGCGAAAGAAGCGGAAGCGCTACTAGCCTCAAATCTTGGCGGCGAGCCTTGGGTGGTTCTGCCGGACGAGCGACTTGCTCGGGCTCAGGCGTATCTTGGTCAATCCTTCAATGCCGAGGCAATCGAGGAACTCCGAAAGTTTCTTGCGGCTGATCCGCAGTCGCCCCGGCGCTCCGAGGCAAAGCTGAAGCTCGGCATTGCGCAGGTACGGCTGAAACAGTATGACGAAGCTCAAGAGACGTTCCGTGCGCTGGTGAAAGATGGGGGAACGGAGTTCCACGAAGCGGCGGTCTGGCTCGCCCGTGTCTACCTTCGACAAGGACAGGGGGAGAAGTTGTTAGATCTCGCCCGTACGATGGAAACATCTTCGCTCTCCGCGGAGCAGAAGGGCCAGATCACCTTGTTTGCCGGGATGTGGTTGGAAGATCAGTATCGCTTTGACGAGGCAATTATACGGTATCGACAGGTGGCAAAGGTCGGAGAGCCGGTGGCTCAGCGAGCCGAGGCACGGTGGCGCGTGGGCTGGGTATATTACCGTACGGCACGCTATCGTGAGGTTCATGACGAGTTGCGTCAACTCGGTGAGCAGCGAGACAGCGATTTTGAACCACAGGCACTCTATTGGATGGGGCGTGCGGCCGAATTGAGCCAGCAGCCTCACGCTCGTGATGTGTATGTTCAACTCTGTCAACAATATGTCTATACCTATTACTGCCAACTTGCTCGGGAACGGATCGCTATTCCTTTGTCGGAGCCCCCTGCATCAGAGCCAATTTCGGCGACTGTCCCGGTGAACGGTGGTACGCATGCGAATAGTGAGGCCACACGCTCGGTGCCTACCAGGGCCGAAATCGAGCAGCAGCCAGCATACCGTCGCGCCATTGAGCTCAAGACGCTGGGCTTGGACTCGGATGCTGCGCGAGAGTTGGCAGGGTTGACGGATCGCTATAGCCGAGACCCCGACGTCCTCATGGCGCTTGCGACGATGTTGAACGAGGTGGGTGCCTACCACCATGCACTCCGACTCGCGAGGGCCAGGTTCCGCGATAAATTGGAGCGAACCGGCGGTATCGTTGACCCGTCGCTATGGAAGGTGGCCTATCCTACAGGTCTCCTTCCCACAATCAAGGGCCAGGGTGCGAGCGGTGTCGACCCCTATCTGGTAGCAGCGATCATTCGAGAGGAGAGTCAGTACGATTGGCAGGCTGTGTCGCGGGTCGGCGCGATTGGCCTGATGCAGGTGATGCCGGGAACCGCAAATAATGTGGCGCAGCGACTCGGGCTTCCCCCAGTCGGACGGGATGACCTCTTCGATCAAGAGACCAATATTCGGATCGGCGTCCACTACGTCAAACAGTTACTCGAACAATTTTCTGGCAATGTTGCGCTCACCATTGCCTCATACAATGCAGGGCCAATAGTTGTTAAAAGCTGGATTGCACTGCATCCTGGACGAAATCAGGACGAGTTCATAGAATTGATCCCGTATCAGGAGACGCGGCAGTATGTGAAACGAGTACTGCGAAGTTACCGAGAATACATACGTCTAGACAAAGCCTCCTGATGACCATTTCTTGACAAGGTCTAGACAAGTTTCTATAGTGCGCCACAACCTGTAGGGGCTTCTTAAGGAAGAGAGTGTGGAAATGGCACTCGATAGATTGGATGCGCTCGAAAGTCGTATTAGAGATTTAGTTAAGCTCGTTCAAGAGCTGAAGAAAAAAAATGCAGTGGCTGAAGAAGAATTACAGGTTGTTCGACATCGACTTGCGGAGAAGGATGATTCGAATCGACGGTGGAAGCAAGAGCGTATCGATATCAAGTCTCGAATAGAAAAAGTTCTCGGCGACATCGAGTTGTTGGAGTGCCTTGAAGAACGGAAGGAGGTGGCCCTTGACTAAGACCATTGACGTGGAAATCTACGGCCAGCGATACACGATTCGTGGCGAGGCGGACGAGGGCGATGTCCGGCGCCTCGCGAGCTTTGTGGATGGTCAGATGCGCCATCTCGCGGAAGGGATGAATACGACGACCCCCTCCAAACTCGCCGTGCTGACTGCCCTCAATTTGGCCCATCAGTTGTTTGAACTCGAACGGAAGCGTGCGCAGGGTGAGGCGGATGTCGAGCGGCGGATGAATTCGCTCATGGAATCGATTGAGGAGCAGGTACCGACCTCGCTCTTTCGCTAGATTCAGCTTGCAAAGGGCGGCCTCCTTTGGTATCGTAGGTCATGTGTGTCGGGACGTAGTGGCTTCTACTGTAGGGATATGAATAGGTCATGCTCGAACCGGTTCAGTGATCCGGGGTTACAATGCAGTCACCGCGGAATGGATGTAGGGACTTGATGCTGGAGAAATTGCAGCAGTTAGAATGTGCACAAGGGTTTGTCCACCTCATGTATAACCTCTTGAAGATGTTGGGCAAGGTCATGGAGTTCATGCTGCCGTCAGGGAGTGCGGTCTGCAGAAACGGCCAGCGGCTGCTTCCGGTTCGCGCGCTGAATCCTCTCAAGCGGATCAGAGCGTACCGACACAGTTGGACTTCGTGGGATCTGTCCCGCACAGGACGAACTCGTCATCTCAATCCAGCAAGGCATCCATCTCCGTGGAGTCCGTTCTCGGAGTAAGTCTGTAGCCCTCGGTTCTGGCCGTCCTCTCCTATTCCCTTATTCTTCCCACTGCGATCCCTTCTCATTCAGGACCGTCGACTAACCTTGTATCAAGCCGAGGCTGAGAAGCAGGATTCTTCTCGTCTCGCGACTGTAAGGGGGTGAGTCCAATTTCGACCTCAATTATTGCCTATCTCTTGACAGGACTTGTTGGAGGGTTGCTCGGAATCGGGCTCTTTGAGCTGATCCGTCGCTCAATGAGCGCCACGAAGAGGGCTCAGGAAGAGGGACAGGCACGCAATGTCGTGCAGAATGCCCAGCGTGAAGCTGACAATATCGTCAAAGAAGCGAAGCTTGAAGCGAAAGACCTTGTGCTGCAGTCGAAAGCGGAACTCGAGAAGAATCAGAAGGCCAAAATGGCCGAGCTCATCGTTGCAGAAAAGCGTGTGATCCAGCGAGATGAGGCCCTCGAGAAACGGATCAGTGCGGTAGACAAGCGGGATAGTGAGCTTCAGAAGCGAGATCTGGAGCTGGCGAAGCGGGATGAGAAGCTGGCGACCAAGGAAGCCGCTTGTGCTCGAGTGGAGAAGGAGCATCGTGGAGCGTTGGAACGCGTCGCGGGGATGACGGCCGACGAGGCGAAGAAACAGCTCATTCAGGAAATGGAAAGCCAGGCGCGGCTCGAGGCCGTTGGGCATGCCAAGCGGACGTTGGAAGAGGCGCGGGAAAATGCGGAACGGGAAGCGCGCGAGATCATTACCAGCTCGATTCAACGAGTGGTGCGTGATTACGTCTCGGAATCCACGATTTCCGTCGTGCCGATTCCGAATGACGCGATGAAGGGGCGGATCATCGGGCGAGAAGGGCGCAACATCCGTGCGATCGAAGCCGCCACTGGGATCGACCTGATTATCGATGAGACGCCTGAAGCCGTCATTGTGTCGGGATTCGATCCGCTGCGTCGCGAGATCGCCAAGGTCTCGCTCGAACGATTGATGCATGACGGGCGCATCCATCCGACGCGGATCGAGGAAATCGTCGAAAAAGTCAAAGTCGATATCGATAAGCTCATGTATGACGAGGCCGAGAAAATCATCTTCGAGTTGGGGCTCTCGGATTTTCACCCGGAGTTGATCAAGGTGCTAGGTCGGCTCAAGTACCGGACCAGCTACGGACAAAACAATCTTTATCATTCGCGTGAAGCCGCGTACATTTGCGGCATCATGGCTTCGGAGCTTGGTCTCGATGTGAAGTTGGCGAGGAGAGGGGCGCTGCTGCACGACATCGGGAAAGCCGTCAGTCACGAAGAAGAAGGCCCGCATGCCATGCTGGGTGCTGAGATTGCCAAGAAGTACGGCGAGAGCGAGAATATTGTGAATGCAATTGCGGGGCACCACGAACAAGTGGAGCCGATCTGTCCCGAATCGGTTTTGGTTGCTGCGGCTGAAGCGTTGTCCGCAGCCAGACCTGGGGCTAGACGGGAAGCCTTGGAGACCTACGTAAAACGGCTGGAGAAACTTGAGTCGCTTGCCACGACCATCAAAGGGGTGCAGAAGGCCTATGCCATACAAGCGGGCCGAGAAATCCGCGTCATCGTTCGACAGGAAGACATTACCGATGCTGAGTCGTTTCAACTGTCTCGAGACTTGGCGAAGAAGATTGAGCAGGAACTGACCTATCCCGGCACGATCAGAGTGACCGTGATCCGAGAGAGCCGGTATGTGGAGTATGCTAAATGAAGGTCCTCTTCATTGGCGATATCTTTGGAGAGCCTGGACGCCGAGCGGTAGCCAGGGTTGCTCCCAGGCTGGTGGCTCAGCGGCAAATCGACATCGTTATCGGGAATGGAGAGAACACGGCCGGCGGGTTTGGCATCACGCCGGAGTTGGCTGAAGAGTTGTTCGACCTCGGCCTCGCGGTTATTACGACCGGGAATCATGCGTGGGATAAAAAGGAAATTCTCGACTACTTTCCCCGAGAACCACGCCTACTTCGTCCGGCTAACTATCCGGATGGTGTGCCGGGTCATGGGAGTGTGGTGGTCGAGTCGGCTGGCGGAGAGCAGCTCGGCATTCTCCAACTGATGGGACGGGCGTACATGCCGACTTTGGACTGTCCGTTCCAGGTGGCCAAAAAAGAATTGGCCGCGCTGAAGAAAGGAACGGTTGCCGTGATTGTTGACATGCATGCGGAAGCAACATCAGAAAAAATGGCGATGGGGCACTATCTGGACGGAGAGGTCGTCGCCGTGGTGGGTACCCATACGCATGTGCAAACGGCCGATGATCAGATTCTCCCAAAGGGGACTGCATATTTGACGGATATCGGGATGACCGGTCCGCTCCATTCCGTAATCGGTGTGAAGAAAGAGTTGGCGATCGAAAAGTTCCTGACTGGGATGCCACGGCGCTTTGAAGTGGCCTCTGGTCCCTCCGTTTTTTGCGCGGTGTTGCTCGAACTTGATGCTCGTATTGGGAAGGCGCTGTCGATCGAACGAATTCGCATCATCGATTAAAGGAGACCCACCACGAGTCCTCTCGGTTCCCCTTCTTCCCTCTCTCAGGTTGCTCCTCCGAATCGAATTTTAACGGTTTCGGAGTTGACAGGGTTGCTTCGCACCTCAATCGAAGCACAATTCTCCGACATCTGGTTGGAAGGTGAGCTCTCCAATCTCCGTGCTCCCGGATCGGGACATGTCTATTGCACACTCAAGGACAAGGCGAGCCAAATTCGTGCGGTGCTGTTCCGATCCACCGCGGTGCGGTTGCGCTTTGCCTTGCAAGAAGGGCTATACGTTATCGTGCGGGGGCGGCTCACGGTCTACGAACCACGCGGAGAATATCAGCTCGTGCTCGACACGGTGGAGCCGAAGGGAATCGGCGCGCTGCAACTGGCATTTGAGCAATTAAAAGAACGATTGGCGACGGAGGGGCTGTTCGATCAGGACAGAAAGAAGTCGATCCCGGCATTTCCTCGGACCGTGGGTGTCGTCACATCGCTGACCGGCGCAGCTATTCGGGATATCCTGGCTGTTCTTCGGCGACGCTGGCCGACCCTCCATATTCTTATTGCCCCGGTTCAGGTCCAGGGGGAGAATGCCGGGCGTCAAATTGCTGAGGCGCTGACTTCCTTGAACAAGCTGGGTTCTGTGGATGTCATCATTGTCGGGCGAGGTGGAGGATCATTGGAAGACCTCTGGAGTTTCAACGAGGAGATCGTGGTGCGCGCCATTGCGGGTTCCTATGTCCCAGTGGTGTCGGCTGTCGGACATGAAATCGATATGACGCTTGCCGATTTCGTTGCCGATCTCCGAGCGCCGACGCCGTCGGCGGCAGCGGAGGCTGTGGTTCCGGTGTTGGCTGAGACCGTGGAACGATTGCGGGAGCTGAATGTCCGTCTGGGACAGGTGATGCTCCGGCATTGTGTCTTCGAGCGGCAGCGGCTCGATGCCGGCATTCGAGGTGTGACGGATCTACGCTTGCGTCTCCAGGAAGCGGCGCAACGGACAGATGATATGGTGGATCGATTGCGCGAGATGGTCCAACAACTGCTCACGGCCTGGAGTGAACGGGTTCACGGGGTGCAGTGCGATCTATCCGGTCTCAATCCTATTCTCGCGATCAAGCAAGGTCTGGCGATAGTCCCGCAATTCTCGAAGCGCCTTGAAGGGCAGATGGGGGTGAAATTGGCGCAACATCGTTACCGGATCCACGCGAAGCTGGCGCATCTTAATACCCTGAGTCCCTTGGCGATTCTTGGACGTGGCTACAGTATTCTTCAAACGGTCCCGGCTGGTAAAATTCTCCATCGAGCGAACGACGTGGGGGTAGGACAGGAACTGGAGGCTCAATTGGCAAGCGGGCGATTGAATTGCACGGTCACGCAGGTGTTTGATGATTCCTCAGTTTGAAATCGTTGCGTGGTCGAGTATAATGGGCCTCCATCCACATTTATAACGAGGCGAGTTGTGGCAGCGGTGAAATTTGAACAGGCGATGGCGCGGTTGGAAGCCATTGTTGGCGAACTGGAAAAAAGCGATCTTCCTCTAGACGAATCGCTTAGGATCTTTGAGGAGGGCATCCGCCTCTCGAAGAATTGTCTCAAGATTTTAGAAGAAGCCGAGCATAAAGTAGAAGTGCTCGTGCAAGATAAGAACGGCAAGAAACGAATCCACGCCTACTCTCCCGACGACGCAGCCGATGAATCGTCCTCCTAGACTCCCTAGTACCGACTTCTATTTCCGTCCATGCCACGATGAGTGGTTTTCCTAGTCGATATGGCCTCCCTCGCTCGTGTTCACAGAGAACGGTTAGACCGTGTGCTTATGGTTCAGGGCTTGGCGCCGAGTCGGGAGGCCGCGGCCAGAATGGTCTTGACGGGTGGAGTATTGGTTGAAGGAACCATGGTGGATAAGCCTGCGAAGTTGGTGCCGCTGGATGCGAGGATCGAGATCGTGCAGCCTGCGTTGTTCGTCAGTCGATCAGGTGACAAATTGGCTGCGGCGCTTGATGCTTTTCATATTGACCCGAGAGGGACAATCGGTTTGGACGTGGGGTGTTCGACCGGTGGGTTCACCGACTGTTTGTTGCAGCGAGGAGCCACCCGCATCTATGCCATCGACGTGGGGTATGGACAGTTTGAGTGGAGGCTCCGTCAAGATTCGCGTGTTGTCTTGCTCGAACGGACGAACATTCGGTATGTTGACCGCGCGACGGTTCCTGACCCGATCGACCTGGCGGTGATCGATGTTTCTTTTATTTCTTTGACGCTGGTATTGCCCGCGGTTGTTCACCTACTTAATCGCTCCGCAGAGGTCGTGGTGTTAGTGAAGCCACAGTTTGAAGTCGGTAAGGGTCATGTGGGGCGAGGGGGGATCGTGCGAGATGATGCGCAGCGCGAGGCGGTGACTGAGAAGGTCATTGGCTGTGCTGCTCATTTGGGGCTTCAGCTGAAAGGCGTGCTCGATTCTCCCGTGATAGGGCGTAAAGGGAATCGGGAGATTCTCGCTGGTTTTGCACGCGAGATCACAACCTGATCGGGTAGGCGGTGGACAGAACATGGCACGGATTCATAGGCGATGGGGGTATGCATGAGGATACTGGTGACCGGAGGTGCCGGTTTTATCGGGTCGCATTTGGTCGATCGTCTTGTCCAGGAAGGGCATGAAGTAGTTGTTGTGGACAATCTGTCCACGGGAAAGCGGCGAAACCTCAATCGCGCCGCTCGTTTCTGCAAGCTAGATATTCAGAGTTGGCGACTTGAACGGGTGTTTCGCAACGAACGGCCCAACATAGTCATGCATCTTGCTGCGCAGATGGATGTCCGCAAATCTGTGGAAGATCCAATCTTCGATGCCCAGGTGAATGTCCTTGGGATGCTGAACGTGCTGCAGCAAGCGGTCAAGCATGGTGTGCGGAAGGTGGTGTTCTCTTCTTCCGGTGGAGCCATATACGGCGAGCAGGAAATCTACCCTGCCCCCGAGTCCCATGTCACGCGGCCTCTGTCGCCTTACGGCATCAGCAAGCTGTGCGGGGAACAGTATCTATCCTACTATCAACGAGTGAGCGGGCTTCAAATGGTGAACCTGCGCTATGCCAATGTCTATGGTCCACGTCAGGATCCTGATGGAGAGGCCGGCGTGGTCGCGATCTTTATTCAGAAGCTGCTGAATAACGAGCAAGCGATCGTCAACGGGAATGGACGGCAAACGCGAGACTTTGTCTATGTCGAAGATGTCGTTGAGGCAAACCTTGCGGTGATGGGTCAGGAAACGCAAGGGACGTACAATGTTGGAACGGGGGAAGAAACCTCTATCAACGATCTGCTCAGGATTTTAATCACCCACACGAATTCAACATGCAAGGAGGTTCATGGGCCAGCCAAAAGTGGCGAACAGGCACGGAGCGTGATTGATTCGGGCAAGCTCCATCAAGAATTGTCCTGGGAGCCGAAAATTGAACTCAGTGAAGGACTCAAGCGCACCGTCGACTTTTTCCGCGAGCGCATGAACTAGAATCAGCCGAGCCGTTCAGGCAGAGAGGGTAGCGAATGTGTGCCACAGGCATTGGTGGGGCTGAGTTAATATCGAGGGACAGTTCCATCCACCTGGGCCGACCAGGCGTCGATTCCCCCCACCAAATTCTTTACATTCTGGAATCCTTGCTGAATCAGGAAATTCGTTGCATCGGCGCTTCTCATGCCATGGTGGCAGATGGCAATGATCTCCGAGTCGCGGTTCAACCGAGCGAGGGATTGAGGGAGTGTTCCGAGGGGAATTAGTATAGAGCCATCCAGTTTCGCGAGGGAATATTCCCATTCTTCCCTTACATCAAGCAGTACTAATTTGTCGCCTTTATCAAGGCTTGATTTCAGTTCTTTCGGGGAAATGGCAAAGCCCATTGAGCGACCTCCTTGCTTGAGGGCATCATACTATGTGAGGGGTGAAAAACTTGTCAATGAGCCTGCTGGTCCCCTCGGTCTGGCCTTTTCTGAGATAGAGAGTAGACAATTGATGAGGTCGCACTTTTTCTTTCTTTTCTTTCCTGAGCGAAGGAGGACAAATATTGTACATTTTTGTCAACATCTTGTCTTTGTGTGGTTTTATACCACCGAAATTCAGGCATGAAAGAGAACTGACGAGAGTTAAGCTGATAAGCACAAGATCATAAGATATTGATAAATTGTTACAATGATTAGTATGCGTACGTATGCATACGTAACAGGTCCAGAAATTGCTTAATCAATCTATCAATAAAGAGCGGCAGGGGTCATTGCAGAGCGGAAAGGTTGTCTGACAATGGTCGCGCCTCTCATGAAGAAATCAGTTGGGCAGGTCCTTGTTATATTGGTTACTGCGGCAAATCAGAAAGAGGCAATAAGGATTGGCGAAGGAATGGTGCATGCGAAGCTGGCTGCTTGTGCGAATATCATCCCAGGGATTCAATCGATATATCGCTGGAAGGGGAAAGTTGTCAAAGCACAAGAAGTTCTCCTTATATTGAAATCCACAAGACCTCGGTATCATGCACTAGAGAAAGCGATCAAAGCGATGCATACATATGAGACTCCTGAAATTATCGCGTTGCCGGTTAAGGAAGGCCTTGATCAATATATTGAGTGGGTGCGTAGAGAGACCCACAGCTAATTGCTAGTGAAGGGGGTTTTTCATCACCAAAGAGAAGGGTTGACTGAAGCGACCTGTATCGGTACACTCGTCGAGAATTATCAAATTATCATAGGAAGCGGAGGAGTCTGTTCAGCAGGGGGTGAAGATCATGGGACAAATGAACGGCGCAGAAGACAGCAATGCCTATACTGTCGTGATCTTTCGTGGCGCAACAGCCAAACCACTGCGGTTTAGTTTTCCTCGCAAACTTGTCAGTAAGCTATTGATTGTCGGAGCCATTTTCGTCCTAGTCGACATTCTTGTCATTTCGCACTACGTGATTAGAACCGGCGAAGTCTGGGAACTCTCAGCGTTCCGTGCAGAGGCCATGAGTGCACGGGAACAGACAGGAGCCTTTTCTAGCGCCGTCGACGATTTGAAGAAGCGTTTAACGAACATGAAGGAGGTCAATCAGCGGCTTCGTGTCATGCTGGGAATCGAGACCCCGAAGACGGGGGATGTGGCTAATGGTCGAGGTGGTGAGGATACTCCCATTCCTGATGACAATAATAATGTTGCTACTACCTCTGAGAAGATGCTTATAAGTGACGCTGGGTCTCAGCATTTGAGTACAGTGGAGTCCAGTCAGAGTGCTCTGGCTGGCCAGACAGGCCCATCTGCCGGTTCGAGCGGTCTCACCGAGCAGGAGATGATCGCCTCAATCAAGGATGGTATAGATTGGCTATCGAAAGAAGCCACGATCCAGGAACAATCGCTTCAAGAGTTGTCCTTAGCTGCCGAAAAGAAATCTTCTCGATGGGCAGCAACCCCATCCATTTGGCCGGTGAAGGGGTGGGTGACCTCTGGGTTCGGGCCAAGGGTTTCCCCATTCACAGAAAAGCCCGCTTGGCACGACGGGTTGGATATTGGAGCTGCTGCCAATGCGCCAGTTCAGGCTCCGGCTCAAGGACGAGTCACAACAGTCGGCTTCGACCCTAAGCTGGGAATTCTCGTGAAAGTCGATCATGGATTCGGTATTGAAACTCTCTATGGCCACTTAGCCAAGGCACTAGTTAAAGAGGGGCAGCGCGTGAAGCGTGGAGAAGTCGTCGGGTTAGTCGGCAGCAGCGGACTAGCTACGGGGCCCCACTTGCACTACATGGTCAAGGTTAACGGCCAGGCGTTAGACCCGGTAAAGTACATCCTCGAATAGCTCGTTAAGCTTTCCGCTTCACTCACAGGCTCGTCATCAACCGACTCGGTTCATGGCGAGGCCGTACTGAACTCACCACCCGCATCCAACAACTCCCACCGAATCGACTCAACTCCTATGCTATACTGCCGCGCTGTTACTGTTGTAGAGATCATGCCGTTACTCAACCTATGACAGATATTGAGATCAACCGAGCAGTGAAGGCGCGTCCGATTCAGGATGTCGCTGATCAGCTTGGCATCCAGGCCAACGAGCTACTTCCGTACGGAAAGTTGAAGGCGAAGGTTTCGCTTGACATACTTGAGCGGCTTCATGCTGCACCACTCGGCAGGTATGTACTCGTGACCGCCATCAATCCGACACCACTCGGGGAAGGCAAGACGACAACTTCCATCGGGCTTGCCATGGGCCTTTCCCGTCTTGGCCATCGAACGGCCGTCACGCTTCGGCAGCCTTCGTTGGGGCCGGTGTTTGGGATCAAAGGGGGAGGAACAGGAGGAGGAAGGGCGCAAGTCCTTCCGATGGAAGAAATCAACCTCCACTTGACCGGCGATGCCCACGCTGTATCCGCCAGCCACAATCTCTTGTCAGCATTTGTTGATAATCACATGTTTCATGGGAATGCGCTCCAGGTGGATCCGAATCGAATCACCTGGCCGCGGACATTGGGAGTTAGCGATCGGGCGTTACGGCAGATCTCGCTGGGAGAGGGGACTGCGGGTCGCACGTGCCAGTTTGTGATCACGGAAGCTTCCGAAGTCATGGCGATGCTCGCTTTGGCATCGAGTCAAGCCGATCTGCGACATAGACTCGGGCAGATCATCGTTGGGTTTACAACGGGTGGTGAGCCAGTGCGGGCAGAAGAGTTTGGATGTGCCGGGTCCATGGCAGTCTTGCTTAGAGAAGCGTTGTTGCCGAACTTGGTTCAAACGTTGGAAGGAACCGCGGCGTTCGTGCATACGGGTCCGTTCGGTAATATCGCCCACGGGAATTGTTCGATTCTTTCCGATGCCATCGCATTGCGTTGTGCGGACTATGTTGTCACGGAGGCGGGATTCGGGAGTGATCTCGGGGCGGAGAAATTTTTCAACATCAAGTGCCGCCTTTCAGGATTCAAGCCAGCAGCAGCCGTGGTGGTAGCCACGCTTCGCGCACTCAAACTTCACGGTGGCGGAGGAGCGGTCAAGCTTGGAGCCCCGCTCCCGGCAGGGCTTACCGGGCCTAATCAGGAGGCATTGGTAAAAGGCTTTGCAAACTTGGAGCAGCACGTGACAAACGTGAAAGCCCATGGGGTGCCCGTGGTGGTGGCGGTCAATGCATTCATCGATGATCCAGTAGCTGAGCTGGAATGGGTTCGAGAGCGGTCCCGAGAGGTTGGTGCGGTGGACGCCGCGGTCTCAACCCATTGGGCCGATGGCGGCAAAGGGGCTGAAGAGTTGGCGAAGGCGGTGGTCAGAGCCACAGATGAAACGTCGGCGTTCAGGCATTTATATGACGTCGCCTGGCCGATCAAGAAGAAAATCCAGACCATTGCCACGCAAATGTATGGGGCCTCGGCTGTGTCGTTCGACGCAGAAGCCGAACGAAACATCGAAGTGGCGCAGCAGCTCGGACTTGATCGGCTGCCCATTTGCATGGCCAAGACGCCGTTATCGCTCTCGCACGATCCGACGTTGAAAGGGCGCCCATCCGGGTTTACGCTGCCGATCAAAGAGGTCCGAATGCTAGCAGGGGCTGGATTTCTCACGACGGTCTGTTCAGGTATTCAACTCATGCCAGGGTTGCCAAAAAATCCAGCAGGGGAACGTATTGGAATCAATCCAGGCACGGGCGAGATTGTGGGACTGTCCTGAAAGTTAGCGCTGTTTAAGATAGCGTAAGAATTCTGAGTCTGGACTCATCACCAGGGTGGACTTGTCTTTGAAGGTTTTCTTGTAGGCTTCCATCGAGCGAGTAAACTCAAAAAAATGAGGATCCTGCCGGTAGGCGTCAGCGTAGACTTTAAACGCTTTCGCATCCCCATCACCACGAAGTTCCTCCGATTCCTTGTACGCCTGAGCCAGAATAATCTCGCGATCCTTTTCCGCCTCTGAACGGATTTTTTGTGCTTCCTCAGCGCCTTCCGCACGGTATTGCTTCGCCTGCCGTTCCCGCTCAGCCTGCATCCGGGCGAACACGGCCTTCTCGTTCTGTTCAGGGAGGTCGGCGCGCTTGATTCTCACGTCTTGAATCTCGATTCCATACAAGGACGCTTTCTCATGCGACCGCTGGGTCACGATCTTCATGAGATCGGCGCGGTGATCCGCGACGATCTCCAGAAGGTCATGGCGCCCGAGTTCGACCCGGAGTTCAGAATAGATAATGTCGTTGAGCCGTTGCAGCGCTCCTCGT
>Ga0187894_10001073_pt1 | contig 36317 bp, 34 predicted proteins | sample GBC1701081metaG_FD_136650 | JGI IMG/M metagenome (GOLD analysis project Ga0187894, IMG submission 136650) | White microbial mat communities from a lava cave in the Kipuka Kanohina Cave System on the Island of Hawaii, USA - GBC170108-1 metaG ...
GGCGTCATCGTGCTCCCTCCACCCGCCTCGGCTCGCATACTTTGCCCCACTTCCACAAACTACCGGTATAGCCAAGCCCAGAATTATTGATAGTTTTTGACGATAGCGTCCAAGGTGTCGTGTTCGTTATATTCCCGGTTTTTCTTGATGGCGGCGAAGTCCTTTTCGATGGGGTTGAAGTCCGGGGAGTACGGCGACAGAAAGAGTAAGGTGGAGCCGGCTTGCTCGATCAGCCGGGCGGTTTCCGGTGATTTATGGAAGGCCGCATTATCCATGATGACAACGTGAGCAGCCGTGAGGCGCGGACAGAGCATTTTCTCCAGCCAGAAGTTAAAAACCTCCGTATCGCATGTGCCTTCAAACAGGCAGGGCACGTGAAAACCTCCCTCAAGGCGAGCCGCAATCAGCGAGGCACGGGGCTTTCGCTGCCCAGATGTCAGTCCGTAAACACGCTGCCCTTTAGGGGCATAGGCGTAGCGATGGGTGACGAACGGGGCAAAGCCGCGTTCATCTACATACACTGCGGCGGACATAGCGTTCACGCAGACGCAGAAACCTTTTCCTCTGCAGAAGGTCGCGCTTTTTGTATCCCAGAATTTTTTTACGACGCAATGCCATCTTCTGCAGTGCATACCAGACACAATGCCGAGAGACCCCAAAACGCCGCGCTCGTTCCTTCTGCGTCAGATCCGCGTGCTGCTCCACCTGGCGGCGCAACGCTCCCCAGCCCAGCTTTCTGGACTTCCTCGGACCGGGCCGCTCGTAATTTAAGCCCCCAGGTTTAAGCCAGCGGTACACGCTCACTTCACCAACGCTAAACCTGCGGGCCGCTGCCGCTTTGCTTCCGCCGCCCCGCACAAAGCCGATCACTCGTCTGCGCAAATCTTTCGAACACCTCATGCCAACATCATAACAGCGCTGCGGTAATGAAATCTGTCAATATCTCTGGGCTTGGCTATATATCTTGGCTGCTTTTATTGTTCTCTTCTTAGAACTACAGCGAACCAACCGGCATGACGCCTCTCGGGTGAGGCCGGTTAGGGAGTTGTCCTACCTTTTTCTTTCTTTTGCCTCTGCTAGTGATAAAGCTTTTATTTTTAGCTAGCACCGAGAAAATTCTAGTGCTTCGGTTGGGGATGGTTAAAGCTCATCGCTTTTAACTATAATTTCCCCAATGAACTTCTTTCGTTTGCTTTGAGAAAGGAATTACCAAGATCTTCTTAAGGAAGAGTTTTCTTTCATCTCAAGAGCTACAGCAGAGGAAGATAGGAGTAAGTTTTATATTTATCCCCATTACTGATTACAGTAACAGCTCCTACCTGGTCCGTCCGGAATAAACTACTTCCCTGTTTCTTATAGCGCAGAATAACCTCACGGGCTGGGAAATGGAAACGATTACGATAGCCAAGAGAGGCTATCGCAACCTGTGGGTCTACTGCGTTGACAAATGCGACCGTACTCGACGTGCGGCTTCCATGATGCGGGACTTTTAGAATCTTGCTCGATAAAGGACTGCCGGTTGCAAGAAGAAGGTTTTCCCCTGTTGCTTCTATATCTCCCGTGAAAAGAAAATCAATGCGACCATGCGTGAGGCGCAAAACCAATGAGGCGTTGTTCGTGTCAAGCTCGGTGCGTTGGCAAGGGGGGTGCAAGACCTGCACGTGAATGCTAGAAAGCTGTAGCTCTGACGTTTCACGGCATAAAGTACGGAATGTCACTCCACGTTTGGTCAATACTGTCTTGAAATGTGAAAAGCGGCCGCTTTGAGCTTGCTCTCCATTGGACCAAAGCTCACGAGGGAAAAAATGCTCAGCAAGGTAAACCAACCCCCCATAGTGATCAAGCTGTGGATGACTCATGACTAAAATATCGACTTGGCTAATCTTCCGACTCCAGAGGAACGGCGCGATAATCGCCTCTCCAGTGTCAAAATCCTCGCTAGCAAAGCCACCCCCATCAATCACCATAACTTGGGATCCAGGTAACTCGACTACTGCGGCGTCACCTTGTCCTACGTCAAGGAATGTCACTCGTAAATCTTGATGGAAGCAACGAGACCAGATCCAAAAAGTGCAATCAGCGAGGAGCAGGCCAAGCAAGACGTACGGCAGAAAGCGGACAAGCGAAGACTGCTTACTGAAAATTGAGTGAACAACAAGGCTAAAGAGGAAACCATAAAGCAAACTTAGCTCTAATAGTGTCGGAGTCACACTATGTAGAGTAACATAAGGAAGTGAGGCGAACCATTCAACTAGCCAGATGCCTACCTGTGTAACAATATCTGCGCAAAAGAGAAGTACCGTTGCCAACGTAGAGTTCAGAAAAATAAATCCTACAGCTAAGAGCCCTAGGATCACGGCTGCACTTCCTAAGAGCGGTACGATCAAAAAATTAGCTAGTACTCCGGCAAGGGCTACTTGGTTGAAGTGTACTGCTGTTAGCGGAGCGGTGCCGAGGAGTGCGCAGACCGATACGACTACATACGTTGCCCCCCAACGGAATATTCGCTCTCGCTTGGGAAAGAGGTGAAGAGAGTGACACTCACTAAATTTTTTCCACCAAGGAAAAAAAATCTCTGTCCCGAGGAAAATACTAAACACAGAAAGAAAAGAGAGCTGGAAAGAGATATCAAGAACGGCCCCTGGCCATAAAAACGAAATCAGTAGTGCTGCGAAGGCAAGACTACGATAAATCTCCCCCTGGCGATCAATTAAGCTTGCGAACAGGTAGGCAAAGACCATTATAACCGAGCGCCAAGTAGCAATGCTGCCCCCAGCAAGGCCGGCATAGAACAAGACTAGGGGCAGTGCAAGGAAAGACGCTAGCTTCGGCATAGGAAGTGCCAAAAGTAAAAGTCGGCTTCGACTTAATAGCCACCACCAAAAACTATAAGCTGCGGCTGCGACGAGGCTTATGTGTAGTCCAGAGATTGATAGAATGTGAGCAACGCCAGCTCGAGAGAATGCTTCACGCAGATCTTTCCTTATAAGCCCCTCATCGCCAATAATAAGTGCTCGCAACACTGCGGCTGTTTGGTCGTCAAGGTGCGCATCAAAAAAAGCTCCGACAGTTCGACGGAACTGTTCAAGTTGACGGCGAACGTAATTGCCCGTGAATCCTACATGCTCAATCACTGTATCGTCCCACAAAAACGCCGAAAGGTAAATTTCTTGCCGGGCGAGATAGCCTTCGTAGTCGAAGCTACTAGGATTATGAAAATTGCGCGGTTCGCGCAGAGCGAGAGGTATACGCAGTATATCTCCATAATGCCATCGATCAACAAGAGAGCGTACAGTGAGCAAAACTTTTCCTGTTGCAGGACGTTCCTCACCATCTTGCCAGATCCGTAACGTTTCAAGATATAAACGGCCACGATGAAGGAAATGTTCCGGTTCACGGAAGAGGACCCCCTCGACTATAACCTGTTGAGGAAGGAAAAGCTGCCGAAGATGATGAGGAGGGAAGTGAGGATAGAGAGTGCGCTGCAGGGAAAGATTTGCTAACACAAACATTGCAAGAACATAAATCGTGACAATGACTGCCCGCCGGCCTCCAAGTAACCCAACGAAAGAGGTTAACAATCCGAATCCACATAACCAGAAAGGAGAAGAGCAAAACCATCCCCGGGCCGCACACATCTGACCTAGAAGATAGGTAATGGTAAATATAAGAAGATAGGAGTAGTGGAAAGAAGAAAGGAAAAAAGAAGGAAGCTGCATCATCTCCTGACTCTAGACGCTGAGATCCAATTTTTCTCGGTCCTCTTCGGACGCTTGTAGGCTCCACTGTCGGATCGCTTCTGCGGTCTTCTGCGTTATTCCTCCCACTCGGGTTAATTCCTCGATGCTCGCTTCTCGTACTCGCCTAAGACTTCCGAAATGTCGCAATAAAATTTTACGACGAGCTGGACCGACCCCTGATATCATATCAAGAGGCGAACTCAGCCTCTCCCTCGTACGAAGCTGACGATGATAGGAGATAGCAAACCGATGCGCTTCGTCGCGAACACGCTGAAGGAGAAAGAGTGCAGTAGAATTGGATTGAAGGACGATCGGATTCTTACGATTAGGGAGAAACACGCGTTCGGGAGAATGCGTAACTTCCTCGGCAAATGGATCGCGTTCGGTACGCATCTTCGCTAAGCCAATAAGGTCTACCTGAGTTATATTTAATTCACGAAAGACTTCAACCGCTACACCAAGCTGGCCTTTACCGCCATCGACCATCAGCAAGTCAGGAAGGTCGTATTCCTCCAAAGCACGACGGTAGCGGCGCGTCAGGATTTCGTACATCATACCAAAATCATCTGCTCCCTGTACTGTCTTTATACGAAAACGACGATAGCGATTTTTATCAGGTTCACCTTCATCAAATACAACCATTGAGCCGACCGCAAGATTACCTTGGATATTAGAGATATCGAAGCACTCAATCCGCTTCGGTGCATTGTGTAGATGTAAAGCGCGACGTAGGCTCTCAAGCGCCTTCTCCTTTTGCCCTGTGCTTCGTCTTTTCTCGCTGAAGCTTTGCCGGGCATTTTCTTGAGCCATTTCCACCAGGCGAACTTTGTCTCCCCGTTGTGGTTGAAGGACTATGACTTTCTTACCCTTACATTCACTGAAGAGTTCTGCTCGCACCTCTGCATCTTCTAATGAAACCGGCAGAAGGATCTCATCTGGTAGGAAACGGTCATCCTGGTAAAACTGGGTGAGAAAATCGGCAAGAACCTCTTCCTCTGGAAATTCATTATCATCAAATCCATATCCTTGATTGCCAACTAACTTACCGGCACGTACGAACAATACTTGAACTTCTATAAAACCGCCTTCACGATAAAGACCAAAAATGTCTTGATCATTTCCTAATGGGGTCGCGACTTGCTGTTTCTCTCCCGTCTGAAGAATGGCGCGAATTTGATCACGTAACCTTGCTGCGTCCTCGAACTGCAAATTTTCAGAGGCTGCATTCATGCGAGCATTAAGCTGATCAACTAACTCTGTGTTTTTTCCTTCCAGCAACAATAGCGCCCCCTTTAGTTGGCGCCGGTACTCTTCGGGGTCAATTGCCAGTACACATGGCCCTAAACATCGCTTAATCTGATACTCAAGACATGGGCGAGTACGATTGCGAAAGACGGTATCTGAACAAGTCCTGAGAGGGAAAACCTTTCGGATGACTTCGAGCGTTTCCTGTACGGCAGCGCTGGAATGAAAAGGACCAAGATACTTATTCCCGTCTTTGACAATCTGACGTGTGAGAAAGAGACGTGGCCACAGATCTTGCGTTGTGACTTTTATATGCCAGTATGACTTGTCATCTTTAAGACGAATATTATAGCGTGGCCAGTGCTGCTTAATAAGAGTATTCTCGAGGAGCAGCGCTTCTTTCTCGCTTTTAGTAATTATTACTTCAATATCGGCGAGCTGAGCGAGCAAGAAGCGAATTTGTACGCGGCCATCGCTACCTCGTGCATACTGACGGACGCGTGAACGTAAATTTTTCGCTTTTCCGACGTAGATGACCCCTCCCTTTTGATCTTTAAAGAGATAGACTCCTGGACTTGTCGGCAAGAGCGAAAGTTTCGCTTCTAATATGCATTCAGACCCATGCATTTTCACAGCCAAGTATCATAGCACCCGTAGCTATTTGAAGCACGCTTCTTTCTCTTTAGCTTCGACCAAAAAGCCCTCCTTTTCGCATACGATTGACAATGCTATGAGAACCCGGAAGGAACCTGCCTCAGCGTTTCATACAATCTATTGTTTATCGTGAGGCAGAAAACGTTGTTAATGGAGAGGGATCATGAAGTATTTAAGGATGGTAGCTGGCATCATCTTAGCCGGAGGGTTTCTTTCCCTTGCCGGGTGTGAAAAGGAAAAAGAGCCGGCAAAGCCGCCTCCGCCTGATGCTTTAACCGCCTGCCGCAATGAGTGTAAATCGATCTCCGAGAAGATGTTTAAAGAATGCAGCGATAAGATGGCAAGTGAGCAAGCATTTGACCGGATGAGTGAGTGTAACACTCAAGCCGACGGCTACTCAAAGAAATGTCGTACTGAGTGTGATCAAAAGGCAGCTGTTTCTCATTAGGAATCAGGTCACTTTTAGTGTGCGGACTATAAAAGGCCTTAGACAAGAAAAACTTTGAATTTATATTCATTCACTGATTGCATAAGTCCTCCTACGTTTTGTCTGCATGAGATTAAGACCGAGTCTGGGTTTTCCATGAAGAAAAGCAAAAAAACTCTGGAAAGTAAGCCATTCCAGAAGATGGACAATATTTCTTTGCGTTCTTTTATGGAAGCGGATCTTTCTCGCGTCCTTGAAATAGAGCGTGCTTCTTTTCCCTCTCCCTGGAAAGAGGAGTTCTTTATAAGTGAACTATGTAATCCCCATAGTCGCTTCTTGATAGCAGAAAAGAAGGGGGAAGTGATTGGATACATTTGCTGCTGGTTCATTGCAGACGAAGGACAAATCCTCAACCTTGCCGTTCATCCAGATTTACGTCAGAGTGGATTAGGAAAGTTGCTAGTCCAGCAAATCTTAATGGAAGCCTCAAAAAAAGGAGTAAACTTTCTCAGCCTTGAGGTACGGAAGAATAATTTTACTGCCATCGGCTTATATAAAGGATTGGGCTTTTACGAAACGACTATTAGAAACAAGTACTATGAGAATGGTGAGGATGCCTTACTTATGGTGTGCAAGGTCTCCTAACCCCTACTTCCCTCCTTGTCCTTAGTCGATTTTCTAAAATTTTTTCTAAATTCTCCTCTTAGAGAAGCTTCGAGTAGAGCATGAATCTTTCCATGCAAGTCATAGAAAAACCAAGGTATTTTTTAATGATCAACAAATAAAATATTAGTGTTTTCGCATACTTACACAATTGACGGCGTTTTTATAATAAGCTAAGATCCCCGGATCTTTATCGCGCCGGTAGGAGGGAAGCCTATGTTTAGAACCGGGGAGAAGGTCGTCTATCCTGGCCATGGCGTGGGGATGATTGAGGGGTTACAATCAAAAAGTGTTTCCGGAGTACAAAGAAAGTTCTATATGTTACGCATTCTCGAGAGTGAGATGACTATCATGATCCCTACAGAGAATGTTACAACGGTAGGACTACGGCCCATCATTAGTAAGGACATGGTCAGCAAGGTTTATCGCATTCTGCGAACCAAGAGGGTTGAAGTCGATCAACAAACCTGGAATCGCCGTTACCGTGAATATATGGAACGAATCAAAACCGGCTCCGTCATTGAAATCGCCAAAGTTCTGCGCGACCTCTTTGTATTAAAAGCTGACAAAGAATTGTCTTTTGGCGAGCGAAAAATGCTGGATACCGCTCGGAATCTTCTTGTCAAGGAACTTGCTATCGCTAGTGCCCATTCTGAAGAGAAGATCCTAGATGATCTGAAAACGATCTTTTCACATTAGTCTTTGTTTTTGCTTATTTGTAAAAGGGGCCGGAAGCGCTCCGGTTCTTGCTGAGAGGCGATGCAGGCCGACGTAATTCTTGTCGCAGCCGGCAAGGGAAAGCGAATGGGGGCCGAACTCCCAAAACCTTTTCTTTCTCTTCTCGGAGCTCCGCTTCTCGTTCATACTCTACGAAGTGTTATAAAGTCGGCTTTAATTCGTAAGATTTTCTTAGTGATCGCTCCAGAGCGAGAGCCTCTCTGTCGGAGCATCCTACTCTCATATAAACCTTTCGGCATCCCGATCTCCCTAGTCCACGGGGGAATAGAGCGGCAAGATTCCGTCCGTTTAGGGTTAGCTGCGCTTGATGTTGGTAGTGAAATTGTGGCGATCCATGATGCTGCGCGTCCGTTTCTTGATCCCGAGATCCTTGATAGAAGTATTGTGACTGCCGCTGAACATGGAGGGGCTGTGGTGGCTATACCGGTGAAAGATACGATTAAGAGTATCGCGGAGGATGGGAGGGTCATTGGAACAATTCCTCGGCAAAAACTCTGGATGGCTCAGACTCCTCAGACATTCCAGGTGCCTATCATTCGTGAAGCTCACGTGCGCGCCTCTGCTGAAAAGGCAACCGCGACTGACGATGCAGCATTAGTGGAAAGAGTCGGTGGAATAGTAAAAGTTGTGCTTGGTAGTGTACTTAATTTTAAAATCACCACGCCTGAAGACTTTCAACTAGCCGAGATGATACTGAAAACTGAAATAAAAGCCTCAGGCTAGGAACTAGAAACCCTTTCAATCTGATTTATAGCCAAGCCCATAATTATGGATACGATTTAATGATATGATTTAAGTGTTTCCTGTTCGTTGTATTCGCAGAAGCGCTTGATGGTGGCGAAGGCGTGTTCCATGGGGTTTAGGTCGGAGGAATAAGGAGGCAGGAACAGAAGAGCTGTGTCTTTTGCCGTGATCAGCTCCTTCGTTTTTTCCGATTTGTGGAAGGCCCCATTGTCCCCCACAACGACATGATTGTCGTCGAGCAGGGGGGCAGAGTTCTTGTTCCGGCCAAGCATTGAAGACGGGTGTGTTGCAAGTCCCCTCAAACAGGATGGGGGCTGCGAAGCTCTAGCTGATTCAGGCAGCAGTCAGGGAGGTGGGTGGTTTGCTGCGACCGGAGATCAGCCCATCCCCGCGCTGGCCCTTTGGGGCGTCGACATGGTAGCTCGTGACCGCAGGCACAAAGCTGCTCATAGCTGCCATTAAATGTCCAAGTGTTTCCGGGCTTGGCTATAGCTCCGAGTCCCTACATTTTGTCTAAGAACGATTAGATTGTAAGTAAATTTGCGAACTAACTGTGAATATTGTCTCTATGGGACGACTCGATGATAAGGCGTTTATACTCCAGCCTTATTAAGGTTCCTTATTTGCGGGGAATACTGAAGGAGATCCAGCGTACGGCAAAGAAGCTCTGTGCTGATTTTCCATTCGTAATTCTTTCAATGGATTGGAAAGCAACCACATTAAAGGAACATATGCAGTGGAGGCCCAGGTGGTGCAGAATAGAATAGCAACCAACAGGGGAGTAGAGTCATTATAGCGGCCGATATAAGGAAGAAAAAGAAAGAATTGGTCAGAAAGAGACTTCTAGATAGAGCTAGGATAACCACAGGATGGTAAAAAGAAGGAAAATTAAGAGTTCTTCCCTTTTTCTGTCGGAGAATAAGACTCAACCTTAAGAAATTCTTTCGAAACGGCGTTGGGGTTGAACGCCTTCGAGACGAAACCCCCCAGCGTCCGTCTTGCCTGCGATCGCCGCCTCTTTCGTTGCGCTCACTTTTATTTTGAGGCGAAGGTTGTTGACACTATCCGCATTGCTAAGCGCCTGATTGAGATCAATCGACCCAGCTACATAGAGATCGTACAATGCCATATCAAAGGTTTGACATCCTTCCTGGGCTCCTTGTTCCATAGCTTCTTTCAGGATGCCGATCTCACCTCGCTGAATCAACTCTTTAACACGTGGGGTATCCATTAGGATTTCAAAAGCGGCTACGCGGCGACCATTTTTCCCTATTACTAGCCGCTGAGAGAGAATCGAGCGAAGGTTCAACGAGAGTTGCAACAAGACTTGTGGGTGTCGAGTTTCGGGGAAAAAATTGAGAATACGTTCAAACGTTTGGTTGGCATTTGTTGAATGCAATGTAGCCAAACACAAATGCCCAGTATCAGCAAACGTGATTGCAGCTTCCATGGTCTCGGTGTCACGAATCTCACCAATCAGAATGACGTCTGGCGCCTGACGCATCGCACTCTTCAAGGCAGCCTGAAAGGAGTGAGTATCGAATCCGACTTCGCGCTGGTTGATGATAGACTTTTTGTGAGGGTGAACATACTCGATCGGATCCTCGACGGTAATAATGTGTCCGGGGGTTGCCGTATTACGATGGTCAATCATCGCCGCCAACGAAGTCGATTTTCCCGAGCCAGTGGCGCCGGTGATTAAGACCAATCCGCGCTTCGTCATGCTGATATCTTTGAGGATCTGTGGCAGCCCTAACTGTTCTATAGTTGGAATCTCAACGACAATTCTTCTGACCACCATTGCTACCGCCCCGCGCTGCCAAAAGATGTTGACGCGAAAGCGGCTGAGCTTCGAGATGGAAACGGCAAGGTTCATCTCTTTTTGTTCGGTGAACTCGTTCCATTGACGCTCACTCATGATCGAGTGGGCCAGAACTTCCAAATCCTGTGGGGTAAAATGGTAGTCTCCTATCGGACGAGTGATGCCTTCAATACGATACATCGGTGGACTTGCGACAGTGAAGTAAATGTCTGAGGCACTACGCTCGACCATAACGTGGAGAAAATCCTGGAAGTTCATCTGTCCTCCTGCATGTGTTTTCTCTTTGCAGTTTATCTTCCCATCATGGCGACCTTGCCAGATTGGACCGCTTGGCCGAACAGATTCGGAGTCATGCTTTTTGCTTGCGCCTCATCGCGGGAGACAAGACCGCGGTTCACAAGATCAACGAGCGCCATGTCCATGGTTTGCATGCCATCCTTCTGCCCAACCTGCATGGCAGAGGGGATCTGGTGAACCTTTCCTTCACGGATGAGATTTCTCACGGCGGGTGTGGCGATCAAAATTTCGAGAGCGGCAACTCGGCCTCCGGATCTCTTTTTACAAAGAGTCTGAGTAACAACAGCTTCGATCGCATCAGCAAACTGCGTACGAATCTGAGCTTGTTGGTCTGCAGGAAAAACGTCGATCACACGATCCACTGTTCCCGGCGCGCTAGGTGAATGCAACGTCGCGAACACCAGATGTCCAGTTTCTGCTGCCGTGAGAGCGAGCTGAATTGTTTCAAGATCACGCATTTCACCAACCAGGATGACATCAGGATCTTCGCGTAGCACGGCACGAAGAGCATTAGCAAAAGAATGCGTATGGGATCCTAGCTCGCGCTGGTTGACAAGGCATTTTTTGGACCGATGAGTAAACTCGATTGGATCTTCGATAGTGATAATGTGACCTTCGTAGGAATTGTTAATGTGATCGACCATGGCCGCTAGCGTCGTTGATTTTCCGGAGCCAGTGGGGCCAGTGACCAGGATTAACCCTTTTTCTTTTTCTGTGAGTCTTTTAATAATTGGCGGAAGCCCAAGCTCTTCAGTCGAAATGATCTTACTGGGAATGGTACGAAAGACTACGCCCTCTCCACGTTGTTGCATGAAGACATTCACACGAAAACGCCCGATCGTTCCCATGTCGAACGAGAAGTCTAACTCGAGATGCTCTTCGAAATGCTTCCGTTGACTGTCGTTCATGATGTCGTACACCATGGCATGAACCTGCTCACGCGACAAAAGGGGATGATCGAGCTTCTTCATATCACCGTGGAGACGAATCATTGGCGGCTCGCCGCTGCTGAGGTGAACATCAGATGCACCTGACTGAACAGCAAAGGTGAGGAGGGCAGTGATATCCATAAAAGTCCTTTCTTGCCTACTTAAGAGGAGAATCGTCACTTGGTTGCGAAATTTTAGGAACTGGAGAAAAGTGAAGGGAAAAATGAGAAAACATTTTTTCTTGCCTCACTGTAATTTTTCAGATAGCAGTAAACTGACACTAGCCACAAGAGAAAACTATGGATCTCCTCCACACGGTTTTCGAACCTCGAGGAAATGGACCACATCCAACGCCCCTCATGCTTCATGGTTGGGGGGCAAGCGCTCTCGACCTGTTAGATATAGCGCCGTATCTATGTAGTGGCAAATTTTTTGCACTCTGCCCACAAGGACCACTTCAGATTCCCTTGGGAGGGTCTAGTGTCGGTTATGGCTGGTTTCCTATCACTATGGGAAGACCGTTAGATCTCAAAGTCATGTTCCTTGCTCGTGAAGAGCTAAGAAAATTTCCCTCTGGCGCTGAGGAGCGTTACCCCATAGACAGCAAGAAACTCGTGGTGCTTGGATTTAGCCAAAGCAGGGTGATGGTGTACAGCCTTGGACTCAGTGAGCCTGAACGCTTTTCTGAACTTGCTTCGCTGAGTTCATGGCTACCACCAGATCTCTTCTCTGCCTTTCCTAATGTACCAGCTACAGAGCAATTGCCTGTACTCATTCAACATGGTAATCGTGACGAGCTTGTAGACGTTGGCCGAGCCCGACAGTCAGTTGAAACTCTACGGCATCTCCGTGTTCAAGTCACTTATAGTGAGTACAATATGAGGCATGAGATCAATACTCATAGCCTTACCGACCTTTCTACATGGCTACAAGAGAAGGTGCTCTCTTCGATAACTTTAGTGTCTTAACTGTTCAGGAACTCTCGCACCGACTTCAAAAAGAGATCAAGCTGGTCATGATGGACCCAGTGGCCAGCATTGGGAATTGTGATGACCTTGACACTACGGAACGCTTTTGCTCGCCCGTCCTTTTCTGGATCAGATGCCCACGACTCGGCACCACGGAACAAGAGGGTAGGACAGATGATACGCCGCCAAATCTCCCAAGCATCGTCAAGATTGAAACGGTAGGGAGACTGAGCACGTACGTAGTTGTCGAATTTCCATGTGTAAGTCCCGTCTTCGTTACGATTGATGCCGTGCAGCGTGAGATGATATGCTTGCTCTTCACTGAGGCGAGGGTTCGCCTCACGCATGCGGTTTACGGCATCTTCTAGGGTCTTATAACGGCGAGGCAGTCGTCCTGCTAAATCTCGCATCTGCGAGATCCATACCTGCATCCGCTCGTACGCGTGCTTTGGTTGTTGCTGAATCATATGGGGTGGTGGACCCAATCCTTCAATAGCAACGACCTTTTGCACTTTTTCTGGATAGACTCCAGTATACTGAAGAACAATACCCCCACCAAGGGAATGACCAATGAGTGTCACAGGAAAAGTATCAAGCTGCAACAGCAGTTGAGCAATGTCCACTACGTACTCAACCATTGCATATTCGCTACCGCGAGCCCATTCTGAGTCTCCGTGCCCACGCAAGTCAGGTGCAATAATATGGTAGTCATCACGAAGTGCTTGCGCTACCCAATCCCAGTTACGTGCGTGATCGCGTCCTCCATGGATCAGTATTAATAACGGCTTGCTTGGATTCCCCCAATCAACATAGTGGAGCTTAAGGCGCTGAGAGTAATAGTAATGAGAAGTTGGGCCGACAACGTTTTGTTCAGGCATGAAATTCCCCTTTTGGGAGAGATTGTAACGGGGAGAGGTGCCTAGCCGCAACTGGAGAAGAACAGGGGCGGAAAGTAACACAAGAGATCTTGCAACAAGGAGGGGCAGCGACATTTGTACGCCTTGATGTGACAAGGGAAAATGACTGACAGCAGGCGATTGAAGTCGCTGAGCAAGCGTATGGACAATTCAATGTGCTGGTCAACAATGCAGGTATAGTTCGCATGGCGCCGCTCGACGAAACGTGTATAGAAGCCTGGAACGAGGTACTTGCCGTCAATCAAACAGGCGTATTTCTCGGGATGAAGTATGCGATTCCAGTTCGACGTCGAGCTGGGGGCGGATCGAGACCCCGATGACAGCGTCCCTAAATCCCGAGCGGCGAGAGATGGTTCGTGACTTAACTCCAATGAGGAGGGATGGTAGACCTGAGGAAGTTGCCTATGGAGTACTTTACCTCGCGTCAGACGAGTCTTCGTTTGTCACGGGGGCAGAGTTAATCATTGACAGAGGGTATACCGCGCAATGAGTTGGCGAGAGAGGAACAAGCAGTGAAACCTGTGGGGTATTCTATCGCCCGAGCTGAAGTTCCTGCGCGACACGGGTTATCATATGAGCCTTGCCTGCCGGGATGCTGCAGTAGAAATTCGCTTCCCGAAGCATCTTTCAGAAACTATTTCATCGAACTCACTGATAGTGTAATCATTTCCAGCTATGGCGTCCAGGTGCGTGAACAAGTCTCATCCCGACTCGAGGAAAACAGCGAGACAGATTTATCACAAGCTGTTTTTTTCTATTACGATCCCCAACCACTACCTGCTCTCCTTGAACGCACCGCATGGCATGAGGCCCGGCATCTACGCCTTGCTTGAAGAGATAGGCATTACGCCTGATCAGAAACTCGCCGTGGACGACTACGAAGGGCTGCCGATGCCAACCGCCCTCTGGTAGACTTTACCCCTGCATTTTCTTTATCTCTTCGGTAAGTTCAGGAATGGCTTTGAAGAGATCAGCAACCAAGCCGTAGTCTGCAACATTGAAAATTGGGGCTTCAGGATCCTTATTAATCGCGACAATTACTTTGGAGTCTTTCATTCCGGCCAAGTGTTGAATCGCTCCAGAGATACCAATCGCAAAGTAGAGCTCAGGAGCAACAACCTTACCTGTTTGGCCGACCTGGAGATCGTTAGGAACGAAGCCAGCATCGACTGCTGCGCGACTTGCACCCATTGCTGCCCCGAGGGCATCAACTAGTGGCTCTAGATAGGTAGTAAAATTCTCTCCGGACTTGAGCCCACGCCCGCCCGAAACGACTATCCTCGCTTCGGTCAGACTAGGACGATCTGATTTGATTTCGTTGAATTCCACAAATTGCATCTTCTGCGACGCCGTATCAATGCTCGCGCTTAGCTTTTCTATTGATGCTTGCTCCCCAGGTTGAGCCGCGTCGAAGGCCGTCCCGCGCACAGATATGACTTTCACCGGTCCGTCAAGCGAGACTATAGCAAGAGCATTCCCAGCGTACATGGGCCGCTTAAAAGTGCCATCGCTGTTGATAGCAACGACATCACTAGCCATGCCGGTCCCGAGACGTGCGGCAACGCGAGGAAGGAGATCTTTTCCGACCGCAGTAGAGGTGGCGACTAGTAAAGAAACATCGTTGGCCTTGATGATCTGTTCTAAGGTTACGGCATACGCGTCGGCAAGATAATGAGCCAGAGCCGGATCATCTGCCACGATGACTTTTGCCATGCCATATCCAGAGATTTCCCGTGCTTGAGTGTCAATTCCTGACCCAAGGACGGCGGCCAGACAATTCCCACTCAGCTTGCTTGCGGCTTCTTTTCCAGCTCGGAGGGCGATTAACGTGCTCTTGGGGAATCTTCCTTTTTGATGTTCAGCGAAAACAAGAACGTTGCCCATAGGTTCTCCTTAAATGACTTTCGCCTCGGTATGGAGAGCTTCTATCAGTGCCTGCACGGTCTCGACCTTTTTCCCTGCTTCCTTTTTGGCCGGCGGCTCCATCTTTTTGATTCTAAGTCGGGGAGTGACATCAACGCCTAACTCTGTCACCGGGATTTCTTTGATCTCTTTTTTCCGAGCTTTCATAATTCCTGGCAAAGAAGCGTAACGAGGCTCGTTCAAACGTAGGTCGGCCGTGATGATTCCGGGTAACAAGAACCTCACCGTTTCCAATCCGCCATCTATTTCACGGATAACCTGTACTGATTTTTGATCTGTTGCCAGTTCGACCTTAGAAGCAAAAGTTGCCTGCGGCCAACTCAAGAGCGCGGCTAACATCTGTCCTGCTTGGTTAGCATCATCATCAATTGCCTGCTTTCCCATCAGTACTATGTCCGGATTCTCTTTTTCGACAATTTTCGCAAGAATCTTCGCCACAGCTAGTGAATCTAGCTCTTGCTCGCAAACGATAAGGATGGCGCGGTCCGCACCCATAGCGAGGCCGGTCCGGAGCTGCTCGGAAACAATCTTAGATCCTATACTCGCAAGGACGACCTCGCCGCTTGATTTCTCTTTGATTCGGAGGGCTTCTTCAATAGCTATTTCGTCAAAAGGGTTGATAACGTATTTAACATTATCGGTGACGATGCCTGAACCGTCAGGCTTCACCCGAATTGTGGTCTCTGGATCAGGGACCCGTTTGACGGTGACTAGCGTTTTCACTCCGAGGTTCCTCCTGTGGTGTGGTGGGGGTGGAATTGAGACTTGCCTACTTCAGCGTTTCGGTTCGCCGGTGTCAAGTGCTCAGCTTATGCATTGTACCCTAGTCGAACCGAGAGTTCTCGACCAGCCCTGAGAACAAGCGGGATAAGCTCCTTTTCGATCCTTTCAGGAGGGATTCGATACGCCGGGCCACTTACAGCAAGGCTGCCAACTACCGTACGTGTATAGTCTTTGATTGGAACGGCAATAGTACGGACATCCTTAAGATACTCGCCATTTTCTATTGCGTATCCTGCACTTGCAATTTCTTTCAGTTGCTCGATAAGCACGCGACGATCAACGATTGTATGTTCCGTAAAACGTTCTAGGCTTTCGGGAAAATTTCGCTGAATCTCTTCTACTGGCTCAAACGCAAGATGAACCTTGCCTGCCGCGGTGCAGTGCGATGGGAGAGCCTCACCAATATGAGAAACGATCCGCACTGGTTGGTCTGAATCAACCATTTCGAGAGGAACAACTTTGCCTTTGCGCATCACTGTTACATAAACACTCTCATGACAAGCTTTTACAACCTCAACCATAATAGGAAGAGCCTGTCTAAGAAGTCCCATATGCTGAATATAACTCTGGCCAAGCTGCAAACAGCGAGTTCCCAATCGGTAGTTCTCCGTCGACCGATTCTGCTCAATGTAACCTCGCGACTCAAGGGTCGCTAAAATGCGAAAAACATTGTTTTTGTGGAGCTTTAATCTTTTGCTAAGCTCTGTAACTCCAAGCTCCCCATCACCATGGAATTGTTCGAGCACATCTAGCGCGTGGGCAACCGCCTGGATAATATAATTACTCTTTTCACGGCGAACCATGACGCCTCCTTAAATATTCTCCCAACAGCAAAAAACGTTTTAATTTATATGGTTGTTCGATTTTTTTGTCAACAGAGTTTTATTAGGAACACTTGCAACTTCCTTTTTGCTTGAGTAAGGAAGAAAAGATGAAAGAGAATACGCCGGTTGAGCTGATAAATCCTGAGGGAAAATTTCCTCTTTTGCTTACCTGTGAACATGCCTCTTATGTCCTTCCCGAAGGATATCAGGGTCTTGGCATTAAAGATGAAGAACTGCAGCGGCACATTGGTTGGGATATTGGTGCGCGTGCGGTAGTAGCATCATTGGCGCAAATTCTCGATGCTCCAGCAATTTGCTCTGGCTATTCACGTTTGCTAATCGACTGTAACCGCGACCTCACCGATAACGACTTAATTGTGGAAGAAAGTGACCAGACTGTGGTTCCTGGAAATAGAAATCTATCTCTTGCAGAACGTCAAAAACGAATTCACAATTTCTATTGGCCATACCATGAGGCGATTGACCAGCTAATCGCCATCAAAAAAAAATCTCCCCTCACCCTACTTAGCATTCACAGTTTCACTCCGGTTTTAGGGAAGAAAGAACGATTGTTTGATTTGGGAATTCTTTTTGACCGCTACGACGACTTGGCCCGAGAAATAGGAAAACGACTTTACCATGAAGGACAGAACGTCCGTTATAATGAACCTTATTCAGGGCTCGACGGGCTAATTTTTAGTGCACGTTATCATGGAGAACGCAACCGTCTCGTTTATCTTGAGCTTGAAATGAACAACAGTTTGATCTCGACTGCTAATGGAGTAGCCCAGATCGGCAAAACCGTCGGCACAGTATGCCGCGAACTGTTTTCTCGGCAGCCTAAGCAAGACGAAAGCATAGAATAGGGGGGGGAATCATGCGTATCATTCTCATTGGACAAGCGGCATTCGCTGAAAAGACGCTCGACAGACTCGTCGACAAAGGTGAAGATGTGCTCGCAGTTTTCTGCCCACCAGATTCTCCTGGGGGAAAATTCGATCCTGTGAAGCAACGAGCTTTGCAAATCGAGGTGCCCGTCCACCAACACAAAACGCTGAAAACCCCAGAGGTACAAGAGCAGTTCGTTGATCTTCAGGCAGACTTAGCAATTCTAGCTTTTGTGACTCAGATCGTTCCCTCTCCAGTATTCAATGCCCCACGGCTTGGTAGTATTTGTTTCCATCCCTCGCTGCTGCCGAAGTATCGTGGCCGTAGTGCAATTAATTGGGCGTTGATCAAAGGGGAGACGAAGACGGGTGTCTCGCTTTTCTGGGTAGACGAAGGGATCGACACTGGGCCGATTCTTTTGCAGAAGGAAGTTACTGTTGATCCAGATGATACAACTGGCACTCTTTATTTCAATAAACTCTTTCCCGTGGGAGTAGAAGCAATTAGCGAATCAGTGGATCTCATCAAAGCCGGCAATCCCCCCCGGATCGAGCAGAATGAATCGCTGGCAAACTATGATCCGCCGTGCAGAGACGAGCATGCTCGCATTGATTGGAGAAAGCCCGCCCAGGAAGTGTACAACCTCATTCGCGGCTGTGATCCACAACCTGGAGCGTACACAACTTGGCAAGAAAAAATGCTGCGCTTCTACGATTGCCGTTTACAGCGAAGTGCGCACTCAACACCTCCAGGCCAAGTTGTGGAAGTCGGCGAAGAAAGTATGAGTGTAGCCGTCCCTGGCGGTACGATTATCGCTAAAAAAGTTCGAGGGAATGGAGGAAAAATCACACCAGAGGAGTTTGCTCAAAAGGCTGACTTACGCGTTGGTGCTCAGCTTGGCTGAGGAAATGCTGCTGTTTCGACGATCTCAAGTTCGACAAGCAGTTGCCCAAGGTCGACCAGGTCCCCGGCTGCAACATAGATTTTTTTAACCCTTGCTGGCCCCTCAGCAATAAGAGAATTTTCCATCTTCATTGCCTCAAGTAAAACAAGTACCTGCCCGGCTTCAACCACCAGACCTTCTGCAACACGCACTTCGAGAATCTTGCCAGGCATCGGTGAGCGTACTTCCGGACTTAGCTGTCCGGATTCATGGCGACGTGTTCCTCCCCTTTTTTCCCGTGCGCGGGTAAACTCGTACACCTGGCCGTTGATAGCTACGAGGGTGCGTGGGCCTTCGCTCGCAACGTGGGCGTGTAAAGGCCGTTCATTCACGAGAAAGGTCAGAGTGCTACCAGATGCCGCGAGCAAACGCACTCGCACGCCTTGCTCATTGATCACCGCCTCGTATTCGTTCCCGTGTTGGCTATACTCGATGGTGAAAGGAGTCCCACCTGAGAGGAGAATCGTTTTCATTGAAATTTTCCCCACCCAATCAGGTTCCGAGCCTCCATCCTCCCAGTTGCTGCCAAGGAGTGACAGCGGTTACTTTTCCCGCCTTTGCCGTAACGAGACTGTGCTGCGATTGACTCAGTACAGCAGCAAGTGCGGCTTCCTGGACGTGCGTAGTTGATTGCGGCTGCCAGTGCGAGAAATGCTCCGGAATAAACCCGGTATGAGTCTCACCGGTGATGAAAGATGGGTGATCGAGTAAATCAAGGAGAAAAGCTATGTTTGTTGTCAGACCAAGGACAGCGCATTGACGCAACGCCGTACCCATCCGGCGACGGGCTTGCTCTCGGTCTTGCCCCCACGTCGAGATTTTTGCAATCAAAGGATCGTAGTACACTGATACTTCAGTATGCGATTCGACACCCGCATCAACTCGCACGCCAGGTCCAGAGGGTGCATACCAGGAAAGCACTTTACCGGGCGACGGAAGAAATCCGTGTGCGGGATCTTCAGCGTAAATTCGACATTCAAAAGCGTGACCTCGCCCCTGGATCTCCTTTTGTGTGCGCCCCAACCGTTCTCCAGCAGCGACAAAGATTTGTTCGCGAACGAGATCTAAACCAGTAACCCATTCAGTGATAGGGTGTTCAACCTGGAGCCGTGCATTCACCTCGAGAAAATAAAAGCGCCCTTGGTTATCGAGAATAAATTCTACCGTTCCAGCATTGTAGTAGGCTGCAGCTTGTGCGACAGTGATTGCGGCGGCGGTTATTTCTTCTCGTAGCCGCTCAGAGACGGCAAGAGAAGGAGTTTCTTCAAGAATTTTCTGATAGCGTCGTTGAATCGAGCACTCGCGCTCTCCCAAGTGAATAAGCGTCCCATGCTTGTCTCCGAGGACCTGGACTTCAATATGGCGAGGCCGCTCAAGGTAACGCTCTAAATAAACGGTTCCTTCGGCAAAAGCGGCAAGCGCCTCACGCTCGGCTGCAGCCACTGCCTCTGCCAGATCTTTCTCTTGCCGGACGATACGCATTCCTTTACCACCCCCCCCAGACGCTGCTTTGATGAGCAAGGGATAGCCCAACGCATGTACTTGATCCCGCAAAACCATTGGGGCTCGGGAGGGGTTTTCGAGAGCTGGAATTACCGGCACGCCGAGTTGAGCAGCCGTCTGTCGTGCGAAGATTTTATTGCCGACTGCGGCAAGAGACTCTGGTGTTGGGCCAATAAAGGTTAACCCAGCGTCACGTACGAGGCGAGCAAAGGTTGGGTTTTCCGAAAGAAAGCCATATCCCGGATGAATCGCTCGTGCTCCTGTTTTCCTCGCTGCGGTAATGATTGATTCGGCATCGAGATAACTTGCACTTGCGGGAGCTGGACCGATACAGATTGCTTCATCAGCAGCATACAGATGGGGAGAGGAAAGATCTGCTTCGGAGTAAACGGCGACGGTTGTGATCCCCAATTCTCGGCAGGTGCGAGCGATACGGACAGCGATTTCACCGCGATTAGCAATAAGAATCTTTTTAAACACCTTAGAGAACTCTCATGAGCGGGTACTAGTGAGCAGAACGGATGCGACTACTCATCATCCGCCGTTTCGGGTGAGAGAGACATTGTCTGCTTCCTGTTCTCTTACTCTTTGTCCGCTTCCTTCCTTCTGCTTTCTCTTGTGAGATCGAGGGCCTTTGGTATTGACGGTAATCATACCCAGTTGCCATAGCGAGGAGAAGTCGATCCATACCTCCTGGGCGCTCACGGCGTAATACCTGTAAACGTTCAAAGAACTCACGAAAATCCTTATTCACCCGCACCTCAGCCCTCATGGGGCGAAGGAAAAAGTCTTTCAGCCGAGTAACAGTAAAACGCAGAGCAGAGAAGCGTAATTCATTGGGAAAGGCGTCCCACTCTGCCAAAGATAATGTTCGACAACTCTGGTAACCTGCGAGGAGTGATGCGAAACGCTCAATAACGTAACAGCCCTCACTATAGCACAGCGCGTTCACTGCGGTTGCTAAGTCGTAAATGAATTTCCCACAACCTGCCGCTTCGAAGTCGAGTATGCCGACAACTTTCTGCCCGCGAAAAAGCAGGTTATCAGCAAAGAGATCTCCGTGGACGATCCCTTTAGGGAGTCGGTCTTCCTGATACTGCTGTTGATAGGCGATTTCGTCGTCAAGAGTATGCATTAAGTGTCTAAAGTAGCCAGGAAGTCTTTCTCTCACTTCTTGGTAAAGCGCTACGACGCACGCGAAATTAAATCTATTATTATCTTCTTTCGGATATCCAGAACTCAATGTATGGAGCGAAGCGAGAGCCCGACCAATGTGCTCCAGATGAGTCGAGCTCAATTGTTCCTCTGAAAAAGTTTTCCCTGTCAATGGATAATATAACGAGACTGGTTTGCCTCTATAAGTCTGATAATACCGACCTTGTCGATCGATTACCGGTTGAGGACAACAGAACCCGCGGGCCCGTAGAAAGAGCAGGAGTTCGAGCTCTTGCTGAGCCGCACTAACGTCTTTCACCTCATCGACTTTGAGAAAAAATTTCCCTTGCGTAGTTTCTAACAAATAGTGAGTATTGACCGAGCCGGGGGGGACGCCTGTGAACTTGGTTAGTCTACCAAGGCCGTAATTGCTAATTAAATCTATAACAGTTCTTCGATCTAGGATCGTATACACCGCCATTGTTGTCCTCGGTACCCCGGTGTCACACCTGGAGGCCGTTTCGCAAGGGGCGCGCGATGAGAATTGCACCTTACTCCTTTTCTTAGGATCCTGTCAAGAAAATTTTGACTGAACGTCCATTCATTTTGAAGCAACCGAGAAAGGAAAGGGGACAGGATACACTCAGGCTCGTTTGTGGAGAATTCTCTACGAATCAGAGCAATGTGTGCGAATATAAGCGAAAGCTTGTGCAGTCAGATTTCTCTAGATTAAGCCATGCCGCGAAGGGAACGGGGTAGCGTCTACGCGTCTTCTCTCTCTTGGTCACTGTAGCGCTCCTCGAGCCAGGGATTGCCGCGATTGTGGTATCCGCGAACCTCCCAGAATCCACGTTTGTTTTCAGATAAGAATTCCACCCCCCGCACCCATTTCGCACTTTTCCAAGCGTAGAATTTCGGCACGACGAGGCGCAAAGGCCACCCATGATCGGGCTCTAAATCTCGGCTGTCATGACGATGGGCGAAGATTACATCATGATCTAGAAACTGTTCGAGAGAAAGGTTGGTCGTATACCCACCGTCACAGTGAATTAATACGTAGCGAACTTCAGGCTTTAAATGCACTAGGGCAAACACATCCTTGGCGAACACCCCTTCCCACAGATTATTGAGGCGTGACCAGGTAGTGACGCAGTGAAAATCTGCTGCACTTTGGCTCTGTGGAAGCGCACGGAACTGTTGGTAGTTTAATCGGACAGGCTGTTCAACCAAACCGAAGAGCCGAAAGTCCCAGGTTGCGGGATTAAAACGAGGAGTTGGACCGTAGCTGAGAACTGGCCACTTTTCTACTAAAAACTGCCCTGGAGGGATACGATCATGAGGGTCTGTGGTGCGGTTCTTTGCCATAATCCCCTCTCTGTAATAGCTTCTACGTCCTTTCGCAAGGGTTAATCAAGCGGAGCAAAAGATGGAGGGAAAAGAAGAGCAACTTTCACATCCATAACATTCGTACCGGTTGGCCCAGGAGTAAAGAGGTCACCAAGTGCGGCAAACAACGTATAGGTGTCATTGTTGCTCAGAAAATCTGAGGGATTGAGTCCGTTCTGTATTGCTCGTGCTACACTTCTGCCATCGACAAAAGCACCCGCCGCATCAGTCGGGCCATCTATTCCATCCGTGCCAGCGCTGAGAAGCCCCCAACCTTCTTCGCTTGCTAACTCCTGAGCCACGACGAGGGCAAATTCTTGATTGCGTCCTCCCCGCCCTCGGCCGGTAACGAGAACAGTTGTCTCTCCACCCGCAAGTACACAGATAGGCTCACGGATCGTGAGAAGAATTGAACGTAAGATGTGAGCAAACCTCTGGGCTGCCTTTCCTGTATCACCAGACAAAGGAGCAGGCACAAGCTGTACAGCAAACCCAGAATTGCGCGCAGCCGCAGCGGCCGCTTCAAGTGCCAAACGATTGGAACCGACGAGAACGTTAGAGATCCGAGTGAAAACCTCATCTCCAGGCTTAGGAGTCTCTGAACGAAAGCCATTCAGCCCCGCAGAGAGATAGGCAAGAGCGGACGAAGGAACTTGGTCTAAGAGGTGATATCGCTCAAGAACTTCCCATGCCTCGCGAAATGTACTTGAATCAGGGGCCGTTGGACCAGAACCGATAGTGCCTAGATCATCACCGATGACATCAGAGAGAATGAAACTCACCATGGTTGCAGGAAACGACCAGCGTGCCAGCCTACCGCCTTTGACGCGAGAGAGGTGTTTCCGCACGATGTTCACTTCATGAATGTCAGCTCCACACGAAAGTAGTAATTGGTTGACGAGGAGTTTCTCCTCAAGAGTAACCCCTCTAACTGGGCTAACCAGGAGACTGGATGCACCCCCCGTCAAGCAACAGCAGATCAAATCTAAGGCTTGTGCCTTAATCAAAAGTTTACAAACCTCTTCTGCTCCTCGAAGGCTACCTTGTCCTGGTAGTGGGTGCTCTCCATTGATAATAACAAGATGTTCTAGATCGAGAATTTGCCCTATGGGAAGTACAACAACCCCACCAGCGAGTCGGTCGCCTAACACGGTCTCTAATCCCCGTGCAAGAAGGCCCGCTCCCTTCCCTGCGCCGATGACGAAAATTCGACCGGTCAAGGGAAAAATCAGAGGGCAAGTATTATCACTCTCTTGGACAAGTAAGCGCTCGCCTTCAACTTTCGTAACGCGCGTAATGAGACGGTACGGATCAGCCGCAGTAATAGCGGCGGCAAAAAGCGCCTCTAACCGTGCTCGTATCCCCTTAGAGGAAACCATCGCCGTATCACCCTCAGGATGATTTACTCACAAGGGACATCGCTCGAGAGAAATACTGTCAAAAACCGTGCGGGGAAACTCTCTCTAGTGCGTTCCTTAATGGAGAAAAGAGACCGTGATTCTCTCACTGAGGATTTTCTCTTTACTTATGGTGAAGGGGATGGGGAAGCTGTGAGGCAGCGCCAGTGGGCGATATTGCTGATTGAGACGCTGCCCTCTGCATTGTCGTTTTCTTATTATTGGGGCTGGACTGAGGGAAGTTCCCTATCTCAGAGGTATTGAGCGATTTCAATGACCAACTATCGTTACTATGAAACTTCTTCTCTGTTATTAGAAGTTATCCTCGTCCAGATCAACGAGACCGGACCGGCGATGGCTCCGATCGTCATCTCCCCGACGGTGCTGTTTCGCTTCCTTTTCGATTTCACTCTGACAGGTAACGCAAAGACGAGTAAAGGGCAGGGCTTCAAGTCGCTCAGGGGCAATCTCTTCTTCACACATCTCGCAGATCCCATAGGTGCCGGCATCGATCCGTTCGAGCGCATCCTCAATTGCTTGCAATTTTTCTCGGTCGCGGTCGCTTAAGATGAGATTGATCTCTCTCGTGCGCTCTTCACTAGCGAGGTCATAGGTATCCATCCCCTCGTCAAGAGCACTTTCTTTTCCCTCTTTGAGCTCTTCATTGAGCTGCTTAAGGATTTGCTCCTTACGAGCGGTAAGCGCATCTCGGGCTTTCTTCAAGAATGCCTTTCTCATACCCCGCTCCTTCCAAAGGAAAAATAATAGAGGACTCTAGAGGGGAAGATGTGCTAAGTCAATCGCTCGGGTGTTTTTCTCTCTCCTCTTGGAGTTGTCTGGCACGGAGGTCATAACCAGACACGCCCGTAATACGTGCGACGAAGATTTCTCCGGCCTCAGCGAGCACCCGATCCAGGAGTACAGTGCCGTCAATGTCCGGAGCCTGCCCTCGTGTACGGCCCCACAACCGGCCACGGTCATCCTGCCCGCAAAAGAGAACCTCCTGCTCGCTGCCGACGAGCGCCAGATTTTTTCGGCGCACGACTTGCCTTTGTTGTTCCATTAGTTGCCGCCAACGTTCTTGCTTGATCTCTTCCGGAACTTGATTTGGTAGGATTCCAGCCGGGGTTTCTTCTTCCTGTGAGTAGCGAAACACCCCAACATGGTCAAGCTGAACTTCAGCAACAAAGTCGTGGAGCTGGCGGAAATCTTCTTCCTGCTCGCCCGGAAAGCCAACAATGAACGAGGTTCGTAGCACGAGACGAGGAATGTAGATACGGAGGTGATCAAGCAAACGTCGAATGCCCTCTCCACTTTTCTCCCGTCTCATGGCACGGAGCATACGGTCGCTAATGTGTTGGAGCGGCATATCCAAGTACGAACAAATTTTTTCTTCTTCGGCAATAAGCCGTAGCAAGGGCTCATCCAAATAGTTCGGGTAGCAGTACAACAAACGGATCCAATCAATGCCTTCTACTCGACAAAGTGTACGCAACAGTGAAAGAAGCGTTGTGCCATCTCGCCGCTCGCGGCCGTACGCTGTGAGGTCCTGAGCGATGAGATTTAGTTCTTTCACGCCCTGAGTTGCAAGCATTTCTGCCTCAGCAATTAAAGAATCAATCGGACGACTCTCTTGCCGTCCTCTGATTTTAGGAATGATGCAAAACGCGCATTTATGATTACAGCCTTCGGCAACTTTAAGATACGCTGTGTAGAAAGGAGTCGTAGCGATGCGCGGAATGTTGTGATCAGGAAGAATATGGGCAGCACCAATATACGCCGCTGATCCAGCGAAAAGCTCTCGTTTCTTTTTGAGGATATCGGTAATGCGAAGAAACTCTCCAGTCCCGACAAAGATGTCTACCTCAGGCAACGCTTCCTGCAGTTCCCGTCCATAACGCTGGGCCAAACATCCAGTGACGATTAATCGTTTTGTTGGGGTATTTGCTTTATAGCGAGCCAATTCAAAGATGGCGTCAATCGACTCTTCTTTCGCTTCATCAATGAAACTGCACGTGTTTACCATAAGCACCTCAGCCTGTTCTGGGTCGAGGCTGAGGGTATACCCTTCACGGGCGAGCAGCCCAAGCATGACCTCGCCGTCTACGACATTCTTCGGACAGCCGAGATTCATCAAATAGACTGTTTTTTGCACACTGTCTGTTGTTAAAGTCATTGACGCCGATTCTTTCCTGACTATTCGTCGTCCTTTTTATTTTTTCGCTGCCGCAGAAATCGCTGTAGCTCCTCTTCCATATCTTTCCCGTTGGCATGACCGTTCCCGCCATTACCCTTGGGAGCGGGCTCCATTTCTAGACTCTCCCCTTGATCACGCGCTTCAAGCTGGCGGACATAGGCGGCCATCTGGGGATTTTCCGAGACTGCTTGTGCAACTTTAGTATCAAAATCCACAGCTTGGTCGTGCAGCTCTGTCGTATCGAGGGTAAAATGCAGAAATGCCTCGACCCTCTTCACTAAGGCAAACGCTGCCTTAGGATTCGGAGCTGCAGAGATGTAGTGTGGGACATTGGCCCAGAAACTTACAGAAGCAATTCCCGCGCGTCGGCAAGCGTCATTGAAGACACCCACAATTCCGGTTGGACCTTCGTAGCGCGAAGAGGTCAGTTCAAGCCGTGCCGCTAACGCTGGATCGCTGGCAAAGCCGGCCACCCGTACGGGCCGAGAATAGGCAACGTCCGCGAGGAGAGCACCAAGAGTAACAACTATCTTAACCCCACATTGCTTGGCGAGATCAAGGATCGCCGTCGAGTAGGTTTTCCATTTGAGGTGGGGCTCAATCCCTATCCCAATCACCAAGCCACGCGGAAGGGGAGCAGCGCTGCTGTGAAAGAAATCATTGGCTGGCCAGATGACCTCGCGATAGAGACCGTCACGGAGCCGTACTTGCGGACGCAGCTCACTAAAATTGTAGAATTCCTCTGGATCGATACTAGCGAATTGCCGTGCTCGTAGTTGCTGAACGAGAAATTGCGCAGCGTGCGTTGCGGCGCTCCCAGCATCGTTCCAGCCAGCAAAGGCGACAATAAGCGCAGGATCCATCAAGGTTGGAATTTCTTCAACAGTCAACACACCCATGGCTATTCCTCCTCGGGGAGCGCCCCAGAGGCACTCTATGGCCGATTAAGACGGAGGAGTCTATCTGCTTCTCCGGCTGTTGCCAAGAGATTTATCCACGCTCACGAGAAAACCATAAAAACGTGGCGACAGCGAGGCCAACAAGAAGAAGTGCCACCAGAGTGCGAGAGAGAACCCGGCGGGGAGGAGACGAAACCGATTCACTGAACATCTCTCCTTTATGCACGGCCTCAATGAACTGCGAAACGGTCCCGGCTGGATCAAGGCCGAGAAAAACTGAATACGTACGCAGAAAGGGCACTAAGTACAAGACATCAGCCAGGAGGCGAGCGTCTCCTTTTCCCTCTAGCAACTGGAGATAGTGCGCGGGAATACGCGTAGCAGTTTCTGCCTCCTGCAGGGAAAATCCTTTTTCCTCCCGAGAGCGTTTGAGTAAGGTGGAAACCTCCTCTGTCGCTAGCACTTTTTGTTCTACCGTCTCAGTGACTTTTTCCTCTTCCACTACTTTCCCTTTCCTCTCGGCTCACGACCTTTCGTGCTGGGCGTAGGACCTCTCGATTCTCCTCGAGATGAGAGAGCAGGGTTGGCTGCATGCAAGCTCGTATTTACGCGGCAATACGCTGAAGCAGATAGGCCTCGATAAAGGTATCGATTTCTCCGTCTAATACGGCGTCGGTATTGCCCACTTCAACCCCGGTCCGATGATCTTTTACCATGCGATAGGGATGAAGAACATAGGAACGAATTTGGCTCCCCCAGGCAATGTCTTTTTTGCTTTTGTGCAAGTCTTCCATTTTTTCCTTCTGTTTTTCCAATTCAAGCTCATAGAGCCGTGCTCGCAAGATTTTCATCGCCATCGTACGGTTCCGATGTTGAGAGCGCTCGTTCTGACAGGCGACAACAATCCCAGTAGGTAGATGAGTAAGCCGAACCGCAGAATCGGTCTTGTTCACGTGCTGCCCACCAGCCCCGCTTGAGCGATACGTATCAACTCGCAAGTCCTCAGGGCGAATATCTACCTCGACCGTGTCATCAAGGTCGGGATAAACAAACACTGAAGCAAACGAAGTGTGACGACGAGCGTTGGCGTCGAAGGGTGAGATACGCACAAGGCGATGAATCCCGGCCTCGGCACGGAGATACCCATAAGCATAGGGGCCTTCGACAGTAAGGGTTGCGCTCTTCACGCCGCCTCCTTCCCCTGGAAGGTACTCTACCATTTGGGTTTTATAGTTTTTCCGTTCAGCCCAACGCAGATAAAGGCGCAGTAACATCTCTGCCCAGTCTTGTGCTTCAAGCCCACCAGCCCCAGGGTGAAGGCTGACAATCGCGTGACCAGCATCATGTTCTCCACCCAGCATGCGTTCCAACTCAGCTTGACTAATAACTTTTTCTAGCTCAGCAGCTTGGTTCTCGAGTTCAGTTGCCGCTTCTAGATCTCCAGTCTCTGCCATTTCCAGGAAGATAGACGCATCCTCTAGTCCGCGTTCGTACTTCTTCCATTGAGAGATAGTATTGACCAGACTCGCTCGTTCCTTGAGGATAGCCTGAGCTTTTTCTTGGTCTTGCCAAAAATCCTCAGAGACCGTGAGCGTCTCAAGCTCGGCTGCACGCGTCTCTTTTCCTGCAATGTCAAAGACGCCTCCCGAGGTTTTCCACCCGGGTACGTAATTCAGCAAGTTTCCCCTTGACGTCTGTCAGCATAGAACCTCCGTTCCTGTGTTACCTTGGTTTAAAACATCTGTATCCTAGCATGAGCCCTGTCCCTGCGGCACACAGCCAGACAAAGATATCCCCGTAGGTGGTATAGAAGCTCCTGACCTGCGGCCAGGCAAGCTCTTCTATCAGAAAAGTCATCTCGTCTAGGTTCGTGCGGCTTCGTATTCGTCCGTCAAGGTCAACGACCGCTGAGAAGCCGGTATTTGCGGCACGGACAAGTGGAACACGATTCTCTACTGCCCGCATCGCTTCCATCACGAGGTGTTGATAGGGAGCCGAGGTGCGGCCAAACCAAGCGTCGTTGGTGATATTGACCAAAAGTTCTGCACCCCGGGCAACAAAACGACGGGTGAGATCTGGAAAGATGCCTTCGTAGCAAATCAGCACTCCGAGCTTTACTGAAGGGAGGGAGAAAACAGTAAGGACTGAGCCTGCGGCAAAATCCCCAATACCCTCAACGAGCTTATCAAGAAAGAAAAAAATGCCATGAAATGGAACATATTCTCCAAATGGAACAAGCTGTATCTTATCGTAGGAACCAAGAGCCTCAGCCATAGAAGAGAGAAGATATGCCCTATTAAACAACAGTACCTTTTTCTCTGTTCTCTGAAACGCCGGGCTACCAAAAAGAATTGGCGTCTTTATCTCGGTTACTAGTTGCAGCAGTCTTTCTCGATAATCACTGTTAGATGATGGCGCGTCGGCTTGAAAAAAAAAAGGAACCGCCGTTTCCGGCCAGACTACCAGGTCTACACCTTGCGCTGCAACTTTGCGGGTGAGCTTTTCATAGCGTAACATCGTCTCTTCCTGAAGATTGGGATTCCACTTAATATCCTGAGAGATATTTCCCTGAATAAGCCCAACTCGCAAGTGATGAGTTAAGGGTAATGCAGCAAGCTGTGAGCGCCGCCATACACCCCAGATGGAAAGCCCAAGCACCAGAACGATCGCGGCGAGAGGATAGAGCCAGCTCCGCGGTGTGCGAGCGCTCAAAAAGGTAAACAAGAGTAAATTGACAAGAATGATTACAGCAGAGACACCATAGATGCCAGTGAACTCAGCGAACTGAATGAGATTGAGAAAACTGTGCTGAGAATATCCTAAATCAACCCAAGGAAAACCGATAAAGAAAAAAGATCGCACCCATTCAAGTACGACCCACAAGAGTGGCCCCACCAGCACGCACGAACCACCGCGACGCTGATAGAAACGTAATCCAGCAGCGAATGCCCCCGTATATGAAGCGAGGATAGTACACATGAGCAGGAGTGGACCAACCGCGACGAGCGGCGGAATGTTGCTGTAAAGACCAATAGTGTACACAACCCAATAAACCGTGCAGAGGTAAAACCCCATGCCCGCAATCCAACCATAAAAAAATGCTCGCCCTGGGGTTCTCCCTCGGATCACCCATAGGAGCGGGATAAAGGCTACCCAGGCAACAAGGTTTATATCGATTTTAGGAAAGGCAAAAGCGAGGAGAATACCGCTCGCAACAGCAACAACAACGGATTGAAGCCGAGTCATGAGGGCGCAACTGTAGCGGGACAACACTCAAAGAGAAAGTCCCGCGGTGAGAAAGTCCCTCCATTTTCAGAGAATCGTGTTCGTCAATATAGTCTCCTGTCAGGCTAAGGAGAGAAACGTTATTTCATCTGGCAGTCAATGGAAAGTGAGATTTTTTCTAGTGCGCAACCACCTGTGATCATCGAGGTATCCCAGTTCAAATTTCTCGGCAAGGCGCAACCATAAAAGAGGTCGTTCTGTATGCAAGAGCAGGCCTGTCACTTCATCATTTCGGCTGGAAAAGAGAACTTCGATCCCATCTCTCTACTGCCGTTAAGGTTCAGCCTTTTTCTGTTTGACAGTCAGAAACGCCTACGATAGGTTGCCGCCCACATGATAGACAGCAGGAGCAGCAGTGGTTCCCCACATTCCCAGTCTCAAACTCTTCTGAACATCTGGTACTTCACCCCTAATCGTCTTCTCAAGGAACCCCCCTATGCGGTGTGATCGTCGTCTCTGTATTCGGTTCGTTCTCTTTATGCTCTGCGGACTCCCTAGCTGGGGAGAAGCTCGGACGATGTACCTTGATAATCCTCAGCGGCTTTTATTTTCCGGCTTTGCATCGTCCCTTGCGGTTGTTGGCGACGTCGACGGCGATTCGATTGCCGATTATCTGGTGGGCGCGTACGATCATCCCTGGGATAAGAATGATCACCAAGGTCGCGCTTTCGTGTTCAGCGGCAAAAATGGCAAACTGCTGTTTGCGATTGATAATCCCTTTCCACAGAGAGAGGCCGCCTTTGGTTTTTCGGTTGCCGCGGCTGGTGACGTCAATAAAGATGGAACCCCAGACTTGCTAATTGGCGCGTTTGGACAGGACGGCAGCGGAAGAGCCTTCGTTTTTAGTGGCAAAGATGGGAAATTTCTCTACCCCCTACAAGCACCCCAGCGACAATCCGGGTCTGGCTTTGGCTGGTCCGTGACCTCAGTTGGGGACCTGACAAACGATGGCATTCCTGAGCTCGCAGTAGGGGCTTTTGCTCAAGAGGGAGCAGGACGGGTCTTCATCTTTACCGGTCATGACGGCAAGCTCCTCCGCACGATTACGGCTCCATCCGGCAGTTTTGCCTTTGGGTGGTCGGTCGGTAAGGTTGGCGATCTCAATAAAGATGGCGTGCCTGATCTTCTGGTTGGAGCACCCTATACGAAAGTGGGTGGGAATGACGTGCAGGGCCAGGCCTATGTTTTTAGCGGTAAAGATGACAAGCTTCTCTTTACTCTGGAGGACCCTCAACCAGTTGCCGGTGCCGCCTTCGGTTGGCGCCTAGCATCTGGAGGAGATCTCAATAAGGATGGTATCCCTGATATTCTGGTGGGCGCTCCATACCAAGATGTGAATGGCGTACCCTCCCAGGGAATGGCTTTTGTCTTCAGCGGCGCGGATGGAAAACCTCTGTTTCCTCTCAAGGACCCGTTTCCGAGACCATATGCCGCGTTCGGCTACGTCGTCACTGAAAGCCCAGATATGAACCAGGACGGGGTTCCAGAAATTCTGGTGGGTGCTCCGTACCAAACGGTAGACCAATTTCATGTCCAAGGTGAAGTGTTCCTATTTAACGGGCAAGATGGCCGCCACTTGACAACGTTCGACAACCCGTATCCGCATCAAGGATCGACATTCGGCTATACAGTAGCCTCTCCTGGTGATGTAGACGGTGATAAGATCCCTGACTTTGCTATCGGCGCATCTGGACAGGGAATCATGGACAAACCAGCGGTAGGACGAGTTTTCGTTTTCCTTTCCCAATCCTAGCTCCGCTCCTTAGGCGGTAAGTGCCAACCTTACGCGATGCTTTCCTACGCTGCGTGGTTGTTATTAGAGTTGACGTACCCACTAGGGTAGACTTAGAATGCGCCCGCCAAAGAAGAGAGATGCCGAAGCATCTTCTCTATCCCCACAAGGAGGCGCCCATGGGTACGCCAGCCAGGTCGATACTCACCATCTCTCACCAGTATGGTAGTGGGGGCAGTCGGATTGCCCGCGAATTGGGACGTCGACTGCAGTGGACGGTATGGGACAAAGAAATCGTCCGCAAAATTGCCACTCAGTACAAAGTGTCAGAAGAGTACGTTGACGCTAAAGATGAACGCGTCGATTCCATTATCGAGCGTATGGTCGGGCTCTTTGGCATGGGGGGCTTCGAATCTGCATATGAAATCCCTCCTCCTCTCTGGTTGACCGACGCTCAACTTGCACGCATGACGCGGGCAATTATTGAAGATGTTGCGAAAGAAGGCCGGGCAATCATCGTTGGCCGGGCAGGAAATTACATTCTTGCCGGGTATCCACAAGCACTCCACGTTTTTATCTTCGCTCCACTAACAGTGAGGATCGAGCGTGTAATGCAAGCTGAAGGATTGGCTCATGCTGCCGCCGAGCAACGCATTATCGGCATGGAGAAACTCAGGATGGATTATGTCCGCAGCTTTTACCACGGCGATTGGCGTGACCCCGGCCACTGCCATCTGCTGATTGACTCAGGAGTCTGGGGTGAAGACGGAACGGCTGATTTGATTGCGTGGGCCTTGGACCACACCCCTAGGAAGTAATGGGCGCTGAGTCCCATTCCGGATGCGCATGCGGCAGTGCTCATGAGCCCCTGCTCTATTTTGATTTCTGGATTCCTTGTTCAGTCCGATTACTCTCCCAACCCCTAACCCCTCCTCCAGGGTCGTAGCATATCCAATGGCGATGAGGGACAATATTTCCATGAATGTTCGCATGATGCCAATTGTTGGGTTACCCCTTTGCTTGCTCTTCCTCACGGCAGCTCAAAATGCTACAGCCGCAGAGAAAACGCTGACTTTACCGGAAGCAATAGATATTGCTCTTGTCCAACATCCCGCTATTCGCGTTGGGCAGGCGACTATTGAAGCAGCTCAGCAACGAGTGTATCAGCAAGAGACTGGGTATCTCCCGCGTGGTGGTTACACCTACGTGTATACCCGCCAACAACGCGGCATTACTTCGGCAGTCGGTGGAGTGCAGGTCGGCGGCGGACCACTGCGGTCCACCACAGAAACTTTTAACTTCAACTCGACCAATTTCAGTATGAGCCAGTTGCTGTTTGATTTTGGTAGTACGCTCGACGCCATTCGCGCTGCCGCCGCTTCCATGGAAGCCAGCGTCGCCGATCTTGAGACCACGCGACAAACGGTAATCTTTAACACGAAACAGGCGTATTATGCCCTCCTCTCCGCCCAACGACTGCTTAAAGTCGCCGAAGAAACCGTGCAACAGAATCAAAAGCATTTAGAAGAAGCCCAGGCACGTTTTGATGTCGGAGTTGCCCCGCGCTTCGATGTTACTCAAGCGCAGGTCCAAGTTTCTAATGCCGAGCTGAACTTGATTACGGCGCGGAACAACGTCGCGCTCGGGCGCGAAACCTTACGTACAGCCATGGGAATCACCGGCCCTTTTGAATTCATCCTGGTCGATACCCTCGAACGCCAAGCCGTGCCAATCGATGACAAAGACCTCCTGCCGCTGGCGTACGCAACGCGGCCTGAGCTGCAGAGCCTCCGGGCGCAACAAAGATCTAACGCGGACCAGATTTCCTCACTGCAAAAGCAATATCTCCCTTCGGTCTCAGGCAATGCCCAATACAATTGGACAGGGCGTGAGTATCCTTTGGTGCAGGGCTGGGTCTGGGGGGTAACGCTGACTATGCCGCTGTTCGATAGTATCCTCACGACTGCCGAGGTTGGTGAAGCAAAGGCAAACCTCCGGGGTCTAAAAGCGCAGGAGGACAATCTTCGCCAGCAGGTCACCTTAGAGGTTCGTCAGAGCTTACTTGACTTGCATCGCGCCGAGCAAAGCATTCGCGTGAGTGAGCAGACCGTAGTTCAGGCACAAGAAAACCTTGAGCTTGCCGAAGGACGGTACGCGGCTGGAGTGGGAAATATTATTGAAGTAACCGATGCGCAAGTTTCGTTGACGTCTGCCCAAGCGAACAATATTCAAGCGCTCTACACCTACAAAACGGCCCTCGCCCAACTAGAAAAAGCGATCGGCCGCAGCCTCGAATAACCTTCACTTTATGCAGAGGAAAAGGGCAGTATTTCTCATTCTCCTCTTACTCGGAGTGAGCCTTGTCCTCGGGGGATGGTGGTATACAAAAGAAAAAAAGCAATTTGTGACTTATTTAACGATGGCAATCGAGCGGGGATCGTTGTCTCGTATCGTAACCGCCACCGGGACGGTGAACCCAGTCACCACGGTTGAGGTAGGGAGCTACACATCCGGCCCGATTAAAGAGTTGTTCGTCGATTTCAATTCTCAGGTCAAAAAAGGCCAGCGTGTTGCCCCCAGATCGACCCACGACCATTTATCGTCAAGGTTAAGCAAGCCGAAGCAATTCTTGCGACCGCGCGCGCTCAAGTTGACAAAGACAAGGCAGACCTCAATTTTAAGCGACAGGTGCTCAAACGGCTGCGTGAACTGTCCGAGCGTAACCTGATTGCCAAGCAGGACGTTGAAGCTGCAGAGCGCGATTACGAACAGGCGCAGTCACAGTTACAACTCGACCAAGCCCGGGTCGAGCAAAACGCCGCTGCTCTTGAATCTCTACGGGATACATTCCCCGAAGCTTGCTTCGTTCTGATTCCTCGGGTAGCGGAGGGAGATGGCAGAAAGCAAGTATCTGCACAGGAGTCACAATGTTTCAGTGCTACTCTATCATGTGGTGTGTACGGCCAAGCATCGGCGCGTTGTCTTCAGCGAGCCCGTCGATGAGGTGGTGCGCGAGGCGTGTCTGGAGATTGCCAAGCGGTGCGAGATGGTCTTCGTGGAGATCGGCACGGAGAGGAATCACGTGCATTTTCTGATTCAGTCGGTGCCGATGTACAGTCCGACCAAGATCGTGCAAACGGTGAAGAGTCTGACGGCGCGGCACGTGTTTGCCCCGGCCCCCGAAGTCAAGAAGCAGTGGTGGGGAGGAGAGGTTTGGGGGAAAGGGTATTTCATTACGACCGTGGGGCGCCAGGGGAAGGAGAAGATCCTCGCCACGTACATCCGCAAGCAGGGTACGGAGGCGGCCTATAAACAGTTACACAAGCAGCCGTTGCAGTTGGAGTTGTTTTGATTGGATGCCTCGCAGCTTGCTGCGAGGTTCTTCACGCGGCGCGTGTAAACCTCGGATACACTGACACCGTCTCTCCCGTCGACGGGGTAGTTGTGTCGCGCAACGTGAATGTTGGGCAAACGGTGGCCGCCAGTTTTCAGACCCCGGTGCTCTTCCTCATCGCGCAAGATCTGACGAAAATGCAAGTCAACAGTAATGTAAGCGAGTCTGATATTGGTATGGTGGCTGAAGGACAGAAGGCCTCTTTTGTGGTTGACGCCTATCCGGAGCGGAAATTTTGGGGAACCGTAACGCAAGTACGAAACGCGCCACAAACCGTGCAGAATGTTGTCACTTACGATGTGGTCGTCAGTGTGGAGAATACCGATCTTGCCCTCAAGCCAGGCATGACCGCAAACCTATCCATCGTCAACGCGTCTCGTGATGACGTCCTCAAGGTACCGCTTGCCGCACTTCGCTTCCGACCGCCAGCGGCGAATAAGGACGGGAAAATGAGAAGTGCAGGACTGGATGGGACACGGACCGGAGCACGGCGTACAGGAGAACAAAAGGAGGAAGAGATTCGCCGTGTATGGACACAAACTAGCGCTCAAGAAATAACCGCGGTCCCGGTGAAAATCGGTATCAGTGATGACACCTACGCCGAATTACTCGAGGGAAACTTAAACGAGGGGGACAAAGTGATTACCGGCATCCGCACAGAAAACGACAATACGGCACAACCCACTCTCCCCGGATTTGGCATGCGTTGGCGAAGATAAAAAGTCGGTAGTTTTCAGTTGCCAGTGGCTTTGTTGCATAAATCAGCAATGAACGCAGAATTCTCCCTTAGAGGGGACAGTTTACACTGGGTAGCTGTCCGGTCTGCCCAACTGGGTCAGGCGATTCAAGGCCGCGCAGCGCACC
>Ga0187894_10001074_pt1 | contig 36311 bp, 28 predicted proteins | sample GBC1701081metaG_FD_136650 | JGI IMG/M metagenome (GOLD analysis project Ga0187894, IMG submission 136650) | White microbial mat communities from a lava cave in the Kipuka Kanohina Cave System on the Island of Hawaii, USA - GBC170108-1 metaG ...
ACGTCCGACTGCGGATCGATGGTCGCGCCGTCGAGGGCGACCTTGTTCTTCTCGGCGAAACTGTACGCCGTAAGCCGGGCGTTCGCCTCCGTGTTCGGTCCCGTCAGCTCGGCGGCGGCGGCAAGGGCGGCCGAATCAGCGGCCGTCTGCAGCTCGGACCGCGAGGTGAACATCAAGCCTGTGTCAATCGCCATCGCGGCCACGCCCAGTCCCAGCGTGCCGGCGACGATTGCCGTCTGTGCGACCGCGATACCTCGCGTGCGCGCAGACCGTGCCTTGAACCCTCCTGCTCCTCTCATGATGACCCCCCAAGTATCGCCCCGCCTATCGCTCGTGCGACCGATGCACGAGATCGCAGGCGGGCTAGCCTTCAAACACTAGTTTCGTTTCATCGCTCCTCGGTGTCGGATACTCCGAACGGTCCCTGGAGCGTGATGTCGCCCGCGGCCGGCGTCGGCGCCGGTCGAACGCGCGCCGGATAGCCGTGGCGCGGCGCATCGCCCGCCTGCGGCGTCGGATGCGGGTCGCCTTCCAGTTTCCCGAGCGCGAACAGATCAAAGTCGTCCGGTTCGGTTTGGCTGTCGCCGGGCACCGGCGGAACCTGGTGCGGATCCATCGGCGCCACCAGTTCAGGCGTCACCAGGATCACCAGCTCCGTCTCGTTCCGTTGATACTGCACGGAGGAGAAGAGCGCACCGAGGATCGGCACGTCCCCCAGCCCCGGAATCCTCGAAGAGGCAGCCCGGACGCGCTCGCTGATCAGTCCGCCGATGGCGAAGGTCTGGCCGTCGCCGCTCTCCACCGTCGACTCGACGCGCCGCGTCGAGAGGCTGAACACGGGCAGTCCGCCCGCGACACCTACCGAGCTGGGCACGAGATCGCTCACCTCGGCCACGACGCGCATGCGCACCTGGCCGCTGCCGAGCACGGTCGGCGTGAAGCCCAGCAGAATGCCGAACTGTTTGAATTCGATCGAGATCGCGCCGGCCGTCGCGCCGCCCTGGGCCACGGCGATTGGAAACTCGCCGCCCGAGAGGAACGAGGCCTCCTGGCCGTTGACCGCCACGACGTTCGGCTCGGCCAGCACGCGGAACAGGTTGTTGTCGCGCAGCGCCCGCAGGAAAAACTGCAATTCCGCCTTGGGGAACCCGAAGGTGAAGTTGGTGTTCGGCCCGGTGACCGACGGGGCGCGATTGAAGAGCAGCGCGCCGCCCATGTCCGGAGGCGCGATCAGATTCATCACGCCGCTGTCGCCGAAGTTGATCGGGTTCAATCCGCCCAGGTTGTTGGCGAAGAAGAAGTCGTTCGAGATGCCGCCGCCGCCCATCGCCCAGTTCACGGATAACTCGCGGATGGCTTCCTTGTTCACTTCGGCCACCGTGCAGCGCAGCAGCGTCTGCTGTACGCCGGCAATGTCCATGTGGTTCGTGACGCGGTTGTGGACGATCCGCGCCAGGCCTTCGATGCGCTCGGCCGTCAGGCTGTCGGGAGCACGGCCGGCCAGCACGAGCGTGCCGGACAGCATGCGCGCCTCGACGGCGGCCTGCGGCGAGAGCTGCTTGATGGCCCGGTTTAGCATGGGCACGTCGATCTCCACAACGATGTCGAACGTCTTCCGCTGATCGTCCGTGGTCCACAGCGTCAGTTGCGTGACGCCGAATCCCTGCGCCGTGACCACGACTTCCTGCGGCGTCACCACCGGAATGTCCGCAATCGTCGGGTTCGCCACCTGCGCCCGCGCGATCGGCACGTTGGTCCGGATGACCGCCGACTTGTCCTTGACCAGCCGGATCTCCTCAACCTTGGCGTCCTTTAACGCCACCTTCGTCTCGAGCGGCGTCACCGAGGCCTTGATGGCCCCGCCCGTCGCCGGCACTTCCTTGGGCGGCGCCGCCGGCTCGTCCGGCCTGTCCATTTCCTGCGGCTCGCCGTTCTCCGGCGCCGTCTGCCCGGCCGAAGACAGGGTCGCGGCGGTGAGCGCCGTACGAATCGCAGGCAGGGCCGGCCCCGCGTCAGCCAACGCGAGGTTCGGCCCGGCCGTCAGTAGCCCGATCCATGCGACCGCCATCCAGCGGCCGCGCGGTGTCATGTTCGTGTTCGGCGCATCCGAGCGCCTCGACTCACCATCCATGGCGAAAGTCATCCGTGCTCTCCTTCAGTCAGTGGGTTCCTGCCGCCGTGGGTCCGGGTTGCCTGACGGCGGATGAAGTCCCTTGAGATTTCGATCCTGGATCCACGCGTTGCGTCGAATCCGGGCCGGCGAACATCATCTCCTGCATTTCGCGGCCCCGGTAAACTTCGAGTCGGTAGGGCTGCGGCTCCGGTTCCTGCGGAGGCGCGACCACGATTTCAACCGGCTTGGGCTCATCTTCATTCCGCGGCTTCGGCGGCTGGTTCGCTCCGTTGGCCGCCAGCCCTCCGATTAATCTCGACAGTCCGTGAAGCAGTCGTTTGGCGTCGGGCTTTCTCACATCCTGCGAGCCGCGCAAGACCAGCCGAATGGTCCCTCGCGACGCCAGGTCGATTTCAGGAATATCGTCCGGCCGGACGTAAAGCGTGACCGACCGGGTCAGTCGGGTGGTCTTGCCGTCGGGGTCTACCGTCTTAATCGACTGACCGACCGCTCCGACCTGCACATCTTCCGCAATCAGTTTGCTAATAGGATTCGAGAGTCTGCCATTGGCGCTCTTGGGCGACTCGATGGCATAGATATCGACGCTATGGCCGGGCATGGCGAAGCCGGCGACCGCCGTGGCTTCGTCCACCTTGACCGACAGGGCCCGATATCCCTTCGGAATCTGACTCGGAAGACCCGGTTCGGCGCCGATCGGGGCCAGCATTTCGCTGGAGACGGGCATTCCCGTCGCGACCTGCATGCCGGAGACGCGATTGGCAATCGCCTCCACCGTCGTGAACACGCCCGGCGGAACCAGCGCCTTGGGAACCGGGGCCACCTTCAGCATTGACTTGTCAATCAATGAGGCCGGCTCGATCGGCCGGGCGGCGACGACCACGTCGACCGTGTCGCCCTTGGCGCCACGAGCCTCCTTGATCATCGAAACACCCATTTTGATGGCCACGAATCCCATCACAAGTCCCAGGACCAGCGGGATGACTGCCTTGCTTTTCATCTGTCGCGCTCCCTATTTCCGATGGACCGCAGTTCCGGTGTTTCGACCGGAACTGTTTCAACATTCGATCCAATCGAACCTTACAACATGCTGCGGGGCCGGCATCGCTGCCGGCCCCGAATCCGTTATTCCTCTTCCTGTTCGACGAAGCCTTCCTTCCGCATCACGGCGGTGGAAGCGATGTCGAGGGTTCCATGGAAGAACCCGGCGGTGACGGAGGCCTGATCGAAAGGCACGGTGACCGTGACCGAGACGTCAGGATTCTCGTCGGTCCCCATGTCGATCACCGAGGTGTATCCGCTCAGCCCGACGCCGTGCATGACGGCATCCACGCGCTCGCGGACGTCAGCCTCGGTCGCCCCGGGAACGACGCCGGCGCGGGCCGCTTCGCGGGCGGCCAGCGTGACGGTCTGCCGGGTCATGAATGCGTAACCCACCAGCATCGCACCGAAGGTGGCGGCCAGAACCATTGGCGCGACCACGGCGGTTTCGACGATGGTGGCTCCGCGACGCTTACATCCGAATCTGCGAACCGTTTTTCTCATACCACCCTCCACCACCCGGATTGGGTCGCGATCAGGACGAGCCACGCACCGATCGAGAGCGGGATGCCATAGGGCAGGAGCGAGCTGGTCGCTCCGAAGCTCCGCGCCGATCCGAACTCGCTGAACGCTCGATCCTTGGATTGAACCTTCGCCATGATCACGGCCATATTGCCGGAGGCGTACCGCCATTTACCCGACCACGTGATCATGACCACCGCAATCAGACCACCGACCACGGCCCCAATCGCGAACGCCCACAGGCACATCAGCGGGCCGAACCAGGCCCCGATCGCCCCCATGAGCTTCACGTCGCCGGCGCCCATTCCGTGCATGGCCCACGGAACAATCAGCAGCCCGATACCGACCACCATGCCCGCCAGGGCCGTCGCCAGCCCCGACCAGCCGAAGTACGCCGTCTGCGCCGCCATGCCGGCCAGCGCCAGCGCGGCATTCAGCCAGTTGGGAACCTTGCGTTTGGCGTAGTCGATCCAGCAGGCCACCAGCGTGGCGGGAACGACAACTGCCAGCGTCAGGTCCGAATAGTCCATGGCGATCATTGTTCTTCCCCCGAAACTGCCGCTTCGCGCCTTGCGGCCGTTCGGCGATGCGCGGCATCGCCGGCGGACCGGGCCGAAGCCCCCGTCGTGTCCAGTCACTACCCGTTGCGATGTTCGAGGCAGCAAGCGCCGGCGGGCGGATCGCAGGGATCCGCCCGTCCGGCCGCTGCATACCGTGTCTGCGTCGGTGCGTTAGCTACCGGCGCCCACGCCCGCCGTGTTCAGGCCCGAGTTGATGTCGGTGAAGGCCTGATTGACGGACGAACCGAGCGTGCCGATGGCGCCCAGCGCGACGATGATGATCAGCGCGAGCATGACCGCGTATTCCGTCGCGGTCGGGCCATCTTCGCTCTTCAGAAACGACTTGAAGCGATTGACGAAATTCTGCATCTCACGATCTCCTTTTACATTCACGGCGTGCGCCGCAGCGCCGCCAACCCCCGCCACCGGACGATCCTGCGTCCAGCCGGCGCATGAACTCCATCCGCCCCCAAGCGGATCAAACACAAGGACGACGGCGTCCTGCCATCGCATGAACACTCGATTGTCTGTCGGGGAACAGGACGGAACCGACGCGCGTCCGCGAGACGCCGCACCGGCACAGATGCCGTCGATCAGGCTGTTCCCCCCCAAATCTCAACTGCCATCGACGGATGACGAAGAGAACATAAATAACGCGCCGGGCCGCGGCAAACACGAAATGAAACGAGTGGAAAGCGGCGCAATCGGTCGTCGTTTCGATAAGATTGACCGCATCGTGGAAGCGGACGCGACGCCGCCGCGAGCGGCAGCGCCGCCGCGTTTCTTCTGAGACGATCCGCGATAATCTGTCGAATAACCGGCGCGTCCCGAAGCGCCGGAGCATTCGAAAAAAATCGAAAAATGATCCTGCAAATCGAGATCGAAGGCCGGGAGCCGCGGCGCTATCGCGTCCGAAAAGGACACATTCTGATCGGCGCGTCCGCTGCCGCGGACATCCGCATCGATCTCGACGGATTGCCCGGCCGCCTCTGCCGCATCACTCACTCGCCGGGTGAAGGCTGGATGGTCGCGGCCGTCGATCGCGTGGAATCCGAGTCGCCATTCGTAACGCAACTGCTCGAACCCGGCCATCCGCTGAGAATCGGACCTCTCACCCTCCGCCGCCTGGCGGAATCGCAGCCGCAGGCGGGGCCGCATTGCCCGCAGTGCAACGTCCCGATCGAGCCGCCCGTCGTCTTCTGCACGAATTGCGGCTACCACCTGACGCTGAAGCGATTCGTCAGCCCCAGTGGCAGCGCCGCCACGCGGCTGACGCCGCCGCCCGTTGCGGACCTGCCCGCGGCGGTGCCCGGCGAAGCGGACGTGGAGCGGCTGCGCCCGGAGGAGGAGCGCTCGCGCGACGCGGCGGCATGGATCGACCTGCGCGGCGCGGCGTGGCTGATGGTCGCGGCGGTGGCCGCGATCGGACTGAACTGGGCAGCCTATCTGCCGGACGATCCAGTCAAGGCGGCGATCGGGCAGGCGCTGGCGCTCTTCGTTCACACCCTGTCGCTGGCGGGCATCCTGGTGATCGGCGCCTATGTCGGCGACATCGACCTGGGTGATGCGGCGCATGTGCTGCTCAAATGCGCGTGCGTCGCGATGATGACGATCGCCGTCAAGCTATGGGTGGATGACCTTGTGGTGCCCTGGATGGTGAGCGGCGCCACGGTTCCGCTGCGCGTGACGGCGTTGGGGGTCTATGCGGTGCTGGTCGCCGTGGTGATTCTGCTGCCGCTGCCGCTGATCAAGATGCTGTTTCAACTGGACCGATTCGAGTGGATGGCGGTGGCGGCGGCGCAATGGCTGTTCGGCATGCTCAGCGCGGCGGCGCTGAATGCGCTGCTGTGAACTTCGATCAGATCAAATCCCCCCTGGGTCCCCCCTTGAAAGGGGGAAAAAAGTGGCCTTCACTTCGCAGATGGGCAGCATCGCTTCGCAGTTGATCCGCCCGCCACCCATTCGTCATTTCGCGAAGTAGTCCTGCAAGGCCTGCACGCCGAGCGGACCGCGGCGCAGGGCACGGATCGCGGAGACCGCGGCCCGCGCGCCGGCGATCGTGGTGATGAGCGGAATTCCCATACGCACCGCCGCGGCGCGGATGTGCCCTTCGCTCGTGGCGCTGCCCCAGTGGATCGGCGTATTGATGAGCAGGTCCAGCTTCCGCCCGCGGATCATGTCGATCAGATACGGGCCGGCGGCATCCTGCGTCTTCGAAACCGGAAGCGCTTCAATCCCGTTCGCCGCCAGCGTCTCGCGCGTCTTGCGCGTCGAGACGATGCGAAATCCCATCTGAACGAGCTGATGCGCGATCATGACGATCGCCGCCTTGTCCGTGTCGTTCACGCTGACCAGCACCGTGCCCTCGGTCGGCAGCCCCTGGCCGGTCGCCTCCATCGCCTTCGCGAAGGCAAGCGGGAAACTGCGGTCGATCCCCATGGCCTCGCCGGTCGAACGCATCTCGGGCCCCAGCGCCACGTCGATGCCGGGAAACCGATTGAACGGAAAGACCACCGACTTCACCGAGATGTGCCGCGGCTCCGGCTGATCCGCGACACCGTGCCGCTTCATCGCCTCGTCGAGCGATTCGCCCAGCATCACGCGCGTGGCGATGCGCGCCCAGGGAACGCCCGTCGCCTTGCTCACGAAGGGAACGGTGCGCGACGCACGCGGATTGACCTCCAGCACGTAGACCGCGTTGTTCTTCACCGCGAACTGCACGTTCATCAGTCCGCAGACGCTCAGGCGGCGCGCGAGCACTTCGGTCTGGCGGATCAGTTCATCCACGATCAGCGGCGGCAGCGAATAGGGCGGCAGCACGCAGGAAGAATCGCCGGAGTGGATGCCCGCCTCCTCGATGTGCTCCATCACGCCGCAGACGACGCAGCGCCCGCCCCCGCCGGCGGGATTCGGTCCGCCGAAATCGGCGACGCAGTCCACGTCCACTTCGATCGCCTCGTCGAGAAACTGGTCGATCAGGATCGGGTGGGCGCGGTCCACCGTCACCGTGCGGTCGGTGGCGCGCAGCGCCCGCTCCATGTAGCGGTCGAGGTCCGCCTCGATGTTGCACTTCTGCATCGCGCGGCCGCCGAGGACGTAGGAAGGTCGCACCAGCACCGGGTAGCCGACCTCGGCCGCGACGCGCCGCGCGGATTCAATGTCATGCGCGATCCCGTTGGCCGGCTGTTTCAGATAGCACTCGCGCAGCACGCGCGCGAACTGCTCGCGATCCTCGGCCAGGTGAATCGCTTCGGGCGACGTGCCCAGAATCGGCACGCCGGCATCGTGCAGTCCCTTCGCGAGATTGATCGGCGTCTGCCCGCCGAATTGCACGATCACGCCGCGGAGTGATCCGCGCGCCGCGGCCGATGAGCCCGGCGTGCTGCCCGACAGGCGGTGGCAGAGTCGCAGCACGTCTTCAAGCGTCAGCGGCTCGAAGAAGAGCAGGTCGGCCGTGTCGTAATCGGTGCTGACCGTCTCCGGGTTGGAGTTGACCATCACCGCCTCGAGCCCCATGTCGCGCGCGGCCTGCACGGCATGGACGCAGCAGTAGTCGAACTCGATCCCCTGTCCGATGCGGTTCGGCCCGCCGCCGAGGATGGCGACGCGCGGACGGTCGCTCAGGCGCAGGTCGTCGCCGAAATCGCCGTCGGCCGGCGCGGAGGTCGCACGATTCGGCGCGGAGGCGACGGCGACCCGGGCGAAGGGCCGATCGTGCGCGGAGTAGTAGTAAGGCGTGACCGCCTCGAACTCGGCGGCGCAGGTGTCCACCGTTCGATAGACGGCGTCCGGACCGGATTCGTGAACTGCGGCCTGCCCCGCGGCGTATCCAATTTCGGTATGTCCGGCGCATTCGCCAAACAACTCCTCCCCCAGGGCGCTGCGGAGCTGCGCGTCGCTGTAGCCCCAGCGACGGGCGCGCTCGATGAGATCCGCGCCGGCTGCGGCCCCTGCAGCGGTCGGACGGCCCCTGGCCGCTCGGCGCGCGGCGAGCAGCTCATTCTCGAAGTCGCACAGCGCGCGAATGTTGTCGAGGAACCAGGGATCGATGTACGTCAGTTCGTGCACGCGATCGACCGGCCAGCCGAGTTTGAAGGCGTATCGCACGTAGTAGAGTCGCCCCTGCGAGGGAATCAGGAGCTTCTGCGTGAGCACCGACTCGGGAATCGGCCAGCGCGAGGCGTTCGATTCCTCCCAGTCGCCCGGCGGCTCGGCGGCCCGCGAGCCGGCCCTCGGCGTGCCTTTCTTCGTTTCCGGCTGCTCCGCCTTCCCGGCATCGGCGGACGCGGCCGTTCCGCGCCGCGATGCGGTCGCAGGCGTTTCCGCAGCGCCGATTTGCGCGGCGAGCCACTTGTCGTTGGCGTCCAGCCCCAGCCCCGCGCGGCGGATCTCCATCGAGCGGATGCACTTCTGGAGCGATTCCTTGAACGTGCGCCCGATCGCCATCGCCTCGCCGACGCTCTTCATCTGCGTCGTGAGCGTTTCGTCCGCCTCGGGAAATTTCTCGAAAGCGAATCGCGGTATCTTCACCACGACGTAATCGATGACCGGCTCGAAGCTGGCGGGCGTCTTCTTCGTGATGTCGTTGGGCAGCTCGTCCAGCGTGTAGCCGATGGCGAGCTTGGCCGCGATCCGCGCGATCGGATAGCCGGTGGCCTTGCTGGCCAGCGCGCTGGAGCGCGAGACGCGCGGATTCATCTCGATGACGACCTGCCGTCCCGTCTTCGGATCGACCGCGAACTGAATGTTGCTGCCGCCCGTCTCCACGCCGATCTCGCGGATGATGCGGATCGCGGCGTCGCGCATGCGCTGGTATTCCTTGTCGGTCAGCGTCTGCTGCGGCGCGATGGTGATCGAGTCGCCCGTGTGAACCCCCATCGGGTCGAGGTTCTCGATCGAGCAGATGATCACGACGTTGTCCGCCCGGTCGCGCATCACCTCCAGTTCGAATTCCTTCCAGCCGGTCAGGCACTCCTCGATCAGCACCTCGCTCACGCGCGACGCCGCCAGGCCGCGCTGCACGATGTCGCGGAACTGCTCCGGCGTGCGGGCGATGCCGCCCCCCATGCCGCCCAGCGTGTAGGCCGGCCGCAGCACCGCCGGCAGGCCGATCTCCTTCAACGCGGCCTCCGCGTCGGCCATCGTGTGGGCGATGCCGGAGCGCGGTACGTCCAGGCCGATGCGGAGCATCGCATCGCGAAAGGCGGTGCGATCCTCGGCCTTGTGGATCGCGTCGCGATCCGCGCCGATCATTCGCACGCCGCAGCGCTCGAAAAGTCCCGCCTCCGCGGCGGCGACGGCGACGTTCAGTCCCGTCTGTCCGCCCAGGGTGGGCAGGACCGCGTCGACCGGCTCGCCGCGGCGCTGCTCCTCGGCAAGGATGCGCTCGATGCTCTCGACCGTGATCGGCTCGATGTAGGTGCGGTCCGCCGTTTCCGGATCGGTCATGATCGTGGCCGGATTGCTGTTGAGCAGGACGACGCGGAAGCCTTCCTCGCGCAGCGCCTTGCAGGCCTGCGTGCCGGAATAGTCGAACTCGCAGGCCTGGCCGATGACGATCGGGCCGGAACCGATGACCAGGATTCTGTGAATGTCGTTTCGCCGCGGCATCGCGGCTTCACGGTAAGGCTGACGCGGGTTAGTTTCAATTCCACGAAACCACCTGCTCCGCGATCCCTTCCCGTCCGCGGCGCCGCATGGGAATTCGCCTCTGGCGGCGCGCGGCCGGCCGGTGGAATATTCACGCGGGAGGGTGCAAGTCTCTGCGGAAATGGCATTTTGAATCGACGACGACCGGCTGCGCCGCGAGGAGCGGTCGGGGCGAATTGTTAAGAGAGTTTTCCGGGTGGCCGCCGTTCAATCCAAGGCGATGGAGACGTCCGATTCGCGGTCGCCCTCTCTCTCTGCGCAGTCCCCGAAGGATGCGCAGCGTCGGCCGCCGATCCACCCCCGTTACAGACTCTCGTGGCGCAGCGCCCTCCTGCGTCTGCTGGCGACGGTGCTGCTCTGCCCGAGCATCGTCCTGTCGGCGGTGGTCTGGGGCCAGATGATCGATGTGGATTTCACCGCATTGCAAACGCGGCAAAATGCCCCTCAGACAAACGCGCCCCCAGCCATAATCCTTCGCACACCGGCCGAAGTACTCAATCGAATGGGGGCACACTCGCCGATCCACCCGGCGGTCAATTTCTTTCTGTTTGGAATGCCGATCACCACGCTGGTATTGCTGCTGATCGGTGTTGCGTGCGTGCCCTTTGTCGTCGCGAATGATGGAGAGTGGGCGGCTTTGGGGCGTGGGGTGCGGAGCGTGGCGTCCTCCTGCGGAACGCTGCTGCTGGGGTTCGCGGCGGGGGCATTCGGAATTGCGTGGGCCGCCCGGCAATCCACGTTGCAAACAGCCGGCGCTCAGACCTTGATCAACTTTGACTCCGATGACCACGTCCCCGAGATCGCTTTCGCCATTGTGACCGTCATCTGGCTCATCATGAGTCGAATCACTCACGCGGCCTGGAGGACGGGGCGCGACATCCGGCAGGCGCTGCCGGCCCCCGCGCCGGCCTGCGAGGATTGTGGCTACGACCTCGCGCACCGGCCGGAGAATGGGCGTTGTCCGGAATGCAGTCTCGCGCTGGAGGAATCGCTCGAACCGGGCCGCCGCCGGATGATCGCATGGGATGCGCGGATTCGCGGCGCCTTCGCATGGCTGCACGCCGGCTGGAATGCCCTGGTCCGGCCGACGAAATTCTATGAATCGCTTCCCGTGATGACGGCCTACCTGCCGCACCGCAGTTTTACGCTATGGACCCTGCTGCTGATCGGCGCCGGCGCGGCGGTCTGGTATTACGGCATGATCGTGGTGACGCCAAGAATCTCGGGATTCGCCATCACCTCCTCCGCGCACAATGAGCGTCTTCTCGCCGTCGCGATAGGGCTGATCGTTCCCTTGGCCGGGCGGCTGACGCAACTGGGGACCGCCGCGCTGGCGGGATTCTGGATTGCGGCGCGCGGCACTCCCGCGCAGCGCGTCGGCTGGCGGCGCGTCATGGACTTCGAATCGATCTGGCTCTTCGTCTTCTGCCTCTACGACGGCCCGCTGGTGATGAGTTTCTACTGGTTCCCCCACGGGTGGCGATACACCGTCACGCCGCTGGTTACTCCGCTTCTTCGCGCGATCGGTCATATTCCCGCGGAGGCGGCGGCGATCCTCTACGGAAATGGGGCGCTGATTCTCCTGTGGCTCTGGCGATATCGCATCGCGCTGCGCGGCGTGCGCTGGGCCAATTTCTAAGCCGGCGCGGCGGCGTTTTGACCCCGTTCGCGGCCTGGCGGAACATGCGGAGCATGTCGACTCTGCCGCCCCGGCCGACCGCGCTGCGCCTCGACGGCTCGCTTCAATTCCTTCCCGGCGTCGGCCCCAGGCGCTTCGTGCACCTGTCGCGACTCGGATTGAACTGCGTCGATGACCTCGTGCGCTACTTCCCTTTTCGCCACGAGCGGCACGAGCACACGACCATCGCCGACCTGACCGGTGAGTGCGTCGCCACCATTGTCGGAAAAGTCACCGCATTTCGCCCGCGCGCCTATCACCGCGGGCCGTCGGCGATGGCGACGCTCGCGGACAACACCGGCCGCTGCAGCGTCACCTGGTTCAACGCCCCCTACGTGCTGGATCGCGTGCGGCGCGGCGCGATCCTGCGGCTCACCGGGCGCGTGCGCGACTTCAAGGGGCTGCCGCAATTCATCAACCCGCAGTTCGAGCTGCTCCCCCCCGACGCCGCGCCGTTGCGCACCGGGCAGTTCGCCGCGCTGGAGCCGATCTACTACGGCACGAAGGAGCTGGCCGGCCGCGTGATCGGCCGGCTGATCGAGCGCGTGCTGCCGCAGGCCGTGCCGCTGGTCGAGGAGACCCTGCCGGACGGCCTGCGGATGACGCGGCGGCTCGATCCGCGCGGCGAATCGATCCGCACGATGCACCGGCCGGAGTCGGAGCAGGCGCTGACCCGCGCCCGGCGGCGGCTGGCGTATGAAGAGCTTCTGACGGTGCAGTTGGCGGTGGGGATGGCGCGGCGTCGGCGCGACGCGATCGCCCGCACCGCGCCGCTGCGGCGCACGGAGGAGATCGACCAGCGGATCCGCCGCCGCCTCCCTTTCACGCTGACCGCGGCGCAGGATCGGGCGATCGCGGAGATCTGCGCCGACATGAATCGTCCACGACCGATGACGCGCCTGCTCCAGGGAGACGTCGGCTGCGGCAAGACGGTGGTGGCGGCCTATGCGGCGCTCGTGGCGGTGGCCTGTCGGCGACAGGCGGCGCTGCTCGCGCCGACCGAGCTGCTGGCGGAGCAGCATTTCGCCACGTTGTCGCGGCTGCTGGCGGGCAGCCGCGTGAAGCTGGCGCTCTGGACCGGCGCGGCCGGCCGCGCGCAGCGCGCCGTGCTGCGACGCGACGCGGCGGAGGGAGCGCTTCAGATCGCCGTCGGCACGCAGGCACTGCTCGAACCGGACGTGGAGTTCGCGCGGCTGGGGCTGGTGATCGTGGATGAGCAGCATCGGCTCGGCGTCCGGCAGCGGGCCGTGCTGCGGAACAAGGGCGGATCGCCTCACTATCTCGTCATCAGCGCGACGCCGATTCCGCGCAGCCTGGCGATGACGCTCTTCGGCGATCTCGACGTGTCGGTGATCGATGGATTACCGCCGGGGCGCGAGGTGATACAGACGCGCGTACTGGCGCCACCGGACTTCGACCATGCGTGGCGCTTCATCCGCGACCGCGTGGGACATGGCGAGCAGGCGTATGTCGTCCATCCGCTGGTGGAGGAGTCGCCGCGCGCGCCGCTGCGGGCCGCGACGGCCGAGGCGGAGCGGCTCGCGGTGCGCGAGCTGAAGGGTCTGCGCATCGAGGTGCTGCACGGCCGGATGAAACCCGCTGACAAGGAGGCGGTCATGCGGCGATTCGCGGCAGGTGGCGTCGACGTACTCGCCGCGACGACGGTGATCGAAGTCGGGATCGACGTGCCGAACGCGACGGTGATGGCGATTCAGCACGCCGATCGGTATGGACTGGCGCAGCTTCATCAACTCCGCGGCCGGGTGGGTCGCGGCGGGCGGCGCGGCTACTGCTACCTGATGAGCGACGCGCTGGACGCGGCGGAGCGCCGGCGGCTGGCCGTGCTGACGCAGACCACCGATGGTTTCAGGATCGCGGAAGAGGATCTGCGGCTGCGCGGGCCGGGGGAACTGCTGGGCGCGCTGCAGCATGGCGTGCCGGCGTTCCGCGTCGCGGACCTGCTGCGCGACGAAGCGATCATTCGCGAGACGCGGGGAGACGCGGCGGCGATTCTGGACAAGGATCCGATGCTGCGGGAGCGGCCCTGGGCGGCGCTGCGGCGGATGGTGATGAAGACCTTCGGCGGCCGGCTGGCGTTTCTGGAGGCAGGGTAGAGATGATTCGAAAGTTACACGCGTGGTCCCCCTCACCCCAACCCTCTCCCTCAGAGGGGAGAGGGCTTGGAAAACCGCGAATCGAAACGCAATGAGCAAGCCAGCGACGGCAGTGAGCATGAATGGCCCGGCGCTCGCCGCGATGCGGCGGCGCCTGAGCGCCTGGTATCAGCGTGCACGGCGCGACATGCCCTGGCGGCGGACGCGCGATCCTTACCGCGTCTGGCTCTCCGAGATCATGCTTCAGCAGACGCAGGTCGCGACAGTGACCCCCTACTATGAGCGATTCGTGCGGCGCTTTCCGCGCATCGGCGACCTGGCGGCCGCGCCACGGGAGCAAGTGCTGCGGCTCTGGTCGGGCCTCGGTTATTACGCGCGGGCCCGCAACCTACACGCGGCGGCGCGCGAGGTCGTGTCGATGCATGGCAGTCGATTTCCCGACACGGTCGATGAACTGCTGGCGCTGCCGGGCATCGGGCGCTACACCGCGGGGGCGATCGCATCGATCTGTTTCGGTCGCCGCGCGCCGATCCTCGACGGCAACGTGGCCCGTGTGCTGTCGCGGCTCTTTGCAATCCGCACGCCGCTCAAGCAGCCGGCGACGCAGCGGAAACTATGGGAACTGGCCGAGAGGGCACTGCCGCGGCGTGGCTGCGGCGACTTCAATCAGGCGCTGATGGAGCTGGGGGCAACGGTCTGCACGCCCGCCGCGCCGCGCTGCGAAGAATGTCCGGTGTCGCGACAGTGCGCCGCCCGGCGCGCCGGCATCGTCGACGCGCTCCCCGCGAGGGGGAATCGCCAGGCGGTCCGCACCGTGCGGCACGTGGCGCTCTCGATCGAACAGACCGGCCGCAGGCTGTTCGAAACGCGCGCGGAAAAGGGGTTATGGGGCGGCCTGTGGCATCTACCGTCGGTGGAGCTGCGCGAAGGCGAGTCCGCCCGCGGGGCGGCGCGGCGGCTGGCGGACGCGACGTCTCGGCGCATGGTCGCTGCAACGGCTCAAGGGACAGGCTTGCGAGCCGGGCATGGCGGCCGGATCAAAGTGGGTCAGAAACCCGCGGCGGAAGTCCGCTGGAAACTGACTCACCGCGACGTGATCTTCATCGTCTTTTGTGCGCGCATGGCGGGTCGTGCGCGACGCGGCCCATCGACGGAATCGTTCAATGGATCGGAGGCGCTGCGCTGGGCTTCCCCGACCGAACTCGCCGGCGCGCCGCTCTCGACCGCCATGCGGCGCGTGCTGGAGGCGCTGCCGGCCAGCCTCCCTCTGACAAATCGAAAACGCAATACTGTCGGAAAATGAGCCGTGCGCGCTGAGACTCGTCCAGGGTCATTCAGACGGCGGGAATGGCAAGAAAGGCCGTTTACGCTCGGCGGGCAAGCGTGAACTCGGCCGCCAGCTTCAGAGCCTGGCGCGCGCCGGAATCGGGCAGACCGGCGATCCGCGACAGGGCCGCCTCCACGTTCGTCCGCGCGACGCGACGCGCGTATTCAATGCCGCCGCTCTCGACGAGCCGCTCGCGCAGCCGTGGGGTCGCCGTCGTATCGCCCGAGGCCACGGCGGAGACGAGTTCGAGCAGTTCGCTCCGCGCCTCGGGATTGGCCCGCGCTAGCGCATGAATCACCGGCAGCGTCGGCTTGCCCAGTCCGGCGTCGCGCCCGACCGACTTGCCCGCGACCTTTGCATCGGCGGTCAGGTCGATCAGGTCGTCGATGATCTGGAACGCCATGCCCACGTGCTCGCCGAAGGCCGCGAGGTGCGCCGTCGTCGATTCGTCCGCTCCGGCATAGGCCGCGCCCAGCTCGCACGCGGCCCGCGTCAGTTCGGCGGTCTTGGCGCGGATGATCTCGAGATAAAGTTCTTCGCTCAGGCTCCAGTCGCCGCGGTGGTGGACCTGCAGCAGCTCTCCCTCGCACACGCGATTGGTCGCCGCGGCGATGCGGCGCGAGGCGCGGGTCGTCGACAGGCTGGAACAGAGGTGATACGCGTGCGAGATGAGATAATCGCCCAGCAGCACCGCCGCCTCGTTGTGCGTCATGCGGTGGATCGTGGGGGCGGCCCGCCGGATTTCCGATTCGTCCAGCACGTCGTCGTGAACGAGCGTGGCAACGTGGGCCATCTCGATCACGGCGGCCAGCAGCAGGTGGTCGTGCGAAATCTGCCCGCAGGCCTTGCCGGAAAGGAGCAGCAGCGTGGGGCGCAGCATCTTGCCGCGGAACTGCGACACGCGGGCGCACAGCTCGCGCACGAAAGGGAAGCGGCTGTCCAGCTCCCCGTCGAACAGGCGCATGGCGCGGGCCAGTTCGTCGGCGATGGTGCTGCGCAATAAGTCCAACTCGCTCATCGCACCTCCATGGTAGCGGGTCACGCCGCCGCGCGCCGCCGGGCCGCGCCGGGGATCCGGGGGCGGAGCGATCGGATCAGGACGGGATCAGCAGGCCGATGAGATTGGCAAGCACGGCGAGACTGTTCTGGTAGGCCACCTGGTAGATGAAGACCAGGATTTCGAGCAAGGCGTTCATCAGGTCGGCGATCGAGATCGTGTCCATGTGTGGCCTTTCCCTGCTTGGGCCCGGTTGCGGCTTCGGCGGGTCGAAGCCGGGCTGCGCCGCGACGGCAACGCCGACCGGGCGGGTGGTTCGTCCGCCAGATGATACGGGGGGCGGGCCGGGAAATCATTTCCTCAGGTTTTCAGCCCCTCGACGGCATAGACGGCGATCGGTCCGAAGATCAGCACCGGCAACCAGACCGGCAGCGCCGGCTGATTGAGCATGGCCGAGAAGTCCATGTTCTGCGTGAAGAAGCCGAACGCAAAGCAGGCCCCGCAGAGCAGGATGCAGCGCCCGCCCGAGACCACCATCGAGACGCGCTCGCGCGTCAGGAAAAACGGAAGGCCCAGCAGCAGCAGGATCATGTTCATGATCGGCGCGGTGATGCGGGCGTGCTTGGCGACCACGAACTGCCGGTCGTCGGCGAAGCGCCGCTGCACCTCCGACAGGTCCTTGAGACTCAGGTAACTGGTCCATTGCGACGCCTGCTGCACCGCCACGTCAGAGGGGCGCAGGTCGCTCGGGTAGTGGCGAACCGGCCGGCGGAAGTCGCCGCCCGTGCCGCTGACCACCTGCGCGGGGTGCTCTTCGATGCCCACGGTCAGGGCCCAGGCATGCGCTTCCTCGTCCCAGCGGGCCGTGTCGGCGCGGGTGATGTGGGTCAGCCGGCCCTGCGCATCGCGGTGAAGCACCATCAGCCCGAAGATTTCACCCGTGCGCGGCAGGAAACTGCGGGCCGAAAGCAGTGCGTTCTCCCGATCGGGCAGGAACCAGACCTGCGCCACCATGCGGCCTTCGAGGTCGTCGTGCCGGCGCGCGAGCTTGTGGGCGAAGCGGGGGATCAGCGCTTCCTGATCGAAGAGCCACAGGGCGTTCATGAAGAGGCCGGCCACCACGAGCGGCAGCGCCACGCGATGGAGCGACGTGCCCGAGGCGAGCACCGCCGTCAGCTCGTTCAATCGGTGCATCCGCGCCAGCGTTCCGCAGGCCGCCACCACGGTGATGACGCCGGAGAGCTGCGCGAAGTAGAGCATCATCTGGTGGCCGTAGTAGTCGAGCACGCGGCGCATCGCGCCGACCATGAAACGGTCACCCTCCTTGGTGAATTCGTCGAGGTTGAAGAAGAGATCGATCACCACGTAGAGACCGATCATGACCGTCAGCGCGATGACGTAGTTGATCAGGAAGCCCCGCAGGATGTAGCGGTCGAGCAGTTTCACAGCGGCTCCGGAAGACGGCGAAAATCGCCCTCATCCCTCATCGTGCGTTCCTCATCCCTCATCGCGGCAGCAGCCGCGCGGCGACGTGGGCGGTCCCTGCGAAGAGCAGCAGGATCACGCTCCACATCAGCACCACGCCGATCAGATGATGGTTCGGATCCTCCCCCAGATTGCGCCCGGAGAGGATCGCCATCACCACGAAGAAGCCCGGCAGACAACTCACGCCGAAAGCGGTCAGCACCTGTCCGCCGCGGAAGATCGTCCCCAGCAGCGCCGCCAGCACGATCGTCCCCAGCGCGCTGAGGGCCAGCGCCCCGCGGTAATGCAACACGGTGTGCAGCCGGGCCGACTCGACCCTGAAATCGTGCACCAGCATGGCGCGATCCTTCTCCATCGCCGTCGCCAGTCGCACCGGCGCGGACGCGTCGAGAATGTCGCTGTCGGGAATCGCGGCGGCCTCGCGGATCGATTCGTCCGGAATGTGATACCGGGTCAGCCGGACGGCACTGCGCCGCACGACGCGCGGATCATCGGCGGCGGCGGCGGCCGGCCCCTGTTCCACGACGTTCAGCTCCAGCTCGACGAAGGTCATGTCCGGCGCGGCGACGCCGTCCGCCACGTTGATCGTCCCGGTCTGCGCGGCGTAGCGCACCGGCTCGGGATGATCCGGCGCGCCGCGCACGATGACGACCGGACTCTTGACGCCGATCTCGCCATATTTCGCCCCGCGCCGCGTGCCGTCGCAGCGCACCTCCAGTGTCGATCCATCCGCGCCGCGCAGCGTGCAGACGTTGGGCGGCTCCAGCAGCGCGCGGTCCACGCGGTCCAGCGACAGGACGCGCATCGAGGCCCAGCGCACCTTGCCGAGCCGGTCGGCGATCTCCAGCATCCGGGTCGGGTCGCGGAGGTATTCGAGCAGCCGCGGCAGCGCCTGAAAACTGACGCGCTCGCGCACGCCGGTCCGCAGGACATAGGGCCCCAGCGGCTGGTGCGACGCCTCGGCGTATTGCGCCCGGTCGGCGTCAAAGGTGCGCACGTCGAAGAGGTCCGCGCGAATCTCCGGCGGGTTCGACTCGCGGTCGAAATGGATGTCCGCCACGTCCGCCGTTCCGTAGGTCACCACCTTCGACCGGTCCAGCCGGAAGAGCGCCACGCGCCGCATCCGCAGGTGCATCAGGCCGGATCGTTTCGGATCGGATTTGAGCGCCTCGACCACGTCGGCGTGCAGCGCCACGTTGCCGTATTGAATGCTCTTGGTCTTCTGGAGCCGCGCGGTCGCGACCCGCGCCGAGTCGGACTGCGTCATCTGCTCGGCCATGTTGAAGAACTTCGGGATCAGGAAGTTCCACGAGTAGAAGGTGAAAAGACCCACGACCAGCCCCAGCCCGACCACCGGCAGATAGAGCCGCAGGATGTTGATTCCGGCGGCGCGGCAGGCGGTGATCTCGTTGTCGGCGCTCATCCGGCCGAGCGTGATCGCGGCGCTGTACATCCCCGCGATCGGCACCACGAAGGTGGCCGACACCGGGATGAAGACGAGAAAGAGCGTGGCCGCCTCCAGCGCGCTGAGTCCCTGCGTGCGAAGCAGGTTCGCCACGCCGCCTCCCATCGTGACGACGAGAATCAGCGCCAGGCCGCTGAACGCGAAGTTCCGCAGCAGGTCGCGCAGGATGTATCGATGCAGGGTGAACAGCATAGGGTTTTCGAGCAGCCGGAATGCGACGGCGACGCGCCCGAGCGGCAACCGTAGGTGCGCGCCGCCGCCAAATCAAGCCGCCAGCGGCCGCCGCGCCGCGCTCCGGCCCCATCCGGCGCCCGCCGCGATCAGTGCCGCCGCGGCGATTCCTGCGGCGCAGAGCAGCGGGGTCGTTCCCAGTCCCGCCGGTTGCAGAGCCGCCAGCCGTCGCAGGGCTGGCCATCCAGCCTCCAGTTGCGTGTACTCCGGGATCATGCGGTGCGCGACGCCGTCATACGCCACATAGACGAGGATGGCGACGAGATTGAGGCAGGGCACATATTTCAACAGCCGGCCGGGCCACGCCGCGGCGCAGCGCACGGTCAGCGCGATCAGCCAGGGCAGCCCCGCTGCCGCGTACCAGGCGTTGGTCGCCACGGTGTTCCAGGCGATGTGCGTCTGAATCGCGTGATAGGCCAGCCCCGCCGAATAGCAGGCCCAGACGATCGCGCAGGCCGCGCTGGTCGTCGGCCCGGTGAAAACGGCGCCTTCGATCCTGCGGCGGCGGCGGAGCAGGAAGATTCCCCCCATCAGCGCGATCGCGCCAGTGTATTCATAGGCCTGCGTCCAGTGCTTCGAGGGCGGCAGGAAACTCCAGCCCCCGCGCCAAAGCATGTGCCGCCCCCAGAAATCGCGCATCAGCGTGTTCCACGGCAGCTCGCAGGCGGCCCGCCAGAGATCCGCGATGCCGCGCCCGGCCTGCTGGTTGGCGACCGCTTCCTGAATCGGAAAGAGCGTGCCGAAGCGCCGCACGTTGTCCGCGAAGTAATCCGCCGTCGGCAGGATCACTCCGGCGAGCAGTGCGGAGAGCGCGATACCCGTCGCGGCCAGGCTGCAGCGCTGCTTCCGCGCGAAGAGCAGCAGCGTCATCACGGCGAAGGGCAGCAGCGCCAGGTGAGAAGCCTTGCCGAGCACGGCGCAGCCGATCAGCAGGCCGATCGCGCCGGTCTGCAACGGCAGCCGCTCGCGGCGAAGCAACATGCACCAGCCGATCGCGGCCGTCGCCAGTGCGACCCCCAGCGCGTCGTTGGCGACGCGCGCCAGGTTCAGCACGAAGATCGGATTGAGTACCGTGATCGCCCCCATCAGCGCCGCGTGGCGCGGATCGATGCAGAGGCGGAACAAGGCCCGCAGCAGCAGCAGCACCGCCACGCCGCCGAGCAGGACGTTGGCGATCCGCAGCGCTGTGAGCGACGCGGGCAGATTGGCCGTCCCCCCCGCCGCCCGGAAAAGCGGCGCGGCCAGCCGGTAGTAGAAGGGGGCGTGCTGCGCTTGATAAATCGGAATCGGTCCCGGCGGCGCGCGAAATTCCCGTGTCCGCGGCGGATCGTGCGCCCAGTATTCGGAGTACTCGATCACCCCCACCGGGCCGAGCTGCTCCACCGCGTGGCGCGAGCCGGGAAATCGCGGCAGCTCCCGCAGCAGCGTTTCCGGCACGCCGTCCTGCCCCAGCAGCGGGGGTCGGCCCTGTTCCAGCAGGTGGACGATATAGGCAACATGCTGATACTCGTCCCATCCCTCGAAGGGAGGCAGGACGCAGAGCATCACTGTCGCATGCGCGAGGTAGAGCGCCAGCAGCGCGAACTGCATCCAACGGCTGAACCGATGCATGCTCGGGGCTTGCGGGCGGACCTCGCCGGACATTGCGGCAGTATCAGAACCCGCGCGTCGGCTGTCCAACGATGCGGCCGCCGCTTGAAAGGCGGAGAATTGGGGATATCGTGATTCGTGGTTTCGCCCCCTCCGCGGCGCGATCCGCGGGGGTGGGGCTCAATCCGGGCCGCCCCGTTCCGGAGGTTCGTTTCCCATGAGCAGCGCCGCACAACCGATTCCGACGGTCCTCGCCGCGGGCGAGCGCCGCGGCCTGACGGTCGCGGAGCGGAATTTCTGGCTCGGCGCGGCGCTGACGCTGCTGCTGGTGCTGGTGTTCCAGGGGGTCTTTTACGTCGAGCGCGAAATACTGCACCGCAGCGGGGAGCAGCGGCTGGTGGGCAATTCCTCCGAAGCGGCGATGCGCTATTTCACGATTCCGCACATCGTGATCGGATTCCTCTTCTCGGTGTCGGCGCAGCGCAACCGCACGCCGCGGCGACGGGCACTGATCGGCGGACTGCTCCTGCTCGGGGCGGCGCTTTGCTACGTCTATTACCGGCTCGACGGCTACCGCGATCCGGCCGTGGCGATCCTCGTCTACAGCTATTTCCTCGTGCACGAGATGCGCGACGAGTCCTTCTTCTACACGCTGCTGGGCGGCGGCCCGCCGATCGCCGATCGCGCGCGTTTCGCGCGGCTGAGCTACGGCCTGATGGCGGTCGTGCTGGGAGGTCTGGCGGTGCTGGTCTGGCCGGCGATCGCCTACGGACTGGTGCCGCGGGCGCAGGCCCTGTCTCTGATGAGCGCCCCCGCGGCGCTGCGCGAAACGGCGGCGCTGGCGCCTTTCGCGATCTGGGTCACGGGAAGCTATCTCTTTCTGCAGCGATTCGCCGCGGTGGAAGGAGAGGGTCGCATCGACCTGCTGCTGCGGCGGCATGCGCCGCTGTTCCGCCTCTTCTGCGGCGTCGTGCTGATGCTGGGCGTGGCGATGGTCATCGCACAGCGTCCCTACGCGATCATCCTGCTGCACGTTTCGGTCTGGTACGTCTTCACCTGCCGCATGCTGGCCGCGCGCCCGCCTTCCCAGCCGCCCGCCGACTGGTGGGGCTGGATGCGCACGACGGTGGCGGGCTTCCGCGTCCTGCACGTCGGCATGGCGCTGGCGCTGATCGGGCTGGGCGTCTTCTGGATGTATGCGATCGGCGGCGGAACGTGGCTGCGCTATTTCCTGTCGGCCGAATCTTTCCTCTACTGGACGATCATGCACATTACAGTGAGCTTCGTCCCGAGGCCGTAGCGCGGTGCGCCCTAGCTCGCCCTGCACCCTCGCATGTGGCGTGACGCTCATTGTGGCGTGCCGATGCTCTATGAGCAGTGCGATTTCGGGTGCCACGGCTTGAAGCAGTGGCGCCCAAACACCTGCGCGATTGCGGCGACTGCATCCTGCCGCAGCGCGCGCTTCGCCCACCCTTCAGCGGAGGAATCGCAACGAATGGACTCCCAGACGCTTCTGTTGGCCGCTGCCGTGCTCGTCACGGCGCTGCTCTATTCCTCGGTCGGCCACGGTGGTGCGTCGGGATATCTCGCGGTCATGTCGCTGATGGGGGTCGCCCAGACGGTCATGCGGCCGACGGCGCTGCTGCTGAACATTCTCGTCGCCGGCGTGGCGTCCATTCAATATGTCCGGCGCGGCCATTTCTCCTGGCGGCTCTTCTTCCCCTTTGCGATCGCGGCCATCCCCTGCGCCTGGCTGGGCGGACGCTACAGCCTGCCGCTGGCGATCTACAAGCAGATACTGGGAGCGGCGCTGCTCGTCGCCGCGGCCCGAATGCTGTTGCCGAAGATCGACGGGCCCACCCGACAACCGCCGCCGGCCGCGGCGCTGCTGATCGGCGGCGGGATCGGCGCGATCTCCGGCATGATCGGCATCGGCGGCGGGATCTTCCTGAGTCCCGTGCTGCTGCTGATGCACTGGGCGCCGCTGCGCCAGACCGCCGCGGTCTCGGCGATGTTCATCCTCGTCAACTCCATCTCCGGACTGGCGGGCAACCTCTCCGCGGTCGGCGGCCTGCCGTCGCGGACCTGGGTGCTGGCCGGAGCCGCCTTCATCGGCGGCATCGCCGGCGGCCATCTCGGCTCGCAACGCCTCCCGCTGCAGGCCATGCGCATCCTGCTGGCGCTGGTGCTGATCATGGCGGGGTTGAAGCTGCTGATGACGTGAGGGGTGTTGAACCAGGTGCCGCTGGCGCAGCGGTTACGAACCTGTGTGGAATTGAGGCTGTTGCCGGCTTGAGCGCGTCGAAACATTACCCCCTCTCCCGGCGGGAAACTGAGGACGACCGAAAAGGAAGTCCGAAGGGGGTGAGGGCGCATTTCATATGAGCTGACGATTCGCAGCCGAGCTACGTCGAACCGCAATAATGGAACAAGAACGGATACGGGTCGGTAATGATGCGGCACAGTCGCCCCGACTGTGCCTTGATGATCGCACCTCGATCACATCCCCCATTCCCGGCAATTCGCACTTTAATCGGAACCGTCCCTGAATCTGCCGCGCCGGTGCGCCGCGCGGGCGGTCCTCGCCGTGGGTCAGTACGACGCGCGGCTTGCTCGGCGCCATGACGCCGAACCAGTCGAGCAGGTCCGACTGGCCGGCATGCGCGCTGAAGCCGCTCAGCGTGTGCACCTTGGCCTTGACGGCCACCTTTTCGCCGTGAATTCGCACCTCCCGGGCGCCATCGACCAGTTGACGCCCCAGCGAACCGCGCCCCTGGTAGCCCACGATCATCACCTGCGTCGCGAATCCGGCGCGAGCCAGTTCCGCGCCAACCGCGCGGGCCATGGCGTAGTAACGGTGGTTTTCCTTGAACCGCGCGGAACCGAAGACCGTGACGGCCGGCCCGACCGGATAGAGCGCCTTGAAGCCCTGTACGAACTCGGCATGAATCCGCGCCAGCCGGGCGGCCTACTTCTCCGGCGTGCGGGTTTCGGCGAGAAATTCCCGCTCGCGATCGTCGCCGGCGGGAAGCTCATAGGCGGATCGGGAAGCCTTGCTCCAGAGACCCTGCCAGCCCTTTTCCCACTGCTCCAACGCCTTGCGGCTTCCAGTCGCCGCGATCCTTGCGCGAGTTTTCATTCGTCATGCCTTCATGGGTGGGGATGGGTCGTTTAGCGGCGAATGTCGCTCGGCCTCCGCCGTGATTGAGATATCTGTCATTCCAGCGCGCTCTTGCGTCATTCCCGCGCAAGCGGGAATCCGGGGAATTCGCTCCGCTCGCTTCCGCTCGCGGTTCTGACAGCGCGAGCCACCTATCCCCCGCAGCCGATTCCCGCGTCAGAGATATTCTGACCGGCGTCGGTGATGGTGATCGTGCTGCCGTCGTCATTCATCAGCTTCAACTCGTGATAGTCCGGTCCGCCCGACGCTCCGATCAGCAGGCTGGCGATGCGTCCGTCCGGCAGCACGCAGGGCGAATTGTCATTGCCCGACGGCGGCGGCGAGACGCGCAGCGCCACGGTCGATCCCGGCGGCAGCCGCCAGACCTGCTCGCCATCCCAGTCGCCCTCAAACACGATGCTGCCGTCCGGCGCGTAGTCGGGGCTGTGCAGCGCGCCGCGCGGCGTCAGCCCCGGCGCGGGAAGGTCGTAAATCGTCAGAACGATGTGAAAGCCCGCGCCGTCCGTCATCACTTCGCAGATCGCCGTGCCATCCTGACCGAAGGGCTGATCGCCGCCGTCGAAGACCACGCGCGGCGCGTCGCCGGAGAAGGCCGGCTGGCCGTTGAACTGAAAGGGTGAGTCGCCGGTGAGCAACTGCGGCGCGCTCCAGCCCAGCCCGCTGCGCGTCACCGTCCAGAGGTCGCGCATGTGCGGCCCGTCGCCGGCGCTGAAGACGATCCGCATGCCGTCGGAGGAGATGGCGGCCATCCCGTCGTTGTGGACCGTCGCCCCGGCGGCGTCGACGGTCAGCACCTGCGTGAGCGCGGCGTTGACGACGGTGAGGCAGGGGTTGCCGGCGCAGCGCGGATCGAACCGATTGCTCGCGAAAACGAACCAGCTCGCGTTCGGAGAGAGATTCAGAGGCCCTTCGTCGGCGCTGGGGCCGAAGACGCCCAGCGCGGCGCTGACGTCGACGGGAGTCGCCCCTTGCTGCGCGGCCATGTAGTAGTTGTGGCCGTTGTCGAGCTGAAAGGTGACGAAGCCCTGTCCGTTCGCATTGCCGCCCGCGCTGCTACCGCCGCTGTTGCCGGTGCCATTGGGACCCGTGGGCGCGACGGAGGGACAACCGCTGAGCGCGACGAGCGCCGTCCCCGTCGAGACGACACGAAGGAGGCGCCGACAGCCGACTGACATGCGAAGATCCTCAGGGAAATAGGGCCCGCGGCGATGTTAGCCCCGCGGTTCAATCCGCTCCATCCCGTTCATGTAACCCCGCAGCACCTTCGGCACCGTCACGCTGCCGTCCGCGTTCTGATTCAGCTCCAGCAGCGGGATCAGAATGCGCGGGCTGGCGATCACCGTGTTGTTCAGCGTGTGGCAGACGCGAATCTTCTTCTGCCCGTCGCGGTAGCGCAGGTTCAGCCGCCGCGCCTGGTACTCGCCGAACCGGCTGGCCGAGTGCGTCTCGCCATATCCCTTGCGGCTGGGCATCCAGGTCTCGATGTCATACATCTCCACCTTGCCCTGCCCCATGTCGCCGGTGCAGACCATCATCACGCGGTAGGGCAGCTCCAGCGCCGTCAGCACCGCCTCCGCGTTGGCGATGATCTCGTGGTGCAGCCGCTCGCTCTCCGCCTCGTCGGCGCGGCAAATCACCACCTGCTCCACTTTGTCGAACAGGTGAATGCGATAGATGCCGTGCGTGTCCTTGCCCGCCGCGCCGGCCTCGCGCCGGAAACAGGTCGAGACCGCCGCGAACTTGCGCGGCAGGTCCGACTCATCCAGAATCTCGTCCGCGTGAAACGCGGTGAGTGAAACTTCCGCCGTGCCGACCAGCGACATCCCGTCGCGCTCGCAGCGGTAGGCCTGCTCCTCGCCGCCGGGAAAATAGCCCGTGCCGTACATCATCTCGTCGCGCACCAGCACCGGAATCGTCATCGGCTCGTAGCCGCGCGCGACGATCGTATCCATCGCCAGCCGCAGCACCGCATGATGCAGCAGGCTGGCCGCGCCGCGCAGCACGTAGTTACGCGCCCCGGCCAGCTTCACGCCGCGCTCGATGTCGATGATGCCCAGCCGTTTTCCAAGTTCCACGTGGTCGAGCGGCTCGAAGTCGAACTGGCGCGGCTCGCCCGCGCGCCTCACCTCGACGTTGCCGCGGTCATCCGCGCCGACCGGCGTGCCGGCCGACGGAACCTGCGGCACCGTGTACATCAGCCGCTTCCACTCGTCGGCGACCGGCTTCTCGGCATCCTCCAGTTCCTTGAGGCGCTGCTTGATCGTCCCCGTCTCCGTCTGGACGCGCTCACCCTCGGCCCGCAGGTCCGCCTCGCCGCGTCCCTTCGCGAGCTGCTCCTGATACCATTTCCCCTTGGCGTTCTTGTAGAGGCCGATCTGGGCGCTCAGCTCGTTCATCTTGCGGCGCAGGTCGTCCGCCTCGGTCTGCAGCGTGCGGCGCTGGTCATCCACCGCCAGCAGCCGGTCGAGATCGCATGTGATGTGCTTGATCTCGCAGGCCTTGCGCACCTGGTCCAGATTCTCGCGAATGAATTTGATGTCGATCATAAGGCGTCCTGAATCCTACATGGAGCGGGCGACTGGCCTCCCGCCGATCGCTCTGCGCGTGCCGTCATCGTGCGGATATCCGCCGCTCTGTCAATTGCGGTCGGTCGTGGCGACGGCACGCCCCGCCGCGGCGAAGTAGCGATTGAGCCAGTCGTCGCCGACGAGCGCGCTGACCCGCGCGTGGTCGCGCTCCGCCCGGGCGGCCCATTCGCGATCCGCGGCGGAAAGAAGAAAACTACTCGCGAGGGCCGCAACGGCGGTGGCGAACCAGACGGTCGCGCCGCCGCGCAGGACGTTCCGCGCGTCCGGCCGGATCACGGGCGCGATCGCCGCGCGGCCGATGCCACGAGTTTCCGGCCCGTGCGATCGGCGACGCAGGCCGAGCCAGAGGAACAATCCGCCGACGGCGACCAACAATCCCGCCGCGCCGATGCCGAGCGCCGGCCGCCCCTGAATGTCGTGCGTGATCGCGGCGATCTTTTCCGGCGCGACGAACAGTGGCAGAAACGCCGCCGCCCCCCCCGCGAGCCATCCGCGTTGAACGCGACGTCGGATATCGCCATCCGCGTCCGCAACGGGCGAGCCGATCATGCCATGTCCGATCATCATCGCCGCGAGCATCGTCATCGCCGCGGCAATCATCGGCCACTCCATCATTCCGATGCGCCCCGCATCGAAACGCATCCAGACCATCCATCCGCCGGCCGCCACGGCAACGCAGGTCGCCAGCGCCGCGCCCATCGCGCGATTCATCGTCAGTCCATCGCGCGGAGCCTCGGCGGTCGACCGAATGGTTCGCAGGGCCAGCCACGCCGCGCGCAGCGGGCAGCCGATCCCGATCGCCGTGCCGGTCGCGCAGAGGGACAGGATGATCCACGCCAGCATCCACGCGCGGACGCTGGCCGCGCCCCCCGCCATCGGCTGGCGGTCGAGTAGGTCCAACCCGTTTCCGCTCCAGCACGCGCGAACGTCGGATCGAAAGCGTCGCGCCTCGTCGCCGATGGCCCACCAGTCGATTCGACCCACGTCCGCCGCCGGACGGGCGGTCCGCTCCGGTGCGGCGGAAGCGGGTTCGTCGACGCGAGCAGCACCTGCACCTGCGGAAGCCGGGGCCGTTGCGGTCGCCGACTCCGCCAGCCGCGCCAGCAGGTCCGCGTAGAGCAGCGCCGCGCAGGGCGGCGGATCGCCGCGCAGCAATCCGGCCGGCACGCCCAGCGCTCCGAGCCGGCAGCGCTCGGCGGAACCGGTGTCGCCAGCGGCGTCGAGTTCGCGCGCCAGTCGGATCGCGCCGTTGACCGCCCAAGGCAGGGTTTCATACTGCTCGCCCGCGAATTCATCCGGAACCAGCAGCATCGCCAGCTCGGCGCGGCGAAGCAGGGGCCGCAGGGCGTCGCGATATTGTTCGGCCTGCGCCCGCTCGTAGGTCGACCATTGGCGCGCGGGGGCGTCGCCGGACAAACATCGTTCAAAAGTCGTCCCGATCGCCGCCGGCGCCGCGCTCTCGCGCCGCACCGCATCAGCCGCCAGGCTCGCGCGATACAACCGCGACAGGCCGTTGTCCGCATCCTGCGACGCCCATCCTGCGCACGCGCGCAGGGATTCGGCGGTCGGCGGAATCCCGCGCGCCGCGTCCCGCGCGCGCCGGGCGAGTTCTTCACTGGCCATGATCGTCTCGCGCGAGACCTGTTTGAACGGCGTGCGCCGAAGCAGTTCATTGAAATGGGCGCGGACCTCGTCGCGCGACCAGAAGGAGAGGCGGAAGAGCTGCGTCTGCACGAATCCCAGCGGGCTGAGCGTGCGGGCCAGCGCGATCCAGGTGATGAGCGCCGCCAGCAGGAGCATGATCCAGCTCCCCGCGAGTCCGGCGCGGCGCGGCGGCGCGTGAACCGGCAGGCGTGCGCGGCGGGGATTGGGTTTTGACGATGCCGTCATGCGCGGAGTCCGACCTGCACCCGGAGCGAATCGACGCCGCCCGCTGCATGGCGGATTCCACGCCGCGACGGACTATCGCTCGTACTCTATCAGGTACACGTCGTACAGCGTGCAGGGGGCCACGGCAAACGTGATCAGGTCGGGCGTCGCCTCGAAGGCCAGCGACACTTCGTTGCCGGTCAGCGGATTGATCTGACGAACGCGCCGCACCCGGCCGCCACTGATGCGAAGCTCGGCCGACGCGGCGCTGCTGGGCCGCCCCGGGTCGTAATTGACGATGTGCAGCATGGCCCGCGAGCCGTCGCGGCTGCGCGAGAGTTCGAAGACCGCCGCCGCGTCCAGCCGGATCGTCGCGCTGAATCGGCCCCCCGCCGCCCACCGCAGCGCCGCATAAAACTCATCCGTGTAGGGCATCGTCCGCTGGTTCGGACGGCGCGATTGATCGCGCGGCGCGAGCAGCCAGTATTGCGCCGGCGGCCCCGGCCGCGCCATTTCAACGATCCGCGCCTTTCCGATCGTTCCGCAGCGCATCTTCTCGGCGGCGGGGGCGTCCGTCGCCGCGCGGAATCCCGATTCGCCGCGCAGCATCTCACACAATCCGCGCGGCCGCGCGGCGCCGCGCTCGTCGCGTGTCCCCGCCGGTCCGATGCACGCCAGTCCTCCCCCCTCGGCGAGATGGCGGCGAATTCGCTCGACCTGTGCGTCGCTCAACCGCGACGCTCCCGCCAGCAGCAGCACCTGTCGAGGCGTCAGCCCCGCGAGACGCTGATCCAGCGCGACGGTGAAGGGAATGCGATGCGACGCCAGCGCATTCTCCGTCTGCACGTAGGCGGCGGTTTCCGCGACCGGCTGCGAGACGTCCAGCGGATCGGGACGCAGCAGCACCACGTCGGCCACGCGCACCGGGTCGCGATAGAGGTCGTGGCGCCGCGCCAGGAAACCGATCAGCGCGGCCGTGCGCCCTTCGAGGAAGGCGCGGCCATTCGCATCCGCCATCACCACCCCATTCGTAAACCACGCCACGCAGCCTGATGTGTCGCGCGCGAACGCCATGGTCTGCGCGAGATTGAGGGGGTTGATCACCGGCGGAATCACGCGGCAGCCGGCGTCGGTCGCCGCCTTGAGATCGCCGATCTGATGCAGCACGCGCGGCCCTTCGCGGACGATCGAGGCCTCCACCCACAACAGCGGCGCACGCTGCGCGATCTCCGGAAGGTCATACGCCGCGCCCACCGTGGGAACCGGCGCGAGCCGGCGGATCGCCGTATCCACTCCCAGCGTGATCGGTGGCGTCACACCGCGCAGCAGTCCGGCATATCGGTCCAGCTCGAGGGTCAGCCGTTCTGCGCGATATCGAATCCACGCTTCGAAAAGCCGTGGATCACCCGCGTCAGGCGACGGCAACGTGGCCGGCAGCGCGGGGACTCCCCCCTGCGACGCGGCCGCCGGCGCGGCCGGAAGAAGCTCGCGCCACCGCGTGCCGAACTGCTCCGGCGTCCACAGCTCATACCCTCCGACCGATTCAAACGAGGGCAGCAGCAGAAAGTCCGCCTGCTCGCGCGCCAGCACTTCGCGAATCAGATGGTCGGCATGCGCCCGAAAACCCGGTGCGGTCCAGTTCACCTGCGTGTGGCCCGCCAGCGAGGCAGGAACGGGTTTACCCTGCGCGTCGCGCGCCAGCCAGCCGTCGACGTTGATTCCGGCGCCGGACCAGATCTCCGGCCGCACGCAGCCAAGCGGCAACCGCCAGCCGACCCGAAAGCCGCGCTGCCGGGCGCGTTCGGCGAAACTGCTCCATTCGAGCCGTTCCGTCTCTTCAAACGCATCGGGTCCGTGGCCGCCGTAGGGAAGCAGCAGCGTGTTGACGCCGAGCCGCGTGAGTCGGTCCAGCGTTCGGTCGCTGTGTTCCTCGGAATATCCGGCGACCATGGCGGGGGTCGGCACGTCGGAATCGCCATGCGACCACTCCAGCGCCCGCTCCGCCAGCGTGCCGGGGACCGAGGCGACCACCCAGGGATCCTCCCGGGAAGGGACCGGCGCGCTCTGCGAAGCGGCAATTTTTGCAGGAGCGGAAGATTGGGCCGCCGCATGGGAGGGCGTCGCCACGACGAGCAATGCAAGGAACGCCGCGGCGAACGTCCGGGGACGAATGGAATTGTCTAACTTGTTTCGATTCATGCAGTTGTGTGCTTTTGTCAGGCGGGGACCGGGGTCGGTTCGATCAGGTTCCGAGAATGTTATCACCCGCCGGATCAATTGGCGACCCCGCCCGGCGATGGTTAAACTCAATAGGGGTCAGGGTCGTGTGCGTCCGTTAATCTCGGAAGTCTCGAACCGACAACGGTTTTTGAGGGGACGCGACCCAACCATCACGCCCCTGCCGGGTCATCTCTCATGGAGCAGCAATTGGATTCCTCGGCCGAGCGGCTTGCCGAGCAGGCCGCCGCCGATGCCGATTGCGTGCAGCGCACGCTCGCGGGCGACGTCCGCGCGTTTGAAGCGTTGATCGAGCGATATCAACGGCGCATTCTGGGCACCGTTTATCGACTGCTCGGGAACAGCCACGACGCCGCCGACGTCTGTCAGGAAGTGTTTCTGCGGGCGTATCGCTCGCTCAGTTCGCTGACGGAGCCGCATCGCTTTGCCGCGTGGCTGACGCGGATCGCGTGCAACCTCGCGCTGAATTTTCGCCGCGGACGACGCAGCGGCCTGAGCCTGTCGGCCGACGATCACGCCGATCCGGGCGGCTCGTCGGCGGCGGACGAATATCTCGTCGAGACGCCGCACGATCCGGCCCAGTCGCAGGAAGCGCGGCAGGCCATCGAGCAGGCGATCGAGCGCCTGCCCGAGAAGCAGCGACTGTCGCTGGTGCTCTTCGCGATTGAGGGATTGCCCCACAAGGAAGTGGCGGAAATCCTCGATTGCAGCGTGGAAGCGGTGAAGTGGAACGTGTTCCAGGCCCGAAAGAAACTGAAGGATGACCTCGCTGAGTACCTGAACGAATGATCGGCGACCGCGACCATCTCGAATTCCTTCTGTCGCAACTGGGCGACGGTGTTCTGACGCTCGCCGAGCGGCAGCAGATCGACCAGGCTTTGCGCGACGATGCCGGTCTGGCGGCGCTGCGCCGTGGGTACGAACAGCTCGATCGGCTGCTCACGCGCTTCGCGCGGACCGAACTGCCCATCGCCTCCGGCGCGCTCCTGCAGCGGATCAAGGCGGCCCTCGCCGAGCAGATCGAATTCCAGATTTCGCAGAGTCTTGACCGCTCGCTCGCTCCGGCCGAAGCCGACGTCCTGGCCCGCACCCTCGCGGCCGGGCCGGAGTGGTCGCAGCGCAAGAATTCCTATGAGCGGCTCGATCGTCTCGTCGACGGTTTCGCCTCCGCCGCGCCGCGGATGGACATGCAGCGGCTCTCGGATCGGATCAAGGGAGCCGTGCGGGCCGAGGCGCTGCGCGAGCGGGCCGGCCGCACCACGCGCTGGCATACCTATGCCGGGCGAATGGCCATTGCCGCGGCGCTGCTGCTGACCATCGCCACCTGGCGGAATGCGTCGCAGTCGTCGCGGCCGGGGATCGGCGGACGATATGCCGTCGCGCCGCGGCGACCATTGCTTCCGCGGAAACCGGAAATCTCGGTGGAGTTGGCCGTGCCGGGCGGCGAAGGGGTCGTGGCGGTCGCATTCGACACCCTCTCGAAGCCGAAGGACACCGCCTTTGCCGACAGCGGCCCGCAACACTCCATCGTCAGCGGCCGCTCCGATCGCGTGGTTCGGACCTCCTCGCGCATCGACCGATCCGTCCTGGCCCTCTGGCGCTGATGCCGCCGTGCAACTGAATTTCGTGTGGCACGGCCGCCCACGGCGTGCAGGCTCCGGCAACATCCGTCGGAATCGAACCCGCCGCCCTCTCCCGGCGTCGTTCCAATTCAAATGCTACAATGGACGCACGGCCTTCAATCGGCTCCGGGGGCGATCTGGTTTCGACCGGGCAAGTTGAGGGATGGGTGGCGTGTCGAGGTTGTCGGGAGGCCTCGTTAAACCCCCGGCACAAACGTAACTGGCAATACGCAGTTTGCTATGGCCGCCTAAATACAGGTGACCCGTCGACCCGTTGACGCCTGCTGAATGGGAAGACGAAGCCAGCAGGCTGGTCCGCGGTCGCCGCCCGGCCGGCGCGGACGAGACATAGCGGGGCTGGAACCCGCGGCAGCCTGTCGACCGGCGGCCGCGGGGTCGAGAAATAATTGATCGACTACACACGTAGAGGCCCTTCCTGAAGTGTTCCGGGACGGGGGTTCGATTCCCCCCGCCTCCATGAGACAGCTCCGGCGGATGGCGGCGTCTCCTCGCGCCGGGCATCCGTTTTCAGTATTCAATTCCACCCCGTTGGATGACTCCTGTTACACCACGCGCAGGACACTCGATCAGGACACTCGATGATGCGTGCGACGCTCAGCGGCCTGCGCGCCCCGTCTCGTCGGAACTGACGCGGTAAGGCCGCACGCCCATCGAAACGTCCCGAATGCCCCGCTGCGATGACGGGAATCCCGCAAACCGTGTAAAATTCAGAAATAACGGCACAGCACCATGACACGCTTTGCGGGCTGATCGCATGCGGTCGGCGGCGGCTGGCCGTGGGTCAATGACCGGCCGCGCCAATGGCACGGGCCGGGTCTCGCGTCCGTCCGGCGCAGGCAGGGAGCATTCAACCGACATGGACATCCTCGGCCTTTCGATCTTCGGCTACAACCCCGCCGCATGCCTGGTGCGCGACGGCCAGCTCGTCGCCTTCGCGGAGGAGGAGCGCTTCACCCGCATCAAGACCGCCCACGGCGCATTTCCGATGCGCAGCATCCTCTACTGCCTGAAGGAAGGGGGCATCGCCTTCGAGGGAGTCGGCTGCATCGCCATCGGCTGGGACGCGACCAAGTATGCCTCCTTCATGCGCGAGTTCTACGACCGCGGCTGGAAAAAATATGGCGACAAGGGGGCGGCGACCCGCGGCTGGGAGAACAACACGATCGCCGTTTACCAGCCGGAACGCGTGCTCTCGGTCGTCAAGCAGCAGCTCGCCGCGCGCGGCTTCTACGGCAAAACACCCGACGTCCGCTTCGTCGATCATCACCTCGCGCACGCCGCCAGCAGCTTCTTCCCGAGCGGCATGGAATCGGCGGCGATCCTGACCATCGACGGCAGCGGCGAGGATCGCACCACCTGCCTCTTCAAGGGCGCCGGCGCGGAGATCACGCCGATCGAGCATTACGAGATTCCCGATTCGCTCGGCTGGTTCTACTCGTCGATGACGCAGTTCTGCGGCTTCGGCCACAACATCGACGAAGGCAAGCTGATGGGGCTGGCCCCCTACGGCACGCGCGACGCGAAGCTGCGCGCCTTCATGGACAAGGTCGTGCAGCTCGACGGCACGCGCTACCGCTGCGACCCCTTCTACACCTATTACGGCGGCCATTTCCCCGGCAAGGGATTCGCGAAGAAGCTCGTCGACGAACTCGGCCCGCCGCGCGAGCCGCACCAGAAGGAAATCTCCGACTTCTACAAGAACGTCGCCTGGGCCGCGCAGGACAAGCTGGAGGAGGTCGGCCTGGCGCTGGCGAAGCATGCCCTGGACAAGGCGGGCAGCCGCAACCTCTGCATGGCCGGCGGCGTCGCGCTGAACTGCAAGATGAACGGCGTGATCAACCAGCGCGCCGGCGTGCAGGAGCTGTTTGTCCAGCCGATCAGCGCCGATTCCGGCACGGCGGTCGGCGCGGCGCTCTGGGTCCATCGCGAGCAGACCGGCAGGCGCCCCGCCTTCGTGCAGCAGCATCTCTACTACGGCCCCGGCTACGACGACGACCAGATCGAGAAGGTGCTGAAATCGTCGAAACTGCGCTATCGCAAATCGACCCATCTCGCCCGCGACATGGCAGACCATCTCGCCGCGGGCAAACTGGCCTGCTGGTATCAGGGGCGCATGGAGGGCGGGCCGCGCGCGCTGGGCCACCGCTCGATCCTCGCTCATCCCGGCTACCCGGACATGAAGGCCAAGCTCAACGCCGAGGTGAAGCATCGCGAGATGTGGCGACCCTTCTGCCCCAGCGTGCTCGCCGAGAAGCGCGGCGAATGGCTGGTCGATTCGGACGACGCCCCCTACATGATCGTCGCCCAGCAGGCTGCGCCGGACCGCATCCAGCGAATTCCCTCCGTCGTGCACGTCGACGGTTCCGTGCGGCCGCAGATGGTGCATCGCACGATCGAGCCGCTCTACCACGAGCTGATTTCGCACTTCGACGGACTGACCGGAATCCCGATGGTGGTGAACACGTCGCTGAACGTGATGGGCGAGCCGGTCATCTGCACGCCGGAGGAGTGCGTGCGCTGTTTTTACTCGACCGGCCTCGACGTGGCGGCGATCGGAAGCTTCCTGCTGGAGAAGTAAGAGCCCGGCGATAGAGTGTTCGGTGGCACGGCCGTCGTTTTGGGCGGCCATGCTGTAATCGAGAGGGACATTGCATTCAACATCGCTGCTCAATGCAGCGGCCATGCGCCAAGGCTGATCAAACAGCCTGCTCGAATTGAGGCTTCAGATGACTGAGCAGATAGTGTGGCGCGGACTGGTTATGAACATAAGAAGCAAGATAGTCCACCTGGGAGGCAAGTGCGAATCCTTCCGTTATGGACATAAGAAGTACTACCGAAGCGTGCGCGCCGACGATCGACTGAACCCGCATTCGCTTTGCCCGAACTGTTGTGCAGCCCTTTCCAAGCTTTCCGCGCCTGAACTACAAGAACTTCGGAATGCCAAACCCTGCTTTGATCTCGACGATGGATTGGTGGCAAGCGGATGGCATAGCTGGGTTACAAAGGATGCAAGCGGATTGGATGGATCGGCTACAATGGATGGTGGCTTGTCACAGAATGGAGACACAAACACTGAGTCCGTGCCGAACTCACGCGTTCACCGGGCATTCTGCGAATGGGCCGGTGAATTTCCAGTGCGTCAACACCAAGACGTGCGATTTGAGTCGATGGACGAGGCGCGAACAGCGGGGTACGAACCATGCAAGGATTGCAAACCCGACAAATTGTTGAAAGGCGATTTGGATCATCAGTTTCACTTATCAGATTGCGTTGACATATGCCCTCAGCGCATCCAAGAGAAGCTGATCAGGCTCTCGTCAATGGAAGAAGCCGCGCGGGCTGGCAATGATCCACACTGTTGTGTCAGAGCTATTCGGGGATTCGACTACCTATGGCAACAGTTGAATACCTGGCTGAGTTTGGATGAATGAACATGCCTGTACCGCGGCGCTGGTTTGATTGATCAATAAGGCGGTGGGTTGAGTACAATCCACCCTACAAGACTAATTCTGCGTAAGAATACTCGTCAGGCCTTGCACATCGAGGCCATCTTTTTTTTCGTCCTGGTTCATGTCTGCGCGGTTGATATCGCGAGTAGGATATAAAATCTGATACTGTGCAGGATCAAGTAGTGCGAGGATGAAGTCGTCTACGTCCTCCATATTGACAACACCATTCTCATCCATGTCTCCATAATAGACGGGGGCAGGGACTGGAGCCATGTGTACTTGGACATCTCCCATGGGGCCTGCGAATGAGTTGTAGAGCCGTCCGCTCGTCAGGCCAACGGCGACAAAGCCATTTTGGAAGTACGCAAGCCCTTGAATGGTCCAGGGATTATTGATGAGCACCTGTTGAGAAGAGCCGACACCCATACCGTTTGCACTGGTGTTTCTAGAGCGTGTTATGCACTTTTAGTTGCCTGGCCGATGAGCGGGTATGGGCAGGAAGCCATATCCAAGCGATGTCACGGATGACGAGTGGTGTTTTGCAATGCCGTAT
>Ga0187894_10001075_pt1 | contig 36309 bp, 27 predicted proteins | sample GBC1701081metaG_FD_136650 | JGI IMG/M metagenome (GOLD analysis project Ga0187894, IMG submission 136650) | White microbial mat communities from a lava cave in the Kipuka Kanohina Cave System on the Island of Hawaii, USA - GBC170108-1 metaG ...
CAAACCGCTGACGCCGGCGAGCGATTCGGGGGCGGGGTTCTTCGCGATCTCGCGCGCGGTGCTGGATGCGGCGGACCCGCTGGATCCCGTGGGCTACAAGGTGGCGCTGGAACTGCTGGTCAAAGCGCCGATCCGCGAGATGGTGGAGGTTCCGATCCACTTCGCCGATCGCAAGCACGGGCAGAGCAAGTTGAGTTTGAAGCAGCAGGTGCTCTACCTGCGGCATCTGGCGCGGCTGGCGAAGTACAGACTGGGCAAGCGCGGGAAGAAGCGGCCGCGGCTGGTGCGCCTGGGAACCGGGCCGGGTTGCAATAGCGGATAGGAGATCACCGGGGAGCGCGCGGAAAGCGCGGAGGAACATAAGCGGTCATAATGGGTCGAGACCTCAGGGGCTGACCCGAATGAACGAGCGCGCGAGCGTAGGGTCTGAGGGAACGATTGTGACTGGCACCCCCTTCATCATCGAAGATGACCGGCTGTGCATCACATGCGGATTCGAGATTCGTGGACTGCCGAGCGACGGCAAGTGCCCCGAGTGTGGGACGTCGATCGAAGACTCACTGCGAAGCGGGCCGCTGTTCTTCGCTGATCCGGCTTACCTACGAACAATTCATTGCGGCACAGTGATCGTCCTCGTGAGCGTTGGCTGCAAGATCATTTTCCCGATCGGCGCGCCCCTCATCGCGGCGCTAGCGAATCCTGCATCAGGGGCCGGGGCCGGGCTTGTCACGGCGATTACCGCCATGTTCGTCCCCTGGGTCGGGTCCTCGTTCGGCTGGTGGCTTCTTGCGGCACCCGATCCCGGATTGAAGGAAACGATCAGGGATGGACGGATCCGCCGATTGGCTCGCGCGCTATCAGCGGTGATCGGCGTTGCGGCCGCCGCAGCCCTGCCCTTCTCCTTTGCCGGAGGTGCTCAAGCGAGCCCGTTTGGTTCGACGGCGTGGGTTGCCGGCGCCGCGCTTGTCGTTGGCTTCATCGTTTTGGGAGTGTGGTTCTTTCCGGCGATGATGTACCTCCGCGGCCTGGGGCGAAGGATCCCAAACGTCGCATTGCGCAGGCGCGCTGGGCTGATGATGTGGGTGATGCCGCTCTGCTGGGCGGGGACGATGACGTGGCCGTTGGGCCAGACACAACTGGGGCGAACTTCATCCGCGGCGATCGTTCTGGCCCCGATCATGGGGATCCTGTTGCTGCTCAGTGTTGTGATGTACTGGAACGCTCTGGACATGCTAAGGAAGGACCTGAAGCGCCTTCGGCGATCCAAAGCGCCGCGAAACGTCGGACGAGCATCCGTGTGAGAGGCGAGCGTGACGCAGGCCGATGCTCCATCCGCTGCGCGGTCGATCGTCGAGCAGGAACTCTTCTGCGCGGGATGCGGGTACAGACTGAAGGGGCTCGATGCGGCGGGGAAGTGTCCGGAATGCGCCAGCTCGGTCCAAGACTCAGTGCGCGCCCCGCTGATGAATTCGCGCCCGCGGCAGCTCAGGAGTGTGGCTTATGGAGCGGTCTGCATCGAGAGTTGCGCGGCCTCCTGCGTCGCCCTGATTCTCCTCGTGTTGCTTGCGCCCACATCACCGCTCTGGAGTTGGGTACTTCGGGAACCCGTTCGGTGGACTTGGTTCCTGTGCATGGCGGCCGGGGTTTGGCTCCTGACATGTCGGCTTCCGGCGCTCGGCTCCCCTCTTCGCGGCCAGATGCTCGCTTGGGCAATCCGAGGGGCATCTCTGGTGTACTTGGGCCTGGTCCTGATTCACTGGACGCTCTGGTGGAGTATTACCAGCGGCTGGAGTTACTCCTGGACGAGCGGACAACTGACGGTCCCGGCCGTAGGAACGGCGATCAAGGTGATGCCTTTCTTGATGGCGAGCGCGAACGGTGCGTGGTTCCTCTTGATGGGACTTTATCTGTACTGGCTTCGGACACGCACGCTAAGCGGTCACAAACTGCTCTGGGACCGTCTCTTCGTCTGGGTGGGCCCGCCGCTCGCTGCCGTCGGACCATTGCATCCGTACGCGCCGCTATTCACCCTTACTTGGATTGGGCCAGCGATCGCATTCATCTTGTTGGTTCTGGTTCTTGAGAGGCTTCGTCGGGATCTCAATCGCGTACTCGAGACGCACAATGCTGCGGCGACCTGATCAACAGCGCCGGGGAAGTTTCCCCGGCGGCCCCTCTTCAAGACAGCAAGGCAACAACGCGCAGTCATCCCTCCAGCGTCTGAAGACCCTGGCAATCCGCCGCGGCGAATGCGCCCTGCGGGAGAAGATCGAGAACTACATTGATGAACCATTCGCTGCGCGCGATTGCGCGGTTCGCGCGCGCGAGTGAAAACAATCTGGGCGCCTGCGTGCAGCCGCGCGAGGAGGCGGGACGGATAGGGAATGGCTTCGCCAGGCGGTGGGTGTGGATCGGGCTCCGGATGATCGCGCAGAGGCATCGGCGGTGACGGCTCCGAGTGCCGCGGCGCAGAATGGATCAGCGCACGACGTAAGCGGTTTCGCGCTCCTCTCTTGCCCGGCCTGCGGCTACGACCTGCGCGGGCTTCCCGATGGCGCGGCGTGCCCCGAGTGCGGCGTCGAGCCCGGCTCGGAGGCCGACGAGAGCCTGATCCTTCGGAGCACACCAGAGCACGTGAGGAGCATGCGCCGGGGGACGGTGCTGATCCGCGCTTCGCTGGCGCTTTGGGCCGCCGCGAGCGCCATCACCGTTCTCGCATCGGTTCGCTGGCCGCTCAAGCCGCTTCTGCTACCGCCGGCCCGCGCCGGCGTGTTGTGGCTGTGCACGATCATCGCGGCGTACTGCCTGTCATTGATGGGCTGGTGGCGGCTCTCGGCGCCGGGACCGCGGTACACACAGGCGGCCCTGCGGAACGAGGACCGCTCGATCCTGCGGTCGTGCCTGTGCATGGTGCTCTCGATCTGGGTCGCGATCATCGCGTCCGGCACGGGGACGCTGACGTTCAATGACGCCCTCGCCGGCGCGCTCGGTGCGCTGTTCCTCGGCGCGGTGGTGCTGGGCTGCGTGACCGCCGCGTTCCGGTTCATCGCTGCGATGCTCTATCTGTGCTGGCTGGGGCGAGCGATGGGGGACACACGTTTGCCGGAACAGGCGGCGGTGGCGGGCTGGTTTGTGCCGGTGCTGCTCGTCCTCGGGTTGTTCGGGGCGGCCGTGGCGCGCGAGGTACCTCAAGGGCACGCGGTGTTCCTGATCGCGTTCGGGCTGGCGATCGGGCTTCAGTGGCGCGTGATGGGGCGCATCGGCGCGGGGCTCAGCGACGTGCTGAGGCGCCAGACGACTGGCGCACAAGTCACTCCAGCACACTGATCTCGTCCCCGCGGCGGATGATGCCTTCGACGAGGACGGCCGCGTAGACGCCTGCCTTGTTGTCGTGGTTCTGCGCGACGGGGCGCAGGACATCCGGGTTCGACTCGCCGGTTTCGGGATCGAGCGTGATGATCTTGCAGCGCGCATCGCGCTGGAGGATCGCGAGCACGGCCTTCGAACCGATCCGCACGCTGCGCCCGACCAGCGCGTCTTCCGAGAAGCCCGGCGCGGAGCCGAAGTCCATGAAGATGTTGGCGCGGAAGCGGCGCTTGTCGAGCGTGAGACCCGCCTCCGCGCTGACCTGCGCGATGGTCTGAAGCGAGATGAGCGAAATGGGACGGCAGTCGGTCATCGCGCGGTCCGATCGGACCAGCGTCAGATCATGCCCGGGGCCGAGGCCCTGCATGAGCATGGGAACCAGGGAGGGGTCGTCGATCGCCAGCACTTGGCCGCCGGGCGTGACGACTTCGATCATCAGGTCCGCCGGATCGGCGGGCGCGGGCGAAAGCCCTGCTCCGACCTTCTCCGCATCCGTGAGATTCGGCGGGCGCGCGGACTTGGCGGCGTGCCGGAAACGCGGGCGATATTGCAGCATCTCGTGCTGCTCCCGCGCGGTCAGATAAGGCAGGGCCTTGCGGCCGGCCGCATCGCGGAAGGCGTAGAGGCGGTCGCCGAAGACGCCGGGGAAGCCGAGGAAGAGCTCGTCGAGTTCTTCGCCGCGCATGGATTTGACGGGGTAGCGCCAGAGGCTTTCGACTTTCGTTGCGCTGAGGGAGAGGCTCATGGGAGAGACTTCGGAGCGTACTGCCCGGCTTGGTCGTGCAGGGGAGTTTTCCCCTGCGTTCACCGCTCTTGAGGACCTGCAGTGCAGGGAGGCTTCCCCTGCAACCCCTCAAGAATGCAGAATAGACTCAGGCGATGCCGTGCTGCACCGGACCACGAGAGTGCAACGACTTCGACGACGAGCGCGAGGGCGTGTCGGATCAGGACATCGCGCGCTTTGATCGCGAGGGCGGCGATGAGGTCGTCTGCCCTGAGTGCGGGGCCGAGTTCTATCACGAGGCGCCGCTGTGCCCCAAGTGTGGACACGCCATGATGGCGGGCGAGGGGCGCAGGGCTTCCAAGCCGGAGATGCCGGGATGGATCGTGCCCTGCGCGGTCGCTCTGGTGATCGCGGGAATCGCCCTCTGCTGCGCGAAGTACATGTTCTGAAGCGCCGCGCGTATTCCCCGCGCGCCGGGACCTCCTTCACGGATAACCGGAACTCGATGAATCGGCCGGCATCTGAGATAGAGTGCCGCCATGGGCGTGAGAACCGAACGCCAGAAGATGCTCGCCGGGGAACTGTACCTGGCGTCGAACCCGGAGCTGACCGCGCTGCGCAAGAACGCGCGGCGGCTGATGCGACTCATCAACGCGACGACGGAAGAAGAGATCGAGCGGCGGAACGCACTGTTTCGCGAACTCTTCGGCTCCATCGGCGGGAACTTCGAGATCGAGCCGCCCTTCTTCTGCGACTACGGCTCGAACATCCGCATCGGCTCGAAGTTCTTCATGAACTACGACTGCGTGATCCTCGATGTGTGCGAGGTGCGCATCGGCGACAGCGTGTTCCTCGGGCCGGGCGTGCACATCTACGCCGCCACGCACCCGGTCGATGCGGCCCTGCGCTGCTCGGGCCCGGAACTGGGCGCGCCGGTGACGATCGGCAATCGCGTGTGGATCGGCGGCGGGTCGATCATCTGCCCCGGCGTCACCATCGGCGATGACAGCGTGATCGGCGCGGGGAGCGTAGTCGTGCGCGACATCCCGGCGGGAGTGGTTGCGGCGGGGAATCCGTGCAGGGTGGTGCGGCGGGCTGGAGAGAAGGGACAAAGGGACAGAGGGACAAAGGGATAAAGAGATAAGAGTTGAAGAAGAACGTGAAGACTCCAGAGCCCTCACCCCGCCGAAACGGCGGGCCTCTCCCTGAGGGAGAGGCGGTGATCAGTCCGCATCCAGCAGTTCGGCGAGCAGGCGCACGCCCCAGCCGGTCGCCGCGTTCTTGACGAAGGGGCCCTTGTCCGACTCCGCCAGGTGCACGCCCGCGATATCGAGGTGGCACCACGGCACGCCGTCCTTGACGAAGTAGGACAGGAACGCCGCGCCCTGGATCGGGTGGGCCTTGCGGTCCGGGTTCGAGTTGATGATGTCGGCGATGTCGGACTTCATCATCTCGCGGTACTCATCGTGGTGCGGCAGGCGCCAGCAGCGCTCGCCGCTGGCCGCGCTGGCGGCCTCGATGCGCCGGCGCAGGGCATCGTCTTCGCACCACATGCCCGCGTAGGTATTGCCCAGCGCGACGACGACGCCGCCGGTGAGCGTGGCGAGATCGACGATGTACGCCGGGTCCTCCTTCTCGCACGCCCAGCAGAGGCCGTCGGCGAGCACGAGCCGCCCCTCGGCATCGGTGTTCGTCACTTCGACCGAGACGCCGTTGCGGTACTTGATGATGTCATCGGGACGGTAGGCGTCGTCGCTGACGCTGTTCTCGGCGCAGACGAGGAGGGCGATGACGGGGCGGCGCGGCTTGATGACGGTGGCGACGGCGTGCATGGCGCCGAGCACCGCGCAGCCGCCGTCCTTGTCGCGCTTCATGCCGCGCATGGTGTTGTTGATCTTGAGCGAGAGGCCGCCGGAGTCGTAGGTCATCGTCTTGCCGAGAAGGATGGCGGGCCGGCCCCGGCCCCCGCCGCCGCGCGGCCTGTATTCAAGTTTCACCATGCAGGGCTTGTTGATGCTGCCCTTGCCGACGTTGATGAGACCGATGAGGTCGTGGCGCTCGAGGTCGCGGCCGCTGAAGACGGTGCAGCGCAGGCCGACCTTCTTCGCCAGGCGTCGCGCCTCGGCGGCGACCCACGCCGGGGTGCAGATGTTCGGCGGCGTGTGGCTGACGGTGCGCGCGAGGTTGGCGGATTCGGCGAGACCCAGGCCGCGCTGGAGCGCCCAGCCGAAGGAGCCGGGGGCGGAGACGGACAGCGTCTTGCGCTCGTTGTTCTTGCTGGCCGTGCCCTTGAACTCATCACAGGTCCAGCCGATGAGCCCGAGGCCCTCGCCGAAGCACTGGCCGCAGCGCTCGATGTCGGCGCGCGTCGTCTTCGCCGCGTGATGGACTTCGATCTGGGCGCGAGCGTCCTTGGTGGCGGCGAGGCGGCGGCCGACAGCGCCGGCGGCGTCGCGGAGTTTGCCGGGCTCGAACTTGTCCTTCTCGCCGAGGCCGACGATCAGGATGCGCTTGGGCCCGCCGCGCGATTTGCCGGGGAAGGCTTCGACGATTCGCCCGAGTTCGCCGGTGGCTTCCGGGCGCTTGAGGGCCGCCGCGGCGGCGCCGCCCGAGTCGAGTCTGGCGCTCTCGCGCTCGAGGCCCTGGCCCTTGAAGTGGGCAAGGATGAGAGCGTCGGGAGAGCGGTTAGACGAGGCAAATCTGACCGATTGGAACATCTCTGCACTCCTTGCACTGCTGCCCAGCCGTTGGCGGGGAACAGCAGTGGCACCCACCAGTGGTGCCCGTGCCGAGTCTAACGCGTGAAGCAGGACGAGCGTGATCAGTCGTTGAGGCCGAAGTAGGCCAGCGCGATCGCGATCGTGTCGATGAAGCCGTGCGCGAGGATGCACGTCCAGAGGCAGCGGCCGGTGAGCAGGTAAACCGCTCCGCAGATGAGCCCGGCGACACCGGAACTGACCATGCCCGAAGCGCCGTTCCAGTAGTGCCCGATGCCGAAAAGGACGGCGACGAGGATCATGAAGAACCACTGCGCGCGGGGCGATGAACCGAGGGCCTCCGCGCCGCGCGTGAGCAGGTAGCCGCGGTAAGCGATCTCTTCGCCGAATGCGGCGTAGACCCAGACAAAGCCGAGGATCAGCAGCGCGTAGGGCAGATTGCCCTTGATCTTCTCGACCTCTTCGGGCGGCGGCGGGGCGGGCCAGATCTGCTCGACCAGCGGCTCGATGATAAACCCGAGGGCGATGCGCAGGATCGCCGCGCCCAGCGCGATGAGCAGGATCAGGCGCCACGACGATGGGCGGCGGAACCCCATCGCGGAGAGCGAGCGGTTGCGCCAGAGGATGGAGACAAACGCGACAATCGCGAGGATGATCACCTCGCTGGGGATGACCTTGTAGATGTTGGCGGCGACGACGACAGCCGCGCCGAGGATGAACTCGGCCGCGCTGATGGCGCGGAAGCGAGGCGAGGCAGGCCCGAGCTCTTTGGCGTCCGATTGCATCCGAGTCCGCTTCTTCGCCGGAGGTGGCCGTTCGTTACACCCAGCGGATGGCGAGCGCCGCGGTCTCCGCGAATGCTCCGTTCCTCGCCCGCGGGGCGCACGAACATAGCGAGGGGCCTCAGCCTCTCGGAGAAGGGATCATCGTCGTATCCTCGGGCGATGGGCCGAAAGGATCGCGCTCCACAACCGGCACAGTCGAAGGCGCAGTCGCTGTTCGCGCCGTGGCGCCTCTCGTACATGGACCTGATGGCGGCGAAGGAGCGGGACGACAAGGGCGGCGGCACTGACGCGTCGGAACGAGTCAGTGGCACGGGTGGCGCATCGTTCCTGCGCGAGTACTGGCTCAACCCGCGCGATGATGAAAAGAACCATGTCATCGTGCGCACGGGCACCGAGCAGACCGGTCGCGGCGGTCTGATCATGCTCAACCGCTATCCCTACGCGGGCGGGCACCTGTTGGTGTGCCTGGGCGATGGGCGGCCGCGGCTGCTGGATTACGACGAGGCGCAGCGGGCCGAACTCTGGTCGCTGACGGACCTGGCTGTGGACCTGGTGGAGCGGACGCTCTCGCCGCAGGGGATCAACGTTGGCGTGAATCAGGGGATGGCGGCGGGGGCGGGCGTGCCGGGACATGTGCACGTGCACATCGTGCCGCGCTGGGCGGGGGATGTGAACTTCATGGCCGTGTGCGCGCACGTGCGAGTCATCCCAAGCGCACTGGAAGAGATGGCGAGGAGGTATCGTGAGGTGTGGGAGCGGGTGCGGAAGGGATAGGCATGTCGGATGTGGGATGTGGGATGTCGGAAGTTCGCCGAACAGGTCAGCACGCGGCCTACGTCCACATTATCCGGCGCATGACCGGATCGCAGCGGGTCCGCATTGCGATGGATCTGCACGACTTCGAGAAGGAAATGCAGGTCATCGAGTGCCGCGCTCGCAATCCGCAATTGAGCGCTGAACAAGCACATCGCCTGTGCAGGCTGCTGTGGGCATGCGAGGCCTTCGACAGCAGCGAGAGAAAGAGACAACTCGTGGCAGGACGGCGGCCTTAGAGACACTGGTCTCTCCGCAGGGCCGGAGGCGACCAGTGGCACCCGATCATGAACCGGCAGGTGCTAGCCGCTTCGCCAGCACAAACGCCAGTTCCATCGCCTGCTGGTAGTTGAGGCGCGGGTCGCAGGCCGTGGCGTAGTTGGTCGAGAGGTCCTGCTCGCTCACGCCCGCCGCGCCCCCGATGCACTCGGTGACATCCTCGGCCGTCAGTTCGATGTGCACGCCGCCGAGGATCGTGCCCGCCTCGGTGTGCAACTTCGCGGCCAGTTCCAGCTCGCGCAGGATCTCATCGAAGTTGCGCGTCTTGTGCCCGCCCTTGGTCACCACGCCGTTGCCGTGCATCGGGTCGCACACCCACAGCACGCGCCGGCCATCGCCCTTCACCGCCGCCAGGATCGGTGGCAGGGCCCGCTCGATCGCCCCCGCGCCCATGCGGTGGATGAAGACAAGCCGCCCCGGCTCGTTCCCGGGGTTGAGCGCCTCCGCGAGCGCCAGCGCGTCTTCAGGCTTCGCCCCCGCGCCGAGTTTGACTCCGACCGGGTTTCGCACGCCGCGGAAATACTCGACGTGCGCGCCGCCCACATCGCGCGTGCGGTCGCCGATCCAGGGCAGGTGCGTCGTCAGGTCGTAGTAGCCCTCGCGGCGCGGCACCTGGCGCGTCTGGGCGCTCTCATAAAGAAGATTGAGTCCCTCGTGGCTTGTGAAGAACTCGACGCGCGTCAGATCGTCGATGCTCGTCTCGCCCAGCGTCTCCATGAAGCGCAGGGCCTCGGCCAGTTGGCGCGTCATGCGCTGGTAGTCCTCGCGCAGCGACTGGGGCAGCGAGGCGTGGTGCAGGAAGCGCAGGTCCCAGTATTCCGGGTGGTGCAGGTCGGCGAAGCCGCCGTCGATGAGCGAGCGGATGAAGTTGAGCGTCATGGCCGCGTGCTGGTAGCCGCGGACGAGCAGGCGCGGGTCGGGCTTGCGCGCCTCGGCCGTGAACTCGGAGCGGTTGACGAGGTCGCCGAAATAACTGGGCAGGGCGACGCCGTTGCGCGTCTCGGTCGGGCTCGAGCGCGGCTTGGCGTACTGCCCGGCGATGCGCCCCACGCGGATCACGGGCTTGCGCAGGCCGTGCACAAGCACCAGCGACATCTGCAGGAGGATCTTGAGCTTTCCGGTGATGACGGCATCGCGGCAGTCGGCGACGGTCTCGGCGCAGTCGCCGCCCTGGAGCAGGAACCGCTTGCCCTCCTGCGACTTGGCGATATCGGAACGGAGGCGCTCGATCTCGCCGGAGGTGACCAGGGGCGGCAGGGCGGCCAGCTCGCGCACGGCGGCCTCGAGGGCCGCCGGGTCGTCGTACGCGGCCTGGTGGGCGGCGGGGCGGGATTTCCACGAGTCGGGCGACCAGGGGGCCGCCTCGCGCGGGGGCATGCCGGCAGTCTCCAGGGGCACGGACGCCGGGCTGCTAACGCGTTTCTCGGGCTGAGAAACAGGCCCGGCGGGTGCGGGACGCGGAGTATAGGTCCGCATCGCAATGGCCCCGACTGAAGCAAAGCCGCGAAAAACAGCGCGGATTTCGCGCGCTGATGTGATTCGACCCCGGAGGCCCGTCGATAAGCCGGATGCGACCGGGACCGCGAGAGGAATCGCGGCCGGCGCGGGCCCGCTCGTTTCCGCGGGCAATCCAACCCCGGACCCGGCCTCCGGCTCGAGGCGAGCGCGGCGGCGGGCCTCTGAACGGAGTCACGAATCATGCCCAGCAGATCCTCATCTTCCTCGCGAAGGAGCCGTTCGCGCACCACGCGCCGCGGCAGGAGCAGCAGGCGCCGCTCGTCCACCACGAGCGCCCGCTGGGGGAACAGCAGCCGCCGTTCGACGCGTCGCTCCGCGAGCCGCAAGACCCGCCGCTCGCCCAGCGCTTCTCGCCGCGCGCGCAGCACCCGCAGCCGCAGCAGCAGCAGCAACCGGAACTTCTCGTTCAACTCCAACTCGTTCAACCCGTACTCGAGCTTCCCGTTCGCGACGAGCTCATTCAGCAACAGCAGCAGCAACTTCTCGCGCTCGCGCAGCCGCAAGGCGCGCAAGTCGAGCAACAAGCGCCGCTCCAGCGCCAAGTCCTACAACCGCAAGCGCAGCCGCGCGTCTACCTTCAAGACGAAGCGGTACGGCCGGTTCGGCACGTCGCGCATGCGCCGCGCCGCGTAAGACACCAAGCCATTGCCAGTCCAAGGGACGGAAGGACCCGGGCACGGAGGCCCGGGTTTCTTTTTTTGAGGTGACAAGGTGTCGAGGTGTCGGGGTGCCGAGGGAAAGGACAAAGGGAGAAGGGGCACGCCAGATCAAAGAGCGAGCAGCGCGACGCGGAGGATTTCCGCAATGCTCCAGGCCTGCGCGACGCAGCCCTGCGGGCGCTGAGGGCGGTCGGGAGTGCCCTCGGCGTCGAAGACCTCGGCGATCTGACCGAGGCAGCAGCCGTTCATCGAGTGCAGCAGCGGCGCGAGGAGGGCGCGGACCTGGGCCTTTGATTCCGCGGAGCATCCCCCCACTCTCAACACCGCTTCCGCGTAGGGCCCGAAGAGCCAGGGCCAGACCGTGCCGTTGTGGTAGGCGCGGTCGCGGCTCATCATGTCGCCATCGAATCGCTTCTCATAATTGGGATCGCCCGGCGCGAGCGTGCGCAGGCCGAAGGGCGTCAACAGGTGGCGGCGCACGTTCTCGACGACGGCGCGCTGCTGCGCGGGCTCCAGCGGCGAGTGAGCGAGGCTGACCGCGAAGATCTGATTGGGCCGGATCTCGGGCAGCGGCTCCCAACGGCCGGGCGACACTTCGCGCAGGCAATCGTGCAAGCGCCGCTCCTTCTCGTTCCAGAACCGGGCACGGAATGACTCCCCTGCTCGCCCGGCCAAGACGTGCAGACGGCGCGCGGCCGCGGCGTCCGTTGTCGTGAGAGACTCGGAGAGGCACAGCAGCGCGTGGAACCACAGGGCGCTGATCTCGACCGGCTTGCCGTGGCGCGGCGTGAAGACGATGCCGCTTCGCTTGGCATCCATCCACGTCAGTTGCGTGCCCTCATCGCCCGCGGCGATCAGGCCGTCGCTCGGATCCATTCGGATGTTGAACCGCGTTCCGCGCTGATAGTGCTCGACGATCTGGAGGCAAGCGGGGAGCAGGTCGCGCCGGAACGCGACTTCATCGCGCGAGCGCGCCAGGTATTCGTGGCACGCGTGGATGAACCAGAGCGAGGCATCGACGGTGTTGTAGTGCGGCGGCCCGCCGTAATCGTCGAAGTGATTGGGGATCATGCCCTCGCTGACGTGGCTGGCGAACGTGCGCAGGCATGAGAACGCGTCCTCGTGCCGCCCCGCCGCGAGCAAGAGGCCGTTGAGCGAGATCATCGTGTCGCGCCCCCAGTCGGCGAACCACGGGAAGCCGGCGAGGATCGTGGTCCAGTGCTGACCGGCCACGGTGCGCTCGGCGAGGAAATCGTCGGCCGCGGCGACGAGCGGGAGCAGGCCTGCCGCGTTCGAATTCAGAGACGTGAATCGGTCGCCGACGCGCTTGAGGTGCGCGGCGCGCTCATCAGTCTCAAACGGAGCAGGGTCCGGCTGATCCGGCGCGAGCGCGGCGCCGATCACAAAGATCGCTTCGTCCTGCGCGCCGGGCTTTTCAAATTCGAATCGGCCGGGCGAGTAGTGTGCATCGAGGTCGTCCTGGGCTCGCTCGGTCTCGAAATCCAGGCGCGCGGGAGGTGCGACCGATGGCGTTGTTGTGTACTGTCCAGCGCTGGCCGAGAGCGCAAGCGTCCGCCCATCAACGGTCACGCGCACGGATCGGCCGGAAGTGTCTATCTTGAACCGCTCGGTCGCGACGCGTGCGTTCGCCACATGGAAATCGCGCATCGTGACGCGCGGCAGTACTTCCAGGCGCGCGGCGATCCCCTCGCCTCGAAGGGTCCATCGCACCGCGCACTGGTTACGACGCCAGCCGACCATTAGTTCCTTGATCACTTCGACGCCGCCGGCGCGCCAGATCCACGTGCATCGCGTGGGCGCCTTCTCGAATGACCGGAGCAGCAGGTAGCCGCGCGGCTCGAGCGTGCCCTCAGCCGATCGGCGCGTGAAGAGGTCGAACCGCTCGGTCGGGCCGCCGGGGCGCGTGACAACCAGCGTCTCGTCGAGGGCCGCCAGCGCCGAGAACCGCTCCACGGGCGGGTTCGTCGAGGCGATCAGCAGGCCGTGGTACTTGCGGCGCAGCAACCCGCTGGCCGTGCCCATGGCGAAGCCGCCGTTGCCGATGGGCAGGAGCCATTCGAGATCGGGCGAGGCACGGAGGCCACCGTCGAGGCGTCCGGCCCGGTACGGCGGCCGCGGCGCGGCGAAGACTTCGGCGGTGGCGTCGGCGGGGCGCGGCATCGAGCCCAGTATCGCGGCTGGCGTCGATGTCGTGTGAAGCGCCGCCCGAACGTCCGATCGGTGTTATCACCGGGACGCTGAACGGGTGATCGCGGCCGACACCCCGACGCGCACGGCGTTTGCGATTCCCGGACCCGTGGAGGCGGCGCAGGCCGCCGTGGGCGATCGGCCGCGCGGAAACGGGCATGCAGAGGCCCCGCCGGCGCGGTCGATCAAGAGAACGCGGGAAATCTGCGCGATGGCTGCGCAGGTCCCGCGCGGGAGTGGAACTCCCGGACCTTCACATGCCGGAGGCATGGCCAGCACGGGCCCGCTCGGGCTCGCGGGTTCTCGGTGCTGCGGCCGCCCACGCCGCGGGACCGAGAGCGGGCGGCGCATCGCCGCGGGAGGCAGTCATGGGCGGCGTCAGCACGGGCGTGGGCATCTTCAGCGGCATCAACACGGCGCAGCTGATCACGCAGCTGCTGGCCATCGATGCGCGCCCCAAGCAACTGGTGCAGTCGCGGATCCTCACGCTCCAGCAGCAGAAGGCCGCGTACCTCGACATCAACAGCGCGCTGCTGGCTCTGAAGACGGCGGCGACGAAGTTCGGCACCGCCAAGACGTTCCAGACCACGCGGGCCGTCTCGTCGAACCCGGACGTGCTGGCGGCGACGGCCGGGACATCGGCCTCGCCGGGCGCGTTCAGCCTGTTCGTGAAGCGGCTGACCACGACGCAGCAGTTCCTCAGCCGCGGGTTCGCCGACAGCGACAAGTCGGGCGTGGGCGGGCTGAAGCTCACCGCTTCGACGAACGTGAACGACCTGAACGCGGGAGACGGCTTCGAGGCCGGGGAGATCGTGATCACCGACGCGACCGGGGCCAGCGAGACGATCGACCTTTCGAACGCTTCGACCGTCGGCGACATCCTGGACGCGATCACGAACGCCGCGGGCGTGAGCGTGCGCGCGGAGATCGTGGGCGACTCGATCGCGGTCTATGACGAGACGACGGGCGGCACCGAGAAACTGGCGATCGCCAACGCCTCGGGCTCGACCGCCGCCACCAGCCTCGGCCTGGAAAAGACGGCGGCCACGGCCGCCTCCGGCCAATCGGTCAAGGGCGACGCGGTCTTCCACAACGTCCTGCGGATTGAGCGCGGCGGCGGCCGCCTCGAGCGCGACACCGCTCTCTCCGAGCTCAACGGCGGGGCCGGCGTCGCAAGGGGCAAGATCCAGATCACGGATGCGGCCGGCAATGCCGCGACGGTCGATCTCTCCTCCGCCGTCACGATCAGCGACGTGCTCGAAGCGATCAACACGGCCTCGAGCATCAAGGTGCGGGCCGAGGCCGCGGGCGACCGCGTCACGATCACCGACACCAACACCGCGGGCGCCGGCACGCTCACGATCACGAACGTCGCGGGCTACAGCACGGCCACCAGCCTCGGCATCGAGGGGCAGGCGGGCTCGGGCGGGTTCGGGGGCGTGCTCCAGGGCTCGCGCATCCGCACGCTCTCCGCCTCCAGCGTGCTGGCGGGACTCAACGACGGCGCGGGTGTGAACATCCGCGACGGCGCCGCGGACCTGCTCATCACCGACCGGCAGGGGACCGTGCACAACGTGGAGCTGGGCGAGGAGATCTCGCTGGCGGGCGGCACGACGACGGTCACGCAGACCCGGGCCAGCACGATCGGCGATGTGATCAACTACATCAACGCCCAGACGCAGGGCAAGGTGACCGCCGCGCTCAACAGCGACGGCACGGGCATCGTGCTCACCGACACGACGGGCGGGAGCGGCAACCTGATCGTCAAGAACGGCGTGAACGGGCGAACAACCGCCGCGGACCTGGGTGTCTTGACCTCCGACACCGGCGTCGCGGCATCCACGATCAGCGGGCGGCGCCTGATCGCCTCGCTCGGGTCGTCACTCTCGAGCAATCTCAACGGCGGCTCGGGGATCACCGAGACCGCCCTGAGCATCACCAGCCGCAAGGCGAGCGACCCGACCGTGAACATCACGCTCTCGGCGTCGGCGCTGACGGGGTCGCTCTTCGACATCACGAGCGAGATCAACGCCGCCCTGTCGGCGCAGAGCGTGAGCGTGCGGGTGCGCGTGAACTCGATCGGCAACGGCCTGGAGGTGATTGATTCAACCGGCGTGAGCGACCGCGACCTGGTGGTCTCGGGCGCGGCGGCGGCGGAACTGGGCATCGCGACGGCGGGCACCGCCGCGAGCACGCTGCGCGGCACGGACCTGGACGCCCGGTGGATCGGGCGGGCCACGCTGCTCTCTTCGCTCAACGCGGGCAAGGGCATCGGCACGGGCTCGTTCCGCATCACGACTTCCGACGGGCAGAGCCGCACGTTCACCGTCACGTCGTCGCAAAAGACGGTCGATGACCTGATCCAACTGCTCGACGGCGGGCAGGGTCTCGTGATCGGCGTTTCGATCAACGACACCGGCGACGGCCTGCTGGTCGAGGACGGCTCGGGCGGAACCGGCGATTTCAAGATCGAGGATGTCTCGGGCGGCGTGGCCCGCGCCCTCAACTTCACGGGCGGCTCGGGGCTCGTCGGGCGGGCCACCAAGATCGACGGCTCCTACGAGCGACGCGTGCTCTACAGCGCGACCGACAGCCTCTCGACGCTGGCCGGGAAGATCTCGGCGGCGAACGTGGGCGTGACCGCCGGCGTGGTGAATGACGGCGCGGGCGGCTCGCCCTATCGCATCACGCTGACCTCCGGCGGATCCGGGGCGGCCGGCCGTCTCATCGTCGACACGGGCGCGCTCGACCTGGGCCTGACCCAGATGGCGGATGGAGACGACGCGGTGGCGCTTCTGGGCAACGCGGATCCGGCCAAGGGGGTGCTGATCACATCGAGCACGAACACGCTGGACAACGTGCTGCCGGGCGTGACCATCGACCTGAAGCAGGCGTCGGGCTCGGCCGTGCAGGTGACGGTAACGCGCGACACCGACGGCATGGAAACGACGATCAACGACTTCATCACGGCGTTCAACGGCGCGCTGGACCGGATGGCCCGCTACGACTCCTTCAACAGCGAGACTCAGACTCGGGGCGTGCTCTTCGGCGACAGCACGCTGGCCAGCGCGCGCTCATCGCTTCTCTCGATGGCGCAGGGCGAGGCGACCGGCGTCTCGGGGCAGTACCAGAGACTGTTCCATGTCGGCGTGCGCATCGGCACGGGAAACCGGCTGACCTTCGACCGCGACAAGTTCCGCGCGGCGATCCAGGCGGACCCGACGGGCGTGCGCGACCTGTTCTCCGCCAAGGCGCTCGTGCCCAAGGAGCCGGTCGAGATCTTCCCCGGCATCACGGTCGAGAACACGACGGATGAGTACTCGCAGATGGGCGTGGCCGAGCAACTGGCGCGGCTGGCGGAGAACCTGACGCGCAGCGCCGACGGGACGTTCGCGCGCAAGACCCGCACCATCGACACGCAGGTGGAGCAGAGCAACCGGCGGATCGAATCGCTCGACGCCCGGCTGGCGGTCAAGCGGACGCGCTACGAGCGGCAGTTCCTGGCCATGGAGCGGGCCATCGGCTCGCTCCAGCAGCAGCAGGCGGCGCTGGCCTCCTTCACCGGCCTGCGTTGAGCAGAGATCGGCTGGCAATCGGCGCGCCGCCGATGAAGGCGCGGCCCCGGATGGACGATAACCGCAGAGCCATGACGACCGAAGCGAGCAACCCCTACTTCCGGACCCAGGTGCTGACCGCCAGCCCGGAGCGGCTGCGCCTGATGCTCATCGAGGGCGGCATCCGGTTCCTGCGCTCGGGTCGCGACGCGATGGCGGCCCGCCAGTGGGAGAAGATGCACGACGCGTTCACCAGCGCGCGCAACATCATCGTGGAGTTGTCGGGCTCGCTGCGCCCGGAGATCGCGCCGGAACTGTGCGACAAACTCGCCTCGCTCTACAACTACATGCTGCGGCTGACCATCGAGGGCTCGTTCGACAAGAAGCCTGAGAAGATCGACGAGGCCATCCGGCTGCTCGACTACGACCGCGAGACCTGGGCCATGCTCATCGAGAAACTGGCGCGGGAAAGAGGGGGCGGGGAGGGCGCGGCCAATGCACGGCCGGATGAGCCCGGTGAGCGAGCGCCGATCGCGCTGAGCGCGTGATTAAGCCCGCGGAGCAGGCGCCGGTCACTTGCCACGGGCCTTGGCCCGTGGCAGCGTGGTCTCAGAGGTTTCTGTCTCCCAAATCCTTCGAACCCGGATGGGGCGAATGTTGTGACCGCGCACACCCACGCGGGGCAGTCCGGCACATCACCGATCGAAGAGTCCTTCGCCCCGCTGGGGCTCTGAATCCCTCGATTGTTCGCCACCCCGGGCTTGGGCCCGGGGCAAACAGCCTGCGCCCGCTGCGCGGGCTTTAGCAGCAACCGCTCTCGGCTCCCGCCTGTGTGGCCATCACCGCGCGCTCAACTGCGCCGCCAGATCCTCCATCGCCATCGCCAGGTTCACATTGGACTGCACGAACCGTTCGGTGTCTGAGATCGCATCGATCGCGCCGAGCCGGCGATCGAGTGACTCCTCGTCGCCTTTCTCCGCAGAAACGCGCAACGACCGGCGAGCCCGCTCGGAGATCAGGGCGAACAGGTGGCGCGCGCCGGCCTGATTGGCGGCCTCTTTGCTTCTGTTGTCGCCATCCTCCACCCATTTCTTCGCCCATTCATCGATCAGTTTGGCCATCGTCGCGCCCAGCGCGCCGTCGAAACGGCCGCGGTCCGCCTCCGCCAGCATGGGTTCGAGTGCTTCGTGCCAGCCGTAGAGCCCGGTCTGGTGGGCGAGCAGTGCGCGCCCGGGCGAGCCCTGGGCGAACTCGAGCAGCCATTTCTTCTCCGGGCCGGTCACCTTGATGCTCGAGCCGGAAAGCCACTCGTTCATCGCCGCTTCCTGGAGCGGGTAGAAGACGACACGCTGGCAGCGGCTCCGGATCGTCGGCAGAAGGGCATCCTCGGAGGCGGTGACAAGGATGATGACGCTGCGCGGCGGCGGCTCTTCCAGTGTCTTCAGGATCGAGTTCTGAGTCGGTGCGTTGAACCGTGAGCGGTCCAGCAGCTCGGCCTCGTCGATGATGAACACCTTGCCCGCGAGCGACGATGTCGCAAGCGCCGGTGCGCGGGCGATGGGCCCGAGCAGGTGCTCCTCGACGACATCCTTTGCGATCGTGAGTTGCTTCTGGTCGCGCACCTTTGGGTCGCGGGAGAATGTCGCCAGTTCCTTGGTGATGATGTGCAGGTCCGGGTGCATGCCCTGCGCGATCAGGCGCTGGGTCTGGCTGTTCTCATCGGGCGCGTAGTGACCGGAAAAGTCCGCCTGCGTTGTTGGGTCAAGAATGGCGGCGGCGAACGCCTCGGCGGCCGTGCGCTTCCCGATGCCCATGGGCCCGCTGAAGACCCACGCGTGATGGATGCGCCCGGAGGCGATAGCCGCCTCGAGCGCGCGCACCGCGCGCTCCTGCCCGAGGAGGTCGGAGAGGCGAAGCGGGCGCTTGGGCGATACGGGCGCGGCCACGAGAAGAGAATACGAATCGCTCGCTCAGCCCGTCACGGACACACCGAGCCCCAGCCCGCCAGCGTGCTCGTGATGTCGGTGAAGTTCACGGTGCCATCGGCGTTGGAGTCGCCCGCGATGCCGCAGCCCGAACCGGCTGAACCGAAGTTGGCGAGGATCGTCGTGATGTCCGTGAAGTTCACGAGGCCGTTGCCGTCGGCGTCGCCGGGGCAATCGGAGAGGATCGAGAACGTGTACTCGGGGCTGTAATTGGCGACGGGAGGGTTCATCGCCAGGCCGATGTCGCACAGGAGCGCATCGGCGCCGGCGAGCACGGGGCGGATGCGGTACGTGAACCCGCGCGCCAGTTTCTGCAAGGGGAAGGCCGCCAGCACGGTGTCGCTCGGGCTGTCGCCCGGCTCCATGCCGAAGACGAAGCACCCCGTCTGATCGACCCAGGCGCCGCCCGAGCCGATGGCGCGGCGCTCCACGATGACCGGCGGTGAGACGCCGCTCCACATCACCGGGCCGTAGTGGCGCAGGCGGATCGGATTGGCGGCGGTCGGCGCGCCCGAGCCCGAGAGCACCGCGCCGCGCACCGGGAAGCAGTCCGAGCCATGCAGGGCGAACGGCACGACGCCCACCGAGCCGCCGCCGAGCGAGGCCGAGGTCGCCGAGTACGCCGGCACCGGGTTGAGCGCCGTGGCTCCGACGACCACGGAGCCGTTCCACGCGCCGCCGGCGTTGTTCTTGTTGATGATCACGGCGCCCTCGAGACCGGCGCCCGTGGTGATGCGCATCTCGGCCCCGCTCACGAGCGATGTGCCGATGTTGATGCGCCGCCCCTCGTTGAGCAGCCCGCCGATGCTGATCACCGGCTGGCCGCCGTTGTCGTTGTTCACCTGGTTGACAAACGTGATGTCGGCGTCGAGATCGCCCGCGATCGAGAGCACGCCCGGCTCGCCCGGGCCGGTCGATTGCAGCGCATTGGTGACGAGCGAGCCCACGAACGGGCCGGTGTTCGTCTGGATCCTGCCCGTCACGCCCCAGCCGGCGTTGCCGAACGTGTTGATGTCGGCGTAGATCTCGCCCGCGGTGATGCGCACGATGTTCCGCTGCGTGCGCACGATCACGGGGTCGGCCATGGAGCCGATGCCGCCGGCGGCGGTGAGCCCGAAGATCGCGCCGTAGTCGACGACGATGTCGCCGCGGGCTCGCCCGGCGATGGTGGCGCTGATGAGCGTGGACTCGCCCCCGCCGTTGCGCGGCAGGAGGCGGATCTCGCCGGTGACATCGCCGCCGATGTTGGTCGCGCTGATGGTTTGGGTGTGGATGACGCCGACGTCGCCGCTCGTGCGCAGGTCCTGGATGACGACGGTGGCCGTGCTCGCGCCGACCTCGAAGAGGTCGAGCGATGTGATGCTCGTGCCGGCGGTCATGCCGCGGACCTCGACGAAGACGATCTGCGGCGTCGTCGCGTTGACGATCAGGTTCTCGATCTTGTCGGCCGCCACGCCGCGCACGAGGAACGTGGTGGGCTGCGCGACGACGGTTGTGTTGAGCGTGACGCGGTACTTGCCGCCGGCGACGGGCACGACGCTGTAGGTCGGGCCGCTCGACGGCGTGGTGCTGACGACGGGCTGCGCCGCGGCGGGCGCCGCGAGCGCAAAGAGCACGCCGGCGCGCACCGCGCGTGCGACTGATCTGCTCTGGCCCATCGCCCTTTCCTCCGCGCGCCGCGGCGGCGCGCCGCCCCGCATTCAGTGTGAAGCAGGACCGCGCCGATGCACGCGCCGTGTGGCTTATCGGCCTGTTTTTTGGGCGTATCGAGGGGCGAGAGCCCGGAGCGGGCGACGTCGAGTCCGGATAATCGCGGCAGGGCTTCACCCCCCCGGCCCGGTCGCCGTCATGGCCGCGCGAGCGGCGATGATCGCCGCCCACGCCACGTAGATCCCCGCCAGGAGCCCGCCTTCCACTCGCGTCACTTTGGCCTCGGCGGTGCGACTGAAGACGCTCAGCACGATCGCCGCGGCGCAGAGCGCGCCGAGCGAATACAGCACCGTGAGCGGCAGATCGGCGGGGTGGATCAGCGTGGCCAGGGCGAGGATGAAGCCCATGTTGAAGAGCGTCGAGCCGATCGCGTTGCCCAGGGCGAGGTCGCCCTGGCGCTGGCGGATCGCCATGAGCGTGGCGACGAGTTCGGGCGATGTGGTGCCCAGCGCCACGATGGTCAGGCCGATCACCTGCTCGCCGAGGCCCAGCCAGCGCGCCAGTCCCGATGCTCCATCCACGGCCAGCGCGCCGCCGAGAACAAGCAGGGCGATGCTCACCACCAGGATCAGGATCGCCAGCCAGATCGGCATGCGACTGCGGCGCACATCCTCCTCACCCTTGCGGCCCCGGATGTCGCGCGCGCCGGGGCGGAGCGCGCCCCAGACCGTCAGCACGGCGTAAAAGACAAATGCACCCAGCAGAACCGCCGCGCCCGGACGATCCATGCCCACGGTCGCGCGCCCACGCAACGCGGGCCAGGCGATCACGGCGGTCACGACCAGCAGCAGCGTCAGCATGAACGGGAGCGCGCGCCGGCGGATGTCGGCCGCGACGGGCAACGGGCGCACAAGGGCCGCGATGCCCAGGATGAGCGTGAGATTGGCGATGCTCGCGCCGACGAGGTTGCCAAAGGCCAGCGCCCCCTTGTCCTCGATCGAGGCGATGACGTTGAGCGCGGTCTCGGGGGCCGAGGTGCCCCACGCGACGATCGTGACGCCGATGACAAAGGTTGAGACGCCGAGGCGCTCGGCCAGCGCGACCGAGGACCGCACGAGCCCGGTCCCCCCGACGATGAGCAGGACGATGCCGCCGGCGAGCTGGAGAATGGACAGCGGGAGCGGAGACATTCAGGCCCAAGGTATTCGCACGAAAGGACCCGTGCGAGGGCCTCAGCCGCTGCTGCCGACCAGGTCCGCGTTCGACCGGTACCGCTCCAGCGCCGCCAGCAACTGCTCGATCTGCTGGTGCGGCTGCATCGCCATCAGGCGCCGGCGCAGCGCCGTCATCGTCCCCAGTTCCTTCTCGTTCAGGAGCAGGTGCTCCTTGCGCGTGCCGCTGGCGGCGAGGTTGATCGCGGGGAACAGCCGGCGCTCGCTGATCTTGCGGTCGAGGATCAGCTCCATGTTCCCCGTGCCCTTGAACTCCTCGAAGATCACCTGGTCGCCCTGTGAGCCCGTGTCGACGAGGCAGGTGGCGATCATGGTGAGGCTGCCGCCGCCCTCGCAGTTGCGCGCGGCCCCGAAGATCTGCTTGGGGACCGTCAGCGCACGCGAATCCAGGCCGCCGGTGAGCGTGCGCCCCGAGTTGGCGTGGCGCGTGCTGGCGTTGAACGCTCGTCCCAGGCGCGTCAGAGAATCGAGCAGCACCATCACGTGCCGGCCCGCCTCGACCATCCGTTTGGCCCGCTCGAGCACCAGCGTGCTCACCGCGATGTGCCGATCGACGCCGTGATCGTTGCTCGAAGCGAACACGCGCGCCGGCACATCGCGCCGGAACTCGGTCACCTCTTCGGGTCTCTCATCGACCAGCAGCGCCAGGATCGACACATCCGGCCAGTTCTTCGACACCCCCAGCGCGATGTCCTTGAGCAGGCGCGTCTTGCCGGCCTTGGGCGGCGAGACGATCAGGGCCCGCTGCCCCCGCCCGATCGGGCAGAACAGATCGATCAGGCGGCACGCCGCCGGGCAGCCGGGGTGCTCGAGCGTCAGCCGCGGCTGCGGGTCAATGCTCGTCAGTTCCTCAAAGGGCTTGTTGCGCCCGTAGGCGCCCGGGTCCATGCCCTCGATCGCGAGCACCTGTTCCACGACCGGGCGCTCGTTCCGCACTCCGTTGGCGCCGCGATTGGCCGATCGCCGCTGCACGACCTCGACGGTGACCTCCTGCCCGTTGCGCAGCGGATAGGACTCGCCCAGCGCCAGCGGCACGAACGGGTCGTCGGCGCGCTCGATGATCGTGTCGCCGAGTTGGCGCACGCGGCCCTCAGCGCGCTGGGGCCACTCCAGAATCCCGGTCAGCCTGACCATGCCGTGAATGTCGCGATCGGGCCGACGCCCGGCGTGCGCCGGGGAACGGATCCCGCGGCCGAGGCTCCGCCCCGGGAGCACCGCTCCCGGGTTCGGCCCCGCAGATGCCTTGCGTTACGGCCCCCTCCTCAAGTCTTCCGGGCGGATTTGAGCAGGCGCGGCGCGGAGAGTCAAGCCGAACACTCACCCGTTCGAGCCCCGCACGCGCGGCGGGGAGGCCTGTTCGGCCTGCGCGTGCAGCGCCGTCGCACTTGTGCCCAACGCCACCGGCGCACTACTGTGTGTCCCGCCCGAGCAGTCCCGGCGCCGCCATCCATCCCCCGGCCGCCAGGATTCAACCCCGGGTTCGCACCCCCGCCGCCGGCTTCGGCCCGCGGCGGCCGGCGCCGAATGCATGGAGACCTTCAAGGGAATCGCGGTATCTCCTGGCGTGGCCATCGGGCGCGTGTTCGTGCTCGACGATGTCCGCCTGCGCATCCCGCGACGCCCGATTTCGCCCGACGCGACGCCGCGCGAACTGGAGCGCCTGAATCGCTCGATCACGGCCTCGCGCGATGAGCTCGCCGCCGCCAGCCGCGAAGCCGAGGAGACGCTCGGGCCCGAGGCCGCGAAGATCTTCGCCTTCCACCAGGCGATGCTCTCCGACAAGAAATTGACGGAGCCGATGGCGGCGCGGATCCGGCAGGACCTGGTGGCGGCGGAATACGCCGTCCAGGAGCAGTTCCGCGTTCAGGCCGAGCGGTTCGCGTCGATGAGCGAAGCGTTCCGCACCAAGGTCGATGACCTCTGGGACCTCGAGCGCCGCATGCTCTCGCATCTCATCGGAGAGCACCGGACGGTTCTGGAGCGCCTCGACGGCCCCGCCGTGATCGTCGCGCCGGACCTGACCCCGAGCCAGACAGCGTCGTTCGTGGGCAAGAACGTCATCGGGTTCGCGACGGACCTCGGAGGGCTGACCAGCCACACCGCGATCTTCGGGCGCGCGCTGCGCATCCCGGCCGTGGTCGGGGTCGATCGGCTGGCCGAGAGCGCCGAAGACGGCGACCTGATCATCGTGGACGGCGACCACGGAGTCGTGATCCTCCGCCCGTTGCCGGAGGATGTCGAGCGCTACGAGGCGTACATCCGCAAGGCCGAGGCGTTTGCGCTTTCGCTGACCGAACTCCGCGAACTGCCCGCAAAGACGCTCGACGGGACACGCATCGAACTCCTGGGCAACGTCGAAATCGCGGAAGAAACAGCCTCGATCTTCGAGCACGGCGGCGAGGGCGTGGGCCTCTTCCGCACCGAGTTCCTCTGGCTCACATCGGACCACGAACCATCGGAAGAAGAGCAGTTCCAGGCGTACAAGCGGTGCGTCGAACTGGCACGGGGCGGCCCGGTGACGCTGCGCACCTTCGACCTCGGCGCCGACAAGTACACGCAGGAGCGAGCCCTCGCGCCCGAGCGCAACCCCTTTCTCGGCTGCCGCTCGATCCGTTACTGCCTTCAGAACCTCGGCCTGTTCAAGCGGCAGTTGCGCGCCATCCTGCGCGCCAGCGCCTTCGGCCCGCTCAAGATCATGTTCCCCCTGGTCACCAACCTCCTGGAGCTCCGCCAGGCGCGCATGATCCTGCACGATGTGATGGAGGACTTGACCGATCAGCGAATCGCATTCAACGCCAAGGTGCCGATCGGGATGATGGTCGAAGTGCCCTCGGCCGCCCTGATGGCCGGCTCGTTCGTGCGCGAAGTCGATTTCTTCTCGATCGGCACCAACGACCTGATCCAGTACACGCTCGCCGTGGATCGCACCAACGAAAAAGTCCAGAGTCTCTACACGGCGGCGAACCCGGCCGTGCTCAAACTGATGAAGGACGTCATCCGCGCCGGGCGGCGCCGGGGTATCCCCGTGTCGGTCTGCGGCGAGGTCGCGGGCGACCCGGAATACACCATGTTGCTTCTGGGGCTCGGTCTGCGTAGTCTTTCTGCCGCTCCTTCCCGGCTTCCTTATCTGAAGCGGGTGATCCGGAGCGTCGATATTGCACAATGCGAGCGGCTGGCCCGAACGGCCTGTTCGTTCGATTCTGAACGGCAAGTGACCGCGTATCTGCGGGATCAAGCCAGGAAGATCATCCCCGAGTCGGTCGACGGTCGTTCCGTCGCACTCGGTCCGGACTGATCCGGACCCCGACCCGGGCGCGAATTCACCCTGACGCCAGGCCCCGCCGCCGGCGTCGGATGCGGAGACTGCTCTCAAGCAGTCTCCTAGGCGAGGGTCGGCCTCGCAGGGACAGGACGCGGCGGCCGCTCCCGGGCACCATGAGTGCACCGGTTGAAGCGGCGATCCGCAACGCGGCCCAAGCCGCGGGCCCTGCAGCGCGACTCAACGCCACGTCCGCGGTTTCGAGGCGGGGCCGCGTCTGCCCTAAGTTTGGGCGAGCGGACCACGAGTGGGTGTGAACCTGAGCAGGATGGAGCGATTGCGGCTTCTTGATTCGATCGAAGCGCCTCCCAGGGCGCGACGAACCGGATTCGGGCGCGATCGGTCTGTCCACGCAGGATCACGCTGACGCGCGCCTCCGCCTCGCCCGAGAGCGAGGTTTCAGCGTGTCTCTACAGCAAATGCTCATCAACTACGTGCCCGGCGAGGAGTGCCGGGTCGCCGTCCTTCAGGACGGCCGTCTCGAGGAATATCACACGGAGCGCGCCGGCGCGGTCACGTTCGTCGGCAACGTCTACGTCGGCAAAGTGACGAACGTCGAGCCGTCGATCCAGGCCGCATTCGTCGATTTCGGCCTCGAGGCCAACGGCTTCCTCCACGTCTCCGACATCCACCCGCGCTACTTCCCCGGCGCCGACGAGGACACCGCCGAGTCGATCGGCAAGAAGACGCCGCGGCGCGAGCGCCCGCCGATCCAGGCCTGCCTTCGTCGCGGCCAGGAGGTCGTCGTCCAGGTCCTCAAGGAAGGGATCAACACCAAGGGCCCTACGCTCACGTCATACATCTCGATCCCCGGGCGCTACCTCGTGATGCTCCCCGACATGGACCGAGTCGGCGTCTCGCGCAAGGTGGAGGACGACGAGCAGCGGCGCGAGATGAAGGCCGTGCTCGATCAACTGGAACTGCCCGAGGGTTTCGGCTTCATCATGCGCACCGCCGGCGAGGGCCGCGGCAAGCTCGAACTCAAGCGCGACCTCGCCTACCTCCAGCGCCTGTGGAAGGACATCGAGCGCCGGCGCAAGGGCGGCGACAAGCCCCGCCTGCTCTACGCCGAGTCCGACTTGTTGATGCGCGCCCTGCGCGACATCTGGACCACCGATATCAGCGAGATCATCATCGACGACGAGGCCGCCCTCCAGCGCGCCGCCCGCTTCATGAAGATCGTCGCCCCGCGATCGGGCACGAAACTGCTCAACTACAACCGGTCCGCCCCGCTCTTCCACGCCTTCGGCGTCGAGGAGCAGGTCAGCCGCATCTACGAGCGCGAGGTCCCGCTCCCCTCCGGCGGCTCGCTCGTCATCGACGAGACCGAGGCCGTCATCGCCATCGACGTGAACTCCGGCAAGATGCGCTCGCACGGCGACGCGGAGACCACCGCCTACCGCACCAACATCGAGGCCGTGGACGAGATCACCCGCCAACTCCGCCTGCGCGATGTCGGCGGCATCGTCCTGTGCGACCTCATCGACATGTCCAGCCGCTCCCACCGGCGCGACATCGAGAACCGCATGCGCGAGCGCCTCAAGAGCGACCGCGCCGCCACCAAGGTCCTCCCGATCAGCCAGTTCGGCATCATCGAGATGACCCGCCAGCGCCAGAAGCAGAGCCTGCGCAACACGCACTTTGCGCACTGCCCGGTCTGCACCGGTCGGGGCATGCTCAAGCGCCCCGACTCGGTCGCCGACGACTCGATGCGCGAGCTGGCCTGCATGCTCGATCAGGAGAAGGTGGTGAAGGTGGAGATGGTCGTTTCCCCGCGTGTCGCCGGCGCGCTCCTTTCCACCAAGCGCCTGGCGCTCGCCCGCCTGGAGCGGCAGACGCACAAGCGGGTGGACGTGCGCGTGAGCGAGGACATCCCCGTCGATCGCGTTTCCTTCTACGCCTACGACGAGGCCGGCGCGGACATCGATGTGCAGCGCCTCGCGACGCCCAAGCCGCCGCGCGACCTGCCCGAGTGGGCCGTGGACGCAGGCGAGCAGGCGGAGTGGACCGTCGATTCGGCCCGCGAAGAAACTCCAGCCGCGGAGGCGCTCGTCGCCGAGCCTCCCGCGGCCCCCGAACCGGACGACTTCCTGCTCTCAGAGCCGCTTGAAGAGTCCGAGCCGATCCAGCCGTTGGGCGCTGTCGCTCCGGCGGGCGAACGAGGCGGCCGGCGCCGACGACGCCGGCGCGGGCGCGGCGGGCGGAACGGAGAGCTGCAACCCCCGGCCGGTGAGCCCGCTTCCGCACCCGCGCGACCGCCGCACGCTCCGGCTCAGGACGGGCCTGCGGAACTCGCCGGCGAAGTCGGTCCGGGGCGCAAGCGCCGGCGCCGACGCCGGCGCGGCCGGCGCGATGGTGAGCCCGGCGGTCCGATGCCAGCGCCGGTCGGCGCACCGGGTCACGCGCCCAGCGAGCCCATGCCCTCGCGCGGCGATTCGTGGGACCTGCCGCCCAGCGCGCTCGCCGGCGCATCGCATGCTTCGCACTCCGATGAATTCCATGACTCCGTGGACGGGAATCTCGCGCCGCTGAACGGCGCCGCGGAACAGTCCAATGCCGACCCCTCCGGCGCGTCGGGTGCGCACGCTCCGAGCGCGCCCGCCGCCGAGGGCGGTCGGCGCAAGCGTCGCCGCCGGCGCGGCGGCCGGGGTCGCGGGCGCGGCCGCCCCGGCGAACCCGGGCAGGAGAGCGGCGGACCCGGGCACGCGTCCGCGTCGCGCCCGCCGCAATCAGCGCCCGCGCCATCCCGCGCAGCGCCTCCTCCCGCACCCGCGCCGCCCGCTCCCGCTCCGCCGCCGGGCGTCGTGCCTCCTGTGCGCACGCTCTATGGCAATCGCCGCCGCCTCAAGCCGACCGAGGCCGCCAGCATCAAGCGCGAAGAGTGATGTCATCCCCGCGAGCGCGCGTTGTCGGCAATGCAGCTGGCCGGATTCCCGTGCCGCGAAGCGGCTCGCGATTGTTGCCAGACCCCGCCGACTTCGGCGCGGGTCTGGCGAATGACTCGGTGGCATTCCCCGCCCTGAAGGGGCGGACTGGCAGTCATCCTTTGATCGTCTTTCCTCTCATAAACTGACCCTCATGTCTTCGTCCTCTTCACCGCGACGCCTTCTGATCCTCGGCTCCACCGGCTCCATCGGCCGGCAGACCATCGAGGTTGTCACGCATCTCCGTTCGCTCCACGCGCGCGGCCTTCATCCCGAGCGATGGGAGATCGTCGGTCTCGCCGCGGGCAACAACCACGATGTGCTGCTCGCCCAGGCCGTCGCCCTCGATGTGCGCGATGTGGCGTTGGCCTCGAGCGCCGATGTGGGCGCCATAGCGCGCTCGCGATCATTGCGCCTGCGCCAGGGGCCGGAAGCCGCCGAGCAACTCGTGCGCGAAGTCGAGGCGGATGTCGTGCTCGGCGCGATGGTCGGCTTCGCGGGCGTTCCGGGCATGCTCGCGGCCGCCCAATTGGGGCGCGACATCGCGCTCGCCAACAAGGAAACGCTCGTCGCCGCGGGCTCGCTCATCGTGGAGGCCGCGCGCCGGAGCGGCTCGCGCCTCCTGCCCGTGGACAGCGAGCATTCCGGCGTCTGGCAGTGCATCGTCGGGCGCGGCGATGGCGCCGGCGCGGCCTGCCCGCCCATCACGCTCGATCGCCGCATCAAGCGCGTCATTCTCACCGCCAGCGGCGGCGCCCTCCGCGCCCGCTCGAAGGAAGACACCTACAACGCCACGCCGGAAGACGCCCTCGCCCACCCCACGTGGTCGATGGGAACCAAGGTCACCATCGATTCGGCCTCGCTCACGAACAAGGCCCTCGAGATCATCGAGGCCCACTGGCTCTTCGGCCTCGAGAGCGAGCGCATCGGCGTGCTGATCCACCCGCAGTCGATCGTGCACGCGATCGTCGAGATGGCCGACGGCTCGAGCATCGCCCAGATGGGCGCGCCCGATATGCGCACGCCGATCCAGTTCGCGCTCACGTTCCCGAACCGCGCGGACGGGCTTTGGCCGATCGTCGATTGGCACGCGCTCGGACGCTTGGACTTCGCGGCCCCCGACCTCCACCGCTTCCCCGCGCTGGGCCTGGGCTACCGCGTCGTCGATCTCGGCGGCACATCGGGCGCCGTCTTCAACGCGGCCAACGAAGCCGCCGTCGAAGCATTCCTCGCGCGCAAGATCCCCTTCGGCCGAATCGCCGAACTCTCCGCCGCCGCGCTCGATGAGGTGGGCGTTTCGCCGCTCAACAGCCTCGAAGACGCCCTCGCGGCGGACGCCGAATCGCGGCGCTTCGTCGCCGCCCGGCTCGGCGCTCCGTCTCCGACCGTGCGCGTTCAAGCCCCGCTTCCTTCACGGATGACTCCGTAGAAGTGCGCGGTTCGAAAGTGCGCCGCCGCGCTACACTCCCCCGCTCATGCTCTTCACCCTCTTCAACGTGTTCCTGATGCTCCTGGGCTTCGGCCTGGTGATCGTCGTGCACGAACTCGGCCACTTCATCGCCGCGCGCTGGGCCGGCGTGCGCGTGCACGCCTTCGCCGTCGGCTTCGGCCCGGCGATCTTCTCCTGGCGCAAGGGTCTCGGATTTCGCCGGGGCTCTTCCGAGAGGGAGTTTCTGCGTCTCACCCAAGACCCAAAGCCCAAGACCCAAGTCCCTTCTCACGCCCCGAGCCCCGAGCCCCAGGCCCTTTCCCCCACCGAGTACCGCCTCAACTGGATCCCCTTCGGCGGCTACGTGAAGATGCTCGGGCAGGAGGACCTCAACCCCGGCGCGGGCGCCGATCTCTCGCCCGATTCCTTCGCCGCCAAGCCCGTCTGGAAGCGGATGATCATCATCTCCGGCGGCGTGGTCATGAACCTCATCCTCGCGGCGGTCCTGTTCGTCATCGCTTATTCCCACGGGCTGCGCGAGATCATGCCTATCGTCGGCTGGGTCGAGCCGGGCAGCCCCGCCGCGGCCGCCGGCCTTCGACCGGGCGATCAGATCCTGGCCGCCGGCGGCAAGGAGGTCGTGACGTTCGGCGACCTGTCGCTCGCCTCCGCCATGTCGCGCCGGCAGACGCCGCTGACTCTGGTGGTCCATCGACCGGGCATGCAGAACCCGCTGGAAGTCGCGCCGGTGCCGGTGCCGCCGCCGAGCGGCGGGCTGCTCCAGATCGGCGTCGGGCCCGCGCCTTCAAACCGGCTTCTGGCGGCGGGCAATTCGGCGACGGAGCAACAGGCCTTCGCGCGCGCCGTCGCCCCCTTCGGACTCGCCGGGGTCGAACCCGGCATGGAACTGATCGAGGTTGATGGGAGAGCCATCTCCGGCGTCGGCCCGCCCGCGGACCCTGAAGAGCGCTCGCGCGATGCGCTGGCGCTCGGGCTCTATCGAGCGTTTGAGCAGAGCGCGGGGCGACCGGTGCGGGCGGTGTTTCGCGCTCCGGACGGCCGGACCGTCGAGCGAGCCGCGGTTCCCGAACCGGTGTTTCAGGCCGCGCGCGTGCGCCTCGATCGGGGCGAGACTCGCCTGCGCCACATCCTCGGATTGGCCCCCGTGCTCGCCGTTGCAGCGGTCCAGGCAGGCTCGGGCGCGGAGCGCGCCGGCCTGCGCGCCGGCGACATCTTCGCGCAGGTCGGCAACCAGGCCTGGCCGACCGTCGCACAGGGCATCGCGGCGGTGCGCCGTCACACGGGTTCGTGGGTCGATCTCGTGGTCTGGCGCGATGGGGCAATGGTCAGCCTTCGCGGGCGCGTCGACAGCGCCGGACGGCTGGGGTTCACCATCGACGATTCGGCCTGGGATTCCTCGGTCGTCGCGTCATCGATTCCGGAATCAGTTCCCGGATTGACCACGGTCTCCATGGCGGCGTCACCGGCCAACCAGGAGCCCAAGGCTCTGCCCACGCCCGCCTCGCGTCTCTTCCCGGCGATCGTGCCGGGTTCGCGCATCACGAGCGTGGCGGGCCGGATCACGGACTCGCTCTACGATGTGCGCGCCGCCCTGCTCGAAGCGACGGCGGATGCAGCGCGCGGCGGCGTGGCCTGCGCTGTGGAACTTGAACTGGTGCTCCCGCCGCCCGCCGGGGACTCCGCGCCGCCGGAGCGCCTGCGTTTGGAATTGACCGCCCAGGAGGCTCGCGAGCTGCACGCGCTGGGCTGGGACGCGGACGCCGCGCTCGCCCTGTTCGAGCCCGCGCAGTTTCTCGACCGCGCCGCCGGCCCGGCCGATGCGCTGGCCAAGGGCGTGCGCAAGACGCACTACGTGGTCATGATGACCTACGCCACGTTCGCTCGCATGGTCGAGGGCACGGTGCCCGTCGATCAGATCCACGGACCTGTGGGCATCACCCACGTCGGGGCCCGCGTCGCCGAGCGCGGATTCATCTACCTGCTCTTCTTCCTCGGCCTGATCTCCGCCAATCTCGCCGTGGTGAACTTTCTGCCCATCCCGATCGCCGATGGCGGCCTGATGGTGTTCCTGATCATCGAGGCCCTGACGCGGCGCCCGGTCTCCGTGGGCGTGCAGAACTTCGCCGCCGCCGTGGGGCTCGTGCTGGTCGGCGCGATCTTTCTGTTCGTCACCTTCAACGACATCATGCGCCTGCTCGGATGACCCGCGCCGCGCCATGCGCATGACATTTCAGGCGAAGATGCCCCGCGCTCAGCCCGCCCCGTTCTCTCCCACGATCACGACATCATCCGGCGAAACCGCCAGGCCGATATCGCCGCGCGGGCCCTGCTGCGACGTCGGGTGCAGCACCGAGACGCGAACTCGCAGCGGCGTCTCGCCCGAGCGCCCCGGCAGATCGACCACATGCTGCGCCGCATCGCCGAGGAACACCGACTCCACCACGCGCCCCACCAGGGCGCCCGGCATTGTGGGCTCGACAAGCCGCCACGACTCGGGGCGCACCGAGCACATCACGCGCCTGCCCCCGGCCCCGCCGTGCGAGAGCCCGTTGGTCGGCGTGGCGAGCAGCTCCCCCGCCAGCGTTCGCAAGCGGAGGCGCTTCTGGGCAGCGCCGCCGGCTTCCTCGCCCACCACCTCGGCGCTCAGGAAGTTTGTTTCGCCCAGGAAATCGGCCACGAACTTCGACCCCGGCTTCAGGTAGAGGTCTTTGGGCGTGCCGACCTGCGCCACTTTGCCGCGATCGAGCACGGCGATTCGGTCGGCCATGCTCAGGGCCTCTTTCTGATCGTGCGTGACGTACACCGTTGTGATCTGAGTCTCGGAGCAGATGCGCCGGATCTCCGATCGCATCTCCAGGCGCAGCTTGGCGTCGAGGTTCGAGAGCGGCTCATCGAGCAGCAGCACATCCGGACGGACGACCAGGGCCCGGGCGAGCGCAACACGCTGCTGCTGCCCGCCCGAGAGCTGATTGGGTTTGCGCGACGCGTACTCCTCCATGCGCACCGCGCGCAGCGCCTCGGTCACGCGCGACTCCCGCTCCTGCCGCGCGATGCGTCGCACCGAGAGACCGAAGGCCACGTTCTGCGCGACGGTCATGTGCGGCCAGAGCGCGTACGACTGGAACACCATGCCGGTGTTGCGCTTGTTCGGCGCCGCGCGCGTCACGTTGCGACCGTCAAAGAGGATCGTGCCGGCCGTGGGCTCGATGAACCCGGCGATCATGCGCAGCAGCGTCGTCTTGCCGCAGCCCGAGGGACCGAGCAGAAAGAACAGTTCGCCGGGCCGGATCTGGAGGCTGATCTTGTCCACCGCGCGGACGATCCGCGGCATGCCGATCGCCCGGCTCCGGTAGAGCTTGGAGACCCCTTGGATGTCGATGGCGGTGGGCATCGGGCCGCCGAAGATAGCAGCCCGGCAACCGGCTCAGCCGATGCCCCTCGATCCCGGCCCCGCGGGGCCGCTTTGATTTACACAACCGTAGCGCGGCGGTCGGGTTTTGCCCCAACCGCAACCGCCCGCGGCGCCGGGCCTGTCAACTGACTGGGATGGAACGCTCGACTCAGCGTCGCCGGCGAAGGGCGACTACGCCGAACAGCAACAGGCCCGCGGCGGCCGACGGCGCGGGCGTGATGATGTACAAGTCGTACGTGTCAAAGTTGGGATCGCGGATGGGCGGCTCGCTGAAGACGGCCGAGAGTTGGTACTCGGCGCCGCCGCCGCGGAGCGTTGCGCCGTCTTCTTCACTCGCCAGCATCGGCGGGAACGGGAGGATGTATGGCTGCGTTCCGTTGACCGCATCGTTGATGATCGCGAAGAGGCCCTCGGTGAACAGCGTGGCGCCGTTGTTCATCGTGAAGCGCCCGATGAACACCGAGTGCTCAGGAGCGAACGGCACGTTGCTGCTGGGGACGCCGCCCGGCTGCCCCACCGCGCCCGTCACCGAGCTCGAGCCGAACATGATCGGCGTGAGTTCCATCGGCCGATTCGAGAAATACGTCGGCGTGCTCGGGCCGAAGGAGTCGAGCCCGACGTAGGAGTCGAACTCCAGCGTGGGGAACATGACGATGCTCGCAGGATCGGGCGCGAGATTGTCGCCCATCGGATCCTGATAGAACTGCCCGGTGGTGAAGAGGGGTTGCCCTCCCAGACCGCCACCGAAATCGAGCTGGAGCACCGAGAATGGAACCGCGCCCATCGCCGAGGGGGCGAGCGCGCAGGCCAACGCGACGGCTGTACCAAAGACACAACGCATGCCACACCTCTGCGAAGTTCGTCCCCCGAGAGTCACCTTAAACATACCCCCTCCCTTCCGCCCGCCAAACCCGATTCGTGAGATTCCCTCGAAAATGGGCGATTCGGCCTGGCGGACCGCGATTGCGGGCGTGAAAACCGAGCCTCAGCGGGTAGCGATAACGACCAAACAGGCGGGTTCCCTAATCGTTCGGACCCCCGGGGCAAAGGCCGGCGCGAAGGGTCAAAGGGCGCTGAAGCGGGGAAGCGACTTTCCATCGCGTTGCGCCTCGTGCAGTTTCTCGACGTGAACCCAGGAGCTGTGGCGCGAGACCTCGGCGAGCAGCGCGAGCACTTGGGCATCGTCCACCGGTCCGGCGCTCGTGTAGCGACAGCAGAAGCAGTTCACGAGCATCACGCCGGCGCTTCGACCCGGCTCGATGCGCGAGCCGCGGTTGGCGACAGCGCTGAGCGTGAACGGCCCTATGGTCGCCGGCAGGCGCGGCTCGGTGTCGGATGCGATGAAGATGTCGCAGCCGCGGAGCACCCAGTTCTCGCGCGCCACGGTGACCACGCCCGCGGCGGGCGCCGCTGGAGCGGCCGGCGGCTCGGCGGCACGTGGGACGGGCGCCGGGTGTTCCTGCGCGTGACGGCGAAGATTGGCGATCACCGCGTGCGTGAACTCGACGGTCGACGCGTTGCCGCCGAGGTCGCGCGTGCGCACGCCGTCCACGAGCGCCAGGCGCACCCCGGCCTCGATGCACGCGGCGTGGGCGGCGAGGCCGAGGTGGCGGAGCATGAGCACGCCGGAGAGGAGAAGCGCGGTGGGGTTTGCGACGCCGCGGCCGGCGATGTCCGGCGCGCTGCCGTGCACGGCCTCGAAGACCGCTCGCCCGTGCCCGAGATTGCCGCCCGGGGCCACGCCCAGGCCGCCGACGAGGCCCGCGCAGAGATCGGAAAGGATGTCGCCGAAGAGGTTCGGCGTCACCAGCACCTCGAAGCGCGAAGGGTCCGAGACCATCTGCATGCAGCAGTTGTCGATGAGGATGTCGGAGGCCTGGATGGTCGGATAGTCGCGGGCGGTCTGGCGGAAGCACTCGAGGAACAGGCCGTCGGTCATCTTGTGGATGTTGGCCTTGTGGACACAGGTGACGCGGGATCGCCCGTCGCGCCGGGCGAGATCGAAAGCGTGGCGGGCCACCGCCATCGCGCCGGGACGCGTGCACAGGCGCAGGCCCTGGACGACATCGGGCGTCTGGGCGTGCTCGATGCCCGAGTAGGTGTCCTCGATGTTCTCGCGGACGATGACGACATCGACGTTCTCGAAGCGGGTGTGCACGCCCGGCAGGCTGCGGCAGGGGCGGACGCTGGCGAAGAGGTCGAGCGCCTTGCGGATCGCGACGTTGACGGAGCGGTGGCCGGCGCCGATGGGCGTGGTCGTCGGCCCTTTGATGGCGACGCGGTTGCGACGGATGGAGTCGAGAGTCGGATCGGGCAGCGGCGTGCCGTGCTTCTCGGCGCAGGCCAGGCCGGCTTCAGCGCGATGGAAGTCGATCGGGGCCTCGGCGGCGGCGAAGACCTCGACAAGGCTCGCGGCGATCTCGGGGCCGATGCCGTCGCCCTCGATGAGCGTGACGGTGTGCCTTGGTTGAGGGCGCGATGTCGGTCCGGGCATGGGGAGGAGTCTAAAGAGAGGGCGTGGGGCGTTCCGGGAAGAGGGGACAAAGGAATAGCGGCCTCGAAGGAAGGTGTCGAGGTGTCAAGGTGTCGAGGTGTCGAGGAAAGGACGATGGCACGAAAGGTCAGGTTGGGGCGCGGGACTCCGGAGGGGGATTCACCACAGAGCTCACAGAGGGCACAGAGGGCACAGAGAGATTCACTCGTGCCGGATGGAAGCCGGATTCAACCGCCCGCCGCGGCGGGTGAACTCCGCTCGCGGAGGACGCGGGGGAATCCACGTCGTGATTCGATGTGCGAGAAGTTCGAGATGGTGAAGGGTGAGTAGCACGGCTTGGCGAGGACGCCAAACCGTGGCACCCAGAGACTGAGGATGCGCAGAGGTCGGATGAGGTTGGGAAGTTGGCAGAGCCCTCACCCGGTCGCTGGCGCTCCCGGCCTCTCCCGTTGAGACGGGAGAGGTGATCGGGCGCGGGGGGATCGACGACACCTCGGGGAAAGGAGAGGTCTTTCTTGAAGGCGAGGTTGATGATGGTGGTGGCGGCGCGGCGGGCCTTTTCGGTGCCGGGGCACTGATCCATCGTTGTGATCAGGCCGTGGATGGAGCGCGGGATGGAGTCGAGGGCGATGAAGCGGGCGCGCCACTCGGAGATGCGGCGGCAGGAGGCGAGGAGGGATTGCACTTCATCCGACTCGACCCAGGCGTTGAGGGCGGAGAGCGGGACGTTGTGACGGGCGGCGATGTAGGGGAGGAGGAACTCGCCGGCGAGGAGATCGCACAGGAGCTCCGAGTTCACCACAGAGAGCACAGAGAACACAGAGGGATTCGCTCGTGCCGGATGGGAATCGGAACTAACCGCGGAGCGCGCGGAGGACGCGGAGGGATCACTTTGGGGTGAGAGAGAGATCGAGCCATTGCGATGCGGCATCGCGTGGCCGTTGAGGGTGATCGGAATGGCAGGGGCGATCGCCATGTCGGATGTCGGAGGAAGGCACGAAGGCACGAAGGCACGAAGGCACGGAGGCACGAAGGGGAGGACACGCATTGACGGAGCGACGGAGGGGGCGAGGGGAAGGTGTCGAGGTGTCTGGGTATCGAGGTGTCGAGGAGAGGTTCGGGACTCGGGACTCGGAACTCTGAACACACACTCCCTCTACAAAGGGGTGCGCGGATGGGATGGTGCGCACAAGGGGTTCCGCGCGAAGGGTGGCGGAAGC
>Ga0187894_10001076_pt1 | contig 36248 bp, 30 predicted proteins | sample GBC1701081metaG_FD_136650 | JGI IMG/M metagenome (GOLD analysis project Ga0187894, IMG submission 136650) | White microbial mat communities from a lava cave in the Kipuka Kanohina Cave System on the Island of Hawaii, USA - GBC170108-1 metaG ...
CAGCGATATATTCTTAGCCCATAGTGCAGCTATGGGGAAATTAAACAGAGATTTTGAGCCGTTGAAAATGGCGACATAAAAATCAAACTGAAAATTCATAAAAATCAAACTGAAAATGTATGTGGTTATCTTCGATAACTCCGATGCCGCGAATCGTCAGTCCCGCGATTAGCATTGTGGGCTACAAATATGAACGCCGTTTTCAACGGCTGATTGATGAACCTAATCAGTTACCTTTATTTAATCTGGCTTAAAAGTGCGTTGGTGGTTTCAAAATTATTAATGAAATAGCTTGTCGCAACAACATATTTGTCGCAACGGCTAGGCGTATAAAGTTTGTTGTCTTTGTTTTTGCCTCTGAAACTTGCCATTGCCGTCGAACCTTTTTCGCAACCCGGGCAATCCGACAAACCCAATGAATGTCCCAATTCGTGATTCATCATGCTTGTAAAAACTTTCAAATCCTTAATTGTCGGACCTACGTTTATTTCGGCACGCACAAGTGAGTTTGTCGAAGACGAATAGAAAGGCTGAATCTCAGCAAGACGTCTGGTTTCAAATCCCTGAACCCGTTTTACTATTACGGTGTTCGGTGTTTTGGTGATTTGGTCTGTCATGCCAGCAAGGGAAAAAGTTATGTCTGAATTTATCTCTCTCAGTGCGTCATTCCATCCCTGAACGGCTTGGGTCATTGCAGTCATTTCAGAATCGTTAAAATGTCCGCGCATAAAAAAGAGTTGGACTCTCGAATTCGGAGACCAACGCCAAGCATTTATTTCCGTTGATGTTTTGCCCGTGCGACACGATGAAGACGAGGGAATCATTATGCGTTTTTGCGATGTGTAAATTGTTGGTGAATTAGGCGAGTCCGAAGCATTTGAAGCTGTAACCGAAATGTCTTTGAGCTGAAAAAGGCAGACTAAGGTTAAAGCCATAACAAGGATGGCAAAAATCGGGTGCATGATTTATTTCTCTTTTCGTTTTTGGGTTTTGAGGTTGGGCAAATTGCAAGGTCAGCCCGTCAAGCGTCCCGCACGAGGCTGAACGCGGCTGAGAACCTTGCACTTCTTTTATAGTAAATCGTTCTGAGTGGTGTCAACGCCTTTTTTTTAACGGTTGGTTGTTACCTTAATTGTGTAGGGTGAAATGGAAAAATTCATGGGCAGGCTTCCGATGAGTTCGCCGTCGGCTTGAACAAGTGCGTTGCCGATGGCACGCGCCGATGTGGATTTGAAAAAACGTATGTCATCTTGGTTATCTGAATTGCCTTTACCGATAGCGTAAGTAAGTAGTTGAAGATAGCGAAGCCTGTTCGTGGAGTTTATCAAACAGATTTCAAATTCTGGTTTGTCTAGTCGCGCACGTGGTGTGATTGAAAGATTTCCGCCATAGCGCGGGGCATTGCCAACCGCAGCAAATGTCGCATCATAAAGTGTGCCGTCAACTTCGACTTGAAACTGAGCGGGGTTCCAAACAGCCAAATGTTCAAGTCCCGAAAAGACAAACGCGACTTTGCCGACCTGTTTTTTAAGTTGCGGTTTTACCTGGCTCACAATCGAAGCGTCAAGACCTATTCCTGACATCAAAAAGAAATATCGTTTCTCTTTGGTGGCTTCGTTTTCAGCACAACCCAAGTGCATCTTGAGGGTTTTTCCTTTTGCCGTAAGTTGCGCGATTTGTTTCGGGTTACGCGGCATTGCCAATTCTTTTGCCAGCACATTTGCTGTCCCGCTTGCCCACACAGTAAGACGAATATCCGTGCCAACCATACCTTGAACGGCTTCGTTGATTGTTCCGTCGCCGCCTGCGACAACAATATCCGTAAACTTGGCTTTCGCGGCTTGTTCAGCGATTTGCATAGCAGAATTTGGTGCATGAGTTTGTATGATTTCAACAGCGATACGATGTTCTTTCATCGCAGAACAAAAAGTATTGATTGATTGCTCGCGTCTGATTTTGTACTGTCCGGCGTTGGGGTTTGTAATGAGAACGGCTTTTCGCATAGTTAGGCTAAAGAATCTGCAAACACAATTCCGTAGAAGAACAGCCGAGAAAATAACGGAAAAAGTAAAAAGTAAAAAGTAAAAATGCGAATCAAGGGTAGAAATGAATTTTCCACTAGCCCAGCCGTTCACGGCTGGGAAACGAAATATATCAGTTTTTCAGCCCCATTCATGGGGCTTTTGACAGAGGCTTTAGCCATCTTTCGCCCCCTAAACGGGGCTGAAAACTGGATTAGACCATCAGTTCCCAACCGTGAACGGTTGGGCTAATGGAAAAAAAGTAAGATTCCTATCCTTGATTGACATTAAAAATAAAAGTAAAAGCAAACAAACTCTATTAAGCTGGCTTTGTCTATTTATTTTGTGCTTCTCTGAAAAGTAGTTTCTAACTTACAATCTCTTTGAAAATCAGTACGGAGAAAATAAAACATGAGTGCAGTAATAGACAACACAAGGTTTAATCTTAACCAAAACATTGCGGGGTTAATGCCAATGGTTTCAACTATCGATGTAATAGGTGAGATTCCGTTTCCATTTTCTAAAACAAAGGCAGACCTCTTAGTCACAATTGACATTCCCGATTTTCAGCTAAAAATTGACTTGCCAATAGCTGATATTCACTTTTCTAAAGAAGAAGGCTTTTGCGAATTCAAGTTAATACTTGTACCTGATGCAGTGCTTAATCTCACTTTGTATGTAGAACCAAATCAAGAAGACACTTTTCGCATTACGCAGATTAGTGTAAATCACGAATTGTTTACCAATCGCGCATTACCGGAATTTGTTGCTCTTACTTTTAGAACATTGCTTTCCTTAGCAGATTTGGTTTCAATTTATATTCCCGATGTTAACCTAAGCATATCAACTTCGTTTGATTATCCGTTGAAAGAAATTAGTCGAATGTTGCAGAACAGACAATTGGATTATCGTGTCATGGTTATTGAAAAGGCTTTGAATATGGAACTCGAGATTCCGACGAATTACATTAAAGGCGAAGACATTGAAACACTATCTTATGCTTACTACACGATAGTTGAGCAAGCGTTTGATTGGCAGTGTAATTCAATCAGTTATTCTATTTCTGCAAACCAAGAATCATTGGATTGGTTGCCGCCTAACGAGAAACTCTCACCAACTAAATTCCCGCCAATGCCAATAGTCAAAAGGCTATTTGGTCAAGAGTTGTATCTAGGTCAAAGCATTGCAAGAATAAAAGATTCAATTATCGAAAATTATCAAGATGTGAAACACGAATTGTCACTGCTTGACGGACATTTAGTTAATCTTATTATTCACCCTCTGGATGGACGAATGAGAATTGAAACTCTTGACGCTCCACGTTCACCAGAAAATTCTTGGGAAGAGAGAATTCAGCAATTGATTGACTTAGATTCTCAAATGAGCGGGGAATTAGCAAATCGCTATCATGCTTTGGTTGCGGCAACCTTAGATGGGCTGACAGAAGAACAGAAAACAGCAATAACAGCCAGACCTGAATTTGATGAAACAGCCTTTTTATCAGAAGACTAACTCAAAATAAGTTTATGCCTTTTATTGATGCTTTACCTGAAACTTCTCTCGTACTTGATACAAACGTATTCTCGCATTGGAGAAACCAAAAGCCCTACGCTAAGCGAGAGATAGATGATTACATTAGACGATTAGGAAAACCGCCCGCATTACCTTCAGCTACAATTTTTGAATCGTTGTATGGAGTTGAACGCCAGCTATCAAAAGGTGAAATCAAAGAGGATGACGTCGTTAAATATCGGTCAACGATAGAGGCTGTTTCACGACACTGCGAAATCCTGCCTTTTGATAGTAAAGCAGCTAAAGTTGCCGCATACATTTGTGCAAACATTGGCAAGAGCAAATATAACCAGCATTTGAACGACATCTTTATTGTCGCAACAGCTTTGGCGCACGGTCACGGAGTTGCTACTCAAAATAAAAAAGATTTTGAGCTGATTGCCAATTACTTGCCACAAAGTCATCAATTTCTATCTTTGGCTATTTGGAAAGCATAACTTATGGAATCAGCGGATTGCAGTTAATGACAATTACAGTGAATTTCTTTTTTAGTTCTTCCAACTCTTTTTGTTCTTTTGAAATAATCTCTTGATAGTCTGCGGGCGGATTTCCCCAGCACGAAGGTCTGAAAAATTTTATCTCTTTGCCTTTTTCGTCAACGAGTTTTCCATTTGTGCATTTTGCTTTTAAACGGGTCAGTTCGTCTTTTACAGTCACATTCACTTTTGTATTTAGGTTATAAGAAACAACATCACCAAGCGTAATGTCATCGGGCAGGCACTTGTCGAATGTTTCGGTCATCGGTTTTTTCTTTGTAACCGTCTGAGGGCGTTTCTTCTTTTTTGTTTGCGAAAAGGTTGAAGGCGACACGGCAAAAAGAAACGTGAATAAGAGGAAAACGGAAAAAATGGCAGTTGCCGTTCTTTTGGCTTTTTGAATTTTGATTGTTGTAAACATCCCGATTATTAACTACCTCCTGACAACTGCCATTGATGCTCTTACTCCATGCGATAGTTGGGTGCTTCTTTTGTGATAATAACATCGTGAACGTGCGATTCTCGCAAGCCCGCGCTAGTAATTCGGACAAATTTTGCGTTTTGTTGAAGTTCTTTAATGCTGTGGCAACCTGTATAACCCATTCCCGAACGTAAACCGCCGACGAGTTGTGTAACCATCTCTGCGAGTGTTCCGCGATATGGAACGCGCCCTTCGATTCCTTCGGGAACAAGCTTTGATTCGATTTCCGTGCTTTCCTGTGCGTAGCGGTCTTTTGAGCCTTCTTTCATTGCACCGATTGAACCCATACCACGATAGGTTTTGAAATAACGACCCTGAAATAAAATTACCTCTCCCGGTGCTTCTTCAACGCCGGCAAACAATGAGCCAATCATCACTGTATCTGCTCCGGTAGCTAAAGCCTTAACGACATCACCCGAATACTTTATACCGCCGTCGGCTATGATTGGAATATTGGTTTCTTTTGAAGCACGCACGCATTCGGTAATAGCCGTAATTTGCGGAACGCCCGCGCCTGTAACGACGCGGGTTGTGCAGTTATGAACCGCGACGCGATTGGCAATATATGTGTGGTCTTCTTCAACTTCGAGATTGTAAACATACAGTTCTTTCTCTTTACTTTCGATTGCACGAATCGAAACGTAAAAGTAATTTTCATCAGAAAAAACATCTTGTTTGGTTTTTATGTTGGAAGGAAATTGAAGACCAAGTTCCGAAAATTCTTCTGCAAAGCGTTTGCACTGTTCGCCGCCAATGCGAACGTGATAAGTAGTTGACCACTTTTCATTTGCCGATTTGTAACTTTGAATTGAAGCTAAATAACCAAGTCGCATAAACACTTCTGCAATCTGATGTGCAAGATGTGGGGATGCGGTTTTATAAGCAACCCGACGCGAGTCTTTCAAACAACCGTCGCCGCGCAATGCTCCAATTAAAAGTTCACGAAGGTTTTCTTTTGATTGATTCAATACCGATACGGGCAGGCGTTTATTGCGTCCGTCTTTGGGAATTAGCATTTCAAAAAATCGTGCGATTGCGTGATTGTGAATCATTACTTCAAGAACATGACGAGGCGTAGGACGAATTTTTGTTTCACCGTAACCGAAAATGTCTTTAATCAACTTACAAACATCGTCTGCATAATCTTGTTCGTATGAGCCAAAGGCAAAGCGCAGTTGCCGATTATTTTCATTACCAACGACATAACCTTCCGCAATGTAATAACCCAACAGTCGCATTAACTGAGCATCAGGCGAAACAAAACGGTGAGTTTTTTGCGGTTGCATGAAACGCTCATAGCTTGTTTGAACGAGATATTTGTTTACTTGTTCACTAAGTGAATCAATCAGATTTCTTTTGCCGCCGCCGATTGTGCCAATGACGCGAGGCGTTGTTTCAAAATGGCTTGCAAGGTCATAATAGTTTTCTTCGTTAGAGTTTCGACTTGGTTTATTTGCCCAAACGGAATTTGAATCAAAATTGTAATGCGGCACAAACTCTTTCATGTCAAAGAGAATGTTTTCAACTTCATACCTCTGTTTTGGAATAGCTAAAACATCTTGCGGTTTTAACTCATCTGCACAAACCCAACGCAAGCCTTTATTGTATTTCGGTTTTGAGAAGAAGTATTTCGCCACACTTTTCTTGCGAACAGAATCGGGTGCGTCAAAGGTTACGGCAAGAAATTCATGATTAGGCGTAACGCTCAGTTTATCAGGGCAACCGCCTACATTTATCTCAACCATTTGACCTTTATATTTGCGACGATATGTTTTTGTTACGGTACGAACGCGACCTGAATGTGAAATAACATTTTCGCCAACCTGAACATCTGCGATTCGTTTGATGCCATTATCACTCATTAAAATCATCGCGTTTTCATCAAAACAAATCGAACCGGGACCAATTCCGACCTTAACCGCGTCAACACCCGCATCAATCAGGGCTTTTGTCCCTTCAAAGGTGGCTACGTTTCCGGCTACGACCTGAATATCAATGTATTTGCTTTTTATTTTTTTGACGGCTTCGATAACGCGGATTGAGTGACCATGTGCTGTATCAATTACGATGCAATCAACGCGGGCGTTGACCAGTGCAGATGCGCGTTCTTCAAAATCACCCGTTGCGCCAATGGCGGCGGCTACGCGCAATCTGCCAAGAGCGTCTTTTGCAGCCGTCGGGTATTTAATGGCTTTTTGAATGTCCTTGACCGTGATTAAGCCTTTAAGTCGTTTGTCATCGTCAACAACCAATAATTTTTCGATACGGTGTTTTTGCAAAACAGCCTTTGCTTGTTCGAGGGTTGTGCCGACGGGAACTGTTACAAGCGGTTGAGGCGTCATAACTTCCGAAACGGGAATTTCAAAGCGTGTTTCAAAACGCAAATCACGGTTTGTGATGATTCCTACAAGATGTCCGTCTTCATCAACGACGGGAACACCGCTGATTTTATAACGCTCCATAACAAGCAAAGCTTCGCTGACGGGGCGGTCAGGCGGAATTGTTACAGGGTCAACAATCATACCCGATTCCGAGCGTTTCACTTTATCAACTTCTTCTGCCTGTCGTTCGATTGAAAGATTTTTGTGAATGATGCCGATGCCGCCCTGTTGTGCAAGTGCGATTGCCAGATTCGCCTCTGTAACAGTATCCATAGCAGATGAACAAAGCGGAATTTGAAGACTGATGCCGCGTGTGAATTGCGTGGAAGTGTCTGTTTCATTTGGAAGAACTTCGGAATAAGACGGAACTAAAAGAACATCGTCAAAAGTTAAACCTTCTTGTAAATTGTCCTGAATCATAAATACCTCGTTTTATAAATGAAAACGCCCGCAATCCAAAGTAGCGGGCGCGATATTTTCTCTATTTGAATTTCTTAATTGCAAGGCAAACTTCTTCGCCGTGCGTCATACAGGCACGTTTCGATTTGTATCGTTTACTGTGCCAGCATCTGTTTGTAATCATCCTTCTTTATTATTACCTGAACCAACGGAACTTTCGGAACATCCTGAAATTGCACATTAGCGAGACGCCCGTTAATAGTAACTTCCAGAGCGTTAACTTTATCTTTTGAAACTTGAATCCTGATTTGTTGTTGCGGCTTTACTTCTTGTGTTGCGTCTTTAGACATAACATTGGCAAAACTCGAATTCTTTTCACCATCATTAAAGAATCTTACCCAAACTTCTTCTTTTGCTTTCAGTTGAATTGTAAATGCGTTCGGGTCAATTGGCGGCGGCGTTGTGTTATTTGCGGGCGTTGTTTGATTCGGCGTTTCTGCGGGAGTATTTGCCAAGGGTTGATTATTTGTGGGCGTAGAACTATTGCGGTTCATGTACCAATGCAGGGCGGCATAAATACCAAGTGATAAAATCAATAGAACAATTCCAGTTAAAAGAGCCGTGACAAGCGGTGAGCGTGCAGATTGGTCATAAGTTAACACCTGAAATTTATGTGGGCTGCTTGAAACATCATCAAGGTCATTGCCTTGTGAGTCAGCAGTTCGTTTATAAGCGTCGAGAGCTTCGTTTTCGTCAAACCCGACACTACGAGCATATGCTTTTATGAAACTTCGATTAAAAATGCCGCCGGGGAGTTTTTTGTATTCGTCTTTTTCAATTGCTTCGAGGTATTGAGTTGATATGCGTGTTTGTTCGGAAATATCTTTTAGCGTAATTCCACGCGCTTCGCGTGCAAGCCTTAATTGTTCTCCAAATGATACCGCCATCGCCACTTTGCTTAAACCCTTTTTACGAATTTATGGTAGTAACCATACTTAGATAGACTTGTTGCCGATATAAGCTTGAAAATCTCGTGTCTTCCAAGTTGTATATCGGATAAAGAGCTGAAGGTAACTACTAAGGTAAAATCGCAACGGGTAACCGCTAAACCCAATTCCCAAAAAGGAAAAACCAAAATTCAGAAATAAAATTTCTTCACACCTATTATTGTTGCCGAATATAGAGACAGGATAAATTCTTGTCAAACATGGCATTCAAAAAAGTTTTACGTCTCTTGATTCTTTAGCCGTGCGGTGATAGCTTGACGGCACATTCAAATTTTAGTTCTGTTTTAATTTATAAAATCAACAAAGTGAGGGAATTTTGAGATGCCTCTCGAAGCGTTAGGAATGGTCGAGACTAAGGGATTTGTAGGTGCTGTCGAAGCCGCAGACGCAATGGTCAAAGCCGCCAATGTTCAACTAATTGGTAAAGAGTACATTGGTGCGGGTTACGTTACGATTTTTGTTCGCGGTGATGTCGGTGCTGTCAAAGCAGCTACGGATGCGGGAGCGGCGGCGGCTCGTCGTGTCGGCGAGTTGATTAGCGTTCATGTCATACCACGCCCGCACGGAGAGGTTGAACGTATCTTGCCACGCAACGGGAAAGTTGGTTTTAGCCCTGATGAACAAGCACTTCAAGGCGGTAAATCGCAAGGCCAATTGGGCGAAGGTGATGGCGGACGTTCATTGCAAGGCACACGCGACAACGCGAAAGAGAAAAATAAATAAAATTGCAGATTGGGGATTGCAGATTGCAGATTTATGTTTTCAATCTGCAATCTGCAATCCCCAATCTGCAATCAACGGAGTTCTTATGTCTGTTGATAAAGATTTAGTGTCCGTGCAACAAGCGCGTGACATGGTTGATTCAGCCTATTCGGCTTTTCAGATTCTTGCGCGTTTTGACCAGGTAAAGATTGACCGGATTTGTGCGGCGATGGCTCAGGCGGCTTTGCGTGATGCGGCGCGACTCGGGCAATTGGCGCATGAAGAAACGGGGTTTGGGGTAGCAGATGACAAGCGCGAGAAGAATCGTTTTGCGGCAGAAGACGTTTGGAACTATTTCAAAAGCCTGAAAACCGTTGGCGTCGTCAACGAAACAAAAAATGTTGTTGAAATAGCGAGTCCGCGTGGTGTCGTAGCCGCAATTATTCCCTCAACGAATCCGACATCAACAGCAATATTCAAAATTTTAATCGCAATAAAATCACGTAATTCAATCGTACTTTCCCCGCATCCGTCAGCCGCAAAATGTATAGCCGAAACGACCCGCGTCATGCGTGAGGTCGCTATCAAAGAAGGTTTGCCAGCCGAAGCAATCGCCTGTATGTCAACCGCCACAATCGAAGGCACAGATACTTTGATGAAGCACAAACAGACCGCAGTGATTTTGGCAACGGGTGGAATTGGTCTTGTGCGGGCAGCATATTCTTCGGGAAAACCCGCGTTTGGTGTCGGTCCGGGCAATGTGCCTTCGTTTATTGAGCGAACTGCTGACCCCGCAAAAGCCGTACAGGATATTTTAACGGGAACTTGTTTTGATAACGGAACGATTTGTGCTTCGGAACAATCGGTTGTTGTTGACGCACCGCTTGAAAAGGCTGTTCGTGAACAGTTTAAACTTCAAGGCGCACACTTTTTGTCGCCTTCGGAAGCAGACCAGGTTGCGAAAGTTTTATTGACTCCGCAACGCACTTTGAATGCTGGAATCGTAGGAAAACCAGCCGAATACATTGCAAATCTTGCAGGCGTTTCTGTACCGCAAGGAACAAGATGTCTGTTAGCAGATTGCGGTGGAGTGGGGCGCGATTATCCTTGGTCAATCGAAAAACTTTCGCCGACACTTGCATTCTTTGTTGTTGACGGAATCGAACAAGGCGCGGCGCGTTGTTACGAGGTTTTGAAGTACGGGGGAATGGGACATACGGCGGGTATGCACACACGGTCACGCGAAGCGGCTGTTGCTTACGGTGCAGAGATGCCTGCATCGCGCGTTGTGATTAATTCGCCCACAACACACGGAGCAATAGGTTTCTCGACGGATTTGCCGCCTTCAATGACTTTGGGTTGCGGTTCTTGGGGAGGCAATGTCACATCGGATAATGTTTCGCCGATTCACCTGATGGACATAAAGCGCGTTGCTTTTGAAACAAAACCTGTTGCAAGCAAACGCCCTGCTGTTTCGACTGTGGCGACATCAACTACATCACCGCAGATGGCAGTCTTTCATCAAGTCGTTCCGAATGTTCAGCCACAGCCAAAGAACATAAAGCGTGAAGAGATAACTGCACTTGTTGACAAGTTTTTATCTCAACGTCAGCCCCCGCCGCAATCGCCTCAAGAAAAACCGAAGGCAACAAACGGCAATACACAAACACAATCAGCATCACCTGCCACTTCATCGAATCCGACATTAAATAACGGTGCGAAAAAAACAGCAGTTGATTTTGTAAGTGAGGATGATGTGAAAAAAGCAATTGCCAAAGGCGAAAAAATTTATGTAAGCGCAAAGACAATCATCACACCATCGGCAAAAGATTTAGGCGACCCCGCAGAGGTATTCGCCAAGGCATGATTATCATGCTTTTTATTTTTCCCTTGAATTAGATATTTCCTGAAATCAAATACAGCATTACTGCCATTAAGTTCAGAAGTATAGGCAATCTACGCTTTGATTTAGTCTCAAAATTCTTAACAGGAGGAAATAAAGAGATGTTTCGTGCAGAACAACAAATAGGAAATTATACTCTCGTCAAAAAAATAGGTAGAGGTGGTTTCGGAGAAGTTTGGCTTGCAGAACGACGGGCAAAATTTGTTACAACAAAGGTTGCAGTCAAACTCCCGCTTGAAGAACAAATTGATACAGACCTGATACGTCAAGAGGCGGGGCTTTGGGAACAGGCGAGTGGTCACCCGAATGTTCTGCCAATCATCGAAGCGGATGAATATGACGGACAAGTTCTTATTGTCAGTGAGTATGCCCCCGACGGTTCATTAGAAGACTTATTGAAAAAGCACGGAGGAGCATTACCTGTAAAACAAGCCGTTGAATTAGCAACAGGAATATTAAGCGGTCTGGATTTTCTACACTCCCGAAGAATAATTCACCGCGACATAAAACCTGCCAACATTCTTTTACAAGGCGAAACGCCCAGACTTGCTGATTTTGGTATATCACGCGTTATGCGAACCACCAGCGTCAGCGCAGTTATGTCAGGTACTCCAAGCTACATGGCACCGGAAGCTTTTGACCGTAAGCGAAATGTTCAGACGGATATTTGGTCGGTGGGTGTGATTCTTTATCAAATGCTCAAAGGGTCTTTACCTTTCCCACATAACAATATTACAGACCTTCTTGGTGCAATCATTAAAGACGAACCTGAAAGATTGCCTTCATCCATTCCGTTTTCTCTGGAAAGAGTTGTGATGAAAGCTTTAGCTAAATCGCCTGTTGAAAGGTACATGAACGCAGGTGAAATGAAAGAAGACTTAAATAGATATTTGACTTCTGATTCACAAAGAAATATTCAGGTTACACAGTTGTCGCCCGAATTTGACTTAATCCCTCAAGCCGCGGGATTTCAGATTAACAAAACACATTATTCCGATAAGACAGAAGTGTTCCAGCCTTTGCCCTCAAACATTTCAACCGTTGAAGAAAAACAAAACACCGGTAACAATAAAGATTTAGCTACTCACCCGGTCGTAACAACTTCCAGCAGTTCGTCAAACATATCTCAGTACCTTAAATTTATAATTCCGGGCGTTGCTGTATTCTTATTGACGATGGTTGCCGGAGGTATATTTTTGTTAAATAAGTTTGCTTTTAACTCAACAACCAATAACGCCTCAACAAGTGTATCCGTACCTGATAATAAAAAGCTGATTCCCTATAGAAAAGGTGACAAATTCGGGTTTGTTGGTGAGAATAAAAGCATTGTCATTCAGCCCAAATATGATTTTGTACAACGGTTTTTTGAAGGTGTAGCTGTTTTTGGAATTGGAAAATGGAAAGAGGGTGCTTTTGAAGGTAAATTCGGTGTTCTTGATAAAAATGGAAATGAGATTGTTTCTGCTAAATATGATTCCATTACACCTTTCCAAAAAGAGTTTAAAGGACTTGCGGTAATAAAAAGCAATGGTCGGTTTGGGCTTATTGACAAGACAGGTAAAGAGGTAGTTCCACCTACATACGATTCCATGTTTACGTCAGAGAAATTTGAAGGTGGTCTATTTAGTGTTTCACTTGACAGCAAAAGTGGTTTTATAAATGAATCGGGTACGGTCGTTGTGCCTTTGAAATACGAAGATATAGGCATATTTGTTGGTGGACTAGCAACAGCCAAACTTAACAACAAAGTTGGTTACATAGATATAAACGGAAACGAGGTTATTCCTTTTAAATATGACGAGGCATTGAACTTTACCGAAGATGGTTTAGCCGTGGTTGGTTTAGACAAAGGTGGGTATTTAGATTATGGCTATATTGACAAGAAAGGTAATGTCGTTGTTCCTATTAAATACAGTAATGCAACGTCATTTTTTGAAGGTTTAGCCTGGGTATCCGAATATACTGATGCTGGTAATACAGTACACTCTTGTATAGATATAAATAAGAAAACAGTATTCAAGGCACAAGATTATGAGCCATGGCGTACTTTTAAAAACGGTTTTGCCATTGTCGAAGGCAGTGATAAGAGAGTTGGTTTTGTAGATAAGACAGGTAAAATTATTGTTCCGATTAAATATGATAATGCAAGCAATTTCTACGAAGATGTTGTTGCGGTTAATCTAAATGGTAAATATGGGTTCATTGACAAAAATGGAAATGTTGTCATCCCGTTTAAGTATAATTTTTGTGCTGATTTTGAAGATGGTTTAGCTGTTGTCCAAAATCAAGGAATTATTTTTTACATTGCTAAAGATGGAACAGAATATTATGAACCTTAAAGCTCAGAGCTATTCATTGCGATTATCATGTTTTTAGGTAAAGTCGTCGGTACAGTTTGGGCAACAAAGAAATCGCCTGATTTAGAAGGCGTGCGTTTTCTCATTGTTCACCCTTACGACCTTGATAAAGAACCGACAAAAAATATAGTAGTTGTTGCTGACCGGCTTGGGGCAGGTATCGGCGAAGTTGTAATGTGTGCTTACGGAAAGGCAGCGCGAACGGCTATCGGTGACCAAGAGATGGCAATTGAAGCGGCTGTTGTAGGCATTGTTGACCATATGGATTTGCAGGATTCCGTTTCAGAAGAAATTAAAATGGCGGCAAAGGAATTATAGGAGGATTGGTGATTGGTGACTGGTGACTGGTAATTTGCGATTTAGTTTTCTATTTTGAAATTTTTTGTAAAGAATGTTTCAACAGAAAAGTGTCAATCACCAATCACTAATCATCAGGCATCAATATCATTGGGTGGCAAACGAAGAGTTAATTTACAAAATTACACGTGCCGTTTATGCAAACTTGGGCGACGGTGCAAATGAAAGAGAAGTTGAACAACTCGTTACTGACATTTATCGTGCAGTTGAACCCGTTGTTTCTTCCGGTAGTTCGGCACATTTGAATGAAACTGCATCAACAAATGTCGGTTCATCTCAACGCTTAATTGTTTCTGTTTTTGGTTTGGATCATCCGGGCATTGTTGCTGGTGTTGCACAAGTTTTGGCAGAAGCCGATTGCAGTATCATTGACATCAATCAAACGGTTGTCCAAAGCAAATTTGCAATGGTGATTGTTGCGGATATGACACGCGCAAAAGATTCGGTTTCGGTTTTGAAAGAACGCTTCAAAAACCAAGGTCTAAAGCTTGGTGTTCACATCTACGCTCAACGCGAAGACCTTTTCAACGCAATGCACAGAATCTGATGTATTTCGGATTGTGGAATGCGGAATGTTCACATTAAATAAATCCGAAATCCGAAATCCGCATTTGTTTATGTCTTCGTCAGAAATGGAAATCTTAAAAAGATGTTTGGCTTGCGGGGCTTCTGTGCGTTCAAATTCGCGGTTTTGTCCTCAGTGCGGAATTTCTTTTGTGACCGGGAAAAATTTAATGGAAACGACAGCAAAAAAAGAAGAAGAAATGAATGATGTCGTAGAAGAGAACGAATATGATTATCAATCAAACGAAACCGCTCCGTTGAGCGCGTTTAAGGTTGAAGACAGAGAGCCTTTTCCGAACGAAACCGCGCCTTTGATAATTAGAAAAGAAGAGAGCGATTTTGATTCACGTATAAACGATACGGTTCCGCTAAGCGAAGTAAATGTTTCGGATGTCTGGACAAGTGAACTTGTTGCAGAACAGCGTGTAAATGAAACCGTTCCGTTGACCAATAAGAGTGTAGAAACCGAAACAGACAAGAAAGATTTACTACAAGAAATTGACGACAGAGTAAAGACAAGAAAATCGCCCGAAGACGAAACAGAATTCGAGGCTGATGAGCTTAAAAAAGAAAGAGCAAGGGAAAGGTCACGTTCGCTCGTTGAAAAAACAAGGGCGGGACGTAAGGTCAAACAAATTGTTGTGAGTTCGCAAGACGTTTTAGACAGGGCTTCACCTGACCCGAGCATACGCTTTTTTATTGTTACTTTAGTTTTGCTTGCTCTTGCTTTACTTCTTTTTTTCTTTAGCAGAAACCTCAAATGATTTTAGTTTTTAGGATTGCTTTGATAAGTTTGCAATCAAAAAACTACAATCCTGTATTTGTATGTCAATACTTGAAATAAAAATTCCAAGAAGATGTTTGGCTTGCGGTGCTTCAATCAACCCTGATGCGCGTTTTTGTCATCAATGCGGAGTCTCTTTTATTGAAGAAGACGATCTTAAAGCAATAGAATTTGAGCTAAATGTTAACGAGATAAGTATAATTGAAAATGGTAAAAACCAAATAGAAACTCAAGTCAGTAAAGAGACAAAATCGCATGACGCCAATAATACGGGCAAAACACAAAATGTCACACATAAACCAAAAGACATGATCTACGAAGCGATTGTCTCAGATGTGATTTCACGACTAAAAGAGAAGGATAATCATCCGATTACAGAGTTGCCTGTCCCAACGGAGTTTCTTCCGTTAAATAATGATTATGAAGCTCGTAAAGACAAAGAAAACAATCTTCTTGAAAAAATTAAAAACAAAGAGCAGGAAAGAAAAGCACGAGAGGCTGAAGAAGACCCTGAACAAGTTGAACAAAGAAAACAAGACCTACAGAAGAAATCGCGTGAACTGATTGAAAAAGACCAGGAACCGAAGGACCACAGCCTAAAGATTAAGTTTTTCTTGTTTTTCCTCTTTCTGTTTTTTTTGTTTTTAATATTGAGAAGCATCCTCAAATAATTTCAGAACTGTTTAAGACAATGGAATATACACAAAACGAAATTCTGCAAACCTTGCGAATGACAGAGATGGAGCATTTGGATGTTCGCACAGTTACCTTGGGGCTTAGTCTGCGCGACTGCTCTGCGGATTCAGTCGAACGCACTGCGGAAAGAGTTAAGGAAAAAATCGAACGCACAGGTGCGAACCTCGTCAGCACTGTAAATCAAATCGGTGACGAATTCGGAATACGCATCGCCAACAAACGCATTTCAATCACGCCCGTTTCAATGATTGTCGAAGCGACACGCGGCACACGAAGCGATTTTATACGAATTGCAAAAGCGATTGATGAAGCCGCGAAAAACGTGGGCGTTGATTTCATAGGTGGTTATTCCGCACTTGTTCATAAAGGCTGGACGCGGGTTGAGAAAGAGTTCATTGATTCAATTCCCGAAGCTTTAAGTTTAACCGAACGTCTTTGCTCCTCGCTAAACGTAGCAACAACGCGGGCGGGAATAAACATGGACGCAGTTAAACGAACGGGTGAAATAATAAAAGAGATGGCAGAACGAACAGCGGATAAGGGTGGGCTTGCCTGTGCCAAATTCGTCTGCTTTGCAAATGCGGTTGAAGACAATCCTTTTATGGCGGGCGCGTTTCACGGTGTTGGCGAAGGGGAAGCAATTATCAATGTAGGTGTTTCAGGTCCGGGCGTTGTGAACTACGCCGTGAAAGATGCGCCAAAAAACTTGCCGCTTCACGAACTCGCAGAAATCATAAAAAAACTTTCTTTCAAACTTTCGCGTGCGGGTGAATTAGTTGGTCGTGAAGCCGCACGTCGGCTTGGTTTTCCGTTCGGGATTATTGATTTATCGCTCGCGCCTACGCCCGTTGTCGGTGATTCTGTTGCAGACATCATCGAAGCAATGGGATTTGAACGCGCAGGGGCGCCCGGCACGACTGCGGCATTGGCAATGCTCACGGATGCAGTTAAAAAAGGCGGGGCAATGGCGTCGGCATCCGTTGGAGGAATGAGCGGAGCATTTATTCCTGTCTCGGAAGACGCAGGAATGATTGAAGCCACACAAGTCGGGGCTTTGACCTTAGAAAAACTTGAGGCTTGGACAAGTGTCTGTTCCGTCGGTCTCGATATGGTAGCCGTGCCGGGTACAACAAGCGCGGAAACTTTGTCTGCAATCATCGCGGACGAAATGGCAATAGGCGTAATGAACAATAAAACCACAGCCGTCAGAATAATCCCCGTACCCAACAAAGTAGTCGGCGATATGGTTGAATTCGGCGGGCTTCTTGGTTCAGCACCAATCATGCCCGTCAATGCCTTTTCATCTTCTGATTTTATTCGTCGCGGTGGTAGAATCCCGGCACCGATTCATAGTTTAAGGAACTAAAGACTGCTTTACAAACTTAGGAGAAATTTATGGCTAAAACAGATTTTACGTGTAAGTTGTGTAAAGATGTAGTAAGTTTTGGTTGGCTAGAGACTCCGAAAAGATTTGAATGTCCAACACACAAGTTTATTTGTTATAAACACATCACAAGTAGTTTCTTTTCTGGTCAGAAGTGTGAGAAATGTGACAAAAAGGTAATTGAGTATCGTTTTAATGATAAACGAGAGCGATGGGAAAAGATTTGATAAGTGTTTACAGTTTTACGTGAAACAAAATATGTTTAGGACACTTTTTCAAAGAAGTTTTTTGTCGCCAACGGCGATCAAAAATAAAGCGTAGGGTGAGCCAACGGCGTAATTCTACGAACAAATCAATGAAAATATCCGTCGCCTAAGGTGACGAACATTTAACAAAAATGATGTTCGTCACCTTAGGCGACGGAAAAACAACTCACATTTGACGTAGGGTTATGGCTTGACAGCCTTACCCTACGCTATATTATTCGTCGCTTTCAGCGACAAAATAAAAAGAGTCCAGACATCAAGCGAAACAAATTGAAGTTATTTAAGGAAAAATATGGAAGCACTCGGAATGATTGAATGTTTTGGTTTGGTTGCGATGATTGAAGCGGCGGATGCGGCGGTCAAAGCGGCTAATGTTGAACTCGTCGGTTATGAAAGAATTGATGCGGGGCTTGTGACTGCGATTGTGCGCGGCGAGGTTGGTGCCGTGAAAGCTGCTGTCGAAGCAGGTGCAGCGGCAGGTAATCGCGTCGGCAAAGTTGTCAGTACTCATGTCATTCCGCGCCCGCACAGTGAGGTGGACGAAGGTATTCCCGTTCTTCGCACAGGCGAGACTTTCAGAAAGAAAATATCGGGTTCTGTGCCTGGGAAGAAATAACTCTTTCATGAGGCTGTATGACAAAACGGAGGTCTGACTATGTCCGAACATTACCATGACAAAGATGATTTGAAACTATTGAAAGATATGTCCAAGCTCGCGCCCGAAGAATTTAAGGCATGGTTGAATCTTAACAATATTGTCGCACGTGAGGACGGAAACATCCCATTAAAGTATCGTGAACTTATAGCCATCGCCGTCGCGGTTACGACACAATGCGTTTATTGTATTGAAGCACACGCAAAAGCCGCAAAAAAAGCGGGTGCTACGCGCGAAGAAATTGCAGAGACGGCATTTTTGGGGGCGGCTTTACGTGCTGGCGGAGCGGCTACGCATGGTGCTGTCGCATTGAAGTTTTTCGATAAAGAATAACATTCTAAAACGCGCTCTACGGTCTGTTTCCGAATCATCTTTTCTAGTCTCACAAATCTCTCCAAAATCTGCCGATAAACCTGTCAGTCCTTTTGTATAGATGTCTTATCTTTAACAATGCTGTTCCGTATTGCCCGTAAAAACATCTTTCAATTTGCTTAATAGTGTTCAGTCAAGGTTGTGATGACGGGTCAGAACTACCTGCGTTAGCGGGCGGTTTTCTTCTTTGCAGCACTTAACCCGCCCGTAGGCGCAGGCGGTTTTCTTGTTTGCCGTGCTTAACCCGCCCGTAGGCGCAGGCGGTCTGACCCGTCATCACAAGTTTGACTGAACAATAGAGTAGGTTTGGGTTTTTCCGTCGAAGGTGGTTGTCCAATACCGGCAAGTAGATTTGCCTGAGACATTTTTTCGCAATCACGGCAATAGACGGGAAAAGCGCAGAAGTATTGAAAGTTAGTCATGCCTGCGCCAATCAAGATGTTCTTTCTTTCAAAACAGCATTCACATTTTGCGTTTACGGTTGACCCATATAAAAGACTCCGTGAATAGTTTCAAACAACGGGGCTATCCAAACAGAGCATTTTTGAAAAGAGTCTCAGCTAACTTTTTCGAGTTTGGCAGTTCCTCAAGGGCTTTCAAAATTACCGGGTCGCTGTCAATAAAAACATGATTGCCGTTGTCATTTCCAAATGCGGCTGTGACTATTTCCTGACGAAGTCGGAGTTTAACGAAATCCAACTCTTCGTTTATCTGCGAAGAACGCAAACCCACAATTGTGTCTTTATCAATGAATGCTTTGTAAGCCTCAAACAGTTGGTCTGTGACAGGATAATCTGTTGTGCGGAGTTCGTGCGTCGGGTCGGTTTTGTTTATTTTGTAATTTTCAAGACCTTGAATCTGTCCTGCGACAAGCTGTCGCGTGAAATAAAAGGCAGTATCAGCGATATTATTCCGCAGGGCAGTAAACTCGCGTGGTTTTACGGTTGTATCGGGCGAGATGCCTCCGCCGCCGTAAAAGACTCGTCCGCCGGCTGTTTGCACGGCGGGACCAACAGGAGCAGGTGTCGGTGTGGGCGATGGTGACGGAGATGCATTTTCATCCTTTTTATCTCTTGAATTTTCTTCTTCGTCTTGATGTGTGTAGTAATCATAGATTGAGCCGTTTGAATAATCGCGTTGCAAAGAGCGTCCGTAAGGCGTGTAATAACGTGCAGTCGTCAATGTCAAACCCGTTCCATATGGAAGGTTAAAGACACGTTGGACAAGACCCTTTCCGAAACTCTTTTGTCCGATAATAAACCCGCGTCCGTGGTCTTGAATCGCTCCGGCTACAATCTCAGAGGCAGAAGCCGAGTTGTGATTTATTAAAATCGCAAGAGGAAAATCTTCAACTTCTCTGCTGCTTGATTTGTAGTATTCGGCTTCGGAATATTCTGTACGCCCTTTGACAGAAGTGATGACCTGACCGCGAGGTATAAAACGGCTTGAAACAGCAATTGCTTGTCCGAGAATTCCGCCCGGATTTCCGCGTAAATCAAGAATAAGCTGTTTCATTCCCTGAGCTTTCAATTTCATTATGGCTTCGTCTAGTTCATCATCGGTGGTTTGTTGAAAGCCGCCCGTAAGACCAATGTATCCGACGCCCGGACGTAAAATGAAGTAGTTTCTAATGGACGGCAAGGGAACTGCATTTCGCACAATCTCAAGTTCAATCTGTTTATCTACACCGGCACGTTCAATTTTTATTTTTACCGGAACGCCGCGTTCGCCGCGAACATTTTTCGTAACCTCTTGGCTTGTCCATTCGCGTGCGTCTTTGCCGTCAACCTCTACGATTCTGTCACCATATCTTAAACCGGCTTTTTCTGCCGGAGTCTTTTCCACCACTGACTGAACATAAACGCCGTCTGCGTGTTGGAAAATCGAAACACCGATTCCATAAAAACTTGAACTTTGGTCTTCACGCAATTTTTTATACTCGGCACTTGTAAAGAAAGATGAGTGCGGGTCTAATGTCCAGAGCATTCCCTGAATCGAACTTTCTGCCAGCTTTTCGTAATCATATTTTCCGGCATAATTTGCTTCGACAAGTTCCATTGCCGATTGATAATCTTCGGAAATTTTTTCAGTAGGGTTTACAGACTCTGCCGTAAAATGTTTTGTTAAGCCTTTATTGGCAAACCCGCCTGTGATTGTTGCGACCGCGATAATAATAAAAGCAACTATTCCAAGACTTTTACTCATGTAATCTCCGATTTTGAAAACTTTGAACCATTAGCCTTTTGCTTAAAGCTTAGGCTGCAATATAGCACACAAAAAGTCCAAAGCTGATAGCAAACATCAGGCGGATTAATCCAAATAATGATGTATCAAATCCTAGATTGTCTGCACAGTTAGTGTTAAAGTGCGATTCAAAGATTAAAACTGATTCGCAAAGGACATTCGTTAGTTGAAGTTTAAGGATAAACAAGAGGACAGCATGATTTCAGTTATTGTTCCCGCATATAACGAAGGGGAGCGAGTCGGAAAATCTCTAAAAGAAATTTTGAATTATTTGAACTCGCTTGAAAATAGGTGCGAAGTGATTGTGGTTGACGACGGTTCGAGCGACAGAACAGCGAAGATTGCCGAAGAAATTCTTACGGAAACGGGCAAGGTCAAAACTCGTGTGATTCGTTATGAACAAAATCGCGGCAAAGGTTACGCCGTGCGAACAGGAATGCTTGCGGCTGAAGGTGACATAGCCGTTTTTACAGACACAGACCTTTCAACGCCAATTTCAGAACTCCCTAAGATTGTTGACCCGATTGAAAACGGAGAGTGTGATTTGACGTTTGGTTCGCGTGCGCTTGATAGAAGTTTGATTGGAGTTCATCAGACCTGGCGTCGTGAACAGGGCGGGCGCGTTTTTAATTTAATTGTTCGTGTGGCAACGGGGCTTCTTTTTTGGGATACTCAATGCGGATTCAAAGCTTTGCGTCTTAGTGTATGCCGCCCGATAATCGAAGCGTCTTTAATTGACCGCTTTGGTTTCGATGTTGAACTGCTATACGTTGCTTATCTGGCGGGTTTACGTCTGAAAGAGATTCCTGTCCACTGGGATCACTATGAAGGAAGCAAGGTAAACGTACTGCGCGACAGCTATCGTATGTTCAACGAAGTACTCCACATTCGCAAACAAGCCAAAAAAGGCGTTTATGCCGTCGGAATAAAATCCGCACAAGAAATTGCAAAGAGCGAACTCATACGTCCGAATATAGATTTATCAGCGGACGAAACCAAATTTGGGGAACAAGACTCTTTCATCCATTCGGCATCAAAATCTTAAAAAATCTATTGTCACATCATCAAAAATAAACTACTCTAACTCGCGGCGTTTTCGTTCGCATGGTTCTGATGAATCTCTTGAACTCCTTCCAAACCCATGTCAACAAAATGTTCAAGAGCAGAAAGAAATAAAAGCATTTGCCATTTGAGTTAATGACTTAAACGGCAAAAATCTGACTTGTAGTAAAACCAAAAAAACTACTTTCGGTAATGAGAATCTTTCGCCCAGAGATTTTTACGAACATTAGCGGAGTGACAAAAAAGAAACAAAAACAATATGTTTTAGCGAGTTTTCTTTTGATGTTGTCGCTTTGTCTCGTTGTGTTTGCCGAACCAAACGAAGCGACCGAAAGATTCAGGATTGATACATGGGTTACAGAACAAGGACTTTCGTCAGGCACAATCTACTCAATCAAACAAACGCCCGACGGATATTTGTGGCTCGCAACTCAAAGCGGGCTTGTTCGTTTTGACGGCTTTGGTTTTCAAACCTTCAACAGACTTAACACACCCGAATTAAAACTTGACGATGTATTCAACCTTTACGTCGGGCGTGAAGGCTCTTTGTGGCTGGCTGTACCGGGCATCGGGGCTGTTCAATATAAGAACGGTAAGTTTAAGACCATAACGGAGGCAGACGGAATTCTGAGCAATCAGGTTCAATCGGTTTGCGAAGACAAGTACGGAAATTTAGTCCTTGCAACAAAGAAAGGCTTATCCGTTTCGGAAAATGGAAAGTGGAAACATATAACAAAAGAAAACGGATTACCGTTTGATGAGGTAGCGAGTTTACACAGAGATAGTTTGGGGCGTCTATGGGCAGGCGGGCGCGGCGGTGCAGCGTTAATCGAAGGCGACAAAATCACATCTTTCACAGCCAAAGACGGCGTACCGATGAAGACCGCGTTTACTTTTGAAAGTGACCAAAACGGTAATGTGTGGTTTGGCGGCGACGATTGGCTGGTTCATTACTTCGGCGGAAAAATCAATTCTTATACAGTTAAAGACGGGCTTCAAAGAGGCGGCATACGCGCTCTGCGTCTTGATTCTTCCGGCTTTCTTTGGGTTGGTACAACAGGCGGCGGTTTATCCATGTTTCGTAACGGGAAATTCACCTCGCACATAATAGATAAAGATGGATTGGGTAATAACTTTATTGGCGCACTTTTGTATGACCGCGAAGGAAATATGTGGGTCGGTACTTTCGGTGCGCTTTGTCGTCTGAAAGAGAAGAGTATAAAAACATTTACGAAAGCTGACGGGTTATCTAACGATTTTGTTTTTTCAATCTCACAAGACAGTTCAAACGCAATCTGGATTGCCACTTACGGCGGCAGTTTGAATCGTTATCAGGACGGTAAATTCACTTCATTCTCAAAAGGAATGTCGAACCCGATTGTTCGCTCGGTCCTGGCGGACAGTAAAGGAAACATCTGGGCTGGAACATATGGCGGCGGTTTGAATCTTTTTCGGGACGGTAAGTTTAAGGCTTACACCATCAACGAGGGACTTGCGGGAAACGGTGTTTACGCTTTGATGGAAGACCGCGAAGGAAACCTCTGGGTTGGAACTTCAAACGGATTAAGCAAGTTTCGTGACGGCATCTTTGCAAATTTCACGAAGGAAAACGGGTTACACGATAAATTTGTCACAGTTTTGCTTGAAACAAAGGACGGGACAATTTGGGTTGGAACAAACGGGAATGGGTTGGCTCAGTACAAAGACGGTCGTTTTATCATCCCTCAAGCCATAGAGGTTTTTGCCGGTGAACCTATACGCGCACTTTACGAAGACCGTGAAGGGAATTTGTGGATAAGCGCGGGAAACGGAATTTCGCGTTTAAGAAACGGTGTGCTTACGACGTACACACCGGATACAGGATTGCCCGACAGTTCTATCTATCAGGTATTGGAAGACGAGCGCGATAATCTTTGGATGAATACAAATCGCGGTATCTTTCGTGTTACCAAAAAAGATATGAACGATTATGCAGAAGGCAAAATAAAATCTGTTTTCTGCATTCTTTACGGAACTGCTGACGGTATGCGCGGTACTGAAGGCATAGGTCAAAATCATCCTGCGGCTTTGAAGTCAAAAGACGGAAAACTCTGGTTTCCGCTCACTAGCGGTCTGGTTCTGATAGACCCGAATTTATTGACCAGAAACAACGTCCTTCCTTTAGTAAGAGTCGAGCAATTACTGATTAACAGAAAGAATCAACCGATTAGCAGCGGGATGAGACTTGAACCCGGAAGCGATAATCTTGAGTTTCACTTCACCGCATTAAGTCTTCGTGCGCCTGAAAAAATCAGGTTTCGTTACAAACTCGAAGGCTACGACGCCGACTGGGTTGACGCCGGAATGAGACGCGAAGCCTTTTACATGAATCTTTCGCCTGGGCAGTATCGTTTTCGTGTTATCGCTTGTAACGATGACGGAGTCTGGAACGAGGCGGGTGCAGAATTAACCTTTGAACTAAAGCCGTATTTCTACCAGACGAAATGGTTCAAGGCTGTCTCTATCATTTTAATTTTGAAATTGATAGCTCTTTTGTATTGGTGGCGTGTGATGCGGCTTGTTACGCACAACCGCGAACTTGAACAGAAAGTCAAAGAGCGAACGACTGAACTGCAAGTGGCGAACGAAGAACTCCTGCAAGCTAAAGAAACTGCAGAACAGGCAACACACAGTAAGAGCGCGTTTCTGGCAATGATGAGCCACGAGATAAGAACGCCCATGAACGGCGTGCTTGGTATGACGGGGCTTTTACAGGAAACAGAACTTAATCAAGAACAAAAAGACTATGCAGACACTATTCAATCAAGCGCAGATGCACTGCTTCGTATCATCAACGACATACTTGATTTTTCAAAAGCAGAAGCCGGAAAACTTCATGTCGAACGCATTGATTTTAATTTCTGTGATGCTGTTGAATCAGTTGTAAATCTCTTATCCGAAAGAGCACAGTCAAAGAAAATAGAACTCACTTCGTTTGTTGAACCCAGTATTCCTTGCTCACTTCGTGGCGACCCGTTACGCATCAGGCAAATTTTGCTAAATCTGATAGGCAATGCAATCAAGTTTACCGAGAGAGGTGTTGTTTCCGTAACCGTCTCAAAAGAGTTAGAGCTAAGCGGCACGGTCAGACTTCATTGTGCGGTTAAAGACACGGGAATCGGCATTTCGGACGAGAACAAAAAGAAACTCTTTCAATCTTTCTCGCAGGCGGATGATTCAATTACCAGAAAATTCGGAGGAACAGGTCTCGGGCTTGCGATTTCAAAACAACTTGTCGAACTGATGGGTGGCGAAATCGGAGTTGACAGCTCGCCTGATAACGGCTCTACGTTTTGGTTTACGCTTCAACTCGAAACGCCGCCTGACATCGAAAAGGAAGATACCCTGACGACAGGTTTGGAAGGCTTGCGTGTTTTGATTGTTGATGAGAACGAAAGCTGTCGGCGAACACTTTCCCAACAAGTTTCCGCATGGGGAATGCTGCCGCAAAGGGCAGAGAGTGCGACTGAAGGCTTACGGATTTTACGTGAATCCGAACGGGCGAATCAGCCGTTCGATTTTGTTCTGATGGCTTTACAGATGGACGATATGAGCGGCTTTGAATTGGCACACAGAATAAAAGCGGACGAAAAAATTGCATCTGCTCGTTTGATACTTCTCCCGAACGTAGGGCAGCGTGGACACGGGGCATCTGCAAAATCTGCGGGTATTTCCGCATACTTAACAAAGCCCGTCCGGCAAAATCAACTTCATGATTGCTTATTGACTGTTCTCAATCAAACTCCTGACGAGGTATCCGCTTCCGCCCCGATAACAAAAGAACTGATAACCCGTCACTCTCTGGCTGAGGATTTGGCAAGACCAAACGGGCGCATACTTGTCACGGATGATAACGAAGTGAATCGAACCGTTGCCGTGACATATTTGAAAAAACTTGGTTATTCAGCGGACATAGCTTCGAATGGATGGGAGGCTCTCGAAGCACTTTCCAAAGCCCGATACGATTTGATTTTGATGGATTGCGAAATGCCTGTAATGAACGGATATGAAGCGACAACGCAGATTCGCAAAATTGAAGGACACGATTTTCACATTCCGATTGTTGGTCTGTCAGCACATATGGGCGATGAAGAACGCCAAAAATGTGTAGCTGTAGGAATGGATGATTTTTTGAGCAAACCTTTCAAACAAAGCGAACTCAAAGCGATTATTGAGCAATGCATGATGCCGAAAACCTTGAACGAGTGTTTCCAGACTCTGCAAATCAGTAGTACAAAAGTTGAATTGTTGAACTGTAAATTTGATTTTGACTGCCCAACCTTAAACCGCGATGCCGTTGATAGTTTGCGCGAACTCAGTGACAGCGATGCTGAATTTTTTAATGATTTGATTCAGATATTTTTGATGGAAACTCCGCAACGGTTGGAAGATTTGAAAGACGCCGTCAGCAATCATGATTTCGAGGCGTTGAGAAATGCCGCACATAAATTAAAAGGCAGTAGCGGTTGTTACGGTGCAGAGAAACTGATGACTCTTTGCAGAAATCTGGAAAGGCAGGCAATCGAAAAAGATTTCTCGTCCGCAAAAGATACCGTTCGACAAATAGAACAGTCTTTCGTCGAAGTTGAAGGCGCGCTCAAACAAGAAATGATGACCGTTTAGATTCGCATCCCGTACTTCTCTTGAATAGACAAATTAAGCCTCAGCAATTACCATTCATTTGTTACCGATGATTCCGCTTAAACATAATAAAGAGGCATATATTGTAAGGTACTAATCTGTCTATGGAGAGTATTGCTGTCGGATTAAAACAGGACGTAGCAATCGAAAATTTAAGTATGCGCGAAAGGCTCTTAGCCTTTTACGAACTGACAAAACCGCGTATTACTTTTTTGATTGTTTTGATGGCTGTCGCGGGTTTCATTTTAGGGTCGCGCGGTCAGATAGATTTCATTTTACTAGGTCATACGGTTGTCGGAATTTCGCTTTTGTGTTCGGGCGTTTCGACATTGAATCAGTATATCGAGAGAACGATTGACGCTGTGATGCGACGAACTGAAACGCGCCCGCTTCCGGCAGGAAAGTTATCGCCGACGCAGGCTTTATTGTTTGGTGTGGGTTTGTGTTTTGCGGCGGAAATCTACATGACTGTTTTAATAAATCCATTGACAGCCGCCTTTGGCATCTCCGTTATTGTAGGTTACGTTCTGCTTTATACACCACTGAAAACGCGCACATCTCTTTCGACAATTATCGGTGCAATTCCCGGAGCAATGCCGCCTCTTATGGGATGGACAGCCGCAACAAACGAACTGCATATCAGCGCGTTGGTTCTGTTTCTGATTCAATTCTTCTGGCAGTTTCCGCATTTTTTGGCGATTGCCTGGATGTACCGCGAAGATTATGCAAAAGCCGGAATAAAGATGTTGCCCGTCGTTGAGGACGACGGAAGTATTACGGCTCGTCAGATGGTTCTTTACACACTGACTTTAATTCCCGTCAGTTTGCTTCCGACTTTAATGGGTTTATCAGGGCTTGTTTATTTCTTTAGTGCTTTGATTTTGGGCTTGATATTTTTGTACAGCAGTCTGCGCGTTGCGCGTACAAAATCACGTCAGGAAGCAAGACATCTCATGTTGGTTTCTGTTCTTTATCTTCCCGTTCTTTTTGTTTTGATGATTGTTAATCGTCAGTAGGAGTTTTGATAATGAAAGCAAAAGTTTTAATTCTGTTTCTTCTCTCCCTCTTGTTAGCCGGATGTGCCAAAAATAATACCGCAAGCACAAACACGGCAAATCACCCGAATAGTCCTGACCCAACGAATGCAAACATGACAACGCCGATGAACGCCAATACAAATTCGCAGAACCCTACAACGACAATGACACCGCCGCAGGTACAAGACCCCACTAGGTCGGGACAACCTCCGACAGAGATGAAAGTTCCCGCGCCGGACAATTCCGAAATTACGGTCTATATGAATCCGAAAGACCATTCCGTGACAGAGACACGCGTTTTCAAAGACAATCCGCTTATCTCAAAAATGGTGCGTTTTACCGATGCGAAACTTAACAGAAGCGCGAAGGTTTATGACAAAAAAGGCGGAGCAAGGGAATTGCCAAAAGAATTGATTGAAGCCGCAAATGTATTGTCCGCCGAACAACTTGCAATGGCAGTTAAGTTAATTCCACCGAAACCCGAAACGCCCAATCCTGAAAAAGAACAAAAGAAAAAAGAGATGGAGCAACAAAAACAGGATGGCGGCACAAAAGAAAAGGGAAATGAGGAAGAAAAAGAAACGCCTGAAAAAACAAATATGACAACAGAAACAGTAACCAATAAATCAATGATGGGCGGGAAAAAGGTGGGCGCAAAAACATTAGACAGTCTTAAAAAAACAGGGAATAAAACCAAGGGCGCGAGTGTTCCGTAAACAAAAAAACGTAATAGAAAAAGTTAAAAGGCAAAAAGCAAAAGTTGATTTTTTATGTTTGCTTTTTGCCTTTTAACTTTTACAATCCTCTTGCGAAAATTAACCGTAGAGGAAAAAGAATTTATGGAAACCACGCGCTTTACTATTTTATGTCCGTGTTGCGAAGCTACTTTGATAATTGACGCGCAGACGGGCGCGATAATCTCTCACGAGGATAAGGCAAAAGCCGCTTTCTCTTTTGATAACAGAATGAAAGAAATGGAAAAAGAGAAAGAACTTCGTAATCAGATTTTTCAGCAAGAACTTGGTTCACAAAAAGACCGTGAAAGAATCTTGGAAGAAAAGTTCAAAGAGGCTATGAAACGGGCGGGCGACGACAAAGATAAGCCTTACAGAAATCCGCTCGATATGGACTGAAGCGATTTCGGGTTTTAGATTTTTGATTTATTCGATGAAGAGTTTGTTTTCCTAAATCAGGCTACAAGACCATTTTTAAGGGAATTTATAGAATGAAAAAAATCATAACAACATTGTTGGTTGTCTTTCTGTTTTCGATAAGCGTAGCGGCGCAGGTAAAACCTCCGCCGATTAATTTCAAAGAGCGCACGCTGGCAAACGGATTAAAAGTTATTTCCGTTCGTGAAACATCGAGCCCCACAGTTGCAATTCACGTCTGGTACAAGGTCGGGGCTAAAGACGACCCACAGGGGCGCAGCGGTTTCGCACATCTGTTTGAACATATGATGTTCAAAAGCACCAAGAACATGGCTTCGGAACAGATGGACAGATTGACCGAAGATGTCGGCGGATTTAATAACGCTTCGACGGCAGACGATTTCACAAACTATTACGAAGTCGTTCCTTCAAACTATCTGGAAACTTTAATTTGGGCTGAGGCGGAACGTATGTCCAATTTGGCTGTTGACGAAGCAAATTTCAAAAGTGAACGCGATGTGGTGAAAGAAGAATTTAATCAGCGCATTTTAGCCTCGCCATATGGAATGTTCTTTTATTCTGTCGAACCGAATGTTTATACAAAACATCCTTACAAACGCCCGTCAATCGGCAGCATAGAAGATTTAGACGCCGCTTCGCTTGAAGATGTCAGAGCGTTTCATAAAACTTTTTATCGCCCCGATAATGCTGTTCTGGTTGTGGTAGGCGATTTTGAACAAGCGCAGTTTGATGCTTGGGTTGATAAGTATTTCGGGCGTGTTCAAAAACCGGGCGCGACAATTCCGCGTGTAACCGAAGTTGAACCCGAACGTACAAAAGAGAATCGCGTAACGATGAAACGTCCGAACGTGCCTTTTCGTGCGCTGGCTATTATTTATCTTGCGCCGCCCGCAAACTCTGCGGATAATCCGGCATTGAAAGTTGCCGAAGCGATTTTGAGCAGTGGTGAATCGTCGCGTCTTTATCAATCTCTTGTTTACGAACAAGAACTCGCGCAAGAGGCATTTTTCATCACAGACATACGCGAGCATAAAGGCTTGATGTATTTCGGCGCGATTCTGACGGGCGACAAACGACCCGAAGACGCAGAACGCGCTCTGCTAGACCAACTTGATAGAATGCAAGACGGATTGGTAACGGCGGCAGAACTTTCAAAAGCAAAAAACAAACTTGTAACGCAAGAACTCTCGCAGCGCGAAGACAACATGGGCAAAGCATTTCAACTTGCATATTCGGCTACGGTTTTGAATAACCCCAATGAGGTAAACAAGGGCATAGAACGCCTTCAGGTCGTAACAGCACAAGACATACAAAGAGTTATGAAAAAGTATTTCACAAACACAAATCGGACGGTTCTTTACTACTTGCCCGAAGACACAAAAGGAGACAAGCAGTAATGAGAGAGAAGGTAAAAAGTAAAAAGGCAAAAGTAAAAAATGTATTTGTGATGTGGAGTTTGCTTGTTCTGTTTTTGATGTCGCAAATGAATATTGTTTCTGTTCTTGGTCAAACGGAAACTCCGCCTGCGCCTTCTGCACCTCGTCCTTCGGCAATTCCAAAACCGCTTGAAAAGAAACTCGCAAACGGGATGCGTGTGATTGTCGTCGAACGCCCGAATGTACCGCTTGTGACAACCGAATTAATTATCAAAAGCGGCGGAGAAAAAGACCCCGAAGAACTTTGGGGCTTGGCTAATATGACGGCGAATCTTTTGACAAAGGGAACAAAGACACGCACAGCCCCGCAAATCGCAGAACAGATTGAAGCACTCGGCGGTTCTATTTCGTCAAATTCCGGTTGGGATTCTTCGAGCGTCAGTGTTTCGGTTTTATCAAACAAATTCGCAGAGGCTTTAACAGTTGCCGCTGATGTTGTTCGTAATCCGTCTTTCAAAGATGACGAAATCGAAAGATTGAAAGAGCAGACATTGGACGAAATAAAATTCGGAATGAGCGACCCCACGACAATCGCAAGAGCCGTGACGGCGCGTGTTGTTTTTGGTGAAGATGAAAGTGGTGGAAAAAATTATGCACACCCGTTAAGCGGAACAGTAGAGAGTGTGGAAAGAATAAAACGAAAAGACATTGTGTTAATGCACGATGTTTTTTATCGTCCCTTGAATGTGGTTCTGGTTATTGCAGGTGACATCAAAGCCATTCAAGCATTTTCTTTAGCAAAAAAGCTGTTCGGAACATGGAAAAACAAACCGGAGCCAAAACGACAGGTAGTTGCGGAAACTATTGTCGGTACAACTGGCAATGATGGACGATCCGGTAAAAACGAAGTGAAAAAAGTAATTGTTATTGATATGCCGAATGCCGGGCAATCCGCAGTAACAATTGCAGGTTTGAGCATAGACAGACATAGAAAAGGATTGATAATTGGCGAGGTTACGAATTCGATTTTAGGCGGTGGTTATTCTTCGCGGCTCAATCAGGAAATACGTATCAAACGCGGGCTTAGTTACGGTGCGGGTAGCGCAATTGATGCAAGAGACGATGGCGGAATTTTTATTGCAAGAACGCAGACAAAGAATCAATCTGCTGCCGTTGTCGCCGATCTTTTGGTTAGCGAACTAAACCGTTTGGGCGAAGAACCGATTCAGGAAAAAGAACTGACGCCGCGTAAAGCTGTTTTGATTGGTGATTTCGGACGCGAGTTAGAGACAAACGCAGGTCTTGTGGGACAAATCGGAGAACTCGCGCTTTATGATTTGAGTCTTAACGAAATCAACACCTACATAAAAAATGTTCAAGGCGTAAAGGAATCGGAAGTACGGCTTTTTGCAAAAACATTTCTGAACCCAAAGAACTCAAGCATCATCATAGTCGGCGATGCAAAATTTTTTCTCGAAGAACTCAGGAAGAACTTTAATAACGTCGAGGTTATTCCGGTTGACGAACTTGATTTGAACAGCGATTCATTGCGTAAAGCAAAGACAAACGCAGTTAAGTAATTGAATGCTATGAAAAAGTTTTTATCATTAACCGCTTGTTTGGTTTTCTGTTTTGCTGTTTCCGCATACGCGCAAGACGAAGATCAAAATGAAGCACAACAAAAAGCCATTTCCTCGGCTGTAAAAAGATTGGGAAACACAGAACCCTTGATTCGCCAACGCGCCGCCGAAGAACTCGCACGATATGCCGATAACAACCAAAAACTTATTGTTGACGGTTATCGTGTGCAGGAAAAAGACAGGCGTGTTCGTCTCGCACTTGATTGGGCTTTGTACCGTATGGGAAACGAGAACAAACTTTTCGATATTGCATATGAACTTGGAACTTCCAGGCGCAATCAGGCTTCGTCGTATTTAGTCCAACTTGAAAAACCTGAAATGCTTTATGGGTTTTTACGGTCTGAAGACAAAGTGTTGATAGGTTTACTCGGTGTTTTGGCGCAGATTGGAAACGAAGGAACACTCGTAAAACTCGAACCATATACACGCGTAGTCAATCAGGAGATTGTTTCTGCTGCAAAGTATGCACGCGAAGAAATCTACAAACGACTTGCCAACCCTGCGCTGAAAAAACAAACACGCCCGCGTACGGTTGGCGAAACATCACAACCGTAGTTTTGAGAATAGATTTATTTCAAATGAGAGGTGCAAATATGTGTTGCTCGGTTTCGCCAAACATCAATGTTGAATTTTCTGATACGATTCTTTACGCCGCCGAAGTCAAAGACGCAAAGAAAAACATTGTACATGTGTCCGGTTATCAGAACACGGCAAAAAATAATGTAAGTGATTATTCGCTGTTAGGTTTTTGGAACAAATTCAGAAATAAATTTGGAGATGCTGCCGGAAACGGCAATAACATTGCGTTTCCGGCAGTTCCTAGTGTTCAGTCAAGATTGTGATAACGGGTCAGAACCGCCTGCGTTAGCGGGCGGTTTAAGCGCGGCAAAGAAGAAACCCGCCCATAGGCGCAGGCAGGTTAAGCGCGGCAAAGAAGAAACCCGCCCGTAGGCGCAGGCAGGTTAAGCGCGGCAAAGAAGAAACCCGCCCATAGGCGCAGGCAGGTTAAGCGCGGCAAAGAAGAAACCCGCCCATAGGCGCAGGCAGGTTAAGCGCGGCAAAGAAGAAACCCGCCCGTAGGCGCAGGCGGTTCTGACTTCGTTCACCCGTCATACAAATTTTTGAAGCGGTTGGTATCTATACAGTTGTGCTGGCACAAGACGCTCTTGCGATACCTGACGCTCTGAATCAAGTCCCGAAAGAAAAAAGACCAAAACTCAACCGGGCTCTTTTTGAAGTTTATGCAGAGTGGTATCCGACTTGGACCTTAGCACTGTGCTGTTTTAATAACACTGAAGCGAAACGTGCGCTTCCGCTCTTGTGGTGGTATGAACCCATGTTTCCCGAAGAACTTTTCTTGCCGGCGTTAGACAGTCACACAGGAGATGTTCCGAAATTAGATGGAACGGTAAGGGTGGATCACATTGTTGCTTTTGGCTCTTATCGTTCTCAGAAAGATATTACGGTTGTGTTTTCAAACGGCGGGGTTTGTACACGTTGCGGCGAAACCATTGACGATAATTTAATGTTTTGCCCTTTGTGTGGAACATTATTAAATGGGGTGTCAAATCCAAATCGCGGCGAAGTTCGTTATACGCATTACATCCCTGAACATTTGTCACCCTATTTGTTGAAAAACGTTATCGGCAAAAGTTACAGATACAGTATGCCAAACGGTGATTTTGTTTGTTCGATTGAAGATGTAAGAAAAGACATCTTTAAGCCCGAAAGAAAAATTCCATCGTCAATTAATTAGTGAAATTTATTCCTGTGACTGTTTTGATTTTCGCAAAAGTCTGAGTGTGGCATCCCAGCGTCTGCGCCAGAATCCTTTTCGTTTACCCATCCATAATTTGAAACATTCACGCAGTTGTGTGTAATGATGATGGGCGGTTTTGTAAATCGCCGTTGATTTAACGATTTCATAGATTCGTTTTTTGAACGAAGTAAACCGAACGTAGAGCCAGGCAAACCAACCGATTTGCATTAGCTTTGGTTGGGTTAGTTTGAATATATGCGCGACCAATGCCGTTCCCACGAATTTTGCGGCAACAGCGATAATAAAGCCTATTGTCGGTTTTCCGTGTGACATAAAATAAAGAGCCGCGAATTTTACGGGAATGAGCAAAAGCGACGGTGTGCCAAAAAGTAAGAGCGATGGATAAGGTGGAAGCCAAGCAATAAAAGCATCTATCCGGCGAAATATTGGCAACCGTCCTATGGCATCGGCAAGCCTTGCTAAATCATCCCAGAGCCAATCTTCAATTGCGAAAACTATCAACGCCAAAATGACAAACGGGGCAGCCAGGATTTTTTTCAGAAGTCTTATCATGGTTTTGTTTCTTGAATCCGAATAGGATTGACGATGAACGCTATCATATTTTTGTTCATTTCGCAGCGAATCTTTTATACTGTCGCACGATAAAAATATGCACACAAATCTTAGGTCTTTTCTGAGCCTTTTACGTAAAGAGAACGATTTAACGGAAATCGAAACGGAAGTTGACCCTTATCTGGAACTCGCAGAAATTCATCGCCGCATAATTGAGCGTGGTGGTCCTGCGCTTTTGTTTAAGCGGGTGAAGGGAAGCCGTTATCCTGTTGTCACAAATTTATTCGGAACAGCAAAACGAATTGATTTGGCGTTCGGAAAAAAGCCTCAACATTTAGTGAAGGAAGCTGTCGAGGTTTTTGAAAAAGCAATCCCGCCTCAACCAAAAGAACTGTGGAAACACAAAAGCCTTGCGCTTGAAGCATTCAAACTAGGAACAAAGAAAACGCGACGTGCGCCCGTTTTAGAAGTTGTTGACCAGCCTGCGCGTCTTGATGACCTGCCGTTTCTTACAACATGGCAAGAAGACGGCGGAGCATTCGTAACTTTACCGCTTGTTTATACAGAGAACCCGACTACGGGAAAACATAATCTGGGTATGTATCGCATACAGCGTTATGACAGCGAAAGCACAGGCATTCACTGGCAGATTCACAAAGGCGGCGGTTTTCATTATCACGAAGCAGAAAAACTCGGTCAGCCATTGCCTGTAACAATTTTCTTGGGTGGACCGCCTGCGTTGATTTTGTCAGCGATTGCGCCATTACCTGAAGACGTTCCCGAATTGGTTTTAGCTTCCGTATTGGCAGGCGAAAAAATTAAGGTTGTGGATTCACCTTTTGTCGGAAGACATCGCCTGATTGCCGAATGTGAATTTGCTTTGGTCGGTCACGTTCCGCCTTATGAACGTAAGCCCGAAGGACCTTTTGGTGACCATTACGGCTACTATTCACTCCAACACGATTATCCCGTCTTTCATGCCGAAGCAGTTTGCCACCGCAAAGACGCCATCTATCCTGCAACTGTTGTGGGAAAGCCCAGGCAGGAAGATTTTTTTATAGGAGATTATCTGCAAGAACTGCTGTCACCATTGTTTCCCGTTGTCATGCCGAGCGTAAAAGATTTGTGGAGTTACGGCGAGACGGGATTTCATTCTTTGGCAGCGGCTGTTGTGCGTGAACGCTATGCACGCGAGGCTCTGGTTTCGGGATTTAGAATTTTAGGCGAAGGACAATTATCACTCACAAAATTTTTATTGCTGACGGATTCTGCAATTGATATACGTGATTTCAAAAGTTTGTTTGAACACATCTTGGCGCGTGTGCGTTGGGACAGCGATTTGTTTATTTTTTCAAAAACCGCATTTGACACGCTCGATTACACAAGCGGCAAAATCAATCACGGTAGTAAAGCGATACTGATGGGTTTAGGCGATGCAATCAGAGAATTGCCGAAGGAGTTTCGCGGTGAACTTCCACAGGGCATTAATCGTGCGAAAGTTTTTTGTGGAGGTTGTTTGGTTGTTGAGGGGGCGAGTTACACAGAAGAACCAGAACTTGCCGAACGCATATCTCAGTCGGAGAATTTCAAGGATTGGCAGGTGGTTGTGATACATGACACTGTAGATTACGCGAAATCTTCGTCTCAGTTTTTATGGGCTACATGGACACGCTTTGACCCTGCATCGGACATATACGCGGCAAAAACAGAAGTTGTGCGCCACCGTCTTTCTTATACCGCACCGATTGTCATTGATGCGCGTATGAAACCGGGTTATCCCGATGAACTTATTGTTCGTGACGATATTGAAAAACTTGTTGATGATAGATGGCGCGAATATTTTCCAAATAAAAGACATTATTTGAAATAAGCAACTTGAATAACGAGTTCGCCGTAATCGGTCAATCATTGGGGTACGACGGGCTGCCAGCCTGTCGCTGTTCTTTTTTCGTTCGCATTTTTTCGACAGGCTGGCAGCCCGTCCTACTTTTACACCCAATAACTCTAATGAAAATAGAACAAGCCTTAATTCAATCTGACAAAGTTTGTTCTATTTTCATCCGTGGTTGTGATTCTTTGAATTATGGGAGACTGACCGATTACAGTTCGCCACAAACAACCTTTTGGATTCTTAAAAGCCTGACAAATAGTTTACAGGTTACACCTTGGGGATTAAACGGCGATATGTTTGTGCCGGGTGATTAGTTCTACTTTGTCAGAATAAAATAACTGACGAATTGTGGTTTTTAGCCCGTGAATACGGGCGATAGCACCCCGTTTCGCGGGTTAAATCAAATAAGTTCAGTAATATCAGAAATTACGGTGAAA
>Ga0187894_10001077_pt1 | contig 36240 bp, 36 predicted proteins | sample GBC1701081metaG_FD_136650 | JGI IMG/M metagenome (GOLD analysis project Ga0187894, IMG submission 136650) | White microbial mat communities from a lava cave in the Kipuka Kanohina Cave System on the Island of Hawaii, USA - GBC170108-1 metaG ...
CACCACGATCGGTACTGCCATTGCGCTGCTCATGGGCATCGGCGCGATTTTCGCGGCGCTCAACACGATGTACTCGGCGGTCTCGGCGCGAACGCGCGAGATCGCCACGCTGCGCGCGCTCGGCTTCGGTGCCGTGCCCGTGGTCACCTCGGTGCTGACCGAAGCTCTGATCCTCGGCGCCTTCGGCGGCGTGATCGGCGCGCTGGTCGCATACTTCGGCTTCAACGGCTATACGGCGAACACGCTCAACTGGGCGAGCTTCAGTCAGATTACGTTCGCCTTCACGGTAACGCCCCGGCTGATGGTCATGGGCATCGTCTACGCCCTGATTCTCGCGCTGATCGGCGGCTTGCTGCCGGGCATCCGGGCGGCGCGCCTGCCGATCACGTCGGGGCTGCGCGAGTTGTGAGGCCTCGCGTCCCGTGAAGCGTCGCGTCCTCGTCGGGCAGGTGCACGGGTTCACGCGTCGCGCGCTCGCGCTCGCGACCCTCATGGCTGCCGCGGGCGCACTCGCGCAGGAACTCGATCCGAAAGACCTCGAGAATCGGGTCGACTATGCCTATTTCACGGAGGACGCCGCGACGCTGCGCAACCTGATCCGCGAAGCGCGCACGACGCTGGCGAAGAGCTCTCCGGACGGGGCCGCCCACTACGCACTCGGGTTCGCAAACTATCGCCTGGGCGCCGTGCTGGCCGCGAAGGAGCCCGGCGCGGCCGCCAGCGCGATGTCGGCGTGCGTCGATGCACTGGACGACGCCATCGACGCCGATGAGCAATCGGCGGAAGCGCACGCGTTGCAGGGCGCCTGCCTGGGACAGCTCGCCGCGTTGCGGCCCATAGGCGCGATGGTGAGCGGGCCGCGCAGCAGCTCTCGCCTGGAAAAGGCGGTCAAGCTCGCGCCGCAGAATCCGCGCGTCGTGCTCCTGGGAGCGCTGGCGGAATACTCGAAGCCCAGGTCCTTCGGCGGCGACAAAGCCGCGGGTCTGGCAAAGCTGCGGCGCGCGGCAGAACTGTTCGACCAGGCAGCGGCTCTCAGCGAAGTCTCCGTGCCAGGCTGGGGTCACGCCGACGCGCAGGCGGCGCTCGGCCGCGGTCTCCTCGAAGCCGGCGACACGCTCGGTGCGCGCAACGCGCTGGAGCGCGCGCTCATCCTTGCCCCGGAATTCGCCACTGCGCGCCGGTTGCTCGCCCAGGTCGGCGGCACGCCTCGCTGACGCGCACGCGGCGCCGGACTGCGCGCGGCGGACGACAATAGTGGCCCTCGCGCGCAATCCCCTGTAAAAAGCGGAACGGACAACGGGGCCTGACCCCCGGGAGCAAATCAATGGGCTGGGTTTTGCTGGCACTCGCCGTTCTGTTCGCGCTGTTCCTGATCAGCGTCTACAACCGCCTGGTCGCGGCGCGCAACGCCTACAAGAATGCCTTCGCGCAGATCGACGTGCAGCTCACGCGCCGCTACGACCTGATTCCCAACCTGGTCGAAACGGTCAAGGGCTACATCAAGCACGAGCGCGAGACGCTCGAAGCCGTGATCCGCGCACGCAACTCCGCCGTGGAAGGACTCAAGGCCGCGGCCGCGAGCCCTGGCAACCCGGGGGCGATGCAGCAACTCGCCGGCGCGGAGAATGCGCTCAGCGGTGCGCTCGGCCGACTGTTCGCCATCGCCGAGGCCTATCCGGATCTCAAGGCCAACCAGAACATGATGCAGCTCTCCGAGGAGCTCACGTCCACCGAGAACAAGGTCGCTTTCGCGCGCCAGGCGTACAACGACTCCGTCATGCAGTACAACACCACGCGCGAAGTGTTCCCCAACAACATCGTCGCCGGCGCCTTCGGCTTCGACGCGGCGCAGCTGCTCGAGATCGAGAGTCCGGAAAAGCGCGCGGTGCCGAAGGTGAGCTTCACCTGACGCGGACCGCGCCGGCGCGGTCTTCCGCCCGATGAACTTCTACGCGCGCCAGGCCGAGGCGCGGCAGCAGACGCGCCGCCTCGTCCTGCTGTTCCTGCTCGCGGTGCTCGCCGTCGGCGTCGCCGTGAACCTCGTGGTGCTCACGGTCGTGGCCAGCCTCGAAGCCGACGACCTGATGTTCTCGGACGGTGCCTGGCTGGCTGCGCACTCCGGCAGTATTGTCTTCACGTCTTTCGTCGTGCTGGCGATCATCGGCCTGGCCAGCCTCTACAAGAGCATGGCCCTGCGCGCCGGCGGCGGGGTGGTGGCGCGCGACCTGGGCGCGACCCGCATCGATCGCTCCCTGCAGGATCCGCTGCGGCGGCGCTTGTTCAACGTCGTGGAAGAGATGGCGATCGCTTCAGGCGTGCCGATGCCCGAGGTTTACGTGCTCGAGCACGAGGCCGGGATCAACGCGTTCGCCGCCGGGCATTCGCCCGCCAACGCCGCCGTCGCGGTCACGCGCGGCGCGCTCGAGAAGCTCAACCGCAGCGAGCTGCAGGGCGTGATCGCGCACGAGTTCAGCCACGTGCTCAACGGCGACATGCGTCTCAATACCCGCCTGATCGGCATCCTCTTCGGCTTGCTGGTGGTCGTGCTGATCGCGCGCACGGTGATGCGGCACGCGCCGCGCACCTCCGGGCGCAAGGGCGGCGCCGGGCTGATCGTGCTGGCAGCTCTGGCGGTCCTGATCGTCGGCTACGTGGGCGTCTTCTTCGGGCGCATCGTGCAGGCTGCTGTGTCGCGCCAGCGCGAGCGCCTCGCCGATGCCTCCGCGGTGCAGTTCACCCGCGATCCGCAGGGCCTGAAAGGCGCGCTGGTGAAGATCGGCGCGCACGCGCAAGGCTCGCGACTGGCAGATGCGCGCACCGAAGAGGTGGCGCACATGCTGTTTGCGAGCGGTCTGACGCGGGCCTTCGCCACGCATCCGCCGCTCGAAGAGCGGATTCGTGCGCTCGATCCCGGTTTCGATCCTGCCGAATTCGCGCGCGTGCGTTTCGAGGATGAAGGCGGGGAAGGGCGCATATGCAGCGACGAACGCAGCCGTGGCGCGACGAGCCCTGCCGCGGCCGCTCTGGCGGGTGACCTGCAGGCGCAGCCGGAAAAGGTAACGGACCACGTCGGCAACCCCGGCACGCGCGACGTCGAAGCGGCGCAGGTCGTGGCGGACGCACTACCCGCGGAGGTGGTGGGCAGCCTGGACGCTCCCGGTCGCGGCCTGGCCACCTTGCTCGCTCTCGTATTGGATCCCAAGGAGGAACTGCGCACGCGGCAACTGGTGCTGGTTCGTGAGCGTCTCGGTGAGCCCGTTGTCGCGAGCGTCGCGAGCGCGAAGGAGGGTCTGCGCGCCCTCGACCCTGCACATCGCCTGCCGATGTTGAGCGAAGTGTTCCCGGCCCTGCGCCGACTTCCGCGCGAGGATCGGCAGCGAATCTTCGAGACCCTCGGCCGCGTCATCCTCATCGACGGGCGCATCGAGATTTTCGAGTACGCCCTGGCCACGCTCGCCCGGCTCTGGCTGCGCGACGAGCTCGATCCCACGGCCGAACGCGTGGGCTCGCTGACCCTGGACAAGGCATCGGTGGAGCTGCAGACGGTATTTTCGACGCTCGCCCAACACGGGGCTGCCGACGAGACCGGCGCGCGGCGTGCCTACGAGCTCGGCATGCATCACGTACTGCCGGGCCACCGACCCCCGTATCAGCCCGTGGCGGGCTGGCCGCGCGCGATGGATCGGGCGCTGATTTGCCTGGACCGCCTGCAGCCGGCCGGCAAGGAGCTGCTGGTCGAGGCGCTGGTGAAGACCATCGGCCAGGACGGGCGCATTACGGTCGCGGAAGCTGAGCTGCTGCGGGCGATCTGTGCCGCGCTGCACTGCCCGTTGCCGCTGCTTGTGGGTGAACAGGAAGGGGGGAGTAAGATCGGGTCGTAACCAGCGACACCAGACAGGGGGCTGTCATGGCCAAGATCCTCTGCGTCCTCTACGACGATCCCGTGACGGGACATCCGAAGACTTACGCGCGCGACGACATTCCGAAGCTCGAGCGCTATCCCGGCGGCCAGAGCACACCGACGCCCAAAGCGATCGACTTCCGGCCCGGTCAGCTGCTCGGCAGCGTCTCAGGCGAGCTGGGTCTGCGACGTTTCCTGGAAGGGCAGGGCCACCAGCTCGTGGTCACATCGGACAAGGACGGGCCCGGCAGCAGGTTCGAGAAAGAACTGCCCGACGCCGAGATCGTCATTTCCCAGCCGTTCTGGCCCGCGTACCTGACGGCCGAGCGCATCGCCGCCGCGCGCAAGCTCAAGCTCGCGATCACCGCCGGCATCGGCTCGGACCACGTCGACCTGCAGGCGGCGATGGAGCGGGGTATCACCGTGGCCGAAGTCACGTACTGCAACAGCATCAGCGTGTCGGAGCACGTGGTGATGATGATCCTCGCGCTGGTGCGCAACTACCTGCCGTCGCACCAGTGGGTCTCGGAAGGCGGCTGGAACATCGCCGACAGCGTCGCGCGTTCCTACGACCTGGAAGGCATGCAGGTCGGCACGATCGGCGCGGGCCGCATCGGCAGCGCCGTGCTGCGCCGGCTGAAGCCTTTCGACGTCAAGCTGCACTACACCGAACGGCACCGGCTGTCGCCGGGCGTGGAAGAAGAGCTCGGCCTCACGTTCCACCCCAGCGCCGAAGCGCTGGTGAAAGTGTGCGACGTGGTCACCATCAACACGCCGCTGCACCCGGAGACCGAGGGCCTGTTCGGCGACGCGCTGATCGCGAAGATGAAGCGCGGCGCCTACCTGGTGAACACCGCACGCGGCAAGATCTGCGATCGCGATGCGGTGGCCCGCGCATTGCGCAGCGGCCAGCTCGCCGGTTATGCCGGCGACGTGTGGTTCCCGCAGCCGCCGCCTGCCGACCATCCGTGGCGCACGATGCCCTACGAAGCGATGACGCCGCACACCTCGGGCTCGTCGCTTTCGGCGCAGGCGCGCTACGCCGCGGGCACGCGCGAGATCCTCGAGTGCTGGTTCGAGGGTCGCCCGATCCGCGAGGAGTACCTGATCGTGGACGGCGGCAAGCTTGCCGGCGCCGGTGCGCACTCCTATAGCGCCGGTAACGCGACCAGCGGCTCCGAAGAGGCTGCGCGCTTCAATCCGCGCGCCAGCGGAAAAGGGCAGCGCCCAGCGTGAGGAACAGCGCGCTGGTGATCACGAGGAACGCCAGCTGCGGGTAGATATCGGTGAGGCCCGCGCCGTCGAGCATGATGGCGCGGGCCGCGTCGAGCATCTGCGTGAGCGGAAAGATCTTCGCCACCCACTGCACCCACTCCGCCGAGCCCTCGAGTGAGAACCACACCCCCGAGAGCAGCATCATCGGCCAGGTGAGAACGTTGAGGACGCCGCCGGCCAGCTCCTCGCTGGTGAAGCGCGCAGCCACGAACAGGCCGATGGAGATCATGGCGATCGAGCCGAGCGTCGCCACCAGCAACAGGAGCACGCCGCTGCCTTCCAGCGGAAAATCGAGCATCGTGCGCAGGCCCAGGAACACGACGACCGTGACCAGCATCGTCAGGATGAGCCGCGACAGCACCTGCGCCGAGATGAACTCGATGGCGCGCAGCGGCGTTGCGCGCAGGCGCTTCAGGAAACCGTTCTTGCGATAGCGCACCACGACCCAGCCGACACCGAACAGGCAGCTGAACATGATGTTCATGCCCAGGATGCCGGGCAGGAGCCAATCGACATAGCGCACCGCCTTGCCGGTCACCGCCTCGCGCTTCAGGCCGTGCGCGTCCGTTTCCAGCAGCAGCTTCTCGACGATGTAGCCCTTGGGCGCGTCGGTGTTCACCCAATAGCGCGGCGCGCCGCGCAGGTCGAGCAGCATGTCCATCTGGTGCCGCGACAGCTTGCGCACGGCGTCCTGCTCGCTGCGTGCGCTGAAGAATTCCACGTAGTGGGTGGCCAGGAAGGGATGGGCGGACTGGTCGATTTCGCGGCCCTCGTGCAGCACGCCGACCTTGAACAGCGCCCGCTCGGGGCCGCCGAAAATGACCGCCAGGCCGACAACCAATGCGATCGGCAGCAGCAGGTTCCAGGCGAGGGTGCCCTTGTCGCGCAGGAACTCGAGGTTGCGCGCGTGCCAGACGGCGAGCAGGCGACGCATCACGCGCGCAGTTCCTTGCCGGTGAGCTCCAGGAACAGGTCTTCCAGGTTGCGCGGCCGGATCCGTACGCGTTGCATCGGTACGCGTGCCTCCATCAGGTAGCGCAGCGTCGCCTCGACGTTGGCGGTGGAGATCTCGATGTGCTCGTGCGCGCTCAATACCTGGAACGGCACCGCGGCCGGATCCGGCGTGAAGTCCTCGCGCGGCACCTCGATGATCACGTCGTCGAAATGCTCCTTGAGCAGTTTCTCCGGCGAGCCCTGCGCAATGATGCGCCCGTGGTCCATGATCGCGATCACGTCGCACAGGAAGTAGGCTTCTTCCATGTAGTGCGTGGTCAGGATCACGGTCTTGTCGCGCGCCTTGACCGCGCGCACCAGGTCCCAGAAATTGCGGCGCGCCTGCGGGTCGAGTCCGGTAGTGGGTTCGTCGAGGAACAGGACGGTGGGATCGTTGACCAGGGCGATGGCGAGCATCAGCCGTTGCTGTTGGCCTCCGGAGAGCTTGCGGTTGTCGCGATCGACCAGCTTCTCGAGAGCGCAGGTGCGGATGATCTCCTCCAGATCCGTGCCGCGCGCGTACAGGCTGTGAAACAGGTTCAGGCACTCGCGCACCGTCAGGAACTCCTGGAGCGCGGTTTTCTGGAACTGGATTCCGGCGTCTTCGCGAAAGCGGGCGCCGGCCGGTTCGCCGCGGTAGAGCACCTGGCCGCCGGTCGCCGGCGTGATGCCTTCCATGATCTCCACCGTCGTGGTCTTGCCCGCGCCGTTCGGGCCGAGCAAGCCGAAACAGATGCCGGGCTCGACAGTGAACGACACTCCGTCGACCGCTTCCACGGCGCCGTAGTGCTTGACGAGGTCGCGAGCTTCGAGGATGGCGGGCATTGCGATGCGGATGCTACAGGGCGCGGCCGGGGCAGTCGCCACTTTCCGTCGCGGCGCGCGCGTCGTTGCGCTTTGCGCCTCGCGTTGCGATGATTCGCGCGCCAGCGGACGTGCAGATCCGCGCGTCGGACCAAGGGAACCCCTGCTCAGCGACCGTCGATGGCCGGACCTCATTATCCTCGGCTGCTCGCACCGCTCGATCTCGGCTTCGTGACGCTGTCCAACCGCGTCCTGATGGGCTCGATGCACACGGGGCTCGAGGACCGTGCGCGCCACTATCCGCAACTCGCGGCGTACTTCGCGGAACGCGCCCGCGGCGGCGCCGGGTTGATCGTCACCGGTGGCATCGCGCCGAACGTCGCCGGCTGGGTGGCGCCGCTCTCGGGCAAGCTGAGCTGGCGGAGCGAGGTGCCGCGTCACCGGCTGGTGACGCGCGCGGTGCACGGGGAGGGTGGCAGGATCTGCATGCAGATCCTGCATGCGGGTCGTTACGGCTACCACCCGCTCACCGTTGCGCCTTCGGCCATCCGTTCGGCGATCGGGCGCTTCACGCCGCGCGCTCTCAGCGGACGCGGCGTGCTGCGTCAGATCGCAGACTACGTACGCTGTGCCTCCCTCGCGCGCGAGGCGGGCTACGACGGCATCGAGATCATGGGATCCGAGGGCTATTTCATCAACCAGTTCCTGGCGCGCCGCTCCAACCACCGCAGCGACGAGTGGGGCGGCGAGTTTCCGCAGCGCTGCCGCCTGGCTTTGCAGATCGTGCGCGACACGCGCGCCGCCGTCGGTGCGGACTTCATCATCATCTTCCGTCTCTCGATGCTGGACCTCATCGACGACGGCGGCACGCTCGAGGAGGCGCTGTGGCTGGCGCGCGAGCTGGAGAAGGCCGGCGTCACGCTGATCAATACCGGCATCGGCTGGCACGAGGCGCGCGTGCCGACGATCGCCACGATGGTGCCGCGTGCGGGCTTCGCTTGGGTCACGGAGCGCTTGCGAACGGCCGTGCGTCTGCCGGTCGTGGCCACCAACCGGATCAACGATCCGGCGGTGGCGGAAGCGATCGTCGCCAGCGGCCAGGCGGACATGGTGTCGATGGCCCGGCCGTTCCTCGCGGACCCCGAGTTCGTGCGCAAGGCGCGCGAGGGTCGCGCGGACGAGATCAACACCTGCATCGCCTGCAACCAGGCCTGCCTCGACCACGTCTTCGAGGGCAAGCGGGCGAGCTGCCTGGTGAATCCACGGGCGTGCCACGAGACCGAACTGGAATATCGTCCCAGTGAGCGGCGCAAGCGCATCGCAGTCGTGGGCGCCGGTCCGGCCGGCCTGGCGTGCGCCGTGGTGTTGGCGCAGCGCGGCCACGAAGTGGTGCTGTTCGATTCGGCCGGGGAGATCGGCGGGCAATTCAACCTGGCCAAGCGGGTGCCGGGAAAAGAGGAGTTTCACGAAACGCTGCGCTACTTTCGCCGGCAGCTGGAGATTCACCGCGTAACGGTGGCACTCGCGCGCCGCGTGACCGCGGCTGAGCTCCTGCAAGGCGGCTTCGGCGAACTCGTCCTCGCGACCGGCGTTACCCCGAGAGTGCCCGCGATTCCCGGTATCGATCACCCCAAGGTGCTGTCGTATGTGCAGGTCATCCGCGGCGAGCGCGAGGTCGGCGAATCGGTGGCGATCGTCGGCGCGGGCGGCATCGGCTTCGACGTGGCCGAGTTCCTCACCCACGACGGCGAGTCGCCCAGTCTGGACGTCGCGGCCTTTACGCGCGAGTGGGGCATCGACCTGTCGCTCCGGTCGCGCGGCGGCGTGACGGCAGCGCACGCCGTGCGCAGTCCGCGGGAGATCTTTCTGCTTCAACGCAAGGCGAGGAAGCCGGGCGAGGGTCTGGGCAAGACCACGGGCTGGATCCATCGCACGGCGCTGCGGCGGCGTGGCGTACACATGCTCGCAGGTGTGAGCTACGAGAGGATCGACGACAGGGGCCTTCACCTCGGCGGTCCGCAAGGTTCGCGGACGCTGGACGTGGCCAACGTCGTGATCTGCGCCGGCCAGGAGCCCTTGCGCGAACTGCAGGGTCCGTTGCAGGCTGCCGGGCGCGAACCACACCTGATCGGAGGGGCGGACGTGGCTCTCGAGCTGGACGCAAAGCGCGCGATAGACCAGGGCAGCCGCCTGGGCGCGCAACTGTGACCGCGCGGAGGCGCACGGCGATGGCCAGCGGGGCTCGCGATGCAGGCCCACTGGGACAACTGTCGCTCTGGTCCGGAGAAGGGATGGAACAGGATTGGCGCGTGCGGGTGAGCGAGCGTGCACGGCGGATGACCATTCGCGTGTTCGCGGGCGGCCGCGTCGAGATCGTCGTGCCGCGCTGGGCGCGAGCTTCGGCGATTCAGCGATTCGTGCACCAGCACAGTGACTGGACCCGGCGCAAGGTCGCCGAGCTCAGCTCGCGCGCTCCGCGGGCAACACTGCCGGAGCGCATCGAGTTGCCTGCGACCGGCGAGCAGATCGAAGTCCGGTATCGGGCGGCTGCTGGCCGGCCCCGCGTGCGGCTGGCGGCGGGTGTCCTGGAGGTCTCTGCCTTCGCCGATCAGGCCGAAGTGCGCGAGTCTCTGCAACGGTGGTTGGTCGATCACGCGCGCGTGCGCCTCGAGCCGTGGCTTCGGCAAGTTGCGGCTGAGACCGCTCTGCATTTCTCGTCGGTCCAGGTGCGGCGGCAGCGCACGCGCTGGGGTAGCTGCTCGGTTCGCGGCACGATCAGCCTGAATTGCTGCCTGCTGTTCCAGCGACCCGAAGTCGTGCGCTACCTTTTCGTCCATGAGCTGGTGCACACGCGGCACATGAACCATTCGCTGCGATTCTGGCGCCTGGTCGCCAGCCTCGAGCTGGACTGCCGCCGCCTCGATCGCGAGCTGGTGCAGGGCTGGCAGAGTGTTCCCCCGTGGGTTTTTGGAGTATGAGCATGCGCCGACGCATTTCGCTGGCGGAAGCCGGCGCTGCAATCCCGGGACCCAACGGCGAGCGCTATTCCGTCCTGTTCGAACGCGGCTCGGTCGAAGTCGAGCTGTATCAGCCGCGCGACGTAGACCCGCAACAGCCGCACCGGCGCGACGAGATCTACATCGTGATCGCGGGTTCGGGCACCTTCGTGGTAGGCAACGAGCGCCTCACCTTCGGTCCGGGCGACTTCCTGTTCGCTCCGGCGGGCGTCATTCACCGCTTCGAGTTCTTTTCGCAGGACCTGACGCTGTGGGTCGTCTTCTACGGTCCTGACGGCGGGGAAGGCGAGCCCGGCACGTCCTGAGCACCGGCCGCGGGCACGCGGTACGTCTGGATACGCTCTATACTGGCTCTCCACTTCGGAGAGGCAGATGACGGCGCACGGCGAAGGCAAAGATCACGTCGACCTGAGCGACGAGCAGGTTCATTGGGACCTCGGCTCTTCGCAGAGCTATGGCGAATACCTGCGCCTCGGCCAGTTGCTTTCGTTGCAGCAACCGATTTCCCCGCACCACGACGAAATGCTGTTCGTGGTCATCCACCAGGCGAGCGAGCTCTGGCTGAAGCTGTGCCTGCACGAGCTGAATGCCGCCGTCGCCTGCATCCGCGCCGACGATCTCGGCCCGTCCTTCAAGATGCTGGCGCGCGTCTCGCGCATCCAGACGCAGCTCACGCAGAGCTGGGACGTGCTCGCGACGATGACGCCCGCGGACTATTCGAATTTTCGCAACCAGCTCGGGCGCGCGTCCGGCTTCCAGTCGCACCAGTACCGGCTCCTCGAGTTCCTGCTCGGCAACAAGAATGCCGAGATGATCGAAGTACACCGCCGCGATCCGGAGATCTATCGGACGCTGCAGGAAGCGCTGAACACGCCCAGCCTGTACGACGAGGCGCTGCGCTTGCTGAGTCGCCGCGGCTACGACATTCCCCGCGACTATCTCGAACGCGACTTCAGCCAGCCGTACCGGCCGGCCCCTGCCGTAGCACAGGCGTGGCTGCACGTGTATCGCGGTGTCGAGAAGCACTGGGACCTGTATGAACTGGCGGAAAAGCTCGTGGACCTCGACTACAAGTTCCAGCACTGGCGTTTCAGCCACATGAAGACCGTGGAGCGCATCATCGGCTACAAGCGCGGCACCGGCGGCACGGGCGGGGTCTCGTACCTCGCCAAGGCGCTCGAAATGCGCTCGTTCCCGGAGTTGTGGAGCATCAGGACGGAAATGTGAGCGACGCCAAGCACCAGAATCGCCTTCACAACGTCAACGTACTCTCGAGCGAGCTGCTGCCGACGCCCGAGGACGTGAAGCGGCGCGCGCCGCTGACGGACCGCATCGAGCAGTTCGTCTACGGCGCCCGCGAGACCGTGCGGGCCATCCTCGAGAGGCGCGATCCGCGCCTGTTCGTCGTTGTCGGGCCGTGCTCGATCCACGACGTCGTCGCCGCCCGCGAGTACGCGCAGCGCCTGGCCGCCATGGCCCGGCGGGTGGAGCGCACGCTGTACCTCGTGATGCGCGTGTACTTCGAGAAGCCGCGTACCACTGTCGGCTGGAAGGGCCTGATCAACGATCCCGACATGGACGATTCCTTCCACATCGAGAAAGGCATCGTCACGGCTCGCCAGCTCCTGCTGCATCTCGCCGAGCTCGGCCTGCCGGCGGCGACCGAAGCGCTCGATCCGATCATGCCGCAGTATCTGTCGGAGCTGGTCACCTGGACCGCCATCGGCGCGCGCACCACCGAGTCGCAGACGCACCGGGAAATGGCGAGCGGCCTGTCGACGCCGGTCGGCTTCAAGAACGGCACCGACGGCACGCTCGGCGTGGCGATCAACGCCCTGCAGTCCGCGCGCCATCCGCATCACTTCCTGGGAATCAGCCAGCACGGGCAGTCCGCAGTGTTCCGCACGCGCGGCAACGCGCACGGTCACCTCGTCCTGCGCGGCGGAGGCGGGCGCACGAACTACGATTCGGTGAGCATCGCGCTCGCGGAAGCGGAGCTGGCGCGGGCGAAGCTGCCGGTGAACATCGTCGTCGATTGCAGCCACGGCAACTCGAACAAGGATCCGGCGCTGCAGCCGCTCGTGGCAGAGAATTGCGTCAACCAGGTCCTGGAGGGCAACCAGTCGATCGTCGGGCTGATGCTGGAGAGCCACCTCAACGCGGGCAACCAGCCGATTCCGGCCGACCTCACGCAACTCGCCTACGGTGTCTCCGTGACGGACGCGTGCATCGACTGGGCGACGACCGAGCGGCTGCTGCTCGACCTGCACGCACGCCTTGCGGCCTGCCCGCGCATCGTGCCGGCACAGCGCCAGACGCAGAACGCCTGAAGCATGTCCGCGACGCAGGGGGCACGTACTGCGCCGCTGCTGATCCTGGCGCTCGGCGTGGTCGCGATCGCTCACGGATCGATTTTCGTGCGCCTCGCGAAGGCCGGGCCCCTGGCGATCGCGGCTTGGCGGCTGACGCTGGCGAGCGCAGTGGTGATACCGCTGGCGCTGTTCTTCGACCGGCGAGCCTTCAGCAGCCTGGACGGACGGTTGCTCGCTGCGATCGCCGGCGCCGGTCTGCTGCTCGCCGGCCACTTTGCAACCTGGATCACGTCGCTCTCCTACACCTCGATCGCCAACAGCGTGGTCCTGGTCGCGACCGTTCCGGTCTGGGTAGGCATCATCGGCGTCGTCACGGGCGCGCTGCGACTCTCGCGCGCCATGTGGATCGCGATCTCTCTCAGCGTGGCCGGTTCGGCGGTGATCGGCTGGGGTAGCGCGCGGCTCGGCGCCGGCACCTTGCGCGGCGATCTGCTCGCTGTGGCCGGTGCGATCTGCATGGGTGGGTACCTGCTTCTGGCCCAGCGAATCCAGCGAAGGCTGCCCTTCCTGGCCTTCGTGGCGGTCATCTACGCCACTGCCGCGGCGTTTCTCTGGATCGCCGCGATCGCGAGCGGCGCACGCCTGAGCGGCTTCGCACCTTCGACCTGGTGGGCGTTGGCGGGCATCGCGCTCGTGTCCCAGGTGATCGGTCACAGCAGCTACAACTGGTCGCTGCGCCACCTCAATCCGGATCTCGTGGCCGTCACGCTGCTCGGCGAGCCGATGCTCGCTGCGCTTCTCGGGCTCCTGTTCTTCGCCGAGCCGATCCCCGCTATGACGCTTGCGGGCGGCGCGCTGGTCCTGCTGGCAGTCCTGATTGCGACGCGCGCTTCGCGCCAGCCTGCTGCTGCGCCCGCCGCTTCTTCTGCCACGCGCGCCACGCACGGTAGCCCAGCAGCAGCGCGAGAATCCCTGCATAGACGAGCGGCTCGCGCACGTCGGCCTTGACCTGCCAGTAGTAGTGCCACACGCCGAGGATGGCGATCACGTAGACGAGGCGATGCAGCTTCTGCCAGCGGCGGCCGAGGCGCCGCATCATCGCGTTGGTGGAGGTCGCGGCGAGCGGAATCAGCAGCAGCAGGGCCGCGAAACCGATGGTGATGTACGGGCGCTTGGCCACGTCTTCCAGGACACCGGCGAGATCCAGTTCCTGGTCGAGGACCAGGTAAGTGGTGAAGTGCAGCAGGGCGTAGGTGAAGACGAACAGGCCGAGCATGCGGCGCAGGCGGATCAGCGGCGCGAGCCCGGTGAGCTCGCGTGCCGGCGTCACGCTGAGCGTGATGAACAGGAAGTTCAGCGTCCACTTGCCTAGTGTTTCCAGGATCTCTTCGGCCGGGTTGGCGCCGAGCGAGACGCCGGCGAAGCCAAAAGCACCGGCAACCAGCCGCGACAACGGCAACAGGCACGCGAGAAAGACTGCCGGCTTGAGGATGCGGCGGACGAACTTGTCGAACATGCGGGGAGTATTGGCAGCGCCGTGGCAGTGGCAGTGGCGCGCGCGTGCGCGGGCCGGGTCGTCAGAAGTACTTTGCCAGGTCCATCCCGCGATACAGCGAGGCGACCTGGTCGGCGTAGCCGTTGAACATGAGCGTCGGCTGCATTTCGTTGAACAGGCCCGCGCCGATGCGCCGCTCGCGCGCCTGGCTCCAGCGCGGGTGATCCACGTTCGGATTGACGTTCATGTAGAAGCCGTATTCTTCCGGCTGGGCCACGTTCCACGTATTGCGCGGCTGCTTCTCGGTGAACGCGATCCCGACGATCGCCTTGATGCTTTTCATCCCGTACTTCCACGGCACCACCAGCCGCAACGGCGCACCGTTCTGGTTCGGCAGCACCCGGCCGTAGAGTCCGACGCCGAGGATCGCGAGCGGATGCATCGCCTCGTCCATGCGCAGGCCCTCGCGGTAAGGCCATTCGAGCGCCGGATAGCGCTGGCCCGGCATGCGTCGCGGATCGTGCAGGGTGGTGAACTGGACGAACCTGGCGCGCGACGTCGGCTTGAAGCGACGGATGAGGTCGCCGAGCGGAAAGCCGATCCAGGGAATCACCATCGACCAGCGCTCGACGCAACGCAGGCGATAGATGCGCTCCTCGAGTGCATGCGGCTTCAGGATGTCTTCGAGCGCGTAACGTCCTCTGACCTCCGCTTCGCCGCTCACGGTGACAGTCCAGGGCCTGGCGCGAAAATCGCGTGCGTTGACCTCCGGGTCCGCCTTGTCGGTGCCGAACTCGAAATAGTTGTTATAACTGGTGATGTCTTCCCAGCTGTTCGGCTTCTCGGTCGTGCTGAGCCTGGCGTTGCGGCTATGGCGCAGCTGCGCGCCGGTGGGTTCGGATTCGGACCACCCGATCGACGGCAGGAGGCCGGCGGCCACCGCGCCCGCGATCAGCGTGCGGCGATTGAGATACACACCTTCCGGGGTGATTTCCGAAGGCCTGGGGTCGTACTTGCCGGTCTTGCGCATGGCGCTGCGTCCTCGGGTGCCACGCTAGTCGCTCGCGGGGCGGGTCTCAAGCAGTAGACCGCGCGGGAGGCGCGAAGATTGCAGCCCGGCTCAGTCCGGCCGGCCCGGCTAGCCGCGCTGGACGGCGGGGGAGTTCGAGGCGACTGCCCCGCGGCGGGCGCGGCTCTGGCGCACGTTCACGAGTTGCATCAACGAAGCAATCACCGTGAAGGCGGCCACGAAAAAAATCAGCTGCATGGCGCTCGGCTGGTCGTCGTAGCCCACGAGGACATGCAGCACGCTGCCGAGCACGCCACCCTCGGAAAGGATGCCGGAGGTGTCCCAGAGCGGTTCCACGATCCCCGGCAGAGCGCCAGCCTGCACCAGGTAGTGGGCAGCTTGCCCGGCCATACCGGAGGCGAGCAGCAGGAGCATCCAGCCAGTCACCGTGAACAGGTGTCGCGTGGGAATGCGCAGCAGGCCGAAGTACATCAAAGCACCGATGCCCCCACCGATGGACAGCCCGAGCAACGAGCCCAGCCACATCTGCGCGGCGTTGGTTCCACCCGCCGCGATGCCATAGAGGAAGAGGACGATCTCTGCGCCTTCGCGCAGTACGGCGAGGCCGACTACGACCAGCAGGAGGCTCAGCGGGCGCACGCCGGAACTCACGGCGGCACCGACGCCTTGCATCTGCTGAGCCAGCTCGCGACCGTGAGCCTTCATCCACACGTTGTGCCATCCGAGCATCGCGCACGCGAGCAGCAGCACACCGGCGTTGAAGTACTCCTGGCCCATGCCGGACACCGCCGTTGCGATCGCGTCCGCGAAACCCGCGACGACGAGCGAACCTGCGATGCCGGCCGCGACACCGGCAACGATCCACAGACCACGGCGGGGCACGCCGCGCGAGGCAGCAAGCACGATGCCGATGACCAGTGCAGCCTCGAGCACCTCGCGCAGGACGATGAAGAACGCGGCAAGCACGGGCTATTGCGCGATCAGGGCGCCGAGGGCCGTGCTCATGTTGAACTCGCCGAAGAACTCGTACTTGCCGGGCTTGAGCGGGCCGACCATCACCGTGATCTCGCTCCTGGCGGGCACGATTTTTTCGCGGTTGAGGCTGTAGCTCTCGAACTCTTCGGGCGTCGGATCCTGGTTTTCGACGATCAGCTTGATCTTCTGGCCGGCGGGCACCTTGATCTCGGCCGGCACGAAGCGATGGTTCTGGATGACGATCCGGAATTCGAGCGGGTCCGCCGCCGGCGAGGGCGCAGCCGCGAAGAATGACAGGAGGAGCAGCGAGAGAAGAGCAGTGCGCTGGAGCATCGGGGACTCGGGTGCGGTTGGCGATTACGGCGTTCGAACGATCATGCCGTAAATGAGAATGAGTTGCAATTGGGTTGCCGGCCGAAACCGCCCGTCATTCGATCTTTCGCAATCAGCCGCTTACGTCGGATTGTTAACGCGTTCCGGCACCGCGCGACGCGCCCTTCTGCGGGAGCGGCGGCCAACCGATTTCGACCGTCGAATGCGCTGCTTCGCGCAGCGCGCGGTCACCACCGTTCACCAGGAACCCGCGGTCGCAGACGCGCAGGTGCGGCAGATCCGATTCGCTGTTTCCGTAGCCGATGATCCGGCACCCGGGCAGACGCGAGCGGAGCTGTTCGACGCAGCGTCGCTTTTCCTCGCCGCGCCGGTTTTCAGTGACCAGCTCGCCGCCGAGCAACATGCCGTCCCAGCGCACTCCGGTGCAGATCGTCTCGTTGAAGCCGAGCGCCCGTGCCACGGCGGGCACGTAGATATCGGGACTCGCGGACATCAGGACCATGTAGTCGCCCTGCGCGCGATGGGCGGCGATGCGCTCGAGCGCTTCGGGATGCAGGCCGCGGCGACGCAGGCGCGCGACGAAACGCGCGCTGGCCGTTCCGAGCTCGGCGCGGCTGAGGCCGGCCAGGCCGGCAACGATCAGCGCCTCCTTGAGTGGCCCGCGCTCCTTGCCGCGAAGCAGGAAATGCAGCAGCGCGCCGGGCATGCGCAGGAGAACGCGGCCGAGCCGCGCGGGACGGCGCAGGCACACGCCCATGACGTAGGGAAACAGCGTGTCCCGGCGAGTAATGGTTCCGTCGAGATCGAAGAGCGCGAGCTGCATCGTCCGCATTATACGCAGCGCCACAATCCGCCCGAATTGTGCCCGCGCGGTGCCACGAAGACGCGTGACAGTGCCGCACATCGCCGCGCTGCCAGCCGCGGACCGGAACAGGGTGGAGAACGATGTTCGTGAAACCGCTGACCGCGAAGCTGCTGACCATCGGAGCGTTGACCGTCGTGCTGCTCTTGCCGCTGTCGCAGATGCGATCGCTGGTCGCGGAGCGCCAGGGCCTGCGCCAGACCGCCGTGGATTCGATCGGCGCCGGCTGGGGCCGGCGGCAGGTCGTCGGACCGCCGATCCTGGAAGTGCCGACGGAAACGGAATCCATGCTCGGCGAACGCGTGATCAAGACGCCGGGGACGGTGCACCTGCTGCCCGCCAGCGCCAGCTTCGAGTCGCGGCTCGTACCGGAGCGGCGCCGGCTCGGCATCTACGAGGTTCCGGTGTACGTGGCGAACCTGCAGTTCAGTGGCCGCTTCGTTGCGGAGCCCGGCCTCGACCTGCTGAGCGACGTCCCGGGCCGTGTCGCGCAGTGGCAGCGCGCCCGGCTCGTCGTTCCCGTCGCCGACGTGCGCGGCATTCGCGAAGTGAAGCTCGCAAAGGTCGACGGCGCCGACCTGCACCTGCAACCGGACGCATACGATGCGATGAGCGCCATCGGTGCTGCGTTCGACGCGACCGGCCTGTCGCAGGGTCAGCCCATCGAGTTTCGCTTCGATCTCACGGTGGCCGGCAGCGAGAGTTTCCAGATCATGCCCCTCGCGCGCGAAACATCCGCGCGCCTCGCTTCGTCATGGCCGCACCCGAATTTCTCCGCCGGCGCGTTCCTGCCGGTGCGCTACGAGCTCGACAGCAAGGGGTTCGACGCGCGCTGGCAGGTGCTCGAGCTCAACCGCGGCTATCCGCAAGCCTGGCCGGAGACGCTCGTCGATGCCGAGCGGCTGCGTGCCTCGGCGTTCGGTGTGAGCCTGTACCAACCGGTCGACACCTATCAGCGCAACGAGCGTGCGATCAAGTATGCGCTGCTGTTCATCGCCATCACGCTGATGAGCATCTTCCTGTGGGAGCAGGTGACCGGTATGCGCCTGCACGCCATGCAGTACCTGCTCGTGGGACTCGCCTTGTGCGTGTTCTACCTCCTGCTGCTGGCGCTCAGCGAGCACCTCGCCTTCGGCGTGGCCTATCTGGTTGCCGCCGCAGCGCTGGTCGGTCTGATCGGCGTATATCTCGCCGGCGTCCTGCGCAGCAGGCGTCTGGCCGGGGTCGCCGCATTCGCGATCGCGGCCGTGTACGCATTGCTCTACCTGCTGGTCCTTTCGGAACAGTACGCGCTGCTGCTCGGCGCGGTGCTGGTGTTCACGGTGCTGGGGACCATCATGCTGGTGACGCGCCGTTTCGACTGGCACGCGATCGCCGATGGCGGCGGAGGGGATTGACAGTAGTTTATCGTTTCGTTAACTATTAAGCCCTCAGGCAAACGAGGGCACGGACATGAGACCGACGCCGAAGGGCTGGCCGCGACTGTCGACAGCGATCTTCTACAACGACGGACACGCAGCCATCGACTGGCTGTGCCACGCCTTCGGCTTCGAAGCGCGGCTGGTCGTCAAGGGCGACGACGGGCGTCTCGAGCACTCGGAGCTTACCCTCGACGACGCCTTGATCATGGTCGGTGTCGCCGCGCGCGAGGAGACTCCTTACCAGCGCAGCCCGCTGTCCGTCGGCGGTGCGAACACGCAGGTCGCCTGCTTTCACATCGACGACGTCGACGGACATTGCGCGCGCGCACGCGCCGCCGGTGCCCGCATCGTGCGCGAGCCTACGACCAGCGACTACGGCGAGGATTATTGGGCGGATCGCACGTACGAAGCGGTGGACCCGGAAGGGCACCACTGGTACTTCATGCAGCGCATGCGCACCGGAGGAGGGTGACGTCATGGCGCCGTCGCCGGATCTGGATGCAACGCTCTCTGCGCTCGCGGATCCCGCGCGCCGTGCGGTCGTCGATCTCCTGCGCCGGCGGCCGCGCCGCGCGGGCGATCTCGCGGCGGAGCTTTCGCTGAGCGCCCCGCGCATGAGCCAGCACCTGCGCGTGCTGCGGGAGTGCGGGGCAATCGTCGAAGAAAGCTCGGCGGACGATGCGCGCATCCGCACCTACCGCTTGCGCCGCGAGCCTTTCGTGGCGCTGCGCGGCTGGTTGGACGACGTGGAAGCGTTCTGGGGAGCGGAGCTGGCGGCCTTCAAGGCCCATGCGGAGCGCAAGCCCCGCGACCGGCGTTCGTGACACCGGCTCCGGCGACATCCGCGTGAGCACATCTCTGCCCGGCGACCAGGCTTCGGTGAGCGTCAGCCTGTCGGTTTCTCCACGGGAAGCCTTCCGCGTCTTTACCGAGGAGATCGACCAGTGGTGGCGGCGCGGGCCGCAGTATCGGCTCGCGGGCCGTAGCCCCGGCGCGCTGACTTTCGAGCCGCGCACGGGCGGGCGTTTGTTCGAGACGTACGAAACGGCCTCGGGGCCGCAGCTGGTGCAATTCGGGCTCGTCAAGGTGTGGGATCCGCCCGCTCGTCTCCTGTTCGAATGGCGCAACGCGAATTTCGCCCCCGGCGAGAGGACGGAGGTGGAAGTGCTGTTCGAGCCGAGCGCGAACGGAACGCGCGTGACCTTGTATCACCGCGGCTGGGCGTCGCTGCGCGCCGGGCATCCCGCCCGCCACGGGCTCGAAGGCGCAGCCGTCAGCCGCATGATCGGCCTCTGGTGGGGCGATCTGCTCACGTCGCTGCGCGAGCACGTGCAGGGCGCCAACGAATCGGGCACCGCGAAGGGCGCGCGCAGCGACTGAGTCTGCAGCGGCTCAGGCGGCCTTGCCCGCCCCGGCGAGTTGTCGCAGCACGTAGTGCAGGATGCCGCCGTGCTTGTAGTACTCGCGTTCCTTCGGCGTATCGATGCGGACGCGCACTTCGAAGCGTATCGGCGCACCGCTGGCGGGTGTCGCGACAACGGTCACGGCGCGCGCAGCGCCGCCGTCGAGCCCGGTGACTTCGAACTTCTCGAGCCCCGTGAGGCCGAGCGACTGCGCGTTCTGCCCCTCCTGGAACTGCAGCGGCAGCACGCCCATGCCGATCAGGTTGGAACGGTGGATGCGTTCGAAGCTCTCGGCGACCACCGCCCGCACGCCGAGCAGCATCGTTCCCTTGGCGGCCCAGTCGCGCGACGAGCCCGTGCCGTATTCCTTGCCGGCAAGAATGACCAGAGAGGTGCCTTCCTTCTGGTAGCGCATCGCCGCGTCGTAGATGCTCATCTGCTCGCCGCTGGGTACATGGCGCGTCACTCCGCCCTCGGTGCCCGGCACCATCAGATTGCGCAACCTGATGTTCGCGAAGGTGCCGCGCATCATCACCTCGTGGTTGCCGCGGCGCGCGCCGTACGAATTGAAATCGACCGGCTGGACGCCCTGTTCCATGAGGTACTTCGCCGCCGGACTGGTCTTGGAAATGTTGCCGGCGGGCGAGATGTGGTCGGTAGTGACCGAGTCGCCGAGCAGCGCCAGCGCGTGGGCGCCGTGGATGTCGGCGATCGCGCCGGGCTTCATCCCCATGCGGTCGAAGTACGGCGGGTTCTTGACGTAGGTCGACTTCGCCTCCCACGCGTAGATCTTGCCCGCGGGCACGCGAATCGAGTTCCAGTTGTCGTCGCCGGCGAACACGCTCGCATAGCTGCGCCTGAACATCGCCGAATCGATGCAGGCGAGGATGGTGTCCTGCACCTCGCGATCGCTCGGCCAGATCTCGCGCAGGAGCACCGGCTTGCCGTCGCTGCCGGTGCCGAGGGGTTCGGTGGTCAGGTCGACGTCGAGCGAGCCGGCCAGCGCGTAGGCCACGACCAGCGGCGGGGAGGCGAGGAAGTTCATCTTGATTTCCGGGTGTACGCGCCCCTCGAAATTGCGATTGCCGGAGAGGACCGCGCATCCGACCAGATCGGCCGCGCGCACACCCTCGGAGATTTCCGCACGCAGCGGGCCGGAGTTGCCGATGCAGGTGGTGCAGCCGTAGCCCACAGTGAAAAAGCCGACGGCGTCCAGGTCCTGAAGCAGCCCGGCTTTTTGCAGGTAGTCGGTGACGACGCGCGAGCCCGGCGCCAGGCTGGTCTTGACCCAGGGCTGAGCGGCCAGGCCGCGCTTGCGCGCGTTATGCGCCAGCAGGCCTGCGGCAATCATGACTGCGGGGTTCGACGTGTTGGTGCAACTCGTGATCGCCGCGATCAGCACCGCGCCGTCCTTGAGCTCGAACGTCTTGCCCTCGCTGGTCACGCGCGCGACGCCGGTCGCACCCGGATGCTGGAGCGCGCGTTCCTCGGCCATCTTCTTCAGGCTCGACTGGTACACCTGCCTGGCGGTGCGCAACGGAACTCGATCCTGCGGGCGGCGCGGCCCGGCGAGGCTGGGCTCGACCGACCTGAGGTCGAGCTCGAGCACGTCGGTATAGTCCGCCGGTTTCTGACCGTTGACGCGCCACATCCCCTGGTTCTTCGCGTACGCGACGATCAGTGCGACCTGTTCGGGGGAGCGGCCGGACAGTTCCAGGTAGCGCACGGTCTCCTCGTCGATCGGGAAGATGGCGCAGGTGCTGCCGAATTCCGGTGACATGTTGGCGATGGTCGCGCGGTCGGCCAGCGGCAGGTTGGCGAGGCCGTCGCCGAAAAACTCCACGAATTTGTCCACCACGCCCTTCTTGCGCAGCATCTCGGTGACGGTGAGCACCAGGTCCGTGGCCGTCGCGCCCGGTTGCAGGCTGCCGGTGAGCTTGAAGCCGATGACCTGCGGAATCAGCATCGTGACGGGCTGGCCGAGCATCGCCGCCTCGGCCTCGATGCCACCGACGCCCCAGCCGAGGACGCCGAGACCGTTCACCATCGTGGTGTGCGAGTCGGTGCCGACGAGCGTGTCCGGAAAAGCACGGCGCACGCCGTCGCGGGTTTCCTCGAACACCACGCGCGCCAGATGTTCGATGTTCACCTGGTGCACGATGCCGGTGTTCGGCGGCACCACCTTGAAATTGCGAAACGCCGTCTGTCCCCAGCGCAGGAACGCGTAACGCTCGCCGTTGCGCTCGAATTCGATGGCGTTGTTGCGCGCCAGCGCGCCGCGCGAGCCGTATTCGTCCACCTGCACCGAGTGGTCGATGACGAGCTCCGCCGGCGCCAGCGGGTTGATCTCCTCCGGATTGCCGCCGAGGCGCATCATCGCCTCACGCATGGCAGCGAGGTCCACGACCGCCGGCACGCCGGTGAAGTCCTGCATGATCACGCGGCTCGGCGTGAACGAGATCTCGTAGCCCGGCTGCGCCTTCGGATCCCACTTGAGCAGCGCTTCGACGTCGGCGCGCGTCACGTTCACGCCGTCCTCGAAGCGCAACAGGTTCTCGAGCAGGATCTTCAGGGAGAAGGGCAGGCGCTGCGCGTCCGGCCCCTTGAGCGCGGCAAGGCTGAGGATTTCGTAGTCGCGATCCGCGACCTTCAGCGTGGTACGGGTCCTGAAACTGTCGCGCATGGCAGGCCTCGCAAGGTGTCGGCAGGAACGTCCGTGAGATGCAAACCGAATTATATCGTTACAGGAGCCCTCAGATGGGCTGTCCCATGTGCGAACCGGTGCTCTGGCCGGCGGCACCTCGCAGGGTGACGGGATGCGCCGGGATCGTTGCCGCGATGATCGCACCGCCCAGGCACGCGTCGCCGTCGTAGAACACGGCGAACTGCCCCGGCGTCACCGCGCGCTGTGGCCGATCGAACCGGACGACCGCGCTGTCGCCGCGCCGCTCGATTTCGCAATCCTGATCGGGTTGGCGGTAGCGAGTCTTCACGGTGCAACGAAAACGCTGCGCCACGGGTGCCAGCCAGTGCACAGCCTCGGTGCTGAGCGATGAGGCGAGCAGCGCTTCGTGGTCGTGGCCCTGCACGACGAGGAGCGCGTTTCTCTCCAGATTCTTGGCTGCGACGTACCACGCCGCCTCGTCACGCTGCGCGCGCCCGCCGATGCCGAGACCCTGGCGCTGACCCAGCGTGTAGTACATCAGTCCCCGATGCTCGCCCAGATCCTGTCCGTCGAGGCTCAGGATTCTCCCGGGCCGTGCCGGCAGGTAGGTGGCGAGGAACTCACGGAACGGCCGCTCGCCGATGAAACAGATGCCGGTGCTGTCCTTCTTGTCGAAGACCGGAAGCACCGCCTGACGCGCGAGCCGGCGCACCTCGGCCTTCTGCAGCGCACCGAGCGGAAACAGCGTGCGATCGAGCACGGCGGGATCGATGCCGTGCAGGAAGTAGCTCTGGTCCTTGGCGCCGTCGCGCGCCTTGCAGAGCCGCAGGCTCCCCGCGTGCTCCTCGATGCGCGCGTAGTGGCCGGTAGCGAAGACGGTGCCGCCGAGCCGCAGCGCGTAGTCGAAGCAGGCGCCGAACTTGATCTCGCGGTTGCAGAGGACATCCGGGTTGGGCGTGCGTCCGGCCTGATACTCGCCCAGGAAATAGGCGAACACGCGGTCGCGATATTCGCTCGCGAAGCTCACGCGGTGGAGCGGAATCTGCAGAATCTCGCAGACCGCCCGGGCGTCCTGAAAATCGGCAGCCGAAGTGCAGTAACCGGTGTCGTCCTCGTCCCAGTTGCTCATGAAGAGGCCGTGGACGTCGTGGCCGCGCTCTTTCAGGAGCAGCGCGGCAACGGCGGAGTCGACACCGCCGGAGAGCGCAACGACGACGCGGCCCGAAGCGGGTGAGTGGACGGAGGAGGCGGGCGCGGTCATGCCGCGAATTATAGTCGTCCCGCGGCGACTGCCTCAGCTTGCGCGGCGTGGCGCCTCGGCAGGGCGTGGCTTGGGCGCCTCAGAGGGCAACGGCGCGCGAGCGAACCTCTTCGACCGGCAGCTCCCGGACGATATCGAGCGGAAACCGGGCACCGGCGCGGTAGTCGTCGACACAGCGGAGCACCATCGGAGTGCGCAGACGCGGCGCATGGCCCAGGAGCTGTGCGCGCGTATACCAATGAGTGTGCACGATCCCGTCATCCAGCGGCTGCAGCGGATCGTGGTCGCGAACCTCGCCGCAGAAGGCGACACGCAGGTAGGTGCGGCGCCGCTCGGGCTGCGACCACAGGTAGATGCCGACGACGGCCTGAAGCACGAAGCGCCAGGCGGTTTCCTCGCGGACCTCGCGCACTACGGCTTCGACCAGGCCCTCGCCATCTTCGACGTGGCCCGCGGGTTGATTGAGTACGAGCCTGCGCGCAGCCCGCTCTTCGACCACGAGAAACCGGCCGTCGCGCTCGATCACGGCGGCGACGGTCAGCTCGGGAAGAAGGTGCGGGGCTCCTGGCATGTCCCGTGCGGAATCCGGCTCCCGAACGGGAGGCGGCGTCGCGGTTCAGCCGCGCATCATCCGCACTTCGGGTTCCGGCTCGCTCGCGCGCCAGACTTCGTCGAAGTACGCGAGATACTTGCGCGCGACGGCCGTGTCGTTCATCTCGGCCATGCCGTCCCAGCGCGTGGCCTGCAGGCGATAGACGAGGGCGCGATCGTCGGCGATCAGGAACGCAGCGGCGTTATTGCGATAGTCGGCGTGCACGTTGCGCAGGTCGATGTAGCTGGTGAGGCGCCGTCCCATGGCCAGGAAGCGGTTGCCTTCGCGAATCGTGCGCGTGGGCTCCGCGATCAGCACGCGCACGCGCGCGTAGCTGCGCCCGAGCACCAGGCGTTTCACCACTTCGAGAAACGAGTGAGTGTCGTAGAGCTGCGGCTCCAGATCCGGCGTGTAGATGGTGAGACTGCGCCGCGCCGTCGCGGCGACGCTGACGCAGGCATCTCGTACCTCGTCGAGCGTGGTGAGTACGCTGCGTGAGCTGGACGCGCCGGTTGCCACCGGCATGTCGCTCACACTGCGCAAGTCGAGTGAATTGCTCGCGCTGTTCATTGTTCCCCCGAGCCTTCCGGAGCCCCGCAGTCCCGCCAGATCTGCGAGGCGGCTCATGTTGAGGCGGCTCATATTAATGAGGGGCGTCCCGGGCGCTTGCCAACTCCGTCACGTTTCGGCGGGACTTTTGCTGGGAATGCGACGGCCGACAACGGGCTGTGGGCCGGGGATGAACGGCTGTTGCAGGGCGACACGCAAGCGTCGCGACAGGCTTACTGCTTTCCCCGAACGTCGCGTGCCAGCCGTGCAGCCTCGCCGAGGTACGTGGAGGGCGTGAGCTGCAGGAGGCGCTGGCGTGCTTCGGGCGGCAACGGCAGGGACGCGATCAATGCGTGCAGGCTTTCACGGGTAACGGCCTGGCCGCGGCTGAATTCCTTGAGCAATTCGTAGCCCTTGGGGACGCCGTGAGCGCGCAGGACTGTCTGCACCGCCTCAGCCAGCACCTCCCAGGCATCGTCCAGATCAGCGGCGATTCGCCGGGCGTCCACTTCCAGGCGGTCGAAGCCCCGTCCCAGGACGTCGAACGCCAGCGCACTGTGTCCCAGCGCCACCCCGATATTGCGCAGGACCGTGGAATCGGTGAGGTCGCGCTGCCAGCGCGAGATCGGGAGTTTTTCGGCAAAGTGCCTCAGCAGCGCGTTCGCGACCCCCAGGTTGCCCTCGGCGTTCTCGAAATCGATGGGGTTGACCTTGTGCGGCATGGTCGAAGAGCCCACTTCCCCGGCGACCGCGCGCTGGCGGAAGTATCCCAGCGAGATGTAGCCCCACACGTCGCGGCTCAGGTCCACGAGTACCGTGTTGAACCGAGCCAGCGCGTCGGCGTACTCGGCTATCCAGTCGTGCGGCTCGATCTGCGTCGTGTAGGCGTTCGTCTCCAGGTCGAGCGCTTCGACGAAGCGCTGTGTCTGCGACCGCCAGTCGATATCCGGAAACGCGGCGAGGTGCGCGTTGTAGTTGCCGACCGCACCGTTGAACTTGCCGGCGATGCGCACCGCCGCGAACCCGGCACGCTGGCGCTCGAGGCGCGCCGCAAAATTGGCCACTTCCTTTCCGAGCGTGGTCGGTGTCGCGGGCTGGCCGTGTGTACGCGCCAGCATCGGCGTCGCCGCGTGCTCGCGCGCCAGGGTGGCGAGCTTCGCGATCAGCTCCGCCATGGCTGGCAGCAATACCGTATCGCGCGCAGTGCGCAGCATCAGCGCGTAGGCCAGGTTGTTGATGTCTTCCGACGTGCAGGCGAAGTGTACGTACTCGAGTTGCGGGGGCGTTCCGCCCGCGCGCTGCAGTTGCGCGCGCACGTGGTACTCGACGGCCTTTACGTCGTGGTTGATGCGCGCCTCGATCGCCTTCACCTGTTCCGCTTCGCCTTCCGGCGCCATGGTTCCCGCGAGCAACTCGAGTGCGGTGCGCGCCTTCTCGGGCAGTGATGCAGGGATGGGCAGACCGTCGATGCGACCGAGATGCAGGTACCAGAGGGCTTCGACGCGCACCCGCTGCCGGATCAGACCTGCTTCGCTGCACAGCTCGCGCAGCTTCGCGAGCTTCCCCGCATAGCGACCGTCGACGGGCGAGAGGGCGTCCAGTGAGGTCATGCCGCAGCCAGTGAGGTAAGATGTGAAATGATACCGCAGGACGACAGCGAATCGCAGGACGACAGCGAATGCCCGAGCAGAGAGTCCGCATCGAACGCGACAGCATGGGCGAGCTCAAGGTGCCGGCCGAGGCGCTCTGGGGCGCGCAGACACAGCGGGCCGTCGAGAATTTCCCGATCAGCGATCTGCGCATGCCGCGCGCGTTCATCCGCGCGCTCGGCCTGATCAAGCTCGCCGCTGCACAGGCGAACCAGGATCTCGGCGAGCTGGATGCCGCGAGCGCGGCAGCTATCGCCGATGCGGCGCGCGCAGTGGCGGACGGTAGTCACGACGCGCACTTTCCCATCGACGTGTTCCAGACGGGCTCGGGCACCAGCTCGAACATGAACGCGAACGAGGTGATCGGCAGCCTCGCGAGCCGCCGGCTCGGCAAGCCCGTGCATCCGAACGATCACGTGAACATGGGGCAGTCGAGCAACGACGTCATTCCGACCGCCGTGCACGTGAGCGCGGCGCTGGTGCTGCACGAGCAATTGCTGCCGGCGCTGCGCCACCTGAGTGCGACGCTCGCGAAGAAGGCCGGTACCCTCGCGGACGTCGTCAAGACCGGGCGCACGCATCTGATGGATGCGATGCCCGTGACACTGGCGCAGGAGCTCGGTGGCTGGCAGGCACAGGTCGACAACGGCATCGCGCGCCTGCAGGCGGCCCAGCCGCGCCTGCTCGCGCTCGCACAGGGCGGCACGGCGGTGGGAACCGGCATCAACGCGCACCCGGAGTTCGGCGGACGCTTCGCGTCGCGCCTCGCGCAGCTCACCCACATCGGGTTTCGGGCGAGCGCGAACTACTTCGAGGCGCTGAGCAGCCAGGACACGGCGCTCGAAGTCTCGGGGCAACTCAAGGTCGTCGCGGCCAGCCTGATGAAGATCGCGAACGACCTGCGCTGGATGAACAGCGGTCCGCTGGCCGGGCTGGGCGAAATCGCGCTGCCGGCGCTGCAGCCGGGCAGCAGCATCATGCCGGGCAAGGTGAATCCGGTAATCCCGGAAGCAGTCGCCATGGTGGCCGCGCAGGTGATCGGCAACGACGCCACGATCACGATCGCGGCGCAGTCCGGAAACTTCCAGCTCAACGTGATGTTGCCGGTCATCGCCTACAACCTCGTGCAGAGCCTGGAGCTTTTGTCCAGCGCCGCACGCCAGCTTGCCGACAAATCCGTCGCGGGCTTCACCGTCAACCAGCAAAGGCTCGACGAAGCGCTCGATCGCAATCCGATCCTGGTCGCTGCTCTCAATCCGGTCATCGGCTATGAGAAGGGCGCCGCAATTGCGAAGAAGGCGTATGCACAGGGCCTGCCGATCGTCGAAGTGGCGCGCAAGGAGACCAGCCTGGATCCGCAGGAACTCGCGCGCCTGCTCGATCCCAGGGAACTCACGAAGGGCGGCATCAAGGGCGGTGGCAGCTCGGGCTGAAGCCGCACGCGCCCGATGAGCACGGCGCGCGCGTTGCACCTGCTGGAAACGCCGGACCTGCGCCAGCTGATCCGCGAACGTTTCGCGGGCACGCACGCGGGTCACGGCGGCGAGCCCTGGCTCGCCGGCCTTCCGCCCGAGCTCACCGCCTCTTTCCGTCACCTTCTTCCCACCGCGCCGACCGCGGCGGCAGTGCTGGTGCCGCTGGTCGATCACGAAGACGAGCTCAGCGTGCTGCTCACCGAGCGCGCGGCCGACCTGCGCCACCACGCCGGCCAGATCAGTTTTCCGGGCGGACGCATCGAACCGATCGACGACGGTGCGGTCGCGGCGGCGCTGCGCGAAGCGCACGAGGAAATCGGGTTGCCGGCGGCAGCCGTGGAAGTGGTCGGCTATCTCCCCGATCACCTGATCGTCAGCGGATTTCGCGTGACACCGGTAGTGTCCTTCGTGCGCCCCGGCGTCGCACTCACGCTGGATACGACAGAAGTGACCTCAGCGTTCGAAGTGCCGCTGCGCTTCCTGCTCGATCCCGCTAATCACAAGGCGCGCCGGCGCAAGCTGGGCGAAGGTGAAATCGAGGTCTACGACATCCCCTTCGGCGAGCGCAACATCTGGGGTGCCACTGCCGGCATGCTGCTCACGCTGCAGCGCCTGCTGCGCGAATGACCGCGCCGACCGAAAACTGAGGACCGGACCATGCCCATCGACGAGCTGCTCGCGATCATGAAGCGCCTGCGCGATCCGCGCGGCGGCTGTCCCTGGGATCTCGAGCAGACGTTCGCCACCATCGCGCCGTACACCATCGAGGAGGCCTACGAGGTCGCGGACGCAATCGCGCGCGAGGATCGCGCGGCGCTGTGCGACGAGCTCGGAGACCTGCTGTTCCAGGTCGCTTTTCACGCGCAGATGGCCGAGGAAGCGGGCGCCTTTCGCTTCGCCGACGTCGTGGCTTCGATCTGCGACAAGATGCGTCGCCGGCATCCTCACGTCTTCGGCGACGCCCAGGTCGAAAGCGCCGCGCATCAGACGCGGGCGTGGGAAGAGCACAAGGCGCGCGAGCGTGCTGCCGGCGAGCGGGCGGGCACGCTGGACGACGTGCCGCTCGCCCTTCCTGCGCTGATGCGTGCCGCCAAACTCGGCCGGCGCGCAGCCCGTGTCGGGTTCGATTGGCCCGACGCGACCGGAGCGCGCGAGAAGATCGACGAGGAGCTGGGGGAGCTGGACGCCGAGAGGGAGAAGGGCGGCAGCGCCGAGGGCCGTGCGCACGAGGTCGGCGACCTGCTGTTCTCGGTCGTGAACCTCGCACGACACCTGGAGGTCGATCCCGAGGCCGCCCTGCGCGCGAGCAACGACCGCTTCACTGCCCGCTTCCGGGCCATGGAGCAGGAGGTTGCGCGACGGGGGCAGAAGCTGAACGCCCTGGATCCCGCGGCTCTGGACCAGCTCTGGCGGCAGGCCAAGAAGGGCGGCGCCAAGCCCTGAAATTCCCGCCCCGCCGGCCTGTACGGCGGTTCAGTCATCATTCATGGACCGCGTCTTACTGTGGCGCCACGTTCGTAATCAGCTCAGGGGAACCGGTGAGTCCCCGGCGCGAACGCAAAGGAGCCAACATGTATCCGCGAGTTCTGACCCTGGGCGTCACGCTGGCCGCCGTGCTGGGCGCAACGCTCGCGACCCCGGCCTTTGCCGACAACAAACATGGCCGCGGGCAGCCTTCCGCCGGCCCCGGCTATGACTACGCCCGGGTCCTGAACGTGGATCCGATCGTCCGGCAGGTGCGCGTAGAGGTTCCCCAGCGCGAGTGCTGGACGGAAGAGCAGTACGAGCAGCCCCGTACCGCCTATCGCGGTTCGGCGGGCCAGATGATCGTCGGCGGCCTGATCGGCGGTGCCATCGGCTCGCGCTTCGGCCATGGCGACGGCCGGCGCGCCGCCACTGTCGCCGGTGCCATCATCGGCTCCGCCATCGGTCACGACGCTGCCGAACGGCGTCGTGCCGAACAGCAGGCTGGCTATCCCGAGGCGCGCGTGCGCACCGTCGAGCGCTGTGGCGTGCGCTACATCAACAACTACGAAGAGCGCGTCGACGGCTACGACGTCGAGTACGAGTACTGCGGCCGCCGCTATCAGACGCGCCTGCCCTACGATCCGGGCGAGCGCCTGCGCATTCGCGTGGACGCGCAGCCAGCCGAGGGCTACCGCGGCGGCTACGACGACGACGATCGCTACTACGGCGACGACGACTGAGACTCCCGTAGTTGGCCCGTCGTCAGCAATAGCAGTGGCCCCGCGGGCTGCACCGCGGGAGCCACTGACCGGACGCCCGCTGCCGTTGCGAGGCGTTCCGACATAAACTGATGCAACCCGGCGTTCGGGCTGGCTCGCCTCGCGGCGAGCCAGCGCCGGTGGCCTGTTGCTTCGAGAGACCAGGCACCTGGAGCCCATTCAAGCGAACGAGAGCCGTCAAGAAGTGAAGCGATCCCTGCGACCTGCCGTGATGCTCGTGATGCTGCTGGCGATTGCCTGCGGCGCTGCCGGACCCGGCTGGACGAAAGACAAGGACAAGGATCGCGGCGGCCGGCGGGACGATCCGCCCGCGGCGCGCGCCGGCATGTCGCTCGACGAGGCAGTGCAAATGGTGCAGCGGCGCTTCAACGCGCGCGTGGTGCGCGCGGAACCGCGCAACGAGGACGGGCGGACGGTGTATCGCATGCTCCTCATGAACAGCGAAGGCAAGGTCTGGACTGTGCACGTCGATGCCCAAAGCGGAGCGGTGAACTGATGCGTATCCTGGTGGTTGAGGACGAACAGGCGTTGCGCGAGTCGCTGGTCGCGCAGCTCAAGGGCGCCTCGTTCAACGTCGACGCCGCGGGCGACGGCGAGGAAGGGCTGTACGCCGGCCGCGAGTATCCGATCGACCTGGCGATCGTCGACCTCGGCCTGCCGAAGCTGTCGGGCATCGAAATGATCCGCAAGTTGCGCACCGAGGGCCGCGCCTTCCCGATCCTGATCCTGACGGCGCGCGATCGCTGGCAGGACAAGGTCGAAGGGCTGCAGTCCGGAGCCGACGACTACCTGGTGAAGCCCTTCCACTTCCAGGAACTGCTCGCGCGCGTGCAGGCACTGCTGCGCCGGGCCGGCGGCTGGTCGCAGCCGGTCCTGCAGTGCGGCGACGTGAGCCTCGACACGCGCAGCCAGATCGTCACCGTGGCGGGTCAGGCGGTGGAGCTCACCTCGTTCGAGTACCGCATCCTCGAGTTTCTGATGCTGCGCGCCGGCGAAGTGATCTCGAAGGCGGAGCTGACCGAGCGCCTGTACGAGCAGGACTTCGAGCGCGACAGCAACGTGATCGAGGTCTTCGTCGGTCGCCTGCGCAAGAAGCTCGACCCGGACGGCACGCGTCAGCCCATCGAGACGTTGCGCGGCCGCGGCTATCGCCTGGCGCTGGCACGCGGCGAGACGTCTCCCGCCGACGCGCGCGCGTAGGCGTCGCGCCGGCGCACGCCGCATGACGTCGCTCAACCGGCGCCTGCTCACGTCCGTCCTGCTGCTGCTGCTGATCTTCTTCGGAATCACCGTCGTCGCACTCGACCTGCTGTTTCGCGACCTGAGCGAGCGCAGCCTGCGCGAGTCGCTCGACGCCCAGCTCATCGCGGTCATCGCCGCCAGCGAGCCCGACGCCCGCGGCAACGTGGTACCGGTCGGCACCCTGCGCGAGGCGCGGCTCATGCAACCGGGCTCGGGTCTGTATGCCGAGATCGGCACCCGCCGCGGCGAAACGCTCTGGCGGTCACCGTCCGCCCTCGGCACGGATATTGAATTCGGCAGCGCGGTGGCGCCGGGCGCGCGCCGCTACGAGCGGCGCGAGCTGGTGGATGGCTCGCAGGTCATGGCGCTTTCGTCGGGCATTGCCTGGGAGATCGAAGCCGGCCGCAGCCGCGATTTCGTTTTCAGCGTCGCCACGGACTTGCGCACCTACAACGCCCAGCTGCAACGCTATCGCGGTCAGCTCCTCGGCTGGTTCCTCGGCATCGCCATCCTGCTGCTGGTCGCGCTCGCCGTGCTGCTGCGCTGGGTGCTCAGGCCCGTGCGGCGCATCGAAGCGGAAATTCGCGAGATCGAAAACGGTTCGCGCGAGTCCCTCGGACTCGCCTTGCCGCGCGAGCTCATGGGGCTGGCGGCCAACCTCAACGCGCTCCTGGCGAGCGAACGGCGGCGCCTCGAGCGCTACCGCAATACGCTGGGCAATCTTGCGCACAGCCTCAAGACACCGCTCGCGGTGATGCGCGCGACGTCCGCGACCGCCGATCCGGCGGCCCGCCAGCGCATCGTCGACGAGCAGGTGGATCGCATGGATTCGATCGTGCAGCACCAGCTCAAGCGGGCAGCGGCGACCGGCGCGAGCGTGGTGGGGCAGAGCGCTGTCGACGTGCAGCCGATCCTGGCGGAGCTGCGCGCACCGCTGCTGAAGGTCTACGCATCCAAGGATCTGCTCATCGAGCTCGATGCGGCCGCCGACGCCCGTTTCGCGGGCGATCGCGGCGATCTCTTCGAAATGCTCGGCAACCTGCTCGACAACGCCTGTAAATGGTGTCGAGGCCGCGTGCGCGTGCGCGTGCGCGCTCGGCGTTTCGTGGACGCCAGCGGGCGCACGCGCCTCAGCATCGTGGTCGAGGACGACGGCGCCGGTATCGCGGCGCACGACCGGCAGCGGATACTCGCGCGTGGCGCTCGCGCGGACGAAGCCGTGCCGGGGCAGGGGCTGGGCCTCGCGATGGTCGCGGAAGTGGTGCAGCTCTACGAGGGAACTCTCGATATCGGCGAGTCGCCGCTGGGCGGCGCTCGCATCGAAATCGACCTGCCGGCGCGATAGCGCTGGCCTGCCACCGCGTCCGCGGTCGGCTCCGCCGCCTGCGGCGTGTCGTTGCCGGCTCGCGGGCGTGGCGTATGATGTTGGTCATGCAACTGCCGGTTGCACGCACCTTCCTGTTTGCCTGCCTGCTGGTCACGGCGCGCGGCGCCGCGAGCGGTACCGCGGATTTTCCGGGGCGCATCGCGGGCAACGGCCTCAATGCGACCTACTATCTCGCCGCGGATGTGGACTCCGCGCTCCCGCTCCTGCGTCTAGAATCGCTGGAAGAGCTCATCGCCTTGGGCCAAGCACAGCTCGCCGAGGGGATCGGGCGCGCCGAGGTCGAGGCGGAGGCGCGGCGCGTGCGCCTGAGCATCGAGGAATTGCTCGAGGCGAAGCGCATCGTGACCGTGTCCTACGGCACGCTCGTGACCGCGCTCGGCGCGGAGCAAACCATCTACGTCGACATGTTCGCGGATCCGGCGATCGCCTACGGGCGCAAGACTCCCGGCTTCAGGACAAGGGTCCGGGTGGACGACGGCCCGTTGCAGGGACGCGTGCTGTACGGCGATGCGCATACGGTGGTTGCGCGGGATATCGCGGTCGCTGGGGACGCGGGATGGTTGAGGGCTGAAGGCACTTCGTGGGTGTTCGTGTTCGCGGATGTCGCCTCGGCGCGGCAGTTCGGTGAGCGTGTCGCGGTCGACAAGGACCGCCAGCTCACGTCGTTCGTCATGCCGGGCGGCAGCATGGACTTCGTGACCCGGGATACGCGCTGCCTCGTCCTGCAGCTCGACCCTACCGGCCAGTACGCGCTGGTCCTGGTCGCCATGCACGGGCAGATCCGCGAAATGTGGGCCGTCCGCTCGATGGTTGCCGTCTCGCCGCCCGCGGAGGGCAGATAGGCAGGACGGCGGTCTCGCTGCTCAGCTGCGACGCCCCAGGAGCGGTTCGATCAGGTCGAGCGGCAACGGGAAGACAATGGTCGAAGTCTTTTCGCTGGAGATGTCCGCCAGCGTCTGCAGGTAGCGCAGCTGCATCGCCCGTGCATCCGTACCGAGAAGTTGCGCCGCTTCGACCAGCTGCTGGGCCGCCTGCTTCTCGCCCTCGGCGTGAATGATCTTGGCGCGCCGCGTACGCTCGGCTTCCGCCTGCTTGGCCATCGCCCGGATCATCGTCTCGTCGAGATCGACGTGCTTGATCTCCACGTTCGCGACCTTGATGCCCCAGGCGTCGGTCGCCTGGTCGAGGATGCGCTGGATGTCGGTGTTGAGCTTCTCGCGCTGCGAGAGCATTTCGTCGAGCTCGTGCTGGCCGAGCACCGAGCGCAGCGTCGTCTGTGCGAGCTGGCTGGTGGCCTCCCAGGGATTGGCCACCTGGATGATGGCCTTGCCCGGATCGACGATGCGGAAGTAGACCACCGCGTTGACCTTCACCGATACGTTGTCGCGCGAGATCACGTCCTGCGTCGGCACGTCGAGCACGATGGTGCGCAGGTCGACCTTCTTCATCTCCTGCAGGATCGGCACCACCACGATGACGCCGGGGCCCTTGATGCCGGTGAAGCGCCCGAGCGTGAACATCACGCCGCGCTCGTATTCCTTGAGGATCTTGAGGGCGCTGAACAGCAGGGCGCCGACGACGAACAGGATTGCGAGTGTGAAGGTGGTCATTGCGGACTCCGCTTGAGAATTCCCGAAGCTATGCCGGCTCGACGTGCAGCAGCAGGCCTTCCATGCGCACGATGCGCACGCGCTGGCCGGCACGGATCGGCACGGACCCGCGCGCATTCCACATCTCCCCGCCGAAACGCACGGTGCCGGCGCCCTCGAAGTCGTTCACCGCTTCCGCGTAGCTGCCGATCATCTGCTCGGCACCGGTCACCACGGGCCGCTGGCGCGCGCGATTGAACATCCAGACGATACCTGCGAGCACCAGCGCGGCGGCAGTTGCGATGCCGCCGATCAGCGGCAGGGCGATCTCGAACCCCGGCACGCCGGTGTCGAAAAGGATGATCGAGCCCATGACGAAGGCAACGATGCCGCCGAGGCCGAGGGCCCCGAAGCTGGGCACGAACGCTTCGGCAATCACCAGCAAGGTTCCGAGCACGATGAGCGCGAGGCCGGCGTAGTTGACCGGCAGGATCTGGAAGGCGAACAGCGCGAGCAACAGGCAGATGGCGCCGGCCACGCCCGGGAGTACGGCGCCGGGGTTGTAGCCTTCGAACATCAGCCCGTAGATGCCGATCAGCAACAACCCGTACGCGACGGTCGGGTTGGTGAGAACCAGGAGGAACTTGGTGCGCAGGTCCGGCTCGACGGTCTCGACCGTAAGGTTGCGCGTGGCCAGCGTGTGCTCCGAGGCGCCGAGCTCGAGCACCCGTCCGTCGAGCTTGGCGAGCAGATCCGGCACGTCGGTCGCGACGAGATCGATGACTTTCAGCTCGAGCGCCGCGCTCGATTGCAGGTTCACGCCTTCGCGGACGGCTTTCTCGGCCCAGTCCGCGTTCCGTCCGCGCAGCTCCGCGAGGCCCCGGATGTAGCCGACCGCATCGTTGATCACCTTGCGGTCCATCGCCGTTTCGCTGCCCGCGCGCCGGCGCGCTTTCTTCGCATCGCGCTCTTTCGCGCCGCCATCCTTGCTCTCGTCCTTGCCGTCCTGCCCGGTGGCGGATTTGTCGTTGGCCTGTCCCTTGCTCTCCTCACCGTTCTCGTCTTCGTCCGCAGGAAAGGAAGGACCCTCGCCGCCGATGGCCACCGGAGTCGCGGAACCGAGGTTGGTGGCCGGTGCCATCGCCGCCACGTGGCTCGCATACAGGATGTATGTCCCGGCGCTCGCGGCCCTTGCCCCGTTCGGGGCCACGAAACTCACGACCGGCACGGGCGAAGCGAGGATGTCCTTGATGATGTCGCGCATCGAAGTGTCGAGTCCGCCCGGCGTATCCATCTGCAGGATGACGATGGCATGCCCTTCGTTACTGGCACGCTCCAGTCCCGCGGAGATGAAATGGCTCGTGGCGGGGCCGATGGGGCCGTCGATACCAAGCAACAACGCACTGCCGGCGCTGCTATTGCTGTCCGGACGCTCCTCGCCCATGGGTTCCTGCGCGGTGACAGGCGGGTCCTGCGCGGCGACCGCCGCAGCCAGGACGGTGAGGGCGGCAATGGCGAACGTTCGGCGCACAGAAGGAATTCCGTCAGGGGTGGCCACGAAAGCGTAGCATGCTGCCGCGCCACGGTGCGGAAGGTGCACATCGGACCACCCCTGCGGCCGGGAACATGACGGGATAGTGATTGCGTCACACGCGCGCTAGCAGCCTGTCGGACTGAGCTTGACGGTTAATCGATTCGGAGTCGGCAGAGCGCACGATTGCATGTGGGTACCTGCGAAGAATGAGGGAGCGATGTGGGTCGGTA
>Ga0187894_10001078_pt1 | contig 36231 bp, 34 predicted proteins | sample GBC1701081metaG_FD_136650 | JGI IMG/M metagenome (GOLD analysis project Ga0187894, IMG submission 136650) | White microbial mat communities from a lava cave in the Kipuka Kanohina Cave System on the Island of Hawaii, USA - GBC170108-1 metaG ...
CGTCGAACAGCGTGATCGATCCGGTGTCGGACAGGAATGACGGCACCGGTATGGCGAAATGCAGGAACGTCACCTCGGTGGCGGTCTTGAACACCTTGCCTTCGATACCGTCGTTGACGATGACCTTGGGGATGCTGAGCGACGCGAAGTAGAAGATCTGCGCCACCACCACGAGGAGCAGAATGATGAGCTGTTCGTGGCGGCTGTACCGCCAGATATATTTGAACAGGTTCTTTTCCATTCCCCGATCCACGCCGAACGCGCGGGCCGCTACCGAGCCTGTCGGCCTAGATTAGCCGGTAGCGCCCATCCCTGTCTTGTCCCTTCCCTCGCCCTACGCCCCCAGGTCGCTGGCGACGGCCCGGCGCAGGGCCGGCGTCACCGCCGGCTCGGTGCCGCCGAACCAGGCGGCAAAACCCGGACGTCCCTGATGCAGCAGCATGTCGAGGCCATCAACCGTCGGATTGCCGCGCGCCTGGGCCCGCGCCAGCAGGTCGGTGCGCAGGGGAACGTAGACGATGTCGTCGACCACCGCCGTCGACGGCAGGCGATCGAGCGCGAGCTCCAGCGGCGGCTGGCCGCGCATGCCCAAGGACGTCGTGTTGACGAGCAGGCCGGCGTCGGCGAGCGCCGATTCCCGCCGGCTCCAGTCCTCGACCGCCAGCGTACGACCATCATCGGGCGTAAAATGGACGGCAAGGTCGATCGCGGTCTGCCGCGTGCGATTGATCAGCCGCACCTCGGGCACTCCGGCATCGACCAGGGCTGAGATCACGGCGCGCGCCGCACCGCCAGCCCCCAGCACGACGGCCGGCGCTGTCGACGGCTGCCAGTCGCGTGCGCCGGCGCGCAGCGCCGAAATGAAGCCGAACGCATCGGTGTTGCGGCCTTCCAGCTTGCCATTGTCGCGCCGGACCACCGTGTTGACCGCGCCGATACGCGCCGCCGCCGGCGCGATGTCATCGAGCAACCCCAGTGCCTCGATCTTGTGTGGCAAGGTCAGGTTGCAGCCGCGCGCCATCGGCGTCCGGCGGATGAAGTCGAACGTCGCCCGTAGCGCCGTACCGCCCGGCTCAACGGCCAGGCGGCCATAGTAGCCCTCGACCTTGCGCCGCTTCAGCCAGTAACCGTGCAGCAGCGGTGAGCGCGAATGCGCGACCGGCCAGGCGACGATGAAAGCGAATGGCCGGCGGGCAGACGAAGACAGCAACGAAGGGAAGTCCGGTGAGGCCATCATCAGCTCCGCAACACACCTGCGGTACGCAACCAACCCAACAATGGCAGCAACGGCAGACCGAGAATGGTGAAATAATCCCCCTCGATGCGCTCGAAGAGCTGGGCGCCCAATCCCTCCAGGCGATAGGCGCCGACCGAGGTCGTGAGCGCATCGCCGCTGATGGCAGCATAGCGCGTCAGAAAGTCATCGGAGAACGATCGCATCGTGAGTTGCGCCGACGCGACGTGCCGCCAGGCGACCACACCATCGCGCGCAACCGAGACCGCCGACAGCAGTTCGTGCACACGCCCGCGCAATGACCGCAATTGTTCGCGCGCGGCCGCGAGATCGACTGGCTTGTCGAACAGGCGGCCCTCGCAGGCGAGCGTCGAATCGCCGCCGATCACGAGCGCGCCGGGCGTTCGTGTCGACACGGCAAGCGCCTTGCGATCGGCCAGCACCGTTGCCAGCGACGCCGCATCGGCGTTCGCGAACTCGGCTTTCACCGCAGCCTCATCGACGCCGGGCGCGACGGCCGTAAAATCGATTCCGGCACCCTCCAGCAGCAGACGGCGGCTCATGCTGATCGATGCCAACACGACCGGCGGCGCCGCGACGCCATGCAACAGATCCGCTTCGACCATCAGGTGTTTCTACCGGGGGCCTCATGCGTACGCAACGCCCCGCTCCTGCGTTCATGCCGGTTCGATACGGTAGAGATCGCCGTTGTCGCTGCGCGTGATCAGGTACAGCAGCCCGTCGGGACCCTGCCGGACATCGCGGATATCGAACATGTCGGCAAGAAGCCGCTCTTCGGACACATAGCGCTCGCCGTCCAGTTCGATTCGCACCAGAGCGCGGCCCGATAGCGCGCCGGTGAAGAGCGAGCCGCGCCAGGCCGCAAACGCAGCGCCGCCATAGAATGCCAGGCCGCAGGGCGAGATCGACGGCACCCAGAACCGGACTGGATCCTCCATGCCCGGCAGCGATTTATGGTCGCTGATCTTGGCGCCGCTATAGTCGATGCCCTGCGTCGCCAGCGGCCAGCCGTAGTTGGCGCCGGCCTTCAGCAGATTGAGCTCGTCGCCGCCGCGCGGCCCATGCTCGACCGCCCATAGCCGGCCGGTCGCGGGATGCACGGCCAGGCCCTGCGGGTTGCGATGGCCGTAGGTGAAGATCTCCGGCCGCGCGCCCGAGCGGCCGACGAAGGGGTTGTCTGATGGCACCGATCCGTCGTCGCGCAGCCGCACGACCTTGCCGCCGAGATCGTCCAGCCGCTGCGCACGCTGCATCTGATAGCGCTCGCCACACGTGACATACATCAAGCCGGCGTTATCGAAGGCGATGCGCGAGCCGAAATGGTTGCCGCCACTGCTGGCCGGCGCGGCGTCGAAGATCGGCGAGACTTCGGTCAAGCCGCCCTCACCCCAGCGCGCCCGTACCACGCGCGTCAACGCGCCGTCGGACACCGGTGCCGAGAGAGAGATATAGAGCGCACCGTTACGGGCAAAACCCGGATGCAGGCAGACGTCGAGCAGTCCACCCTGACCGCGCGCCCTGACCTCCGGGACGCCGGCGACCGGCTTCGGTTCCAGCTTGCCGTTGGCGAAGATCCGCAGGCGACCAGGCCGCTCGGTGATCAGTATGCGGCCGTCGGGCAGGAATGCGATGCTCCATGGTTGGTCCAGGCCGGATGCCAGATTCACCAGCCGATAGGACACCTTCTGGCTGCGAAAGGTACGGGCTTGTGCGCGCAGCACCGCCGGTGCCGTCAGCACACCGGCACCCGCCAGGCTGCCTGCCATGAACGCGCGCCGCTGCATGCCGAACCTCCCGTCCCGCTGGACCGAGTCTGATATGTGCGCCGCCGCTCCCGGCCGCAAGGCGGCCGGCCGTCATCCCAGGCCCGCCCTGTTTCCCTTCGCCCTCGCCTGGCGTGATGCATCGAAAATCGCGCGACCAAATTCCCAGAAAATCCTTTTCAAAGCGATTCCAATGCCATAGACCAGATTCATAAGTTTCCAGATATTACTAGAAAATACTAGAAAACGCTGGCATGCCTTGTCTCTTGCCCAAAATCTTCACTACGGCGTTTGCTTTCACGCCAAGATCAATCGGTTCAATTTTTTGTGGGAAGCGCAATCATTACCACTGCCATGAAAGAAAGTCAAGTATTTCCATAGTATGGAACAAATAGAGTCACCGCGGCCGCAGCCGCGCTCGCGCAAACCAGGACGTCGTCCCTCGTTACGCTCGGGATGACGTCTTAGTCTTGGCTCAGTGCTTCATTGTGCCGTGGTCCGGTGCCGGTCCGGACAGCTTCTCGACGGTGATGTCGACCGTGATGGTACCGGCTTTTTCAAAGGTCAGCGTGAGGGGAAAGCGGTCGCCGGCTTTCAGGGGGGCCTTCAAGTCCATCAACATGACGTGATAGCCGCCGGGCTTCAACTCGACCTTCGATTTCGGCGCCAGATCGAGCGCCGGCACTTCGCGCATGCGCATGACATCGCCGTCCTGGATGACGGTGTGGACCTCCGTGCGCGCCGCGACGGGCGACGCGGCTTTGAGCAGCCGATCGGGAGCGCCGCCGGTGTTCTCGATGGTCATGAAGGCGCCGCCGGCGCGCGCCATGCGCGCGGTCTCACGGGCCCAGGGACGCACGATCTTCAGGTCGCCTTGCGTGAAATCTTGTGCCCAGGCAGCGGGCGTGACGAGAAACGCGGCCAGCGCGAATGCACCGAAGCGGAAACCTTTAGACATGAAAACACCTGTCGTTTGAAATCGGCATAACGGTTGGTCCGAGTGGTTCGGACCGTGACGGCGGCATCTGTTTTCAAACGGCGGGCGGGCCGCGCGGCTGATGTGATCGCGAACTGATTGTGGTTCGCACACGCGCCGCAGCCACAGCGATGGATGACACGATGCGCGGCACCGCCGGTGGCACCAGATCCGGCGGCACCGGTATGTCACCCGCAAGCGCGCCCGTGCCCTGGCAGAGCGGACATCCCGCCGGACCCGTTGGCGGCGCCGGCGGCACGTCATCGGTGGCGCGCGCCGCCGGTGGCGCCGGATGGCCCGGCAGGCAGAAAGCGGCGACATCGATGCGCTGGCCGGTCTGCGCGGCGTACAATACCTGCAGGCGTGCATGCAGCAGAGGCAGCAGCGCCTGCAGCAGCAGTGCCAGCAGAACGACACCGACGAGATGCACACGCCCGCCCGAGACGGGCCGCCGGTGGATCGTCGTGGGATCGATGCAACGCATGGCCGTCAGGCTTAGTCCAGCGCCACTGTCGCGGCAAGCCTGCGGCAGGACCGTAACAATTCAGCGCGTCCATCAAACCGGTTGGCGGTAGCGAGGCGCGCGGCGGCGTACTAGGCTGCGCCCCCGCGCGAGATGGGGAGCGTCGACCGCGCGTTCGGTACGACCAATGCTAAGGAGCACATCATGGTGAAAGCCGTCCGCATCCACGAGACCGGCGGTCCAGAAAAGATGGTCTATGAAGACATCGAGGTTGGCGATCCCGGCCCCGGCGAAGTGAAGGTCAAGCACACTGCCATCGGGCTGAACTTCATCGATGTCTACACCCGCAGCGGCCTTTATCCGGTGCCGACACCCAACGCGATCGGCCGCGAAGCCGCTGGCGTCGTGGTTGCCGTCGGCAAGAAGGTGAAGGGCTTCAAGAAGGGCGATCGTGTCGCCTATGCCGGCAGCGGACCGGGAGCCTATTGCGAGGAACGCAATGTGCCAGCCGAGATCCTGGTACCGGTGCCCAAAGGCGTGTCGGACCGCGAGGCGGCCGCGATGATGCTGAAGGGCATGACGGCCGAGTATCTCATTCGCCGCACCTACAAGTGCAAGAAGGGCGACATCGTGCTGTTCCACGCCGCCGCCGGCGGCGTCGGCCTGATCTTCGGCCAATGGGCCAAGGCGCTGGGCGTCAAGGCGATCGGCACCGTGTCGTCGCCGGAGAAGGCGGCGTTGGCCAAGAAGAACGGCTACACCTGGGTCATCGACTACAGCAAGGAAGACGTCGCCGCCCGCGTGAAGGAAATCACCAAGGGCAAGGGCGTTCCCGTGGTTTATGACGGTGTCGGCAAGGACACCTGGGAGACGTCGCTGAACAGCCTGTCGCCGCGCGGCCTGATGGTGTCGTTCGGCAACGCGTCGGGCCCGGTGCCGCCGTTCTCGCCCGGCGTGCTGAACACCAAGGGTTCCCTGTACCTCACCCGGCCGTCCCTGGGTGCCTACACGGCCACGCGCAAGGATCTCGAGGACTGCGCCAAGCAACTGTTCAAGGTGGTCAAGAGCGGCAAGGTGAAGATCACCATCGACCAGACCTACCCGCTGCAGGACGCCGCCCAGGCCCACCGCGACCTGGAAAGCCGCAAAACCACCGGACAGACGGTGTTGCTGCCGTAAGGTCGTCCAGGATAGGCATTGCAAGCGTCGCGAGGGGTCTTTCCAGCTGGGAAAGACCCCTCGCTTTCGTTCGGGAACAGCCCGGCGATGTCACGCACCGGACCCGCCGCCCGTCTAATGCCCAGATCACCGAGATGGAGACGAGGACATGACGCGGGTTCTGATCGTGGGCAGTGGGTTTGCCGGCATGTGGGCGGCACTGGGCGCAGCGCGGACGCGACGCGACCTCGGTGCGGCGGCAGCGTCCATCACCATCGACATCGTGGCGCCGACATCGATGCTGTGTCTGAAGCCGCGGCTGTACCAGCGCCATGAGCCGGTCTTCGAAGTCGATATCGCACCCCTGCTGGCGGCGGTCGATGTCGGGTTCATCGCCGGCACCGTCGAAAGGCTGGACACGGGTACGCACACGGCCGCGATTCGCACGGCGGCGGACACCTTGATCGACGCCCCATACGATGCGCTGGTGCTGGCCACGGGCAGCCATACCACACCGCCGCCCGACGCCTGGCGACCGCATGTCCATGTGCTGGACAGCGCCGCCCAAGCCCTGCGGCTGCGCCGGCATGTGACGGCGTTGCCGCAACGCGCGCCGTCGGCCGGCCGCTATACGGCTGTGGTGGTTGGCGCCGGCTTCACCGGCCTGGAGATCGCGACCGAGCTGGGCGGCTGGATGCGCGAGCTGGCCGCCGGTTCGGGCGAGACCGCGCGCACCCTGCTGCTGGACCGCACGACAACGGCTGGTGCCACGCTCGGCGCCGCACCCCAGGCTGCGATCGCCGCTGCGCTGACGCAGACCGGGGTCACTTTCCGGCCAGCCACGGCCGTGCAGACCATCGCGGTCGACGGCGACACGGGCGATGTGCACGTGGACATGGCCAACGGCGAGCGAATTGCTGCGGCAACCGTCATCTGGGCAACGGGCATGCAGGCCCATCCTCTGGGCCGCGCCGTGGGCGCGGTCGACGCAGATGGCCGGCTGCCGGTGGATGCCGCGCTGCGTGTTCCAGGCCACGCCACCCTCTTTGCCGCCGGCGACATGGCACGCGCCAGCACCGCGCCCGGCCACGACACGCTGATGTCGTGCCAGCATGCGATGCCGACCGGGCGCATCGCCGGTCACAACGCAGTGCGCGTGCTGGCCGGGGTCGATCCCATCGCCTATGCCCAGCCGATGTACGTAACCTGTCTTGATCTGGGCGGTGCCGGCGGACTGTTCACGCACGGCTGGAACCGCAGCGTGGTGTGGACCGGAGCCGAAGCCAAGTCGGTGAAACAGGCGATCAACGGCTGGCTGATTGCACCGCCGCCGGCCGGCCAACCCGAGCTGGCCCTGCAACTGGCCGACCCCACGCCACTGCCCGCCATTGGCCCCGATGAGGTGGCGGCCCGCTGGCGCTCGATGCTGGCCAGCCGCGCGGCGTGAGACCGCCGGGAGCGCGCCACTCCAGTGGCGCGCGCCCAGGCGCTGACGTTGGCGCACGCTGGTGAGAACGGACCGCGGGGCTCCTGCCGCGCTCTTTTGTTTTTTATCTAGGCCACTCACGAGCGCGCCGGGAGGCGCGCGGTCCGGCATGAGCCGCCGTGCCCACTTTTACCCCGTCTCTGCGCGGTGTAGCGCGACAAGGTCCGCCAGGCTCGCGACTTCGGCATCGGGCCGTACGCTGGCCGCCGGCGTGGCGCCGCCGCCCTCCCGCCCCTTGCGGCGGTTCACCCACACCGTCCTCAGGCCCAGCGCCTTGGCCGGCACAATGTCATGAAACAGGCTCTGTGCCGTGTGCAGGATCTGGGCCTTGCCGATGCCCAGCGCCGACAGTTCGCGCAGCAGATAGTCGAAGTTGCGCGGATCGGGCTTGTAGGAGCCGACGTCCTGCGCTGTGAACACCCGGTCGAAGTCGACCTGCAGCTTCTCGTTGCTGCGGGCGAACGAGGCGTGATCGACGTTGGACAGGATCACGAGCTTATAGTGACGCTTCAGGTACTGCAGGCTCGCCGCGCTGTCGGCGAAGGCGGGCCAGCGGCCGACCGATGCGCCGAAGGCCCGCGCGTCGTCCTGGCTGGCCGGCCATGTCCATTGCCGCGCTAGGGCCAGGAAGACGTCAGCCAGGATCTCCGGATAGAGCTTGTTCGGCGTGGCCGTTTGGCAGCGCGATTCTTCAGCGCCGAATGCTGCCAGGAGTTCGTCGTCTGTCGGATCCGCTGGCCCCTTGGTAAGCCACGGCCGCAGCTCGGCCAGTAGGCCCGACTCCCAGTCGATCAGGGTGCCGTAGCAATCGAACGTCAGAGTGGTGAAATCGCTCAGTTTCACGAGTTATCCCCTTCTAGCTGATTGAATCTCTTAGAGAACATCCTAGAATTGATTTCCTTACGCAGAAAGTAAGGAATGAGGGAAATCAGCCGACTGACGTCCAAGGGACAGATCACCATTCCCAAAGCGGTTCGCGAGGCGCTGTCGTTGGGAGAGGGGGATCTGGTTGCCTTTGCGGTGGCCGATGGCCAGGCAACCATGCGCAAAATCGCCATGCGTGTCGAGGTAGCCGACCGGGACGCCGCCAACGCCCAACTCGAGGAATGGGGCGGCGCGGCCGACGAGGACGCCTACCGTGATCTATGACCGGTTCGATGTCGTCGCCGTGCCGTTTCCGCTCGGCGCCGCGGCACCGACCGGACGGCGGCCGGCCTTGGTGCTGACCACGCGCACGCTCAACATGGCGCAAGGACACACCGTCTTCGCCATGATCACCTCGGCCGAGACTGCCGGCTGGGCTACCGACATCACGATCATTGACCTCGAAGCGGCCGGCCTGCCGGCGCCATCCGTGGTGCGCCTCAAGCTTTTCACCCTGGATAACGCCATGCCGTTGGGACGGCTGGGTACGTTGGTCAAGAAAGACGGCAAGGCGGTGCGCCGAGCCCTGCGCGAGGCCATGGGAGAGGACGACTGAGGACCATGTTGATCGTGGGATTGACCGGCTCGATCGGCATGGGCAAGTCGACGGCGACCCGGCTGCTGCGCCAGATGCGGATCCCGGTCTATGACGCCGACGCCGCCGTCCATGCCGTACAGGGCCGCGGCGGCGAGGCCTTGCCGGCCATCGCGGCGGCGTTCCCCGGCAGCGTGCGTGACGGTGTGCTGGATCGGGCGGCGCTGGGCGCCCAGGTCTTCGCCGACCCTGCCGCGCTGCGCCGCCTGGAGGCGATCGTCCATCCGCTGGTTCAGGCTCGCCAGCGGGCGTTCCTCAAACGCCATGCCGCCGCCGGCACGCCGATCGTCGTGCTCGATATTCCCCTGCTGTTCGAGGGCAACGGCCACCGCCGTGTCGATGCCACCCTGGTGGTGAGCGCGCCGGCGTTCCTGCAGAAGCGCCGCGTACTGGCCCGCCCCGGCATGACCGAGGCAAAGTTCCTCGACATCGTGAGACGACAGATACCGGACCGCACCAAGCGTCGCCTCGCCGACTTCGTGATCCCCAGCAACGGCGGCATTGCCCCGACGCGGCGGGCGTTGGCCGCGGCACTCGATGACCTGTCACGCCGACGCGGCATGGCGTGGCCTCCCAAACCCTGGCGCGAACGCTGGACGGCCCAGTTGTCGCGTCAACGCAAGCGATAGGAACCGGCATGCGTGAGATCGTGTTCGACACCGAAACCACCGGGCTCGATCCGCGTGCGGGCCATCGGCTGGTCGAGATCGGGTGTGTCGAGATGGTGCATGGCCTGCCGTCGGGCGAAACCTTTCACACCTACCTGAACCCGCAGCGCGACATGCCCGACGAGGCGTTCCAGGTCCACGGGCTGTCGAGCGAGTTCCTGGGTGACAAACCGCTCTTTGAGACGGTTGCGGAGGCGTTCGTGGCCTTCGTCGGCGATGCGCGCCTGGTGATCCACAACGCCCAGTTCGACATGGGCTTCATCAATGCCGAACTCGACCGGCTGGGCATACCGCCGCTGAAGAACGAGGTGGTCGACACGATCACGCTGGCGCGCCGCAAGTTTCCCGGCCAGCGTGTCAGCCTGGATGCGCTGTGCGAGCGGATCGGGATCGACAACACACGACGCACCAAGCACGGCGCGTTGCTCGACGCCGAACTGCTGGCCGACGTCTATATCGAGCTGACCGGCGGCCGGCAGCGCGGCCTGGACCTGTTGGGTGCCGCTGTCGAAACCCAGGTCAACGTGCTGGTGAGCGCGACGCAGCTTGAACGACGCCCGCCGCGGCCGCACGCGCCCAGTGCGGCGGAACTCGCCGCACACGCGGCATTCCTGGCAAAGCTCAAGAACCCGATCTGGTTGCTGCCGGTGGCAGCGTAACCTGGGAGCGCGGGCGTCTCGCCCGCATCTTCCGGTAAAAGCTTTGCTGTCGTCCGTGCGCGCAGTGCTAAGGTATGAGCGGGCTAGAGGCCCGCGCTCCCAGGATTAAGCCGTGCCGACCGGCTGGCTTCCGGCCTGTTCGAGCTGCTGACGATAGAGCGCGGCGAAATCGACCGGCGCGATCTGCAACGGCGGGAAGCCCGCCTCACGCGTCGTGTTGGCCACCACGGCACGCGCGAAGGGAAACAGCAGCCGCGGGCATTCGATCAGCAGCAGCGGCCCCACGGCCTCCTGCGGAATGTCGCCCAGCGTAAAGACGCCGCCATAGATCAGCTCGAGCACGAAGACGACCTCGCCCTTCTCGGTCTTGGCATCGGCCTCGACCACCAGGGCGACTTCATAGGTACTGCCTTCAAGCTGGCGCGTCTTGACCAGCACGTTCAGGCCGAGCTGTGGCTGGCCCTGCTCCATCAGGCTGTGCGGCGAGCGCGGGTTCTCGAAGGACAGGTCCTTCACGTACTGCGCATGCACCGTCAGCGGCGGCATCTGGGCGTCGGCGGGCTGGGCATCGCTCATGCGGAATCCTGTCGGCCAAAAGGTGGCGGTCGGTAGCATGCGCGTTGCATCAGCACAAGCGAGGCAAAGTGCACGACGGCCGGTCTGCTATGGTGCGAGCGTTGGTCGCAGCAGGAGCCATGCCATGGTCACCATGGACCGTTATATCGGCCTTCTTCTGCTTACATTGCTGGGCGCGTACGGCCGCTTATCCAGTCGATCTGCAGGAGTTCGGCTCTGTCGTCGACTCGACCGCTGCGGCGGCTGTCGTCCTGCGTGAGTTTTGGGCACCGCTGTGGCGCTGGTCAGGCGCGACGGCTATTTCCGGTGCCGACGCACCCCGCTGTGTCTTCGCGAACGCCGGCCGGTGAAACAACGTCTCACGACGACGTGGTTCCACCGCGTGCCAGCGCAGCAAGTCCGACAACGGCCGCATCAGGCTTCAGGATCACCTGTACGGGGATGGCGGCGAGATAGTCGCGGAATCGCCCCTTGGCCTCGAACTGGGCGCGGAATGTCGAGCGCGCCAGGTGGTCGACAAACCGGGGCACGATGCCGCCGGCGATATAGACGCCGCCGCGGCCACCGAACGTCAGCGCGAGATCGCCTGCCACCGTACCCAGCATCGCGCAGAACATGTCGAGTGCCTCACGGCAGACTGGACATGCACCGGCCAACGCCGCTTCGGTGATCTGCGACGGGCTGCGCGCGGGCACGGAGCGGCCGTCGATAGCAGCGATCGCATCGTGAAGATTCACCAGCCCGTCACCGGACAACACCCGCTCCGTCGAAACATGGGCGAAGCGCGTGCGCAGATGTTGGATGACCATGTCCTGGCGGTGATCGGTGGCCGGCGCCGTGGCATGGCCCCCTTCGGTCGCGATGGTAACGGGTGGATCGCCTGGCACCATGCAGGCGACACCGAGCCCGGTGCCCGGCCCCAGCACCACGCGCGGCGCCGCGCGGGCTTCGCCGCCGCCGACGGCGAACAGGTCGGACGGCTGCAGGTGGAGAAGCGCATGCGCCGTCGCCTCAAAATCGTTGATCACGTCGACGCGGCGAAAGCCGAAGGCGGCGGCAAGCTCGGCGGCGTCAACCACCCAGTTGCTGTTGGTGAACACGCAGCGGCCGTTATCGACCGGACCGGCGACACCGATCGCAGCCACTTCGATCGGAGCCGCTGACTGATGCCGCGCGAGGAAGGCCGCGACCGCGTCGGGAGCGCGTGCATGATCGGCCACCGCTTGGACGTCGATGGGTCCGATGACACCCCTGTCGAACAGGGCGAAGCGGGCATTGGTTCCGCCGATGTCGGCCAGCAGATATCGCGTCAATGATGAAACCTCTTCGCTAACAGCGGCAGATGATATCGGAACCTTTCAAACAGCCCCGCCGTTCGACCGTCGCGGCAACATCGACAGAGTCGGACGGCCATGGCAACCCATCCACGCACCGACGCCGGCAAGCAGACACCGCCCGCCACCGTAAGCCCGGACGAGGCGCGGTCAGCCGTTAAGCTTCATGTGATGCGCTACGTGCTCGCGACCTCGTTGGGCGCCGTCATCATCGGCATGGCACTCGCCTGGTTCTATTTCGCCCAATAAAACAGTGACCCGGCGACGTGCGCTGCAGCAAACCGGACTGCACGCGCATTCAGGTGCCAACAACGTGATTTCATTCGACTTTCCAAGCCGCCGTGAATTTCCGCCGGGCCATTTTCTGACGCTAAGCTGACAACAGGGGTATTGATAATTCTACAGCTCTTGCCAATATGTCTCGCGATATCTGGACGCGGCGAGAATCCGTGCCGAGGAGGCTACGCAATGGCTCAATGGGACAACAACGCGAACGCCTATGGCCAGCCACGGCCAGCTTATGGCGGCGCCACGACGATCGACCAGGCGCAATACGACGCCGGTCTGCGCGCACACATGCTGCGCGTCTACAACTACATGGCGTCCGGCCTGGCGCTGTCAGGCATCGTCGCGATCCTGGTGCATCAGGTGCCGGCGCTGAACGCGTTGTTCTTCACCGTGACGCAGACGGCGCGCGGTCCGGTCATGGGGCTCAGCATTCTCGGCTGGGTCGCCGTCCTGGCGCCGATCGGCCTGATCCTGTGGGCGAGCTTCCGTGCACAGGCCATGAGCGTCGGCACCGTGAAGGGCATCTACTGGGCGATCGTGGCGCTGAACGGCGTCGGCTTTACGATCCTGCTGTACCGCTACACCGGTGTCAGCATCGCACGCACGTTCTTCATCACGGCGGCGTCCTTCGGTGCGCTGAGCCTCTACGGCTACACCACCAAGCGTAGCCTGGCGGGGATGGGCACGTTCCTGTTCATGGGCCTGATCGGCATCCTGATCGCCGGCGTCGTGAACATCTTCGTGCAGTCGTCGATGCTGCACTTCATCATCTCGGCGGCGGGCGTGCTGATCTTCGCCGGCTTCACCGCCTACGATACGCAGCAGATCAAGGAGCAGTATTCGGAATCGTACGGGACGGACGTACAGGACAAGATGGCCATCTTTGGCGCGCTGAACCTGTATCTGGATTTCGTCAACATGTTCCAGATGCTGCTGTCGCTGATCGGCGACCGCGAATAGCGCTCAACAGCGACGCGTTTAACGCGACGCCCGGACCGCGAGGTCCGGGCGTTTCGTTTTGGCCGTTGGTGCTACTGTTCGTCATCCCGAGCGCAGTGAGGGATGACACTGTAACGGGCATACACAGGGTAGCGTTCTGATCATGCATCGTGCGGTCTATCGCTTCTTCCAATCCGACGCGGCGCCCGGGATCGTGCTGATCGCGGTTGCCGCCATCACCATCATCCTGGCCAACACGCGGTTGGAGCCGTCGGTAGAGGGTTTTCTCGCCACCAAGCTGACCTTGAGCTTCGGCGAACTGGGGCTGAGCAAGCCGCTGGTGCTGTGGATCAACGACGGCCTGATGGCGGTGTTCTTCCTGCTGGTCGGACTGGAAATCAAGCGCGAGGCCCTGGAGGGCGCGCTGTCGCAACCCTCGCAGATCGCCATGCCCATCGTGGCCGCGGCCGGCGGCATGATCGCACCGGCCGCTGTCTATGCCGCTCTGAACTGGAGCGACGCCACGGCGCTGCGCGGCTGGGCCATTCCGGCGGCGACCGACATCGCTTTTTCGATCGGCGTGCTGGCCGTGCTGGGCCGGCGCGTGCCGCTGGCGCTCAAGCTGTTCCTGACCACGCTGGCCATCGTCGACGATCTGGGTGCCATTATCATCATCGCGGCGTTCTACACATCGGAGCTGTCGGGAACGGCACTGATCCTGGCCGGCGTCTGCGTTGTCGCCATGGTGGCGCTGAACATCGCTGGAGTCCGCAAGGCCGGCCCCTACCTGCTGATCGGCGTGGCGTTATGGGTCTGCGTCCTGAAGTCGGGCGTGCACGCCACCTTGGCCGGCGTGGTCACGGCGCTCTGCCTGCCGCTGCGCGGCGGCGACGAAGCGCCGGAGGATCGTGCCTTCATCCACCTGGAGCACGGACTGCAGCCGTGGGTGGCGTTTTTCATCATGCCGGTTTTCGCTTTCGCCAATGCCGGCGTGTCGTTCGCCGGCCTGACCGCAGCGCACCTGGTCGAGCCGGTGACGCTGGGCATCGCCGCCGGCCTGTTCATCGGCAAGCAGGTTGGCGTATTCGGCGCCGCCGCGCTCTTCATCCGGCTGGGCTTCGCGGCGATGCCGGCCAACGGCACCTGGATGAAGCTCTATGGCGTGTCGCTGTGCGCCGGTATCGGTTTCACCATGAGCCTGTTCATCGGCACCTTGGCCTGGGACGACCCGGCCTATGCCGCACCCCTGCGCATCGGCGTCCTGGCGGGATCGATCCTGTCGGCCCTGCTGGGCTACGCCGTGCTGCGATGGTCACCGCCGGCGAAGGCGGCGCCCTAGCCTCACGCCTGCCAGAACCACCTGCGGCATTCGGCCGTGTGCTGCGCCCGGGTGATCCCGATATCGGCCAGCGCCCGGTCATCGAGCTGCCGCAAGGCCCGGCGCGTCCGGCTGCGATGGCACCACAGCGGCATTGCGGATCGCAGCCACTCCGGTCCCGCCGGTAAGCGGACACCGCGGTTCCAGTGCAGCGGCGGCATTCCCGCCACCGTGCTTCCGTTGCGTGCGACCATCGACTTGAAAGCAGTCATTGCCGTCACCCCTCTCAGGGCGCCGTGATGCCGGATTGTGCGTGCGCGTTGTTGCGGCAGCGGCCGAACCGCGCGGCCGATCAGTCGAGTCGACAAGCGCCGGGCCTTGCCCTAGGTTCCGCGCGCCCCGCGAAAGCCCACCGATGAGCCGCCCGAATCCCGTCTACTGCGCCGTCGACACCGTCGACCTGGCCGAAGCCGCCAGCCTGATCCGGCACATCGCCGGCGGGTCGCGCCCGGCGGTTGGCGGGGTCAAGCTGGGACTGGAGTTCTTCCTTGCCCATGGCGCGCCCGGCGTGCGCTACGCCTTCCCCGATCCGGTGCGCCTGACCGGTATTGGCTTTTTCCTCGATCTGAAGCTGCACGACATCCCCAACACGGTGGCCGGCGGCATCCGCGCCGTGGTCGACCTGGCGCCCACCTACGTCACGCTGCACGCCGCCGGCGGCCGGACGATGATGCGCGCCGCGGTCGAGGAGGCCGGCGCCCAGGCTCTGAAGCGCGGTCTGCCGCGCCCGAAGCTGCTGGGCGTCACCGTGCTGACCTCGCTCGACGGCAGCGATCTTGCCGCGACCGGTGTCGGCGGCGAGCCGTCGGACCAGGTGAAGCGACTGGCACAGCTGGCGCGCGAGAGCGGACTGGACGGCGTGATCTGCTCACCGCATGAAATTGCGCCGCTGCGCCGCCAATGCGGTGCCGACTTCGTGCTGATGGTGCCCGGGATCCGGCCCGCCGGCAGCGCCACCGGCGATCAGAAGCGGGTGATGACGCCGCGCGAGGCGGTCGAGCTGGGCGCCTCGCATCTGGTGGTCGGCCGACCGATCTCACAGGCAGCCGATCCCCGCGCCGCCGCCGAAGCGATCGCACGCGAGGTCGGAGTCAACAATGTCTGACCTGGACGCTTGAGATGGCCATCGTCGCCAAGATCTGCGGGCTGCGCACCGAGGAGGCCGTACAAGCGGCGGTCGCCGGCGGCGCCCGTTACGTCGGCTTCATGGGTTACCCGCCATCGCCGCGCCACATCGCCTTCCATGAGGCGGAGAAGCTCGCCGCAGTGGTCCCGGCACATGTGCTGCGCGTCGGGGTGTTTGTCGACCCTAGCGACGACTTGCTGGGCGAGTGGCTCGAGGGTGGCGCGCTCGACATGCTGCAACTGCACGGCACCGAATCGGCCCAGCGTGTGGCGCGCATCCGCAAGATCGCCGAACTGCCGGTGATGAAGGTCGTGCACGTGGCGACCCGCGAGGATGTCGAACAGGCGATCGCCGTCTACGGAGCGGTCGTGGACCGGTTTATGTTCGAAGCCACGCCGCTGGCCGACGACCCACGGGCGCTGCCCGGCGGCAACGGCGTGCCCTTCGACTGGCGCATCCTGGAGGGCATCACGGTTCCCAAGCCATGGATGCTGGCCGGCGGGCTGACGCCGGAGAACGTCGCGGCGGCGGTCCATGCCACGGGCGCCAGGGCGGTCGATGTGTCGTCGGGTGTCGAAAGCGCGCGTGGCGTGAAGTCGGCCGAGCGAATCAGAGCCTTCCTCGCCGCGACCGCAAAGCTGTGAAGGGGAGAAACGCGCCATGAAGACTGAAAAGCGTCTGAAGGAACTAGGCATCGAACTGCCGCCGCCGAGCAACCCGATCGCGACCTATGTCAACGCCGTGCGCACCGGCGACTTGCTGTACCTGTCGGGCAAAGGGCCCGGCGCGGTGCGCGGCAAGGTCGGCGCCGACATGAGCTGGGAAGACGCCAAGACGCACGCGCGCGCGACCGGGCTGAACCTGATCGCGGTAATGAAGGACGAACTGGGCGACCTCGACCGGGTGAAACGAGTCGTGAAGGTGCTGGGCATGGTCAATTGCACGCCCGACTTCACCGATCCACCCAAGGTGATCAACGGCTGCTCCGACCTGTTCGTCGAAGTGTTCGGCGATCGCGGCAAGCATGCACGGTCCGCCGTCGGCTTGGCCGCCTTGCCCAATGGCATTCCGGTCGAGATCGAGTGCATTGTCGAGGTCGGCGACGCCAAGAAGGACGGGAAAAAAGCCGGCAAGAAGAAGCGCTGAGCGCGGCGGCGCGCGCCTCTTCAGCGGCGTACCCCGGTGTGCTAAAGGCCGGCCTGGAGAGAAAACGGAATTGTCATGAATGTCTTGAACAGCTACCGCGGCGGGCCTGACGAACGCGGCCATTTCGGCCTGTTCGGCGGCCGCTACGTCGCCGAAACCCTGATGCCGCTGATCCTCGAGTTGGAGCAGGCCTACGAGGCGGCCAAGAAAGACGCCTCGTTCCGCACCGAGCTCGACAATCTGTTGGCGCATTATGCCGGGCGGCCGAGCCCGCTCTATCACGCCGAGCGGCTGACGCAGCAGCTGGGCGGCGCCAAGATCTACTTCAAGCGCGACGAACTCAACCATACCGGCTCGCACAAGATCAACAATGTGCTGGGCCAGGTGCTGCTCGCCAAGCGCATGGGCAAGACTCGGGTGATCGCCGAGACCGGCGCCGGCCAGCATGGCGTTGCCACCGCGACGGCCTGCGCGCTGTTCAACCTGCCGTGCGTCGTCTTCATGGGCGCCGTCGACGTGGCGCGCCAGGCGCCCAACGTGTTCCGCATGAAGCTGCTGGGCGCCGAGGTGCGGCCGGTGACCTCGGGCTCGGCGACCCTGAAGGACGCCATGAACGAGGCGCTGCGCGACTGGGTCGCCACGGTCGAGACCACCTTCTACTGTATCGGCACGGTGGCGGGCCCGCATCCCTATCCGGCAATGGTGCGCGACTTCCAGTCCGTGATCGGCAACGAGGCGCGCGAGCAGATGATGGCGGCCGAGGGCCGCCTGCCCGACACGCTGGTGGCCTGCATCGGCGGCGGCAGCAATGCCATGGGCCTGTTCCATCCCTTCCTGGACGATCCCGGCGTGCGCATCGTCGGCGTCGAGGCGGCGGGCAAGGGCATCGAGACCGGCGAGCATGCCGCATCGCTGAGCGGCGGCCGGCCCGGCGTGCTGCACGGCAACCGCACCTACCTGCTGCAGGACGCGGATGGCCAGATCACCGAGGCGCATTCGATCTCGGCCGGGCTCGACTATCCCGGCATCGGCCCCGAGCACGCCTGGCTGAAGGAGGCCGGCCGCGTCGAGTACGTGTCGGCGACCGACAACGAGGCGCTCGATGCGTTCCAGCTGCTGTGCAAGCTCGAAGGCATCATCCCGGCGCTGGAGCCGGCACATGCGCTGGCGCACGTGATGAAGCTGGCGCCGACCCTGCCCAAGGACAACCTGCTGGTGATGAACCTGTGCGGCCGTGGCGACAAGGACGTCTTCGCCGTCGCCGAACGGCTGGGAGTGAAGCTGTGAGTCGCATTGCTGCGCGGTTTGCCAAACTCAAAGCCGAGAAGCGCGCCGGCCTTGTCACCTACGTGACCGCTGGCGATCCCAACCCCGAAATCTCGCTCGAGATCCTCAAGGGCCTGCCCAAGGCGGGCGCCGATCTCATCGAGTTCGGCATGCCGTTCACCGACCCGATGGCGGACGGTCCCTCGGTCCAGGCCGCCGGCCAGCGCGCGCTGAAGGCCGGCATCACGATGGACAAGACGTTCGACATGGTGCGCCGCTTTCGCAGCGAAACCGGCGATCAGGATACGCCCGTCCTGCTGATGGGCTACTACAACATGATCTATCAGCGCGGCGCCGAGCGGTTCTGCAAGGACGCGGCCGCCGCCGGTGTCGACGGCTTCATCATCGTGGACCTGCCGCCGGAGGAAACCGACGAGCTGAAGCCGCACGCGGCCAAGGCCGGCCTCGACACCGTCCTGCTGACGGCGCCCACCACCGACGCCAAGCGCCTGCCGGCCATCCTGCAATATGCCTCGGGCTTCGTGTACTTCGTGTCGATCCTGGGCATCACCGGCACCAAGTCGGCGAGTGAAGAGACCGTGAAAGGCCATATCGCACGCCTGCGGGCACAGACGGCGCTACCGATCGCCGTCGGTTTCGGCATCAAGACGCCCGACCAGGCCGCCGCCGTGGCGCGCCATGCCGACGCGTCCGTCGTCGGCTCCGCCATCGTCGATCGCGTCAAGGCCGGCCTCGACGAGAGCGGCCAACCCAAACCCGACCTGCTGCCCGGCGTCTTCGCCTACATCCGCGCGCTCGCCGACGGCGTACGCTCGGCGCGGCAAGGTTGAAACGACACAGCATTAATTCGCTATCGCACCGTTCATTGCAGGGATGCACAATACCGAGACCGTGAGCGGTCTCACCCTGATCAAGAGAGCGAGCAGCGATGGACCACCCCGCGCGTGGTGATGTGTCGGCCTACCAGCGGTACTTCGCGGGCATGGACGCCTCGATGGACCAGAAGGCCGCCTTTCTGGCGGCGCATCTGGTCACCGATCCGGGTGCGCGCATTCTCGATCTCGGCTGCGGTTCGGGTGCATTGTCGGCACGGCTGGCATTGCTGGCGCCTGGCGCGCGCGTGGTGGGCATCGACATCGATCCGCAGACGGTGGCATTGGCCGGCGAAAAATATCAGCTGCCCAACCTCAGCTTCGAAGTCGGCGATGCCGCCGCGGTCCATGACGGTGCCGACGCCGTCGTCTCGTGCTCGATGCTGCACCACGTTTATACCTACGGCCAACGCGCCTACGACGAGGCCGCAGCAGAGGCGGCAGTGCGCGCCCATATCGCATCGCTGCGGCCGGGCGGACTGCTGGTGCTGCGCGACTTCTGCGTCGATGGCGCGCCGGAGGAGACCTGCCTGCTCGATGTCGGCGAGACGCCGGGGCCCGACGGCCGTTCCGACATCGACATGCTGCGCGACTTCGCGATGCGCGCCCGGCCGCTCGATGCGCTGGGCAGCGGCTTTCCGCTCGAGGATCTCGGTGAGACCGGTGACGGCTTTCACCGTTTCCGCCTGCTGCGGCGGTGGTCGGCCGAGTTCCTGTTGCGCAAGGACTATCGCACCGATTGGGAGATCGAGCTGCGCGAGCAGTATGCGTTCTGGACCGTGGCGGAATTCGCGCGCATCGCCGAGCGCGCCGGCACGCGCGTGATCCGCGCCGCGCCGATCCACAATCCGTGGATCCTGCAGCATCGCTTCGCCGGCCACGTGCGCCGCTTCGACGAGCGTCTGCGGCCGCTGCCGTGGCCGGCGACCAACGTGGTGCTGGTGGCGCAGCGCGTGGCGCCCGGCCGGGCGCTGCGCCTGCGCGAGCAACGGCTGGACGATGCGCCGCCGAGCTATCTGCGGCAAATGAGCTGGAGCGGAACGAACGAGGTCTACGACCTGATCCAGCGTCCGACCGGCGCCGTCGATTTCCTGCCCTACACCGTCACCGACGGCCGCCTGCGCGTGCTGGCGCGCAGCGGCTGGCCGCGACCGGCCATGGTGATGATGCGCCGCGGTGGTGATGTCGGCGAAGAGATCCGGTCGGGACATGCTGTCGAGATGATCTCGCTGGCGTCGGATGGGAGCGACCCCGGCGCCGATTTCCTGGCGCGCTCCGGCCTTGCGATGCCGGACACGGTGCGTTTCGAACGCCTGCTGACGTTCCTGTCGTCGGCCGGCATGGTGGACGAAGCGACGCAAGGCATTGCGATGCGCCTCGATGACCTGCCGCCCAGCCGGCCGGCACCGCGGCCACCGGGCCTGGTGTTCGACGCCGGCACGTTGCAATCCTTCGACGCGCAGAGCCTGCTGCGCGCCGCCGAAGTCGGCATGCTGCCCGAGGGACGGCTGGAGCTGATGATCCGTGCGTTGTCCCATCAGCTGGGTCTGTCCTGCGGTGCCTGGGGCGGCGAGAGCTTCACGCCGCCCGTTGCCGACCTGTCCGTAACGCCGTGGGAGGCGATCGCGCAGCCGGCCGGCACGCCGTTCGCGCCGACGAACAGCAGCACGGGGTTCCTGCGCCGCATCCGGTCGGTGTTCAGCGAGGAACTCGCCGGGCCGGATGGCCCGGTGCCCGGCGCACGCCAGGCGCTGGAGATGGCGATCCCGGCACGGCATGGCACATGGACCGTGTCGGTGCTGCCGGTGTGCCGCAGCGCCGTCGGCACCATCCTGATCGGCATCGAGCGGCGCGTCCTGCCGGCAGCGCAGCTGCGCTTTGGCGATGCCGCCCTGCCCTGCGTGCCGGCCTGGCGCGTGGCCCTGCTGCCCGATGCACCCGATCCGTTGCGCGCGGCGGCGGCCCAGGCGACGGGATGTGCGACGGAGGCATTGGTGCGCCTCGGCGCGCCCTATCACCCCAGCCTCGGCATCACGCCCGAGCGCGTGCAGCCCTTTGTCGTGGCCGCCGGTGACCTGCCGGAAGCGCAGCGCAGCACACTGGCATTCGCGCCGCTGGAGTCCGTGCTGGCGCAGGCCGGCGCTGTCCGCGACGGCCATCTGCTGATTGCCGCCTTCCGTCTGGCCGGCATGCTGGGCGCTGCCTGACGGTCAGTCGCGGCTGCCGTCGAAGCGCAGGATGTTGCCGAACGGATCGTTGATCGACACTTCCTTGTCGTTGGGATCGGGCCGCGAGAAGCGCGCCTTCTTGTCGTGCAGCTCGCCCAGGAAGTCGCCGATGTTCTCGACCTTGATGTAGACGGCGCTGCCGGGCGTGCCGTCGCCATAGTGCTCGCTCAGGTGCAGCTTCACGCCCGAGCGCGACACCTGGGCGTAAAGCGGCAAGTCGGGCGCGTAGCGATGCTCCCAATCGAGGGTGAAGCCCAGGAAGTCGAGATAGAACTCCCTCGCCTTGGCGACATCGTAGATGCGCAGGATGGGGATGGCGGGATGGAGAACGGCGCTCGTCACGTCTCGTCGTCTTCGAACAGCATGTCGCAGACGAACGGATTGGTCTTGCGTTCCCAGCCGAACGTCGAGGTCTGGCCATGGCCAGGCACGAAGCCGATATCGTCGCCCAGCGGGAAGAGCTTCTGGCGGATGGAATGAAAGAGCTGGTCCTGGTTGCCGCGGGGAAAATCGCTGCGGCCGACGGAACCACGGAACAGCACGTCGCCGACAAAGGCGACCTTGGCGTCGCGGTGGACGAAGACCACGTGGCCCGGCGTATGGCCCGGGCAATGCACGACATCGAAGGTGAGCTCGCCCAGTGCGACGGTGTCACCGTCCTTGAGCCAGCGGTTCGGGCGGAACGGCTTGGGTACCGGGAAGCCGTACTTGCGGTTGGACTCGGGCAGGCCCTCGATCAGGAACAGGTCGTCCTCGTGCGGTCCCTCGATCTCAACACCGTAGTGCTCGGCGATGGCACCGGCGCCCGAGGCGTGATCGACATGGCCATGCGTCAGCATCACCTTGCCGACCTGCATGCCGGTCTCCGCGACGGCCGCCTTCAGGCGTTCGACATCGCCGCCCGGGTCGACCAGGGCGCCCTGGTTGGTCGCCTCGCACCAGACGAGGGAGCAGTTCTGCTGGAACGGTGTGACCGGAACAACGGCGATCTTGATCATGGCTGCCGCAAAAGACCTGTGGATCAAGCCTTTCCTAAGGCGTCGCCCGACACTTGCAAAGCCCTTCGCGCTGGAAAATGCAGACTGCATGCGTGGGTTGCGCTAGACTGCCGCGATGCGTTGCTGGCGTTCGATCATTGTCCCCGCCGTCTCGGCATTCCTTGCCTGCCTGGCCGCACCGGCCACCGCCCAGTTGTCGCCGCTGCCGACACCGACCGGTCCGCTAGTGGCGGGGCCGTCGATCGTGGTCGATGCGCAGACGGGCGAGGTCCTGCATCAACGCGACGCCGGTGCCCCGTTCTACCCGGCGTCCATCACCAAGCTGATGACGCTCTATTTGCTGTTCGAGGACATCAAGGCTGGCCGCATCGGGCTGCAGGACAAGATTGGCTTCTCCGATTACGCCTACAACCAGCAACCTTCGAAACTGGTGCTGCCGCGCGGCTACCAGATCACCGTCGAGCAGGCGATCCTGGCACTGATCCTGCGGTCGGCCAACGACGTAGCCGTCGCGGTCGGCGAGCGCCTGTCGGGCTCCGAGACGGCTTTTGCCGAGCGCATGACGTCAACGGCCCGCCGGCTCAGCATGACGGGCAGCTTCTTCAAGAACCCCAGCGGCTGGAAAGACCCGGAGCAGATGACGACGGCGCGCGACATGGCGCTGCTGGCCATCGCGCTGATCCGCGACTTCCCGCAGTACTACACCTATTTCAACGCGCACGATGTGATCATCAACAACGTGCGCATCGGCCACACCGTGAAGTTCCTGGACCTTTATCCCGGCGCTGACGGCCTGAAGACCGGCTTCCTGTGTTCGTCGGGCTTCAACCTCGTGGCCTCCGCCGTGCGCGATGGCCGCCGCCTGGTCGGCGTCGTTGCCGGGTTCCGCCGCGCCGACCTGCGCGACGAGGCGGCGATGCGCCTGTTCGACGAAGCGCTGCGTGCCCGTACCGGCGGCGCCCGCCCCAAGGTCTGGCAGATCGACAATACCGGCAGCCGACCCGCTACGGTGCTATCGGACACGGATTGCGTGCCGGCGCGCTACGACTATCCCGGCGACGGCGCCTGGGTCGGCACGTTCGCCAGCGTGCCCGCCGCACGCCAGGCGCACCAGGCGGCCCAGGCCAAGCTAGCTGCCGCCGGCCGCACGTGGCTCGGCCGCGAGTGGATCGTCGATATCGCGATGGGCAAACAGCGCAAGTTCGCCACCGTCATCGCCGACCTCGAGCCCGGCGAAGCCGGTCGGCTGTGCGCGCTCTATCAGGCGGCGAAGCAATTCTGCCAGGTCGTGCAGCCACAGCAGCTCGTGCGGCCGTTCCAGAACCTGTGGCGTTGACCTCAGGCCGCCGCGGCAACGCCAGTTGACGACGGGTCGGCAGCGACGTCGGCCGGCGCGGCATCCAGCATGATGGTGAACCGTGCACCGCCTTCAGCGCGGTTCTCGGCCACGATCGCCCCGCCCATCTGGCGGATGATCTGATAGCTGACTGAAAGCCCGAGCCCCGTGCCCTTGCCTGTCCGCTTTGTCGTGAAAAACGGCTCGAATACCCGCGGCAGGACGTCATCCGGAATGCCGTGACCGTCATCCTCGACTGTCGCGACCACCTTGTCCGTCGCCGCAACGTATTGCGTGCGCAGCTGGATCGTGCCGCGCCGTGACTGGCCACTCTGTTCCACGATGGCATCGCGGGCATTGAGGATCAGGTTGATGATCACCTGCTGCAACCGGCTGCTGTTGCCCAGCACCGGCGGACACCCCGTGTCGAGCGTCAACACGAGATCGATGTCCGACACCCGCAGCTGCTCACGCAGCAAATGCACGGCCGCCTCGAAAGACGCCGATACATTGAAGGGGCCGGGCGCTTCGTCCGATTTGCGCGCGAAGCCTTTCAAATCTCCGATAATGGTGGCTGCCCGTTCGGTCTGGGCGATGACGCGCGACAGCTTTTCGTCGATCAGCGCCGCAACCTCGGCCAGCGTCGTCTGCGGCCCCATCTCCCCCAGATAGTCCTGCAGGTTCTCGACGCCGAAGCGGATGATGGTCAACGGTTGATTGATCTCGTGCGCAACACCTGAAGCCATCTCGCCCAGGGTTGCCAGCCGCGAGGCGGCAAAGAGCTGCAGCTCGGCCGCCCGCCGTTCGGTCTCCTCGACCGAGAGGAAGACAACATGCTGCACACACCCTTGCCCATCGCGCACCGGGTTGGCCGTGATGTGGTGAACCCGTTGACGGCCTCCGTGATCCGTCCAGACCTTGTCGTACTCGATGCCCTTGATCGGCTCGGAAGGCGCAGCGGCAAACCAGGTGTCGAAAACCGCCTGCTCGACCGGACTGGTGAGAACGTCACGCATCAGGCGGCCGACGACATCCTGCATCGACTTTCCCGGCATGACACTCAGAAAGCCCTTGTTCACCATGATGATGCGCATGTCGCGATCGACCAGCATGATGTGGCCGCCGGTCGACTGCACCACCGAATCAAGGCGCTGCAATTCGTAGCGCAGGCGCTCCGCCATTTCATGCTGGGCCTGCACGTCACGGATCGTCCCGGTGATCGCGAGTTCACCACCGAGATTGTCCGGCGCCTTCGGCGCTGCCATGCGTACTTCCAGGTGGCGTATCGCGCCGTCCTTGCGTATCCCTCTGAACGTCAGGGCGACCGGCACGCCGCGCTCGCGGCCCATGCGAGCGATGCATTCGTCAAGCTTCGGCAAATCATCGGGGTGGAATACCTCACGCGGTGCCCGGCCGAGAATTTCCTCCGGCGCGTAGCCCAGCAGCAGTGTTTTGCCGCTGCCCAGATAGTTGATCCGGCCGCTGCGATCAGCGGAAAACACCGTATCGGACAGCGATGAGACCAGCGCGTCGAAGTGCAGCTGCGCGGCACGCGCGGTTTCTTCGCTGCGTTTGAGATCCGTAACATCCACCCAGATCCGGATGGTGCCGCCGCTCGGGACACTCACCTGACTGACGCGTACGATCCGGTCGTTCGCCCACAGCATGTCGGCGCCCTCCCGTTCACGGAACCGCCGCAGCAGGTTTGCCCGCCAGTGCACCAGGTCCAGATCGGGCGCAATGGTGCGGAACCGCGGTTCCAGGAGAGTCAGCACTTCCTCGAAGGAGAGGCCGATCAAGGGCTGATCCGGATTCTCCAGATACGGGACAATGACGGCGGCGGCCGCGTTGTAGTGGACGAGCCGTTCACCGGCGTCATACAGCGCAAAGCCTGCCGGGACGGCCTCCACGGCGGCGACCAGGCGCTGATGGGTCGCCTGCAGCTTTGCCAGCGAGGCAGTTGCCTGCTCGGCCGACTGCGTGTGCTCCAGGGCAAGACGCGCAACGCGCCGTAGGAGAATGATCGTGCCGGCCCAACCCGCCGACATCACCACCGGCACCAGCCAGAGCAAGGAACCAGACCGACCGACCGGCTCGACGGCCGCAACGAGGATCACGCTCACGGCGGTGCAGACGATCGCCAGGCCGGAAACCACCACCACGCCACCAGCCCTGACACGCCCGATGGCATCGCCTAGCTGGTCAAAGGAACGGATACTCATCATGATTTCGACGGCCAGCTCGCAGCCCCACGTTCGTTATTCGCCATGGCCCTCCGTGGTGCGTATGGTCGATGCAGCCCCGTTCACGGATACCGCATCGAGCGTGATCGTGAACCGTGCACCACCCTCGGCACGGTTCTCGGCCACGATGGTGCCTCCCATCTGGCGGATGATCTGATGGCTGACCGAGAGTCCCAGCCCCGTGCCCTTGCCTGTCGGCTTTGTCGTGAAGAAGGGCTCGAACACCCGCGGCAGAACGTGGGCCGGAATGCCGGGCCCATCATCCTCCACTGCGGCAATCACCTTGCCCGTCAGAGGCACATAGCGCGTGCGCAGTTCGATCGTGCTGGCCCGCGGCCGACCCGTACCGGGCACGTCGCGCTCCTGGACGGCATCGCGGGCATTGAGGATCAGGTTCAAGATCACCTGCTGCAACCGGCCGCTATTGCCCAGCACCGGCGGACAGGCGGCGTCGAGCGACAATACCTGCTCGATCTGCGACATACGCAATTGTTCGCGCAGCAGGTGAGCGGCGGCCTCGAGGGCTTCCGACACATTGAAGAGCCTCGGCGCCTCGTCGGACTTGCGCGCGAAGCCCTTCAGGTCACCGATGATGGTGGATGCCCGTTCGGTCTGGGCAACGATCCGTAACAGCTTCTCATCGATCACGCCTGCGGCTTCGGTCAGCGGGGTCTGCGGTGGCGTGTCCAGCAACAGGTCCTGCAGGCCCTCGGCCGCGAACCGGATGACCGTGAGCGGCTGGTTGATTTCATGCGCGACGCCCGAGGCCATCTCGCCCAAGGTTGCCAGTCGAGAAGCGGCGAAAAGCTGCAGTTCGGCGGCCCGCCGTTCGGTCTCCTCGACGGCCAGGAATACGATGTGCTGCACGCGCCCCTGTCCGTCGCGCACCGGATTGGCCGTGACGCGATAGACGCGCTGTCGGCCCTCGGCATCCGGTGTCACGTTGTCATACTCGATGCCCGCGATCAGATCGGCAGGTCCGGCTGCGAACCAGGCGTCGAAGACGGCCTGATCGATCGGGCTGTTGATGATCTCACGCATCGGACGGCCGATGACAGTCTTCGCCGACCTGCCCGGGACGGCATCCAGGAAACCCCGGTTGGCAAAGACGAAGCGCATGTCGCGATCAACGAGCAGGATGCGGGCGCCGGTCGATTGCACGACGGACTCCAGGCGCTGCAGCTCATAGCGCAGACGCTCCGCTATCTCATGCTGGGCCTGCACGTCACGCAGGATACCGGTGACGGCGAGTTCGCCACCCAGATTGTCCTGCGCCTTGGGTGCGGTCATACGCACTTCCATATGCCGCACGTCGCCACTCTTGGAGATCGCCCGGAATGTCATCGCGACGGGAACGCCGCGATGAGCACGCATGTGGTCGATGGCCTGATCGAGCAGCGGCGCATCGTCGGGGTGAACGAAGTCCTTCGGCCCCAAGGCCACGAGCTCGTGGCGTTCATGTCCCAGGATCTGGGTGCTGCCGAGGTAGGTGATGCGGCTGCGGCGGTCGGTGGAAAACACCGTGTCGGGGAGCGAATTCACCAGTAGATCGAAACGCGTCCGCGCGGCGCGGGCGGCCTCTTCACTGCGCCTGAGATCGGTGATGTCTATCCAGATCCTGGCCGTACCGCCACTACGGATCGCCGCCTGCCGGAGGCGCATCGTCCGACCGTTCGCCCACCGCATGTCCTCGCTCACGAGTGACCGGAAGCGTCGCAGGTATGTGTCCTTCCAATCCGGCGGGAGCTTGGGATAGGCCGCCTTGAACTGAGGTTCGAGGCGCGTCAGTACCTCCTCGAAGGTGAGGCCGATCAACGTGTCGTCCAAGCTCATGTATCGTCGCAGTTGGTGCGATGCCGCGTTGTGCAGGACAAGCCGCTCATCCGCGTCATAGATTGCGACAGCGATCGGGATGCCCTCGAGCGCTTCCACGACCTGCCGATGCGCCGTTTGGAGCTGTTGCTCCGAGATGGATGCGCTCCCGGTCGCTCGTCGGCGGTCCGCGGCGACACGCGCCACGTACCACAATAGTAGAATGGTGCAGATCCATCCGAGGCCGATCGCGATCGTCGCAAACAGCAACCAGGCGGCGGCGATCGGCAAACCGTTCGACCGCCAGGCGGCGGCGAAAACACCCGTGCTCGCGATAAGGCTGATGCCGGCGAGCGGGCTGAGGGCCAGGATGCCCCAGGCACCGGACCGCCCCGCGATCCGGTTCCATTGGCCAAGAACGCCGGCATTCCCCATGGTGCCGATATTGAATGGACTCGCAGCCAAAATACCGGCCATCGATAATCCTTTCGCGGCGACCCGGTTACCAAGCTTGTTCGATGGTCGAGCGAGTCCAGAAAGCCGCGATCAACGATCAAAATCAATTCGAATACTTACGAAAATAATACGGCTTGACGCTTGGAAAGCCAATAGTCTCCCGAAGTCCCAAGCGCGATCGATAGCGCACTGCTCAGGCAACTGCCGACCTGGAAGCGCGCGTTGGCGCCACACCAGTCGCGATGTCGGCCGGCGCCGCATCCAGCGTAATGGTGAAGCGGGCACCGCTTTCCGCGCGGTTTTCCGCGACGATCGTGCCGCCCATCTGACGGATGATCTGATAGCTGACCGACAGACCCAGACCCGTGCCCTTGCCTGTCGGCTTGGTCGTGAAGAACGGTTCGAACAGGCGCGGCAGGACGTTGTCGGGTATTCCCGGCCCATTGTCTTCCACGGTCGTGATGACCTTGCCGGCCGACGGCAGGCTGCGTGCGGCGATGCGGATCGTGCCGACCTGCGGCTGCCCGTCCGTCGCCGCGCGGCGTTCCACGATGGCATCGCGCGCGTTGAGAATGAGATTGATGATCACCTGCTGCAGTCGGCTGCCATGGCCGAGCACCGGCGAGCAGGCTGCGTCGACGTTTACTTCTTCTTCGATGCGCGACAGGCGTAACTGCTCGCGCAACAGCTGCGTGGCGGCCTGTAGCGTGGTGGAAACATCGAACGGCCGCGACGTCGTCTCCGGCCGACGCGAAAAGGCTTTCAGCTCCTGGATGATCGCGGCAGCGCGCTCGGTCTGCGCGATGATGCGCGACAGCTTGGCGTCGATCAGGCCGGTGGCGCTGGCGAGCGCCGCGTCCGATGGAATGTCCTGCAACTGCTCCTGCAGGCTTTCGGCCGCGAACCGGATGACCGTGAGCGGCTGGTTGATTTCGTGCGCCACGCCGGAGGCCATCTCCCCCAGCGTCGCCAGCCGCGAGGAGTCGAAGAGCTGCAGTTCGGCCGCGCGCCGCTCGGTCTCGTCAACGGCGAGAAAGACGATGTGCTGGACAAAGCCCGACTCGTCGCGCACCGGATTGGCCGTGACGTGGTAGACCCGGCGCCGACCCTGGTGGTCGATCGCCGCGTTCTCGTATTCGATGGCGCGAATGGAATCTGACGGCGCCGCGGCAAACCATGCCTCGAAGACCGAATGGTCGATCGGATTGGCGATGACCTCCCGCAGCGGCTGACCGATGACCGTCTCCGCCGACCGCCCTGGCCGGGCGTTCAGGAAGCCGTTGTTGGCCATGATGATGCGCAAATTGCGATCGACCAGCACCATCGCGGCGCCGGATGATTGCACCACCGAATCGAGGCGCTGCAGCTCATAGCGCAGTCGCTCGGCCATCTCGTGCTGGGTTTGCACATCGCGCATCACGCCGGTGACCGCGAGTTCGCTGCCGAGATTGTCCGCCCTGTCGTGCGCCGTCATGCGCACTTCGATCTGGCGAACGGCGCCGTCCTTGCACAGCCCGCGGTGGGTATAAGCGACGGGCGTGCCCCGTTCGTGCCGCAGGCGCGCAATGCACTCTTCGAGTTGCGGCCAGTCGTCGGGATGAACGATGTCGTGCGGCCGCCGGCCCAGCAGCTCGGCCGGTTGGTAACCCAGCAATTGCGCCATGGCGCCACCGACATAGCTGAATCGCCCGGCGCGATCGGTGGAGAACACCGCATCGGACAGCGAATTGACCAGGAGATCGAAGCGCCGCTGGGCCGCGTGCTCGTGTTCCTCGCGCTGCTTGAGGTCGGTGACATCCATGCGCGTCAGAACCACGCCGCCGCCGGGCGTCGGAATCTGACCGAGCCGCATCGTCTGTCCGTTTTCCCACAGCAGGTCGCTGCCCACGTGCTCGCGATAGCGGCGCAGGTACTCGGACTTCCAGTGCGACAGATCGCGATCGGGAAAAGCCTTCTTCAACTGCGCTTCGAGATGACTCAACACCTCTTCATAGGTGCTGCCGATCATCGAGTCGTCCAGCCCACCGATGTGCTGGATCATCGCATTGTAGGCGGCATTGAATGCGACCAGCCGCTCGTCGCGGTCGTAGAGAGCAATGCCGACCGGCATGACATCGAGCGCCTCACTGAGCCTCTGATACTCGAGCACCGCATTGGCCTGTGACACGCGAGCGCGTTCTAGCTCTTGCCCATGGGCGGCGGCGGCGCGATCGGCCCGGCGCAGCAGAATGCTGGCCCCCAGCAGCCCGGCACAGCACAACGCCAGCAACGCCAGCGTCACGCCTTGAAGATCATCGATCGACAAACCGGACGCGGCCGGCAGGCGCGTGCTTGCCCACCATACCGCTACAAGGGCACCGGTGATCAGCAGGCAGGCGATTGCAAGGCCGCTCACCATGCGCACGCTTCGGTTGCCACGACCAGGGCGATGAGGCATTTCGCTGCCCGTCGCGGCAGTCACCCGTTGGAAGCCGCCTGACGCCTTGACCGCCATCGGCCTTTCCACTGTGCGCGGCGATTGGATCCCAGCCATGGATGACTTCCTACGCAGTCGCCGTAAGCCAACGGCACACAACAATCCTGTCCCGAGATATATCGTCTAACGCCCTGAAACTGCATGTTAAAGCGAGCGCACAGTATCATGTCCGCCGAGGGCAACAGACCGATTCCAGTCTACATCGGACCAATGACGGATTTTTGCCGCGCGTGTCGCGCGAGCCCGGGCGGCGAACGTTCGGCTTTGCGCAAACTCTTGATATATATCGTCAATTCCGCACTTTGCCGGTGCCGGCAATTCATGTCATACGAAGGCCGACTGCGGCCCGAGGAGTGTAGAGCCACGCTATGAACTGGCTGACCAATTTCGTGCGGCCCAAGTTGCGGGCACTGGTGGCGCGCAAGGAAGCGCCGGAGAATCTCTGGCTGAAATGCCCCAATTGCGAGCAGATGCTGTTCCATCGCGACCTCGAGGCCAGCCAGCAGGTGTGCAGCCACTGCGATCATCATCTGCGCATCAGGCCGGCCGCGCGGCTGGCCGCCCTGTTCGACGACGGCGCGTACGACACCCACCCGCTGCCCAAGACCGTGCTGGATCCGCTGAAGTTCCGCGACCGCAAGCGCTACACCGACCGGCTGAAGGAAGCGCAGGCCGAGAACGGCACCAACGCCGAAGCACTGGTGGTTGCCAGCGGCAAGCTGGATGGCCATGCCACGGTCGTGGGTGTCTGTGATTTTGCCTTCATGGGCGGCTCCATGGGCGTTGCCGTCGGCGAAGGCCTGCTGATGGCCGCCAACCTGGCGATCGACGCCAAGGCGCCGCTGATCGTGTTCTCCGCCTCCGGCGGCGCGCGCATGCAGGAGGCGATCCTGTCGCTGATGCAGATGCCGCGCACCACGATCGCCGTGCAGCGCGTCAAGGAAGCCGGCCTGCCCTACATCGTGGTGCTGACCGACCCGACGACCGGTGGAGTCACGGCCTCATTCGCCATGCTGGGCGACATTCACATCGCCGAGCCAGGGGCCTTGATCGGCTTCTCCGGCCAGCGTGTCATCCAGGACACGATCCGCGAAACACTGCCGCCTGGCTTCCAGCGCGCCGAATATCAATTCGATCATGGCATGGTCGACATGATCGTGCACCGTCACAAGATGCGCGAGACGCTGATCCGCCTGACCGACCTGCTGCTCAAGCGGCCGCAGACCGCAGCAACGCCAGCGGCCGCCTAAACGCCTCTTCGTCCGCCCTGCGGCGAGTCAGGGATGTATCCATGAGCACGGACGCGATCCTGGCGCGCTTGATGACGCTGCATCCGCGTGTCATCGACCTGGAACTGGGACGCATCCAGCGGCTGCTCGACACGCTGGGCAATCCCGAGAGGCGATTGCCACCTGTGGTCCATATCGCCGGGACCAACGGCAAGGGTTCGCTGGTCGCCTATACGCGCGCCATGGCCGAGGCGGAGGGCCTTGCGGTCCATACCTATATTTCACCGCACCTGGTGCGCTTCAACGAGCGCATCCGGCTGGCCGGCACGTTGATCGACGATGACGAGCTCCTGGCCGTGCTGGAGGAATGCGAACAAGCCAACGATGGCCAGCCCATCACCTATTTCGAGATCACGACGGCGGCGGCATTCCTCGCTTTCGCACGCCATCCCGCCGACCTGCTGGTGCTGGAGGTCGGGCTGGGCGGCCGCTTCGACACCACCAATGTCGTGAGCAGCCCGGCGGTGACGGCGATCACGCCCATCGGCATCGATCACACGCAGTTCCTCGGCACCACGCTGCGCCAGATCGCGCACGAGAAGTCCGGCATCTTCAAACGCGGTGTGCCGGCGGTGATCGGGCGCCAGCGGCCCGAATCCGCGGCGCTGCTGGTCGAGGACGCGCAGGCGCTCGACGTCCCGCTGTTCCGCATGGGCCACGAGTGGCAAGCGACGCCAAACGACGGCGGCTTTCGTTACGAGAGCAACGCACTGGCACTCGACCTGCCGCGCCCGAAGCTGGTGGGCGCCCATCAGTTCGACAATGCGGCAACGGCGGTCGCCGTGGTCGAGCGTCTGCGCGCCAAGGGGATCGGCATCGGTGACGGTGCGATCCGCAAAGGACTGGCGACGGTCGAATGGCCGGCGCGCCTGCAGCAGCTGGTGCGTGGTCCATTGGTCGACGCATTGCCGTCGGGATGCGAGCTGTGGCTCGACGGCGGCCACAACGAGGATTGCGGGCTGGTGCTGGCCGAACAGGCCCGCACCTGGGCCCGCGAGCCGGGCGCGCTGCCGCTGTACCTGATCTTCGGCATGCTGACGACCAAGGACGCCGGCGGCTTCCTGCGGCCGTTGGCGCGCCATGCCACGTCGGCCTGGGCCGTGCCGATCCCCGATCACGCCAGCTACACACCGCAGGAAGCCTGTCGCCAGGCTGACGACGTCGGTCTTCACAGCCTGCCGGCGCCGAGCGTACCAGACGCGCTGGAGGACCTGCTGGCCAACGTCCACCCGCCGTTTCGCGTGCTGATCTGCGGTTCGCTCTATCTCGCCGGCACGGTGTTGGCGAAGAACGGCTAGAGACCACGGAAAGACCACATCCGGCAGCGATCACCGCGCCTTACATTTTGTCCGGCAAACCCGATGGGAGCCATCTCGGTTGCAGGACGGATTGCAGCAGGACATTGATGGAGTCGCGTCCGTCCCCGCAAGTGCGGGAGACAGGATGCATAGTCTTGTCCGTACGCTTTATCCGATCTGTCGCAGCATTACCGGTGACGGGCTTCGCCGCACCCTGCGGGAAATCCAGCGCCTCGTACCTCTGACGCTGCACGAAGTGCCCACCGGCACGCCGGTCCTGGACTGGCAGGTGCCGATGGAGTGGAACGTCCGCGCGGCGCGCATCGAAACGCTGAGCGGCGACGTGATCGTGGATTTCGCCGACTGCAATCTCCACGTCGTCAACTACAGCACGCCGGTCGACGCCGTCGTGTCACGCGCCGCGTTGGCGGACCACGTCCATACGTTGCCGGATCAGCCGACACTGGTGCCCTACCGAACGGGGTACTACGCCGAGCGCTGGGGCTTCTGCCTGGCGCATCGCGTCTGGGAGGGCATGAAGGACTCGCACTATCGGGTCCGCATCGACAGCACGCTGGCGCCGGGTTCGCTGACATACGGCGAGCTCCTGGTTGCGGGCAGCGAACAACAGGAGGTGCTGATCTCAGTGCACTGCTGTCATCCCAGCCTCGCCAACGACAATCTCTCCGGCATCGCGGTGGCGACCGAGATCGCGCGTCATGTGCTGAGCCGCGCCCATCGGCTGAGCTATCGCCTGGTGTTCATTCCGGCCACGATCGGCTCGCTGACGTGGCTCGCCCGCAACGAGGCCGTCCTGCCGCGGATCGCACACGGGCTGGTGCTGTCGTGCGTAGGTGACCGGGGCTCCTTCCACTACAAGCGCAGCCGCCGCGGCGATGCCCTGATCGATCGCACCGTCGCGTATGTGCTGGGGCGCAACGCGGTCGCGCACGAGATGATGCCCTTCTCACCATACGGATACGATGAACGGCAGTACTGCTCGCCAGGCTACGATCTGCCGATCGGCTGTTTCATGCGTTCGCCAAACGGGACCTTTCCCGAATATCATACCTCGGCGGACAATCTTGACCTCGTAACGCCGGATGCGCTCGAGCAAAGCCTCCGTGTCCTGCTCGACGTGATCGACGTCCTGGAACGCAACGTCATGTATGCCCGCGTTGATGGTCGCGGCGAGCCGCAGCTGGGCCGTCGCGGCCTTTACCGGGCGATCAGTGGTCAGAAGGACCAGGCTGCGGCGCAAATGGCCCTGCTCTGGGTGCTCAACCAGGCCGACGGCACTCACTCGCTGCTGGACATCGCCGAACGCGCCGGTCTGCCCTTCGCGCAGATTGCCGCCGCCGCCGATCTCGCTCGCGAGGCCGATCTCATCCGGTGAGTGCCGCAACAGGATCCCGTCCGGAAATCCCATCCTTCACACGAAGCACCGCGGCTCGTCAGCGCCGGGGCGCGCCAGTCGACCTCGCAAGCTCTTGGAGAGCGCATCATGGCGAATATCTCGGTCTTCCTCGACGCACCGATGACGGACGAGGAGCGTCGGGACAGGCTTTATGACGGTGACATCTTTGTCTTCTCACCGACGCCGGCCAGTCGTGACGTCATCAATCTCGCACGCATGATGATCGAAGAGGCATTCGCACCGCACGACCCACGTCATGTCCACCAGCACCTGACACCGGAAGCGACGGCGGCGATCCTGGCAACGCTGAAACCGCAGTTCATCCATCATCCGGAATGTAAGAAACTCATTCCGCGGATCATGGCCGAGCACGGCATCGATCTCGACAAGCTCTATTTCGACGTTCCCCGGATGCGCTCGGCCTATCCACCGGACTTTCTTGCGTCTGGAATCGCCTATGCGTTCCACCCGCATCGCGACACATGGTATTCGGCGCCACACTGCCAGCTGAACTGGTGGATGCCGATCTATCCATTGCATCCGGAAAACGCGATGGGCTTCTACCCACGCTATTTCGGCCAGGCGATCGAGAACAATTCGGAGGCCTATAACTACTACGAGTGGAACGCCAAGAACCGCGCGACAGCGGCCCAGCATGTCCGCCAGGACACGCGCGAGCAGCCCAAGGCCCAGGAAGCCCTGGATGCCGTGACCGTGCGGCTGCTGCCGCCACCCGGCGGCATCATCCTGTTCTCCGGGGCGCAACTTCACGAAACAGTGCCCAACCACGCCGACATCTCGCGCTACAGCATCGACTTCCGCACTGTCCATCTCGACGACGTCACGGCACGCCGCGGCGCAACCAATGTCGATTCGCGCTGCACTGGTACGACGATGCGCGACTATCTGCGTGCCCGCGATCTTGAGCACCTGCCCGAAGATGTCGTGAAGATCTACGATGACGGCACCGAGATCGGGTCGAATACCCTCTACTTCGGCGACCAGCTCGCGCGCGAACAGCGCAGCTCAAAGCAATGAGATCAGGCCGCTGGATCCAGCGAGACCCAGTCGGCGCCCGCTGAATCCTGAGCGGCCGTCAAAGCTCGTTGCACCGCCAGGCCGTCGTGGAATGAAGCGTCGCCCTCCGCGAGCGATCCGCGCAGGCAGGCGTCGACGAAGCTTCGCATCATGCGGGACAGTGCATGCGTCTGCCCATCACGGGCCGCGTCCACCAGAGGCAGCTCTTCGCAGCCCGGCTGCCCCGGCCGGGTGCGGCGCAGCGCATCGAAGCCACCGCGCGAAAGAAGAGCCTCGAGCGCGCCCTCGCGGCCGATGACCTGGATAGAGTTCTGTGCGCGTGGCGGCGTGATCCGGCTGGCGTGCCAGTAGCCGGCCTGTCCCGACGCGAAACGAAGCCAAGCCGTTGCGATGTCGTCGCTCTCCACATCCTGCCGCGGCACGTGATGCGTATCCGCCCGAATTGCCGCGATCGGCCCCATGACAAAGCGCGCGAGATCCACCAGGTGCGCGCCCGTGTCCTGAAGCACACCGCCACCGACCGCGGCACCTTGTCCACGCCACCCGACGGCAGAGCGTGGCCGAAGGCCGTCCCAGTATTCATGATGCGCCCGAAACAGAAACGGCTCGCCGATCTCGCCTGCACGCACGCGACGACGCAGTTCCTCAACGCCATACAGATATCGAAAGGTGAAGGCGACCTGGTGCACCCGTCCGCTGCTCGCGGCCAAGCGTACCATTGTCTCGGCCTCAGCCACGGACAACGCC
>Ga0187894_10001079_pt1 | contig 36202 bp, 31 predicted proteins | sample GBC1701081metaG_FD_136650 | JGI IMG/M metagenome (GOLD analysis project Ga0187894, IMG submission 136650) | White microbial mat communities from a lava cave in the Kipuka Kanohina Cave System on the Island of Hawaii, USA - GBC170108-1 metaG ...
GATCGCATCACGAATGGACTTGCCGTCGGTTTTGTCGCCCGCGGCCATGACGGCGGCCTCGATGATCTTGATGGCGTCATAGCCCGTGGCGTTGAACGAGGTTTGCGACTCTTCGCCGAAATGCTGCTTGTAGTCGTTGGCGAACTGCGCCAGCGAGCTGCCTTCGACGGGAAAGCCGGCATTGGTGAAGACCACGCCGTCGGCCACGGCGCCCAATCCCCAGATGGTGGGTGAGTCGAGGCCGTCCGAGCCCAGCACCGCCGCCATCACGCCGGCCGACCGCAATTGCTTCAGGAAGGCCGGAAAATCGGGCTCGTAAGCCGATGTCATGATGACGTCGGGCTGTGGATCGAGGGCCTTGATCTTGGTCACCTCGGCGGCGAAATCCTGTTGACCGAGCTTGTATTCGACCGAGCCGATGAGCTTGCCGCCCGCCTTCTCGAAGGCGGCGGCGAAATACATCGGCAGTTGATAAGTGTAAGGCGTATCCCGCGACACCAGCACCAGGGCGCGCTTGAAGCCCTGTTCGGCGGCATATTTGGCGAGCACGCCGCCTTGCAGATTGTCCGGCGTGCAGTTGACGAACATGTACTCCCCGCCGACGGAGGCGAGCGAAGGCGTCGAAGCGCAGGAGCTGATCGCCGGCACCTGGGCGGCCGAGGTGATCTGCGCCACGGCGACCGAATGATCGACATCGCAAGGCGAGATCACGACGGTGACCCCCTCCGACAGGAGCTCTTGCGCCATCACGGCCGATGGCGCGACCTCGGAGCGGCTGTCGCGGGCAATGAGTTCGACCGCCGGCACCTTGCCGTCGATCCCGCCCTTGGCGTTGATCTGCGCCACCGCCAGCTCCATGCCCTTGAGGCTCGGCTGGTCGCATTGGGCCATGTAGCCCGTTTGACCGCCGACAAAGCCGATCTTCAGCGCGTCGGCGGCATCGGCCGGACTGCTTAAGGACAGTCCGCCGATGGCGATGATGAAGCATGCCCATATGCGTTTCATGCGATGATCTCCCTTGGTTGCATTGTTATGTTCCGCCCTTTTCCAGAGCGGCGACGGCCGAAATAGGCCTCACGTACCGTCTCGTCGTTCTGGATTTGCTGCGGCGCCCCGACGGCCAGGACTGCTCCGCGATTGAGGACAACGAGGCGATGGCACAGCCGCATGATCAGCGGCATATCGTGATCGACGATGATCAGGCCGATCGATGTCTCGCGCATCGTATCGGCGAGGATGCGCAGCAAGTCGCCGGTTTCGGCTTCGTTCATGCCGGCGGCCGGCTCGTCGAGCAGAAGGAAGCGCGGCTCGAGCGCCAAAGCGCGCGCGATCTCGACCCGCCTCTGCTGACCGTAAGCCAGATCGCCCGAGCGGCGCTGCGCCAGCTCGCCGATCGCCAGGTGGTGGAGCAGGCCCATCGCCTTGGCGCGGGCGGCCTTCTGGGTCACCGCCCGGTCATTGGCCAGGACCGCGACCAGCACATTCTCGAGAACCGTCAGATTGGCGAACAGCCGGATGCTCTGGAAATTCCGCGCGATGCCGGATTGAGCCACCACGAAAGCCGGCAGGCCGGCCAGTTCCTCGCCATCCATCCGGATCGACCCGCTGGAGGCGGATTGCGTTCCGCTGATACAGGCGAGCAAGGTGGACTTGCCCGAGCCGTTGGGGCCGATGAGGCCGAGGATCTCGCCCGAAGCGACATCGATCGACACATCCTTCAGCGCCGTGACGCCGCCATAGAGCTTGGAGACCGAGGAAACGGACAGAGTATGCTTGCCCGCTTCCCCCTGCATGGCCGGAGTCGCGGCAGCCGGCGACATCGACCGCAAGAATCCTGGAAGAAGATCGGCCAGCTCGCGATAGCCGAGGAGTCCACCCGGCCGGTAATAGAGCACTGCCATGATCAGGAGCGACAGGCCGATGATGGTCAATCCGAAGATCTGCGGCACTTCGATGATGCCGAGCGAGAAGCCGTTCTCCAACCGTCTCAGCACCTCGATCATGCCGGTGACGAGGAGCGTTCCGACGAGCGCGCCGCTCACGCTGTTGACCCCGCCGACGATGAGCATGACGATCAGCGAGAATGTCAGGTCGAGGTAGAAGTCCTTGGGAGAAAAGACCGCGAGGTTATGGGCGATCAGCGCTCCGGCGAGTGCGGCGACGGCTCCGCTCAGCACCCAGGCCAGAAGGCGCAGTTTGGCGACGTCGACCCCGACCGCCGCCGCCGCGGCCTCGTCCTCACGCGTCGCGCGCAAAGCCAGTCCGGCCGCTGATTCCTTGAACAGAGCGATGCCGCAAGCGACCAGGGCCGCGATCGCGGACACGATGAAGATATCGACGCTCTTCGGTATGCCATAGACGGCCTGGCTTCCCCGGGTGAGGCCGTCGGCGCCGATGATCAGCGAGTTGACGATGATGTGGAGGCCGAGCGTCGCTATCGGGATGGTGGCGCTCGTCAGCCTGACGATCGCGAGCCCGGTGGCGAGGGCGAAAAGCCCGACAAGGACCGCGGTCAGGACAAGGGCGGTGGCGAAGCCCGCCTGATACTGCAGCAGGACAGTCGGAAGAGCGGGAAACAATTGCGCCTTGAGTACGGGCGCCATCGTCAGCGTGGCGCTCACCTGCGCCCCCAGCGCCATGAAGGCCACATGCCCGAAGCTCAGGGCGCCGGAATTGCCGGAGAAGAGCGCGATCGCCATGACGCCCACGAGCACCGTCATCATGTTGGTAACGGTGTTGATCGTGGCGGGTGATCCGAAAGCTGCGCTCGCGGCGCCTACGGCCGCAATCGCCAGGCCAAGAAGCACTGCGTTTGCGATGCCCTGCGGGGTCAGCCATCGACCGGCAAACGCATCCATCATTCGCAAGCTTCTCCAGGAAGACGTACCGAGCGGAGACTAACGCACAATTTCTTTTATTACGGATTTGACTTGAAAGGCAATAGACGTGATAAATGATACATGTCTGAGGTAGGACAAATGAGTGATGCAACCGTGGCCGAACGCCTGCGGCGCTTGGCGCCCGGCTTTGCCGCCGCCGAGCAAAAGGTCGCCAGAACGCTGTTTTCCAGCGGCATGATCGCCGGACTGGAGACGGTTGCGAGCCTCGCGGCGCGAGCGAATGTGAGCGGCCCGACGGTCTTGCGGCTGACCGCGAAACTTGGATTCGCGCGCTATGAAGACTTCCAGAAGGAACTCAGAAACGAGCTCGAGGAGCGCAAGCAGTCGCCTTTGAGCCTGCATGCGGCCGGCCGTTCGGCGGTCGGCGGCACGCTCGGCAAATGCTCGGCCATATTCTCCGAAGGGGTCGTGAGCTCCTTCGCGCGCCTGTCGCAAGGCGACTTCGAGCGCATCGTCGACCGTTTGTGCGATTTGAAGAAGGCCATCGTCCTCAGCGGCGGTCGCGTCTCAAATCTCGCCGCGCAGATGCTGCACCTGCATCTCTACCAGATGCGCCCCGATGTGCGGATGATCCAGACCGCCATGCAATCGCGCCGCGATCAGTTGCTCGATGTCGACAAACGGACGGTCTTCGTCATGTTCGATTTCCGCCGCTATGAGAAGGAATCGGTTGCGCTGGCGCGGAGCGCTAAGGAACAGGGTGCGGAAATCCTGCTGTTCACCGATCCCTGGCAGTCGCCCATCTCACGCTTCGCCGATTTCGTCATCTCGGCGGAAGTCGCTTCGCCCTCGGCCTATGATTCTCTCGTCCCCACCTTCGCCTTGCTCGAGGCGGTCTATACCGAGGTGTTCGAGCGCCTCAACAAGAAGGCGCTGGAGCGCGTCAGGCGGCTGGAACGGCTGCGCACCGGCTTCGAGTGGGACGCCGATAGCAACATCCCATCCGCCACCTCATGACCCCTCCTCCCACGACGAGCGTGGCGTCACGGCCGGACCGCGGCGTCGCCTATTTGTGCTGGACCGACATTGTCGGCATGCTGCGCTGTCGCGGCGTCCCACGATCGCGTTTCGCGAGAACCTGTGAAACCGGCCTTGGCTGGGCCGCCGCGGGCCTGGCACTCACTACATTCGAGCAGCCGGCAGCCAATCCCTGGGGCCCGATGTCGGAAGTCCGGCAGGTTCCCGTTCCGGAAACCGAGACCCATATCGATATCTGGGATGACGCGCCGCCGCTCACGATGATCCTGTGCCGCGCGCTCCTTGGCACCGGCGATCCCTGGGATTGCTGCCCGCGGCAATTCCTCGCCAGCGCCGTCGAGGAATTCCGTCAGCACACCGGACTGACCCTCCATGCCGCCATGGAGCATGAATTTACCCTGCTCGATACGGGCTTCGACGAGACCGTCTCGTTCTCGCTCGAGCAGATGCGGCGCGTCGCCCTCTTTTTGGACGATCTCTCGGCGGCTCTCGATCAGGCCAAGCTCGATGCCGAAACGATCGAGCCTGAAGCAGGACGGCGTCAATATGAGGTCTCCTGCGGCCCGGCGCCGGCGCTCATGGCCGCCGACCGGGCGGTCGTGGCGCGCGAGATCGTCCGGGAAGCGGCGCGCCGGCGCGGCTATTGCGCTTCGTTCTCGCCAAAACCCTTCCTCGGCAAAATCGGCTCAGGAGCTCATCTGCATTTCAGCTTCGTCAACCAGGCGGGCGAGAATGTGACCTTTGCCGCGAATGGGCCGGCCATGCTGTCGCCTTGTGCGGCGAGCTTCGCCGGCGGCGTCATCAGGCATCTGAAGGCCCTCGCCCCCTTCTACGCGGCGAGCCCGGTTTCCTATCTGCGCCTCGGCCCCAGCAACTGGTCGTGCGGCTATACCAGTTTCGGGGTGCAGAATCGCGAGGCGGCACTGCGCGTCTGTCCTCCGCCAGCGATGGCGGGTGTCAACGGACAGCGCGCGTTCAATCTCGAATTCCGCCCGCTCGATGCCACCGCAAATCCCTATCTGGCCATGGGCGCCCTCATTCGCGCCGGTCTTGCGGGCATCCGCGACAAACTGCCGGCGCCGCACGTGCTCGACGGCGACCCCGCTTGCCTGAGCGAAGAGGAGCGCCTCGCACTCGGCATCGACACGCTGCCTTCTTCCCTCGATGCCGCGCTCGTAGCACTCGCTTCCGATCCGGTGGCCGCGTCCTGGATGAGCCCAAACTTCACATCGGTCTTTCACTCGGTGCTGGCCAAGGAAGCGGATCTTGCCCGGCCGCTCGCGCCGGAAGATCTGTGCCGCCGCTATCTCAGAATCTACTGAACCTATGCAACGGTTTCACCCCGAGCCGAACGAGAACACGTATCTCTTCGAGGATGAGGAGCCCAGCATATCGGTGCTGAATCCAAACGGGGTCTCGCCCTATGTGCTCACTTGCGATCACGCCTCGAACCGGCTTCCGCGGCGCATTGGCGATCTCGGATTGTCGGATGATGAGATGCTGTCGCACATCGCCTGGGATCCAGGTGCGCTCGATGTGGCCACGGGCTTGTCCGCGGCACTCGATGCCCCGCTCGTCATCAGCAATTACTCGCGCCTCGTGATCGATCTCAATCGCCCGCCCTCCTCGCTCGGACATATTCCCGAGACCAGCGCCGGGATCGCCATACCGGCGAACAAGGCTCTCTCGCAGCGGGAACGGGACGCGCGCCTTCGAGCCTTCTTTCTTTCCTATCATGACGCGATATCGGATCTCCTCGATGCCCGCATGCGGCTCGCTATGCCGATACTTCTAGTCGCCATGCACAGCTTCACGGCGAATTATCCCGGTGAAACCCGGCCTTGGCACATCGGCGTGACCCACCGCTTCGACAAGGGGCTAGGCGGTGAAATCATCCGCCTGCTGCGCAAGCAAACAACGCTGTCGATCGGCGACAACCAGCCCTATCAGATCGACGATATCGATGACATGACGATTCCCATACATGCGGAAAAGCGCGGCCTGCCGAACGCGCTCATCGAGCTGCGCCAGGACACATTGGTCTCGCGGCAAGGCGTCGCCGAGGCGACGCGGCTTCTTCACCAAACACTTGCGGCTGCGGCAACAGTGATGAAGGGCCGCGAAATCCCGACGACTGATCGCTAAAGGAACACGTCGCGATAGGGCTTCAGCCCTTCCGGCAGCGCGGCACCGATCTTGACCATCCCCAGCTCGGACGAGTTGGCAATCTGTACGCCGATAGCTACACTCCGTCGAACGGGATGATTGGGAGGTGCTGGTTTGCCGAGCTCCATTGAGAATGACGTGCCTCAAGCCGCGCCCGCCGTGCTCATCGTCGGGACCGGTCCGGCCGGATTGTTCGCGGCATGCGAACTTCTTCGCCATGGCGTCAGGCCTCGCGTCGTCGAGCGGAGGGTAGCACCACATCACGAGACTCGCGGTACCGCGGTTCAGCCGGCGGTCCTGGACATCATCGATCGGGCCGGCCTGATCGAACCCTTCCTCCAAGCTGCTGTTCGCATCAGGCAGATCCAGCTTTTGGGGCCGGGCCTTAAGGAAATCGTCAGCGCCAAGCTTGCCGGCATCGGATGCAAATACGAGTTTCAGTGCAGCCTCCCGCAGTGGCGCACCGAGGCAATTCTGCGCGAACGCCTGGAAAGCCTCGGCGTCGCGATTGAATACGGCACGGAAGTCAAGTCGATCGAGGACGATCCGGCGGGCTTGCGGGTGACCCTCGATGTGGACGGCCGGACCGAGGTCCTGACGACAGCCTACGTGCTTGGCGCGGGTGGCGCCCACAGCGTAACTCGCCACTCGATGCAGGAGCACCTCGAGGGAGACACTTACGACGGCCAGTACATTGTCGCCGATGTGAAAGTCCGCTTGCCGTGCCCGCCCGAATGCGGCCGCGTCATTGTCGGGCCGGACGGTTTTGTCCTGATATCGCCGTTGCCGGACGAACGCTTTCTCATCTTCGTCAATCGTGACGAAGCTGATACACGGCGCGAGCTTCCGGCATCGGACGAGTTGGCCACGTTGCTCGATTCCCGCGTCGGCGCCGATATCGGCCTGCACGATCTCAAATGGGTTTCCTATTTCAAGATGCACAAGCGCGCCGCCGAGCGCCTGAGCGACGGGCGGCGATTCCTGTTGGGCGATGCGGCTCACCTGTCCAGTCCGATGGGCGGTGAGGGGCTCAACGCGGCATTCATGGACGCCGCCGACATCGCCTGGAAGCTCGCTCTCGTCGCACGCGGCGCAGCGAAACCGTCGCTGCTCGAGAGCTACGCGCATGAGCGCGGGGCCGCCGACCGCCATATGCTCGAAGTGTCGGACGAGATCCATGGTTTCGTGATTGGTCTGGTCGCAACGTGCAACAGTGGCGGGGTGCCGGTCGTACCGCCGGCGGATCCGGCTGAAGCTATCGCGGTGACACGCAAGCGGTCGATGCTCGATGTGTCATACGCCGGAAGCGCACTCGTCGGTCAGGCGGGCGCCGATGTCGGGGGAGCACTGCCGGGAAGCCGCTTCGGCGCCTGTCATCGCCTGAGTGGCACGGGCCACCATCTGATCCTATTCGGCGCCCCGCCTCGCCTCGAGCATTTCCGCACGCGCTGGAACGGGTTCGTGTCGATCATCGACGCTGCAAGCGCTGAGTTCGATACGGCCGAGGCGGGAATTCCCAATGGCGGTGCCCTCCTCATCCGGCCGGACGGCTTCGTGGGGTTCCGCGCAAGCCCGTTGGATGAGGCGGCCATGGCGGCCCTCGATGCCCATCTCGCCACATATCTGATACGGGCTGCGATGTGAGCGAGCAGCAGCCGGCAGTGAAGGGGCGGTGCGCGGCGAAGGCGAGGAGATCATCGCTGCTTCGTCGCAGATGACGTACCACTAACCACTCTTGCCTATCAGCGCGCGAAGAGCACGGAAAGGCAAAGGAGGGCGAGGATCACGGCGACGATCCAGCCCGCCGCATTGGCGCTCCGCGGCAGCGACTTTCCCGTTTCCTCAGCGTTCTCCTTGCCCATCAGCGCGCCGCAAATCGCCATTACGGCGCCGCCCCAGCCGATGCCGAAAACGGCGGCGCTGCCGAGCCCCATGGGCGCCCCTCCCAACAGCACGGCTTTCATGTTGACGAAGGCGAAAGCGATCGCCGTCATGCCAAGGGCGCCAACAACCGTCGCAAAGACGATGAAACCAATGCGTTTCAATATTGCCGTCATGATGAATGATCCTCCAGGAAGCGACATTCACTGCGGGAATAATGACAGGGTGGCCGCAAAAGCCAAGCCCGCTTCGGCTGCCATATCGAGAGCCCGCCTTAGAGAAACACGTCGAGATCGGGCTTCTCCTGCTCGGCGCGCAGCTCATCCTGCCATTCCTTGAGCAGCGCCTTGCGCCGCTTCGGATAGCGGTCCGTCAATATGTCGAAATGCGAGATGCGGTCGGTGCGGAAATGACGGAAGGCGGTGCGCAATTCGCACCAGGCGATGATGTTGCGCGTCGCTTCGTAATAGGCGATGCCGATCGGCCAGATCGTCCGCTCGGTGCGGCGTTCGAGCTCGTCGCGATATAGGATCTGCACTTTGCGGCTCTCGCGGATGGCGCCGCGCAGGCCTGCGACATCGACGGCATCGGCGGCGCGTTCCTCGCGCGGCGGCACCACCAGCCCGGCATCGAACAGGAACGGCTTCAGTCCTTCCGGCAGCACGGCACCGATCTTGGCGACGCTGTCGCGGGCGGCGCGCGACAGCTGGACGTCGCCGCGGCGCGTCACCCAGCGCAGGCCCAGCATGACGGCCTCGAGCTCATCGACCGTGAACATCAAAGGCGGCATGTCGAAGCCTTCGCCCAGCACATAGCCGATGCCGGCCTCGCCCCTGATCGGCACACCCTGCGTGACCAGGGAATTGATGTCGCGATAGACGGTGCGCAGCGAGACCTCGAGCTCCTCGGCCATGGTCTCGCCGGTCACCGGCCGCCGATGGCGGCGCAGGATCTGGAGGACCTGCAAAAGTCGGTCAGCGCGTCGCATGGCCAGTACCCCGGTTCGCTGGAAAATCTACGCTTCTAGCGTGCTTTTTGAACGCGAAGTTCCCGGCGGCATAGGCAGGAAACTTCGCGTTCGGCACAGCAGGAACCTACTGCAGTGCTGCTGACAAAGTATGTCAGGAAGCTGGCAGGAAGTGACCTTTTCCGGCGTCGGCCGGTTCGGAAAATGGAAGGATCAGATGGGGACGGCCAGCATGGCCAAGGGCGCCGCCGTCGCCACCATGAGCAAGGCGGCCATGATCAGGAACCAGTGGACGGGCAAGGTGGCGCGACGAGCGTTCATGGGTCTGGACTGTGTGCTGATTCTCATTTCGGGAAAATGATTCTTTTCAAAGACTTAGTCCTCAGGACTAAGCCTTTGATTCAATTGGCTCTAAGGGTTAGGCGGTGATGGCGGGGGCGGTATGGACGGCCCGCCCACGATCGGCGTCGGCGGATTGGGCTGGACCGGCCGCACCGTCTTGAGCTTCATCTTGACGATATTTTCTTGCGTGATCTGGGCTCCGTCCTTGGCTTCCTGGGTCAGTTTCGGCGCGGTCTTCTTCTCCGCCGCCGCCGAAGGCCCGGCCAGCGCTGCTGCCAGAAGCAGGATCGCGAGTGCCTCACGGAACATGGTCAACGTCCTCTCTCGATCATCCGCACTTCCCCGATCAGGGAAGCTTTAAATGCCCCAACTTGAGGGCAAAGTGCCACAGCCCACCTGATCACAGGCTGAGCCCACCGTTCATCTGGGATTCATCTGGCGCGAGCGCAATAGCACCTCGATGCCTGAGCGCAGAAGGCCGCTTCTCGAGTGTGCTTTGAGGAGGGAGCTAGGCGAGCCTGAGCCACACCCGGTTGTCATGGAAGGCACCGCCTGCCGCCGGCGCCGGCTGGTCGCAGCCGGTCAGCGTGTTGATGCCCTTGCCGTCCTCGAAGGCTTCGTTCGGCCAGATCGATTCCGCGACCAGCACGCCGCGGCGCACGCCGTCGATGGCCTGGACATGCAGCGTCACGGCGCCCCTGGCGCTGCCGAGACGCACCTTGTCGCCATCCTTGATGCCGAGAGAGGCGAGATCGTCCGGATGCGCGAAGACGGTCGGCCGCCCTTCCCTTTTGCGCGACGACGGCGTCTCGTTGAAGGTCGAATTGAGGAAGGTGCGCGCCGGGCTGGTCGTGAGCCTGAAGGGATAGGTTTCGGTCGCCTCCTCGATGACGCCCCAATGGTCCGGCATCTGAGGCATGTCGTCGACCGGACCATAGGGCCCGATCCCGGCCTTGAACCGCGCCATCTTCCAATCCGGCTTGAAGCGGAACTTGCCGTCCGGATAACCGAAGCCGTTGAGGAAATGCGCGCTCTCGAAATCCTGCTGCACGTCGATCCAGGTCGCCTCGTCGAGGGCCGCGAGATCGGGGCGGTTCGAATTCTTGAGCGTCCAGTCGATGAGCTCGCGCGGGCTCATGGCGAAGCCCGGATGCTCTGCCCCCACCCTCGCGGCCAGGTCGGCGATCACCTCGTGATTGTTGCGGCACTCGCCCGGCGGCTCGATGAGCTTCGCGCCCAGCATGATGTGCTGGTGGCCGCCGCCCTGATAGAGATCGTCATGCTCGAGGAACATCGTCGCCGGCAGGACGATATCGGCGAGTTGCGCCGTTTCGGTCATGAACTGCTCATGCACGCAGACGAAGAGATCGTCACGCATGAGCCCTTGCCTGACCTTGGTCTGGTCGGGCGCCACCGAAGCCGGATTGGTGTTCTGGACGATCATCGCGGTGACCGGCGGGCCGCCCGCGAGATCATAAGGATCGTTGAGCAGAACCGGACCGATGCGGCACTGATCGAGCTGGCGAATCGAAGGATCGCGCCTGTCGAGCCCCTCGATCATCGTCTTGTTCCATTTGTACATGCCGCTGTTCGAGTGGAAGGCGCCGCCGCCTTCATGCTGCCAGGAGCCCGCGACCGCGGCGATCGCCGTCACCGCATGCATATTGGCCGAACCGTTGCGCGAGCGGGTGAAGCCATAGCCGATGCGCAGATAATTGCGCTTCGTCTCGCCGATGAGCCCGGCGAAGGCCTCGATCTCGGAGGCCGGGCAGCCGCAAATAGCGGCCGCCCATTCGGGCGTGCGTGTCGCGAGATGCGCCTCGAATTCGCGCGGCACATCGGTGTATTTCTCGAGATAGGGCCAGTCGGCATGGCCGTCGCGGAACAGCACATGCATGACGGCGCAAGCGAGCGCGCCATCGGTGCCGGGCCTGATGATCATCTTCACATCGGCCTGCTTCATCGTGCCGGTCTCATAGACATCGACGCAGGCGATCTTGGCGCCGCGCGTCTTGCGCGCCATCGCCGCATGGGTCATCACATTGACCTGGGTGTTCACCGGATTGGTGCCCCAGATCACGATCAGGTCGGATTTCTGCATCTCACGCGGGTCGGAGCCGGTCATGCGGCCGCAGCCGGCGAGGTAGCCGGGCCACGACAGCGCCACGCAGAAGGTGTCATAGAGGCCGGAATATTTCTTGGCGTGGCGCAGGCGGTTGATGCCGTCGCGCATCACCAGGCCCATGGTGCCGGCATAGTAGTAAGGCCAGACCGACTGCGCGCCATAGCGCTCTTCCGCCTTGACGAAGGCTTCGGCGACCTCGCCCATCGCATCGTCCCAGGAGAGGCGCTGCCAGTCGCCGGCACCGCGGGCGCCTTTCCGCTTCAAGGGATAAAGCAGGCGGTCGGGATGGTGGATGCGCTCGGCATAGCGCCCGACCTTCTCGCAGATGACGCCAAGCGTATAGGAATTGTCCTTCGCGCCGCGCACGCGCCCGATCGTATGGGCATCGAGCAGTTCGACATCGAGGGCGCAGGCCGAGGGGCAGTCATGCGGGCAGACCGACCGGCCGATCTTGATATTGGGGCGGATGTTCATGATGGTAGTTTAAGCTAAACGATTCCGAATGTTTAGGGTGACAATGTGATGGGGACAATGGGAGCGGAACATTCCCATGCCGTGCGGGAAACCTTCAATTCCCTGCGCGCGGAGATTGTTGCCCTGTTCAGGACGCTCTGGGCCAAGCCTGAGCTGCCGGGCCTCGAAGTCGAAGCCGTGCAGCATCTCTCGGGGTTCCTCGAAAAGCATGGTTTCTTGCTGCGCCGGGCCCCAGGCGACATTCCCACCGCTTTTACGGCGACGCTCAGGACCGGCAAAGGCCCGCGCATCGCCTTCCTTGCTGAATATGACGCGCTCCCCGGCCTCGCCAACAGCGCCAGCGCGGGGCGAGACAATGTCCCTGGCGGTGCCGGGCATGGCTGCGGTCACAATCATATCGGTCCAGCCAATAGCGGTGCGGCGATCGCCGCCGCTATGGCGGCGGGGAGGCTGGGTCTGGGCGGCGAGATCACCGTGATCGGCTGCCCGGCAGAGGAAATATTGTGGGGAAAGATCGCCCTCCTCCGCCAAGGTGTCTTCGACGGCTACGACATCATCCTGACATCGCATGGCGACTATCAGACAGGCGCCATATCGAGGCCCTGCATGTCGGTCGCCCACGGCGAGTTCATCTTCCTCGGGAAAGCCGGACATGGCGGTCTGGCCGGCAAGCACAATGCGCTTGAAGCGGCCGAAGCCGTCATCGTCGAAGTCTCCCGACTCGCTCGGACGGAATGGGCCGATTGCTCGATCAAGCACGTGCTGCGCACCGCCGGCATCATGCCGTCGATCACGCCGGACGAAGTGCGCGCCTGGTTCACGGTGCGCCATGTCGACATCGCCCGCGTGCGCCCCGTTTATGACGCGATCGAAAAATCATGCCGCGACAAGGCACAGGAAATGCAGGTCGGCTTTCGGCATCAGCCCGTATCGGAATGCCGCGGCTATCTCCCCAACAATGTCCTCGGCCACATCCTGCAATCGGCCATGGCGAGCGTAGGGCCGCCCCAATGGAGCGACGACGACTTGGCTTTCATGGCCGACCTTGCCCGTGCTTGCGGTGGCAGCTCCTCCCTGACGCTCGACCGCTCGACGAAACTCTATAGCGAGGGGCACGATTATTACGGACAGGATGATGGCGAGGTAAGCTGGCATATCCCGCTCGGCCGCGCGAACTGGGCCTGTCCCAAGGATGTGCCGATCCATCATTGGGGATGGACCGCGCTGTCGGGCCACAAAGCCGGCGATGCCGGGCCGCTGATGGCGGCGGAGGCGTTGGCCAATGCGGCTGTCGCAATCCTGGTGGATCCGGATCATGTGGCTCGCGCGCGCAGCGAGCTGGAAGGTCGCGTTCAAGGCACGCCGATCGATGCCCGGCACCTTGGCGCCTGGAGAACGATGCGGGAAGATCCGCACGGCTTTTGGAATGCCACCTGGGTGGAATGATCGGATGCCTGAGCTCATCACCAGCGCGCAGAACCCGACGATCAAGTTCATCCGGGCGCTCGAACAGAAGAAGGCGCGCCAGGAGACGGGACTGTTCGTCGCGGAAGGAAGGCGCGCGCTCGAGCGGGCGCGTCTCGCCGGCATCACGCCTGATTATGTCCTCGCCACCGAAGGCCCGCAGGATTGGGGCCAGACGCGCGATCTGCGCGTGTCCGGGGCGGTCATGGCGCGGCTCAGCGGGCAGAACAATCCCACTGGCCTCATCGGCGTCTTCAAACAGTCCGCCATCCTCTCCGATTTCGCGCCCGGCCCGGATGACGTTGCAATCGCCCTCGAAGACATTCGCGATCCCGGCAATCTCGGCACGATCCTCCGCACCGCGGACGCCGTCTCGGTTCGCCATGTCGCGCTCGTGGGTGAGAGCTGCGACCCCTTTTCGCCGGAAGCGGTGCGCGCCAGCATGGGCTCGCTCTTCGGCGCGAGGCTCAGCCGGATGAGCGCGAAGCAGTTCCAAGGCGCGCTCGCCGAGTGGCGGGGCGAGATCGTCGCCACCGCCGCCCAGGCCGCAACGGATTATCGTCGGACCTATGCGCGTCCCACTTTGCTGCTGATGGGCAGCGAAGGCAGCGGCCTTTCGGATACGCTCGCCGCACAAGCGAATGTGTCGGTGCGCATTCCCATGTCCGGGGGTGCCGAGTCGCTCAATGTCGCCACCGCTTCGGCTCTCATGCTCTATGAGGTCAAACGGGCCGAGCTGCGCTAGGATCCAGGGAATGAATTCACTGGCGCGCAACCGAATTCGGATCGATGTGCGTTGGACGACCGAGACGCTCGTGCGGCAATCGGAAGAGCAAGCAGCAAGCAAAGGAGATTTGGCATGCCTACCATGTTCAATGTTGCCCGGCGAGACGTTCTGGTGGCAAGCGCAGCTTTCGCTGCGGCAGCTGTGACAGCATCGAAGCCCGCCGTTGCCGGCGATCCGAGCTTCATGAACAACGTCCCTGATCCCCTTCTTGCGGACAAGGAACTGCCGACCTTCAAGTTTGCTCTCGAGAAGTCGCAAGGAAAGGTTATCGGCAACAGTTTTGGGAAGGAGGCGACGGTCACCCAACTGCCGATTTCCAAGGGCATCGCCGGCGTCTCCATGCGGATCGAGCCTGGGACCATGCGGGAGCTTCACTGGCACGCAACCGCGGCCGAATGGGCTTTCGTCATCGAGGGCCGCGTTCGGACCACTGTTATTGATCCGCAGGGCAACGCCGAGACGAATGATTTCGATGTTGGCGACGTCTGGTACTTCCCCCGCGGACACGGTCACATGCTCGAGTGTCTCGGTGCAACGCCCTGCCAATTCATTCTCATTTTCGACAATGGATACTTCTCCGAGTTCGGCACGTTCAGCATCAGCGACTGGATCGGTCACGTGCCAAAGCCGCTGCTGGCAAAAAACTTCGGCCTGCCGGAGGAAACGTTTGATACGTTCCCCAAGGAGGAGGTGTACTTCGCCCGAGGCGCAGTGCCACCCGAAGAACCAGCAGAGCCGCTGCAAGGGTGGAAGCTGCCGCCGGAGACGCACAAGTATCGTCTCCTCGCCCAGGCGCCCCACCGGGTCTATGCGGGCGGCCGCGAGTGGCGGGTCGATTCGACGCGGTTTCCGATCTCGAAGACGATCACCGGCGTGATCCTCGACCTCGATCCGGGGGCATTAAGAGAGTTGCACTGGCACCCGAACGCCGACGAGTGGCAGTACATCGTCGATGGCCAGGTGAGCGTCACCCTGTTCGGTTCGGGCGGGAGATTCCGCATCGAGACACTGGAGAAGGGCGATGTCGGCTACATTCCGCAAGGATACGGGCACTCGATTGAAAATGTGGGCGACAAGCCGGCCCGCATCCTGATCGGGCTCAATGCCGGCATCTACGAGGCGATCGACCTGTCGCAGTGGATTGCAGGCAACCCGGCTGATGTCCTGGCCACCAACTTCGGACAGCCACAAGACCTGTTTGGCAAATTCCCCAGCCACGACGTATTCCTCGCCGGCCCGAAGGACACCAGCAAATAGGATCACCGGGTTCAAGGCCTGGCTCACGGGCAGTCGCTGTCGACCGTGAAGCGCCGCTTGATCCAGCCCTTGGTGACCTTGTCGCCATTGTAGTGGGACACCTTGCACCAGCGCGACCGCGGCGACGCCGATTTCGGCACGCAGGGACCGTCGAGATGGATGATGCCGTGATTGCCGGGCGGCAAGACATCGACGATCGAATGGGACGTGCCCGACCCTGATCGCATGTTGAGCACGTCATTGGCCGCGACATTGGTGACGATCAGGCAGCCCGGCCCCGACGTGGCATGCGCCGCGCCTGCCGTCAGCATCAGGCACGCCACGATCAGAAATCTCCGCATGGTCTCCTCCTCTTTGCCGATGAGACTAACCGCTTCCGTGGAATTTCCGAAGGTGAGCCAATTTCACCACACTTCCACGAATTCGTCCTTGTTTTCGGGACAAGGAGGGTAAACACCCCTCACCTGGGCTTGCCCCCTCTCTTGCCTGGACAGGGGCGGGAAGATTAGGTTTGGCGAAGGATCGAGGAGGATTTGATGAAATCGCATGCGCGGGTGGTGATCGTCGGCGGCGGCATCATGGGGGTGGGCCTCCTCTATCACCTGGCGCTCGAAGGCCGGAGCGACATCGTCCTCATCGAAAAGGGCGAGCTCACCTCGGGCTCGACCTGGCATGCCGCCGGCCAGTGCCCCCATTTCAACGGCTCGCTCAACATGACCAAGGTGCATGTCTATGGCACCGAGCTCTATCCCAAGCTGGAACAGCTGACCGGCCAAGCCGTCTCCTGGCATGGCTGCGGCGGCTTGCGCCTCGCCCAAACCGATGAGGAACTGAACTGGCTCAAATATGTCGAGGGCATCTCCAAGCTCGGCGGCTACGAGGGCGAGATCATCGGCCCCGACGAGATCAAGAAATACCACCCCTTCCTCGAGACCTTCGGCCTCAAGGCCGCCTTCCGCACCGTGACCGATGGCCATGTGGCGCCGGCCGATGTGACCAATGCCATGGCCGCGGGGGCGCGCAAGCTCGGCGCCGAGATCTACCGCCGCACCCTCGTCACCGACATCAAGCTGCTCAAGACCGGTGAATGGCAAGTGATCACCGACAAGGGCAACATCACCTGTGAGCATGTGGTCAATTCGGCCGGCTCCTATTGCGACGTCGTCGGCGCCTGGACCGGGCACAATGTGCCGATCGCCAATATGCTCCACCATTACATGATCACCGAGCCCTTGCAGGAGCTCATCGATCTCGAGATGGAATTGCCGGTGGTTCGCGACCCCTACTCCCATTCCTATTTGCGCGAGGAGACCAACGGCATCCTGGTCGGTCCCTATGAGACCGAGACCGCGCATGTGTGCTGGGACGGCAAGCCCCCCGCCTGGGATTTCGAAAGCGAGCTCGTGGCGCCTGAGCTCGACCGTCTGACCCCCTGGCTCGAGCGCGCCACCGAACGCCTGCCGCTCTTCGCCAAGGCGGGCCTCAAATCGATCATCTCGGGCGCCATCACCCACACGCCGGATGGTGTCTATCTCTCAGGCCCTGCCCCCGGCCCCAAGAATTACTGGATGCATTGCGGCGCCTCGATCGGCATCTGCCAGGGCGGCGGCGCCGGCAAATATCTGGCGCAATGGATGGTGCACGGCCAGGCCGAGATCAATATGCGCGAATTCGATCCGCGCCGTTTCGGCAGCTGGGCGAGCAAGGATTACACCGCCGAAGTGTCGATCACCGACTATCACCACATGTATTACTGCTACAAGCCGGCCGAGCAGCATGAAGTCGGCCGCAACCTGCGCAAATCCGCCCTGCATGAGAAACTCAAGGCCGAGGGCGCGCAATTCGCGCAAATCTTCGGCTGGGAGCGCGCCCGCTGGTACGACAAGACCGGCAAGGGCGAGGACTTCTCCTACCGCCGCTCGAACTGGTGGGAAGCGGTGAAGCAGGAGGCGCTCGCGGTGCGCGAGAAGGTCGGGCTCATGGACCTTTCGACCTTCGCCAAATTCGAGGTCGCAGGCGCCGATGCCCATTCCTTTCTCGACCGCATCTGCGCCAACAAGATCCCCAGGACGGGCGGCATCATCCTGGGCCATCTCCTCAACGACAATGGCTTCATCGAATCCGAGATCACCGTCACGCGGCTCGCCGACGACAGGTTCTATGTCCTCTCCGCCGCGGCCGCTCAGCTCTATGACCTCGATCAGTTGCGCTGGCGGATCAAGCCCGGCGAGCGCGTCGAGATCGAGGACGTCACCGACGATTACGGCGTCCTCGTCCTGGCTGGTCCCCGAGCGCGGGACGTCCTGGCCCAATGCACCAAGGCCAATCTCGATAATGCCGCTTTCCGCTGGCTGACCGCGCAGGAGATCGAGGTCGCGGGCGTCAAAGGGGTGCGGGCGTTGCGGGTCAATTATGTCGGCGAGCTCGGCTGGGAATTGCACACGCCGATGCGCGACATGCCACTCGTCTTCGATGCCCTGATGAAAGCGGGTATCCCTCACGGTATCAGGCTCTTCGGCACCTATGCGATGAATTCCTTGCGCATGGAGAAAGCCTATCGCGGCTGGGGCTCGGAGCTCACCAGCGAGATCGACATGTTCGAAGGCGCGATGGAGCGCTTCATCCCTCTCGACAAGCCCGATTTCATCGGCCGGACCCAAAGCCTCAACCGCAAGCAGCAAGGCGAGCGGATCAAGCTCGCCTATATGGCGGTGGAGGCTGGCGACAATGACTGCCGCGGCAATGAGCCGGTCTATCTCAATGGCAAGGTCGTCGGCCTCACCACATCGGGGGGCTACGGCTTTGCGGTCAACAAGTCGCTGGCTTTCGCCTATGTCGAGCCCGGACTCGCCAAAACCGGCCAGGGCTTCGAAATCCTCTTGCTCGGCGAGCGGAAAAGGGCCCAAATCATCGCCGAACCAGCCTGGGACGAGACGAATTCACGACTGAAAGGATAGCGGGGGGCGAAGGGACGGCGGCGGCATGAAGTTGGGATGGCTTTTCACGCGAGGCGCACTCGCCTCCACTTTGCTTGCCGGTCTGTCTGTTCTTGCCCAGGCAGAGCAGCGCATCGCGCTCGTCATCGGCAATTCGTCCTATCGGCCGGGCTATGAATTGCGCAACCCGGTCGCCGATGCGCGCGCCATCGCCAAGAACCTCTCCGATCTGGGGTTCGCCGTGACCGTGGTCATGGACAGCGATCTCGCCACCGCGCAACGGGCGCTCGATTCCTTCGTGCCGGAAGGCATCGCCGCTGAGGCCGCCCTCATCTACTATGCCGGGCATGGCGCCATGATCGACGGCCGGAGCTTCATGCTGCCGACCGATTTCTCGATGAGCAATTTCGACGAGATCGACAAGGAAGCGCTGGCCACCGACCGCATGCTGCAGACGCTGTCGAGCACCCATGCCCAAGTGAAGATGCTGCTCTTCGATGCCTGCCGCAACAATCCGCTCGAAAGCCGCGGTGCCACGGTGATCGAGAAGCCTGAGGATGCGGAGGCGCGCACCGAGGACATGCTGATCGCCTTTTCGACGGCGCAAGGCATGGTGGCGCTCGACGGCTCGGGCGATCACAGCCCCTTCGCCGAGGGCCTCATCAACAATCTCGGCAAGCCTGACGAGCTCTCCGACATCATGCGCGCGGTGAGCTTGCATGTGCGTGAAAGGACTGAAGGCCGGCAGACGGTCTGGCTCGAGAATTCGCTGACCAAGAGCTTCTATTTCGCCGCTGTTTCCCCGGCGAGCCCGCCAGGCAAGGTGACCGACCTCACCCCGCCCGAGCCCGATGCCGATATCGGTGTCATCTTTCCCCAGTCGAGCGAGGAGCTGTTGAGCGAGGCCGATCTTGCCGGCAAGGATTCAACGACGCTGAGAATAGCCCGCAACGAGATCTTCGCCCGCAATGGCCGCATCTTCAACGACCCGGCGCTTCGAGAGCACTTCGGGAAATTCGACTGGTACAGGCCCCTAAGTTACGAGCCCACGCTCAACGCCATCGAGAAGAAGAATGTGGCGCTGATCCGCCAGTTCGAGATGACCCAGTCGGCGCCCCAGGCCGGCTTCCTGTTTGTCGATTCCGACCGCCGGCTGCTCACCGCGGCGGATCTCAGGGGCTTGAGCAAGGCGGAGCTGCGCAATGCCCGCAACGAAATCTATGCCCGGCGCGGTCGCAAGTTCGTGCGCAAGGAAGTCTCCAACTATTTCAAGCAATTCGATTGGTACCGGCCGCAATTCGGCGAGGTCGAGCTGACGTTCATCGAGGCCCAGAACGTGGCCCTCATCCAGAAATTCGAAAAGGCCCCGTGAGACCTCTTCTCATCGCCTCGCCATCAACTTTCCCCTCTCCCGTTGCGAAGCAATGGGAGAGGGTGCCCGAAGGGCGGGTGAGGGCTCTTTGTCCCAGCAAGGAATACTCGTCGAGATCAGAGTCCATTGCGCGAAAGAGCCCTCATCCGGCCTTCGGCCACCTTCTCCCACGCTTCGCGCGGGAGAAGGGAAACGGCATGGGCCTGCTCCTTGTGATGTTTCTGTGCATAGCGGCAATGCCTGCGCTTGCCGGCGATGGCCGCTATGGGGCGCCTCCTCCCGACCTCGACCGGCACCTGGCGCGGCTCAAAGAGGCCTATCCCGATGTCATCAAGAGCTATGACAAGGAGAAGCTGGTCCTGACATCGGGCGTCGAGCTTCCGATCTCGGACGGTCGGACGGACAAGAGCTTCGATGAGCTTCTGGATCATCCGGATATCGACGACATGTTCGCCATCCCCTATCCGGCCCATGCCCAGCCCAAGGCGCCGCTGGTCGATTCCGATCCCGGCCGCGTCCGCGTCGAAGCGCTGTTCCGGGCGATCTATGGCGATTGCCGGAAGGGCGATATCCGGGCGAAGCTGCGCAAGATCCCCTGGTTCGGCGGTTCCCTGCTCTTCACCACCCGTAACGGCGCCGATGGGGCCCTCGAAGCCGTGGCGCGCGATCTGGCCACCCTGCCGAAGCCGATGCTGAAATATCTGGCGCCCTCGGCCGGCACCTATAATTGCCGCCCGATCGCCGGCACACAGCGCATGTCCATGCATGCCTATGGCGCGTCGATCGACCTCAACACGAAATACACGACCTATTGGCGCTGGACCAGGCCCGGCAAGGACGGCACCTACAAGTGGACCAATCAAATCCCCTCGGAGATCATCGAAGTCTTCGAGCGCCATGGCTTCATCTGGGGCGGGCGCTGGTATCATTTCGACACCATGCATTTCGAATATCGCCCGGAACTGCTGCCACCGTGAGGATTAGCAACCAATGAAGTAAATTCAGCTCGAGGATGCGAAGGCGGCTCTTTCCGCCATCATCGACCGGGCCGTCGCCGGCGAGCCGACGGTCATCATCCGGAACGGCCGCAAGGAAGCCGTGCTTGTCTCGTTCGAGGAATGGACGCGTGTCTCCAGAGTGCCGAGTTTCGCCGACCTGCTGCTCGCCTTCCCCGGCGAGCCGAGCGATATTCCCGAGCGGCGGCGCAAGCCGGCGCGCGCCCTTCGTAAACCACGGTGAGCATAGAGCGCGCCGGGCCGCCCGTGCTTCAGGCGGCCCATGATGGGGTTACCCAGAGGCAGAGCAGGATTGCAGCGATCCGCATTGTCACGAAGGGCCTCCCCCGGTAGACGGGCGCGACAACCTCGCGCAACCGCATCATGCCATCATCCCAGCACCATAACGCCCCTCTTACGGGCATAGCCCTCATGCTCGCGGCGATGGCCGTCCTCCCGTTCCTCGACGTGGCGGCCAAGTTTCTCGGCCAGCAGAACATGCCAGTCCTGCAAAGCGTCTGGGCGCGCATGTTCTTCGGCATGATCTTCACCGTGCCTTTCGTCCTGAGGGGCCGGCCGCTGCGTGTCCTCATTCCTGAAATGCCGGTCCTCAACGGAACACGCGCATTCCTGATCATTGCCTCGACCGCGTTCTTTTTCCTCGCTCTTGCCTACCTTCCCATCGCGGACACGCTGGCGATCTATTTCGTGCAGCCGCTCATCGTCACCCTGCTCGCGCCGCTCATACTGAAAGAACACGTCGGATTGCGCCGGTGGATCGCCGTCTTCATCGGCTTCATCGGCACGCTGATCATCATCCGCCCGGGTTTCCAGAGCCTCAATCCCGGCATTTTCCTGGCTCTGCTCGCCGGCGCCACCAGCGGCCTCTACATGATCATCACCCGCAAGATCTCTCACAGCGCCGATCCGATCGTCACGACATTCTACACCAATGCCCTGGGCGCCATCATGACCTCGGCGGCGGTTGGCTTCGTCTGGGTGATGCCGACACTGGAGCAATGGGGCCTGTTGCTCACCATCGCCGTGGTCGCGCTGATCGGCCACTATCTGGTGATCGCGGCCTATCGCTTCGGCGAGGCCTCGCTGCTGGCGCCCCTTGGCTATGCCGAAATGATCATGGCGGTGGTCTGTGGCTGGTGGTTCTTCGGCGACTTCCCCGACCGCTGGACCTTCCTGGGCGTCGGCATCCTCATCGCCTGCGCCGTCTATATTTCCTATCGCGAAAGAGTGCGCGGGGTGAGGCCCGATCCTACCCCGCCACAACCTTGATCAGATCAGACTGCCGCGGCCGGCCTGCTGTCGGCGCGCAGTTTGAGCAGATACCACACGATGAAGACGCCGAGCGCCTTGCTCAGGACCTCGGTCGTGAAGGCGGCCGGGGTCAGGTAGTTCGCCAGGTACTGGAAGGCCAGCGTGTCGAGCGGCACCGCCACCAGGCTCGACAGCAGGATGCGCTGCTGCAAGGGGCGTTTGGTGAAGGAATAGATGGCCCAATCCGTCATCTCCGACAGGATGAAGGCGGTGATGCTGGCAAGCGCGATCGCCCGATCGACCATGAAAAAGGTGATGATGCCGGCGACGAGCGTCGCGAGCAGGATCTTGTGGCCGACTTGCCGCTGCCCATAATCGCGCAGCACGAAGACGAAGCCGACCACCAGATTGGCGAGATAGAGGTCGCCGAATGCCGTCGGCCATGGCGCCACGGCCACGAAGAGCCAGTTCACCAGGACGATCGAAGCGATATAGACGACGACCCACATTGTTCAGCCGACGATTTCCGCCGCCTTGAAGCAGAGCTTGATCTCCTTCTTGGCGTTCTCGGCGCTGTCCGACCCATGGACCGAATTGGCCTCGATCGATTCCGCGAATTCCTTGCGGATCGTGCCGGCCGCGGCATTGGCCGGGTTGGTGGCGCCCATCACGTCGCGGTACTTGGTTACGGCATCGTCGCCCTCAAGGACCTGGATGACGATGGGACCTGAGGTCATGAACTTGACCAGGTCCTTGTAGAAGGGGCGCTCCTTGTGGACCTTGTAGAAGGTCTCGGCGTCCTTCTTCTTCCACTTCGCCCGCTTCTGGGCGATGATCCTGAGCCCTGAGGCTTCGATCTTGGCGTTGATGGCGCCGGTCAGATTGCGCCGTGTCGCGTCCGGCTTGATGATGGAGAGCGTGCGCTCCTTGGCCATGAAAATCCCCTTGTTTGAGCCATGCTTAAAAGGTCGGGCCGCCTTATAGCGGCGGCCCGGACAGGCTTCAAGTAGCGGTAGAACCGCTTTTGAGGGCTATTCCTCCTCCATCTCGGCCTCACCCACCAGCGGCGTCACCCGCTGCAGTGACACGCGCCGGTTCTCTTCCTCGGCGTCGGATGTCGGGATCTTGAGATAGCGCTCGCCATAGCCCACCGCCTTCAGGTTCCGGGGCGGGATGACGTAATAGGTGGTGAGCGCCTTCTTGACCGCCTCGGCCCTTTCCCGCGACAGGTTCAGATTATACTCGTCCGACCCCACCGCATCGGTATGGCCTGCAATCATGAAGACCTCGCCCGGATGCGCCGCCAAGATCTTCTCGATCACCTCGGCGATGCGGTCGAGCTTGTCGACCTCCTCCTCGCGCAGGAAGGATTCGTTGAAGCCGAAATGGATGTTGTCGACCTCGATGGCAGGCATCGCGGTACGCAACTCCGGCTCCTCCTCGATCTCCTCGATCGTATAGCGGCGGGCCACCTTGCGGCGCGGCGCCGCCACGAGATAGTCCTCGAGCTCTTCATCGTCGATCTCGTCCATGAAGACCGATTCCGGCGGTTCGCGGTCCTGGTTGAAGACGATGTTGATGTCGATATTGAGCTCGTTCCGGTCGCGCCGGTCGTGCCAATAGCGCTCGCGCTCGCGCCGGTCCCTGACCATGCGATCGCGCAAATAGCGCCGGTCGCGATCCATCATGTCCCGCCAATAGCCGCGCTCTTCATCGTCATAGCGGTCGTCATAGATCGCCACGCGATAGATATCGATGCGGCGGCGCAATTCGCCTTCCTCGAGATCCTCCGAGCGGCGGCGGTCGCGCAGGATATCGGCTTCCGCCCACTTGTCCCATTTGCGGTCATTGCGGTCGCGGCGGCGCTCGCGGCCGGGGATCACCTCGCCCTTGTCCTCTTCGACCACGACTTTCTCGGCGACGCGGCCCCGCAAGATGTCGCGCTCGGCCTTGAGCTTGCGGCGCAAGGCCCGCTCGCTCTCGCGCGAGAGCTGGTTGCCGGCCATCAGCTCGCGCATGCCCTCGACCCGGTCGCGCAGCTCATCGTCCTTGAGCTGATCGGCGCGGCGCGTGTCATCGAGATAGGTCTTGGCCTTGCCTTCCGCCTCCGGCGAGGACTTGTTGGCGTCGAGCTTCTGCACGTCCTTCTTGTCAGGATTGGCCGTCGGCTGACCGGCCTGGTCTGTCGGCTGCGTCGGTTGACCCTCGCCTGTTGACGGCGTCTGGTCACCCTTCGTGGCTGCGCCCGTCGAGGGCTGTTCGCCTGTCGGCGGCTGCTCGGCGGTCGGCTGCTGCTGATCGCCCTTGCCACCCTTGCCCTGCCTGGCCAACGCCTCGGCGCGCGCTTTCCGCCCCTCGGCGGCGAGCTTGCGCCGCACATCGTCCGGCAGGCCTTTCATGCGCGACAGATCCCGGCCCGCTTTCGCGCGCTGAGTCAGTTCCTCGTCGGAAAGCTCCTTCGGCGAACGCGTATCGGACAGATATTGCGACACTTCCGGCGAAACTTCTCCCGCTCCGGTGGTCTGCGAGGGTTGCGTCTGATCCGCAGGCTGTTCGGTGGTTTCCGTCTGCGGCTTCTTTTTCTTCCCCGGCTGCTCGTTTTCGGTAGGCTGCTGCCCGGAGGGTTCTCCCGGCTGTTCGGCCTGTTCCCGCTTCTTCCTCTTCTTATTGGGCTGCTCGACCTGCTCTTCGAACTGCTGCTGGGTTGGCTCCTGCGGCTGTTCAGCCTGTTCCTTCTTTTTCCGCTTCTTGACCGGCTGCTCGCCCTGATCTTCGCCCGGCTGCTGGAATTGCTCTTGCGGCTGCTCGGCCTGGTCCCGCTTTTTCCGCTTCTTGACCGGCTGCTCGCCCTGATCTTCGCCCGACTGCTGGAATTGCTCCTGCGGCTGTTCGGCCTGCTCCCGCTTTTTCCGCTTCTTGACCGGCTGCTCGCTTTGGTCCTCGCCCCCTTGCTGGGCTGAGTCTTGCTGCTGCTCGACCCGTTCCTTCTTTTTTTTCTTCTTGCCCTGCTGCTCGCCTTGCGGGGCCGATTGCTGGTCCGGAATGATGATCTGGGAAGAATCAGGATCCTGCTCCTGGGCATAGGCGCCGAGAGAGGTGCCGAGCGCCAGTGCTGCGGCCAGGGTGATGACAGTCGTCTTCATGCGCTTTGCCCTCCACAATTCCGCATAACACCCCTATAGGCCCCAGCAATATGACGAAAATTGGAGGATGACGTGATAGTTTGAGGCGGAATTGGACCCCATGGAGCGAGATATGCAGCCGATTGCCTATGAAAATGCCAGCGCCGAAGTGCGCGCCGTCTTCGACGACATCAAGCGGACCCGCAAGGTCGAGGACGTGAACAACTTCTGGAAATACCTCGCCCATGATCCGCGCATGCTCAAGCATGTCTGGGAGAGTCTCAAGGATATGATGGGCCCGGGCGCGCTCGATCCCCTCACCAAGGAGCTGATCTATGTCGCCGTCTCGATCACCAATGGGTGCGACTATTGCATGGCGAGCCACACCGCCGGTGCCCGCCAGAAATGGGCGAGCGAGGAGATGATCCGCGAAGTCTATGCGGTGACGGGGCTCGCCAACATGACCAACCGGCTCGCCAACGCCTACAAGGTTCCGGTGGACGAGGCTTTCAAGTAACTTTTCATGACCTTATGAGAGCGAAATGGGGAAACCTCATGCCTTACCGGATTGCCGTCGCCGGCGTTGGGAAAATTGCCCGCGATCAACACTTGCCTTGCATAGGCAAGAACAGGAATTTTGCCTTGGTGGCCGGGGTCAGCCGTTCGGCCAAAATTGATGGCGTGCCGAACTTTGAGAACCTTTCAGCCCTCAAGGCGAGCAAGCTCAAAGTGGATTGCGTGGCGCTGTGCACGCCGCCCGCAGTACGCCTGGCGATGGCGCGTGAGGCGCTGGACCATGGCTGGCATCTCCTCATCGAAAAGCCGCCGACGCCCACAGTCGGCGAGCTCCTGGCCATGGAGGTCTATGCCAAAAAGAAAAAACGCGTGCTCTATGCCACATGGCATTCGCGCTACAACAAGTCCGTGGACATGGCGAAGGCCAAGCTCAAGGGCAAGCATGTCGATTTTCTGCGCATGACATGGAAGGAAGACGTGCACAAATGGCATCCCGGTCAAGCTTGGATCTGGCAGCCCGGCGGCTTTGGCGTGTTCGATCCCGGCATCAATGCGCTGTCCATTGTAACCAAGATCCTGCCGGAGCCCCTATTCGTCGACAGCGCCACCATCGAGGTTCCTGCCAATGCCGCCACTCCGATCGGCGCCGACATTCGCTTCAAGCGTGGCGATGGGACATCTGCCAGCTTGTCGGCGGTTTTTGACTGGCGGCAAAAGACCGACGAAATCTGGGAAATCGAGATTGGCACCAGGGACGGCTTGAAACTTCACCTGAAAAACGGCGGTTCCGTGCTCGAGGTCAACGGCAAGACTGTGCACAAGGCGGTGTTGCAGGAGTATGAAGACATTTACGCGAAATTCGCGCGCCTGCTGAAAGCCAGGAAGAGCGAGGTCGATCCTTCGCCGCTGCAGCTGGTGTCCGACTGTTTCATGCTGGGCAAGCCGGTGGTGGTTGAGCCTGTCAGTTGACCTTGGTATGAGATCAGCCGCGCCGCGCCGCCTCGATCGCCGCGACATCGATTTTCTTCATGCTCATCATGGCATCGAAGGCGCGCTTGGCTTCACCGCCGCCGGCAGCGATCGCATTGGTCAGGACTCTGGGCGTGATCTGCCAGGACAATCCCCATTTGTCCTTGCACCAGCCGCAATCGCTTTCCTGCCCGCCATTGCCGACGATCGCGTTCCAGTAGCGATCGGTCTCTTCCTGATCGTCAGTAGCGATCTGGAACGAGAAGGCTTCGTTATGCTTGAAGGCGGGGCCGCCGTTGAGACCGATGCAGGAAACGCCGGCAACGGTAAATTCGACGACCAGCACGTCGCCCTTTTTGCCATCGGGATAGTCGCCGGGTGCCCGGTGGATGGCCCCTACCGAACTGTCCGGAAAGGTCTTGGCGTAGAAGCGGGCCGCGGCCTCGGCATCCTTGTCATACCACAGGCAAATCGTGTTCTTGGCCATTGCTTGTCCTTCCTCTTTCTTGAGACCGCGCGAGGCGCAGTGAGTGGCAAAACGGCAAATATCGACGAAAGTTCCCGAAGCCATGAATGGCCTCGGCTACCAAACCCCCTTCGTCCAGGCGGTCCGCAAGTAGAACCACAAGGTCGGATGATAGAATTGCTGCGAGGGCAGATCGACCTTCACCGGTTTCAGCCGGCCTGAAAGTGCGTCCTCGACGGCATTGATCGCGAGCGGCCGCGCGATCGCCGCCTGGATATAGAAATAAGTGAGGAAATTGTCCGCAGGGCTGGCAGTGAAACGCGCCTGATAGAGGACCGCTCCCGTATCGACGCCCTCATCGACGAGATGGACGGTGACACCGGCATTCTCCGGATCACCCGAAGCCAGCGCCCAATAGCCGCCCGCCTGCCCGCGATATTTGGGATTGATGCCGGAATGGAAGTTGATCACCGGTGCCGTGATGCTCTGAAGCGTCTCCTTGCCGATGATGCGCGTGCCGATGACCAGGACGACGTCGGGCTTCAGCATCGCAAGGGCCGCGCGGCACGCCATGCTGTTGACGGACTTGACCGGCAGAAGCTCACAGGCGGGATTGGGCTCGGGCTCCAGGCCATATTCGGCGGCGATCTCTGCGATCCTGCGCCTCGCGCGCCGCGCCAGGAGCTTCTGGAACAGGACGAAGCCGATCTGGCCCAGGACGGTGACCAGGCCCTGCCGGCGTATGCGCTTGCGGATCAGCGCCAGCTTCGACTCGCGCCCCTCGGCGATGATCGTGACCGGCCCGAAATGCTTGGTGAGCGCGTTGATGACGATCCAGGACTGCGGCGAAGGCACAGTGAGGACTACTATGCGTGACATGTGATGCTAGAGCCGCCCCGCCTCAATGATCCGTTTCAGAAACGCCCGTGTGCGCTCGTGATGGGGACTGCCGAAGATCTTTTCCGGCGGCCCCTCCTCATGCACGACCCCGTCATAGAGGAAACAGACTTTCGATGCCACCTCGCGGGCGAAGCCCATTTCATGGGTAGCGAGCAGCATGGTCATGCCCTGGTGGGCCAGGTCGCGCACGATGTTCAGCACTTCCGAGACGAGCTCGGGATCAAGCGCCGAGGTGATCTCATCGAGCAGGAGGAGCTTCGGCTCCATCGCAAGCGCCCTCACGATGGCGACGCGCTGCTGCTGGCCGCCCGACAGGCGGTCGGGATATTCCTGTGCCTTTGCCTCGAGCCCGATGCGGCGCAGAAGCGTCATCGCCCGGTCACGCGCTTCCTTTCGGCTGAAACCCAAGACTTTCATCGGCGAGAGCGTGACGTTCTCGATCACTCTCATATGCGGGAAGAGGTTGAAGCTCTGGAAGACGATGCCGACCTCGCGGCGCAGACGGTTCACATCGACGCCTGGACCTGAGACGCGGTCGCCTTCGAGCTTGATCTCGCCGCCCTGGATCGGCTCGAGGCCGTTGATGCAGCGCAAGAGCGTGGACTTGCCGCAGCCCGAGGGGCCGATCAGGCAGACGACCTGATGCTCCGTCACCGACATGTCGACGCCGCGCAGCACTTCCAGCAGGCCGAAGCGCTTATGAACGCTGTTGATCTCGAGAAAGGCCATGTCAGCTCGCCGCCCGCATGCGGGCCTGGTCGCGCTCGACCAGCCGGTCGACGATGCGGGCCTGCGGAATGGTGATGAGCACGAAGATGATCGCGACGATGGTCACGGCCGAGAGATTGAAGGCATTGGAGGCGATCATGCGCGACTGGTTGAAGCCGTCGACCACGCCGATGACCTGGACGAGTGCCGTATCCTTCTGCAGGCCGATGAAGTCGTTGAGGAGCGGCGCCATGATGCGGCGCACCGCCTGCGGCACGATCACATAGCGTAGCGTCTGCAGATAGGAGAGGCCGAGCGAGCGCGACGCCGCCCATTGGCTCGGATGGATGCTCTCGATGCCGGCGCGATAGACCTCGGCGACATAGGCGCCGTAAGTGAGCGTCAAAGCGAGGATGCAATACCAGGGCAAGGGAATGCGGGTATATTGCTTGATCTCGGCCGCGGTCATGCCGTCGAAATTGACGAAGAGCCCGACGATCGGCGGGACGATGAGATCGGGCAGCCCTGAGATCGGCAGGCCGAAGCCGACGAGATAGAGCGTCAAGATGGCCGGGAGGCCGCGAAAGACATCGCAATAGGCGATGGCGAGCAAACGCACCGGCTGGCCGGCCGGCCCCGGCATGAGGCGCGCGATCGCCACAATGAGCCCCCAGACGAGCACCAGGATCTCGGCGATGACGAAGATCTTGACGTTGTTCCAGAACGCCCAGACCACGAGAGGCCACTTCTCGAGGATGAGCGGCAGATAGAAGAAGGTTTTGCCGACCCCGGCATTGTTCGCCATGATGAAGCCGGCGAAGCCCAGGACGACCAGGGCTGCCGCCCCCCAGCCGAAAGTCAGATAGGACCACTCACGGGCGGCAGCCGCATCGATGCGCGCTTCGATGATATTGCCGGCGGCAAGCGCGCTCTTCGCACGGCTGGAGAGGCGCCAGGCCTGCGAAGCCGGCCAGAACAGTGCCGCCGTGGCGGCGATCACCAGGAAGAAGATCGACGACCAGCCGGCGCCCCGCTCGATCTGCAAGTGATCGAGGGCCGCACTCACCGTGCGCGTTGCGGCCCAGGCGCACAGCACGCAGAAGCCGGCGAACAGCAAAGCCGCGAGCGCCAACCCGTCAGTCCGCGGCGGGAGAGTGGGCAGAGCCCTGCCCACTCTCTCCTTCGCTGCGATGTCGGTCACCTATCAGGACCCGGCGTCCACATTGAAATACGGAACCTTGGCCGGATCCTTGCCCCACACGGCCGCCAGATATTTGTCGGCGAGCTTCGATATGGTGCCGTCATCGATGATCGACTGGATGATCTTGTCGAGCGTCGCATTGTTGGCGCCGCCCTTGGGATAGATGGCGCCGTAGCTCTCGCCGGTCTTGTACTGGCCCGCCACCACATGCTGGCCCTTGGTCTTCACTTCCTCGGCGAGCACGATCGAGGTGTCGGTGACGGCGGCGTCGATCTGCCCGGCGGCAAGGGCGGTGAACATGTCGCCCTGGTCGGGATAGACCTGGGTCTGGCCGGCGGGAATCTTGAGGACATCGGCCACGAAGGTGGCGCCCGTCGTCGCCTGCTGCACGCCGACCGTCTTCTGCTTGATCGACTTCTCATCGACCGGCGCATCGGCACGGACCAGGACGCCGATATCCGAGCCGAAATAGGGAACCGAGAAATCGACGACCTTCTTGCGCTCGTCGGTGATCGAGATCTCGGAAATCGCCAGGTCGAAATCCGTCACCTGGCCGGTGACCAGCGGATCCCAGCCGACATTGACGAGCTCGAACTTGTCATAGCCCGCCCGCCAGGCGATCTCGGCGGCAAAGCAATATTCCATGCCGTCCTTGATCGTTTCCGGCGTGTCGCCGTTCCACCAGATCGGCGCCGGCAGCGAGACCACGACCGTGAACTGTCCGGCCTTGGCCGGATTGGTGATCGGGATCGATCCTTTCTTGCCCGACAATTCGCAATTGCCGATCATGTCGGCAGCGCTTGCCGGCATCGAGAATTGGGCCAGCGCGGCGAACGCCACGGCAGCCAGAAAGCTCCTTTTGGTAAGTTCCACAGGTTTCCTCCGTAGGTTTGATCTTTTGTGCAACTAGATCATTCTCCGGGAAGTTCGGCAAGATCACCCGGTCCAGCCGAGGCCTGCCGCGATGCAGTTCATCGTCATGAGGAGCGGCGCCAGCGCCTTGTCCTTGTGCTTGCCGGCACGCGCGTCCTTCAACAGATCGACCTGCCAGCGATTGGTCTGGTCGATCATCGGACGCACCCGGTCGAAACGGCGGCGGAAGCCGGGGAAACGGGCGCAGAGCCCGCTGGCGCCGGACAGAGCGAGCACCCTGTCGCGGGTCAGCGCATGCTCCGCCTGGACACGCTCCAGGATGCGCTTCGCCGCCTCGCGGTCGGGCACCAGCCCGGCATAGAGGTCCGCGATCTCCATATCCGCGAGATAGAGGGATTTCTCGACCTCATCGATGGCAAGCCTGAAGCCGCGCGAGCGCACGAACATCTCTTTCAGAAGCGCCAATCCCTTGTCGCCATGCTCGGCGGCATATTGATCGAGCGCCGAGCCCAGGCCGTACCAGCCGGTGACGACATGCCGGTTCTGGCTCCAGGCGAAGACCCAGGGAATGGCACGCAGGTCTTCGACGCCTTTCGCACCGAAGCGGCGCGCCGGCCTTGATCCCATCTTGAGGAGAGACAATTCCTCGACCGGGCTCGCCGCCTGGAAATAATCGATGAGGCCCGGATCCTCGGCGAGGCCACGATAGGCCTTGAAGGATGAGGCCGCGATGGCTTCGACGGCCGCCTGATGTTCCGGCACCAGGCGCAACTCGCTCTCCTTCGCCGATTTGAGCGTGTGGACGAGCACGCTCGAAGCCAGCACCTCCAGGTGGTAGAGCGCCGTGCCGCGATTGGCGAATTTGGACGACACCACCTCGCCCTGCTCCGTCACGCGCAAGCGCCCGCCCACCGTGCCCGCGGGCTGGGCGGCGATGGCGCGCCCGGTCGGGGCGCCGCCACGGCTTACCGAGCCGCCGCGGCCATGGAAGAAGCTGATCTCGATGCCGGCGCTGCGCGCCACCTGGACCAGGCGGCGCTGCGTCTCATAGAGCTCGAAGCTCGCGCAGAAGAAGCCGCCATCCTTGTTCGAGTCGGAATAGCCGAGCATGATCTCCTGGCGGCCGCCCTGTGCCTTGATGGTGCGGCGGACCATCGGGATCTTGAACAACTCCTCCATGATGCCGGGCGCGCGCTGCAGGTCGTCGATCGTCTCGAACAAGGGGACGATGGGCAGGCGAGAGCTCTCGCGCGAGGCGGCATCGGTGAAGAGACCGCAATATTTGGCGAGCAGATAGAGGCCCAGTATGTCGGTGGCGCTGCGCGTCATGGAAAGGACAAAGGCGCCGGTCGCCTTGGGATCGGTACCGTCGAGCGATGAACGGACGAGGCCCAAAAGATCGAGCGTCTCCCTCGCCTCTTCCGACAGCCCCTGGAACAGCGGCAGGAAGCCCATCGGCTTCTTGAGCTCCGTTTGCACCCATTTCGTCCATTCGGCCGAATCGGCTTTCGGCGGCTCGCGCTTGGCGGTCGGATTGAATTTCTGCCAGAGCTCCGCCAGCACGCGGTTGATGACCGTCGTGTTCTGGCGCATGTCGAGGCTCATGGTGCGGAAGCCGAAGATCTCGACCTCCCAGCGCACCGGCCGCACCGTGAAGGCGGCGATCGAGGTCGCGCGCATCTGGGCGAGTGCACGCTCGGCATGATGGATCGCCTCGGCGAGCTCGTCCGGACCGGCGAAAGGTTTCCGGTCGGCGAAATTATCCGGGCTTCTCGTCGCCGCGAGCCTGGATCTGAGCGCGGTGAAATACTGGCGGAAGGGCTCGCCCGGATTGCGCGCCGCCAGCGTCTCGTCGGCGGCGTGGGAGATCTCGCGCGTCACACGGGCGCGAAAAGCCTCCGGCACATCGGCCTCCCGCTCGGAGACCGATACGATCTGCGCCAGATGTTCGAGGCGTTTGTCGAGCCTCTCGGTCGCGGCCCTCGCATTCTCGTCCAAAGCCCGGCGCGTCGTCGCCACCGTGACATAGGGATTGCCGTCGCGATCGCCGCCGATCCACGAATAGAACCGGACCGGCGGGCGGACCCTGATCGGCTGCTCGGGATAATGGCGCTGCAGGGCCCCTTCCAGCAATTCGCAGAGCTGGGGTGCCCGCTCGAACAAGGCTTCGCGGAAGAAATGCAGGCCCCAGGCGACCTCGGCCTCGACCGTCGGCTTTTCGAGCCTGATCTCGCCCGTCATCCATAGGAGGTCGATATCGTTGCGCAGTTGCCGCATGAGCGCCTCGCGCTCGCGCGGCGTCCAGCGCGGGCTTTCGAGATCATAGAGACGCAAATAGATGCGCCGGTGGATCTCGAGCACCGTCACGCGCTTGGCCTCGGTCGGATGCGCGGTGATGGTGGGACCGGCTTCCGCGGTCTCGAGCGCCTGGGCCACGGCTTCGCCTGAGGCGCCTGCCGCCGCGATGGTGGCGAACGCATTGGAGAAGGAACCCAGGATCTGGTCGTTGCCGCCCATGGTCTCGAGCCGCCGCCTGGAGCGCATGGCGGCGTTTTCCTCGGCGATGTTCAAAAGCTGCAGCCAGATGCCGATGACCTGGAGAGCGGGCGCGATCAGCTCGGGCTCGATCGACCGCGCATCTTCGGGATTGTCGATGATGGCGAGAACCTTAGGCGCCCGCTCGCGGATCACCCTGCGCAACAGGTCGCGCAGGAGGACGGTGATCTCGTCCACATAGCCGCCGTCGACGGGCAAAATATGCCGGGTCGTATCTGCCATTTCGCCTGTCCTTCCGGCACCTATTGTGCACCGCACCTAAAGAATGACAATGGCCTGGATTGCGGCTAAACAGCCCGCCCATGTTGCATGTGAATGGCCTCACCTACCGCATTGCCGGGCGTTTATTGCTCGATGGTGCGACCGTTGCCATACCGGGCGGCCACAAGGTCGGCCTGGTGGGCCGCAATGGCGTGGGCAAATCGACCCTCCTGAATCTGATCCTGGGCGATCTCCAGTCGGAAGCCGGCACCGTCGGCATGCCGCGCAATGCCCGGATCGGCACGGTGGCGCAGGAAGCGCCCGGCGGCGATTCCTCGCTTCTCGATACCGTTCTCGCCGCCGATCTCGAGCGCGCCCGGCTTCTTGAGGAGGCCGAGACGGCGCAGGACCCACATCGTATTTCCGAGATCCAGCTCCGCCTCGCCGATATCGACGCCCACTCGGCGCCGGCGCGCGCCGCCACCATCCTGTCGGGCCTCGGCTTCTCGGAAGCGACGCAGGCCGGGCCCTGCTCGGCGCTGTCCGGCGGCTGGCGCATGCGCGTGGCGCTGGCGGCCGCCCTCTTCGCCTCGCCCGACGTCCTGCTGCTCGACGAGCCCACCAACTATCTCGATCTCGAAGGCACGATCTGGCTGAAGAGCTTCATCCGCTCCTATCCGCACACGATCCTGATGGTGAGCCACGACCGCGACCTGCTCAATGATGCGGTGGGCGCGATCCTCCATCTCGAGCGCGGCAAGCTGACACTCTATCAGGGCAACTACGATTCTTTCGAGCGGCAGCGGCGCGAGCAGCAGGCGCTCACCTTGAAGCTCAAGAAGAAGCAGGAAGACCAGCGCAAGCACATGGAGGCCTTCGTCGAGCGCTTCCGCTACAAGGCCTCCAAGGCGCGCCAGGCGCAGAGCCGCATCAAGGCGCTGGCCAGGCTCGAGCCGATCGCCGATGTGATCGAGGACCGCGTCTATCCCTTCCACTTCCCCAATCCGGAAAAGCCCCTGGCGCCGCCCTTGGTGCGGTGGGACGGCGCTTCCGTCGGCTACACCGAAGGCAAGCCGATCCTGCGCAACATCACGCTTAGGCTCGATCCCGACGACCGCATCGCACTTCTGGGCTCGAACGGCAACGGCAAGTCGACCTTCGCCAAGCTCATCTGCGGCAAGCTCGAGACGATGAGCGGCGAGATGCGGCATCCGCCGCGATTGACCGTCGGCTATTTCGCGCAGCATCAGCTCGACGAATTGTCGCCCGAGCGCACGCCCTACGACTACTTCACCGAACTGATGCCGGAGCACACCCAGGCGCAAAGGCGGGCGCGCCTCGGCTCATACGGCTTTGGAGCGGCGCTCGCCGATTCCCAATGCAAGACCTTGTCGGGCGGCGAGAAGGCGCGTCTCCTCTTCGCGCTCGCCGCCTTCCATGCGCCGCATATATTGGTGCTCGACGAGCCGACCAACCATCTCGACGTCGATTCGCGCGAGGCCTTGATCCATGCGATCAACGACTATGAGGGCGCCGTCATCCTGATCAGCCATGACCGGCACATCATCGAGACCTCGGCCGACCGGCTGTGGCTCGTCGCCAACGGCACGGTGAAGCCTTTCGACGGCGACATGGACGACTATACCGATTTCATCCTGGGGCGTGCGCCGCAGAAGCGCGAGACGGCGCCGCCGGCCCCTGTCAGGCAACCGCCACCGGCGGCCCGCGCCAACCCCGCGACAGTGAAGAAACAGATTCAAGAAATCACCCTTAAGATGTCGAAATTGCAGGAAAAAATCGACGTCCTGGACCGCGCTCTGCAAGACAACCAGCTCTATATTGCCGACCCCAAGAAGGCGGCAGACTTCGCCACCTTGCGCGCCAAGCTCAGCCGCGACCTCGAAGAGCAGGAGACGGCCTGGCTCGAAGCCCAGGAGCGGCTCGAGCAGATCGCTTGAGCAGTAAGGCGGACGGGTTATACATTGGCAACTGTTGCCAATATTGCTATGCTTAGAAAAATTAGTGAGTTTTACGCCAATGCCAACCCGCAATATCAGCCTGACGCCGCAGCAAGATGCCTTCATCGACGAGATGCTGAAGGAAGGCGAATACCGTAACGCCAGTGAAGCCATACGTGATGCCATTCGCGCCCTCCGGCAGCGCCGGGTCGAAGAAGCACTCAAGCTCGACAAGCTGCGTCTTTCAATCAAGCAGGGGGCTGCGGCGCTCGATCGCGGTGATTACACCGAAATCGAAGACGAGAATCTCGACGACTATCTCGACAACCTCGCCATGCCGGCCTCCCGCTGATCGCGCATGGCGCGATATCGCCTATCCGCACCCGCAAAGGCCGACATCGCCGCGATCCTGAAAAGGAGTGAAGAGCTTCATGGCAAGGATGCTTGCATCCGCTACCGCGCCTGTCTTGCCGCCGCGATGCGCCGTGTTGCATCTGACCCCAAGGGACATTCGACGGCCGATCGCACCGAACTCCTTTCGGGTATACGCAGCTTTCATATCCGTCACAGCCGTGATGAAAGCCGCGAGTCACCGGTGGCAAACCCGGTGCATGTAATCTACTATTTCGTGACAGAACCGGGCATCATCGAAATCGTCCGTGTACTACACGACCGCATGGAGCCGCGGGAATATCTAGCCCGCATTTCTCACACTGCGCAATAAAGACAGGCGCGACGGGTCTGTTGGCTGGGCTTGGGAACATGGCGTTGCGGGCATTTCAGCGATTTGGCCGATTTCGGACGAGCGTAATCGCA
>Ga0187894_10001080_pt1 | contig 36200 bp, 22 predicted proteins | sample GBC1701081metaG_FD_136650 | JGI IMG/M metagenome (GOLD analysis project Ga0187894, IMG submission 136650) | White microbial mat communities from a lava cave in the Kipuka Kanohina Cave System on the Island of Hawaii, USA - GBC170108-1 metaG ...
CGGCGGCCGAGGAGACGATCGCGGCGATCTGGTCCGACGTCCTCCGCATCGACGCACCGGGCATCCACGACAATTTCTTCGAAGCGGGCGGACACTCGCTGCTGGCGACGCGGCTCGTCGCCGTCCTGCGCGAGGCGTTCCAGATCCACCTGCCGCTCGCGGCGATCTTCGACACGCCGACCATCGCCGGACTCGCCTACGCCGTCACGCGCGCGCAGGCGCCGGATACCGCGGCGTCCGTGCGCTACACGCCGCTGCCCGCGCTCGTGACAGACGAGGCGCATCGCTACGATCCCTTCCCGCTCACCGACGTCCAGCAGGCCTACTGGATCGGCCGGAACGCCGGATTCGAGCTGGGCGATCTCGCGTCGCACGGCTACCTGGAATTCGACGCGCCCGGGCTCGACCTCGCGCGGCTGACGCAGACCGTCCGCGCGTTGATCGCGCGTCACGACATGCTGCGCGCGATCGTGCGGCCGGACGGACGGCAGCAGGTGCTGCGCGACGTGCCGCCGTACGAGATCGACACCGTCGATCTCCGCGGGTTGCCGGCGGACGTCGTCGAGGAGCGGCTCGCGCAGGTGCGCGCGCGCCTGTCGCGGCACGCGTTCCAGACGGATCGATGGCCGTTGTTCGAGCTGCGCGCGCATCTGCTGGATGGCGACCGCACGCGTCTGCACGTCAGCCTCGATCCCGTCACGATGGATGCGGACAGCATCGGGATGATGGGACGGGAGCTCACGCGGCTGTACGCGGAGCCGGACGCGGTGCTGGAGCCGCTCGCGATCACCTTCCGCGACTACGTGCTCGCGGAGCTGGCGCTGCGCGAGTCCGATCGGTACCACGCCGCGCGCGCCTACTGGCTGCGGCGCCTCGACGCGCTGCCGCCCGCGCCGGACCTGCCGATGACGCCGCGCGAGGAGCGCGTCGACAAGGCGTTCGCGGGCCTGCGGCTGGAGCTGGCACCGGCCGTCTGGACGCGGCTGAAGACGCGCGCCGCGCGGCGGGGCGTCACGCCGTCCGGGCTGCTCTTCGCGGCGTACGCGGACGTGCTCGCGGCCTGGAGCGCCAGCCCGCGCTTCACGATCAATGTGACGACCTACCACGCGCTCCCGCTGCATCCGCAGGTGCGGCATCTGGTCGGCGACTTCACCACGCTGACGCTCGTCGCGGTCGACGCGCGCGCGGCGGCCTTCGAAGCGCGCGCGCGGGCCGTCCAGCGTCAGTTCCTCGACGATCTCGAACACGCGGCCTTCAGCGGCATCCAGGTGCTGCGCGAGCTGGCGCGGCGCCGCAACGACGCGCTGCGCGCCGCGATGCCGGTCGTCTTCACGAGCACGCTGCCCCTGCACACGCGGCCGACCGATCGACAGGCGCCGCTGCCCTTCACGCTGGTCACCGCGATCACGCAGACGCCGCAGACGGTGCTCGATCATCAAGTGTCCGAGCTGGACGGCACGTTGACGGCGCGCTGGGACTACCTCGCGGCGGCGTTCCCGCCCGGCGTGATCCAGGACATGTTCGACGCGTATCACCGGCTGCTGCTCGCGCTGGCCGGCGAGGACGACACGACGTGGACGCAGGCGGAGCCGGTGCTGCGGCTGCCCGCGTCGCAGGCGCGTGTGCGGGCCGCGGTGAACGCGACGGACGCGCCGCGCGTGGACGAGGCGCTGCACGCGGGCGTCGTGCGGCAGATCGCCGCGCGGCCGGACGCGATCGCCATCATCACGCCGACGCGGACGCTGCGCTACGCGGACCTCGGACGCGAAGCCGCGGCCGTCGCGGCGGCGCTGCGCGCGCGAGGCGTCGGCGCGGAGCTGGTCGGCGTCGTTTCCGAGAAGGATTGGGAACAGGTCGTCGCGGTGCTCGGCGTACTGGAGGCGGGCGCCGCGTATCTGCCGGTCGACGCGCGGTGGCCGCGCGCGCGGCAGTGGGACGTGCTGCGGCGTGGCGGCGTCCGTGTCGTCTTGACGCAGCCCGCCGTCGACGCGCGCACCACCTGGCCCGACGAGGTCGAACGTATCGTCCTGCACGCGGGCGGCGGCGTGGACGATCCGCTGCGCGGCACGTGCCTCGCGCCGACCGCGCGCGCCTACGTCATCTTCACGTCCGGATCGACCGGCGAGCCCAAGGGCGTCACGGTCGATCATGCGGCCGCCATGACGACGATTGCCGACATCAACCGGCGCTGGACGATCGACGCGTCCGATCGCGTGCTGGGCGTGTCCGCCTTGAGCTTCGATCTCTCCGTCTACGACATCTTCGGCGTGCTCGGCGCGGGCGGGACGCTCGTGCTGCCCGATCCGGACGCGAGCCGCGATCCCGACGCCTGGCTCGCTTCGATCGCGCGGCATGATGTCACGCTGTGGAACTCGGTGCCGGCGCTGTTCGAGCTGCTCGTCGAAGCCGCATCGCGTCAGGGCAACGATAGCGCGCTGCCGGCCTCGCTGCGGCTCGCGCTGCTCAGCGGCGACTGGATTCCAGTCACGCTGCCGGCCCGCGCCCGCGCGCTGTCGCCGTCGCTGGAGATCGTCAGCCTCGGCGGCGCGACCGAAGCGGCGATCTGGTCGATCGCGCATCCCATCGACGCGGTAGCATCGACGTGGACGAGCATTCCGTACGGCCGCCCGCTCGCGAGTCAGACGTGGCGTATCGTCGACGCGCAGGGATCGCCGTCGCCCGACTGGGTGCCCGGACACCTCGCGATCGGCGGCGCGGGCCTGGCGCAAGGGTACTGGCAGGATCCGGTCCGCACCGCCGAGCGCTTCGTGCCAGATCCGGATGCCGGCGCGGGCGCGCGCATGTATCGCACCGGCGATCGCGGACGCTATTGGCCGGACGGCACGATCGAGTTCCTCGGACGCACGGACGCGCAGGTGAAGGTCCACGGTCACCGGATCGAGCTGGGCGAGATCGAAGCGACGCTCGCGCAGCATCCGGCCGTGCGGCAGGCGGCGGCCCTGGCGCTGGGACCGCGGCAGGGGCCGAAGCATCTCGCGGCGTACGTCGTGCTCGGCGGCGAAGACGCCACACCGCCAACGGCCGCGGCGACGCTCGATGCAGCGGTGTCCATGTCCGACGTCGCGCACGCGAACGGGCGACCGTCGGACGCAGCCACGCTGCCCACGCTCGACTTGCCTGCGTTCGAACTGCTGGAGGGGCCGATGCTGGACGAGCTGCGCGAGTACCTGTCGGCGCGGCTGCCCGACTACATGGTCCCGAAGAGCGTGGTCCGGCTGACTGCGATCCCGCTCACCGCGAACGGCAAGATCGATCGTCAGACGCTGCCCGCGCTCGACGCGGCGCTGGCCGCGCGCGCCACGTCGCCGGGCGCGTATCGCCCGCCGCAGACCGATGTCGAATGCCAGATTGCCGGGATCTGGCAGGAGCTCCTGCACGTGTCGCGCGTCGGGCTGGACGATTCGTTCCTCGTGCTGGGCGGCCACTCGCTGCTCGCGATGGAGCTCGTGGCGCGGCTGCGCGACGCGTTCGGCGTGCAGCTTCCCTTGCGCGCGGTCTTCGAACAGCCGACGGTCGAAGCGCTCGCGGCGCTGGTCCTCACCGAGCAGATCGCCGCGACCGCACCGGAAGATGTCGAGGCGATGCTGGCGGAGGTGGAAGGCCTGTCGATCGACGAGGCGCGGACGCGATTGACATTGCCGGACTAGTGTCGCCTCTGCGAGAAAGGTTGGAAGAATAGATCGACTCTGGTAGGCTCCGCACGATGCGGATGCGCCATACCAAGATGTCGCGGGCAGCGATACACCGCAGGAGACCGGAGCGATTCCTCTATGTCTCCCATTAGACAGGCCGGCGTGTTCCTCGCCATGCTCTTCGGTGTCACGTGGACGCTCGGCGTTCTTCTCCGCCCGCCTGCGGCACCGCAGAACGTGTGGGACGTCCTCGCGCCGCTCCTCCCAACCGTTTGGGCCCCAACGATCATCGCTCTGGCGTTGGTGCGCCTCACGCAGGGCGCCCGCGAGGTACGGGAGGAGATCAAAGCGCGTCTGAGCTACAGTGGCGGCTCGGCGCGGTGGCTTGTTCTTGCAGGCATCGTCCCAATCCTTGCGTATGTCATCGCGGTCGTCACCGCGCGATCCGCGGGCGAAGGCGCGCCGTTCATTCCGACCGCCGCCCTTCCGATGATGATCGGATTGCAGTTCGTGACCGGCGCCGTTGGCGAAGAGTCGGGCTGGCGCGGCTTCCTCCTGCCTCGCCTGGGCCAGCGATTCGGGGAGACAGGAGCGGCTTGGACGATGGCCCTCCTGTGGAGTCTCTGGCACGTGCCGGCCTATTTCACGCCCGGCATGCCGCATCAACTCATGCCGATGCTGCCCAGTCTTCTGTCGGTCGCGCTTTTGGGTGTCTTCCTCGCGTTCGTCTTCAATCGCGCGGGTCAGTCGGTGCTTGCCACGATTGCCGCTCACCTGTCGTTCAACGTGATGCTCGGGTTCGGAGGCATGCGCTTGTCGTCGGCGTCCTTCTGGTGGGCGCTCGCCGGCGTGTTCGGTGCGGTCGCTGTTCTCACGACCATGCAGTCGCGCTCGCGGCGACTGCGCGACGCGCCTGTCACGGCCACACCGTCTTCGTGATTCCACATGAACCCGGACGCAAGGCAATCGGCATCTCATGCGTGCCGTCGTTGTCCATGATGATGTGGACCCAGGAGCAGGCGAGCGCTGGTACGTCCGCAGGATGAGGCGGCCGCGGCTGTCCAGCGTGCGCGATCCGGTCCGGCAATCGGTCTATACTGAAAGCCTCTCATCAATCGCAGATGATTGGCGGTGGCCGTGTCCGCTCTGGCGCGTCCGCCGCCGGATCAGGGAGAACGGATTCCCACCATGACTCTGATGCAAGACGCCCGGTACGCCTGGCGGATGTGGCTCGCGTATCCGCTGCTGACCGGCGCCGCCATCCTCTCGCTGGCGCTCGGCATGGGCGCGAACACCGCCTTGTTCAGCGTCCTGAATGCGCTCTTCCTCGAATCCGCGCCCGTGCGCGATCCGGACTCGCTCGTCGCGCTCTACAGCACGAGCGCCGCCTCGGCGAAGTGGCAGCAGACGTCGTTCAAGAATTACGAAGACCTGCGCGACGCCGTGCCGTTCGGCCTGACGGCGTACGCCGCCGTCCCCGTCGGACTCGCGACCGCGGGCAATCAGCCCGAACAGGTCCCGACCGAGGTCGTCGCCGGCAATTACTTCGAGCTGCTCGGCGTGCGTCCGGCGCTCGGACAGGTATTCTCGTTCACGGCGGCGGAAGACAAAGTCACCGGCAAGCATCCGGTCGTGGTGATCAGCCACGCGTTGTGGACGCGGCGATTCGGCAGCCGGGCGGATATCGTGAATCAGACGATCCAACTGAACGATCGTCCGTTCACGATCGTCGGCGTGACACCGCCCGGGTTCGTCGGCGTGGACGTCATGCGCGCGGTCGACGTGTGGCTGCCGAGCTCGATGGCGACGACCGTGCTGACAGGCGTCCACAGCTTCTACTTCCGTCAACGAACCGCGGGCATGTTCGACGTCATCGCGCGCGCGACGCCCGAGATCGCGCCGGCGCAGATCGGATCGATGCTGCAGACGCAGGCGGCGAAGCTCGAACAGACGTTCCCGACGGAGAACAAGGGCCTGGGCTTCGCGACGCGGCCGTTCTGGCAGGCGCGCATCAATCCGGCGCAGCGCGATCAATGGGTGCGCGCCAGCGGTCTGCTCGCGGTCGTCGTCGGCCTGGTCCTGGTGATTGCGTGCGCGAACGTCGCGAACCTGCTGCTCGCGCGCTCGGCCGCGCGGCGGCGCGAGATCGCAGTGCGCCTCGCGATCGGCGCGCCGCGGCAGCGGATCGTGCGGCAACTGCTCGTCGAGAGCGTGCTGCTCGCGTCCGCCGGCGCGATCGTCGGCCTGATCGTCGCGTGGGGCGCGCTGCACCTGCTGTCGGTGCTCCGTCCGGCGTTCGTGCCCGCGGCGTTCCAGGCGCGGCTCGACTGGACGGCGCTCGCGTTCACCGGCATCATCGCCTTCCTCACCGGCCTGCTGTTCGGACTCGTGCCCGCCTGGCAGGCGTCGCGCGCGGACGTCGTGAACGGCCTGAAGAGCGGCGACGTCGCGGCCCAGCGCGTCGCCCGCACCGATTTCAGCCGCGTGCTGCTCGTCGCGCAGTCCACCTTCGCGACGCTCGCGCTGATCCTCGCCAGCCTCTTCGTCCGCAGCCTGCAGCACGCACAGCAGATCGATCCCGGCTTCGATCCGGACCGCGTCGCGCTCGTCAGCTTCGATCTCGGCATGCTCCGCTACGACAACACGAAGGGCCCGCAGTTCGTCCGCCGCGTCAACGAGCGCGTGCGCACGATCCCCGGCGTCGTCGCGTCCGCCGTCTCGACGCATGCGCTGATGGACGGCACCGGCCTGTCGCTCAAGATCAAGCTCGCCGGCCAGGAGGACACCGAGGCGCTCACGATCCAGAGCGACGGCATCGGCCTGGAGTATTTCAAGGTCATGGGGATGTCGGTGGCCGACGGCCGCAACTTCCAGGAATCGGACGCGGGGGCGGTCAGCGCGTTCGGCTGGGGCATCGTGAATCAGACGATGGCGCAGCAGTTGTGGCCCGGCCGCAGTGCGGTCGGCCAGCAGATCCACGTCGCCGGCATCAAGGAACCGTACATCATCGTCGGTGTCGTCAGCGACGCGCAGTACGAGTCGCTGGGCGAGTTGAAGCGTCCGTATTTCTACGTCTATTACGACCAGGCGCCCGGCTTGAAGAAGCTCACGCTGCACGTGCGGACGGCCGGCGATCCGCGGCCGCTGCTCGGGACGATTCAGCGCGAAGTGCAGGCGGCGGATCCGAATCTGCCGCTGGTGAACGTGCGAACGATGACGGACGTGCTGACGCAGGCGATGTGGGTGCCGCGCACCGGCGCGGCGCTGCTGATGCTGTTCGGCACGGTGGCGCTGGTGCTCGCCGTCGTCGGCACGTACGGCGTGACGGCGTTCTTCGTCACGCAGCGGCGGCGCGAGATCGGGATCCGCGTCGCGCTCGGCGCGTCGCCCGGCAAGATCCTCTTCACGATCATGCGCCGCACGTTCGTGCCGGCCATCATCGGGCTCGCACTCGGGCTGTCGGCGGCCGCCCTCGGCGGTCAGTTCGTGGAGAACATGCTGATCGGCGTCAAGCCGATCGATCCGGCCAGCTTCGCGAGCGCCATCCTCGTGCTGGCGGTGGCCGCCGCGGCCGCGTCGCTCTGGCCGGCCACGGCCGCGATGCGGCTGGATCCCGCACGCGTCCTGCGGCGCGAGTAGACGCACGCTGACGCGTCCGTGTGTTCGCCTGCGCGAGGGTGCGTGTTAGAGTCATGGACGTGAGCTCGACGCGCATCAGCCAGCACATCAACGCACCGCGCGCCGCGGTGTATCGGGCGTTGATCGATCCGCACGCCGTGCAGGCGTGGAAGGTGCCGACGGGCATGACGAGCGAGGTCTATGCGTTCGACGCGCGTGAGGGCGGCGCGTTCCGGATCTCGCTCACATACGACGATACGGACAGCGCCGGCAAGACGTCCGAACACACGGACACCTATCACGGCCGCTTCGTGTCGCTCGTCCCGGACGAGCAGGTGATCGAGACGAGCGAATTCGATACGGACGATCCCGCGATGCGCGGCGAGATGACGATCACGATCACCCTCACCGACGCGGATGGCGGCGGCACCACGCTCGTCGCGGTCCACGACGGGCTGCCGCCGGGCGTCGCGCCCGCCGACAACGAGCTCGGCTGGCGCATGTCCCTGTCCAAGCTCGCCGCCCTCGTCGAAGCCGGCTGACGCGGCCTCCTCTCCTCCCCGAGCACGGCGTCCGGCCGCGCTTCCCCCTTCAATCAACCGACGTCGATCGCTGTCGTCTCCATCACCGATGTGGACAGGCAGCCGCCTGTCGTCGTAGATAGTGCTAGCGAGGCGGAGCCTCAGACTGACTACCGTGGAGTATCGCAGCCGCCTCGCCAGCCTTTCTGTTGGTTGGCCCCGCCTCCGGCGGGGCGAGCCGTCTTGACGGAGTGAAATTTGACATACTTGCAAGCATCCTTGGCCGTCAAAACGTCTAGGCCCTTCAACGTCCGACGGTCGCGCTGGTCCCGGGTTCCGCTCGTCCTGACGTGCGGCTTTGTGTTTCTGTGCGCCGCGGGCTGCGGACGGCGTGACTCGTCAACCGCGACGCGATCCGCGGAGGCCGGGGCGCGGACGGTCGACTGGCCGGCGTACGGCGGCGGGCCGGACGGCGTCCGCTATTCGGCGCTGACGCAGATCAATCGTGAGACGGTGAAGGATCTGCAGGTTGCCTGGACCTTCGACTCGGGCGACGCGTTTCCCGGCTCCGAGCTGCAGTGCAATCCGCTCGTCATCGACGGCGTGGTCTATGCGACGACACCGAAGGTGAACGTGATTGCGCTGGACGGCGCGACGGGCGCGCTGCGGTGGCGGTTCGATCCGCACGAGGGACGCAAGGTGCTGGGCAAGCTGCGCAACCGCGGCCTCAACACCTGGTCGGACGGCGCGGAGCGGCGCCTCTTCGTCGCCGTGCGGCAGTACCTCTACGCGCTCGACGCGCGCACCGGCAAACCGATCCCGACGTTCGGCCAGGGCGGACGCATCGACCTGCGCGACGGCCTGCAGCGTGGTGAGGATGCCGCCGATCCCGCGCGGCCCAAGGACGGCGTCTCGCTGTCGACGCCCGGCGTGGTCTACAAGGACCTGCTGATCATCGGGAGCCTCGTGCCGGAAACGCTGCCGGCGGCGCCTGGCGACATCCGCGCGTTCGACGTGCGCACCGGCGCACTGCGATGGTCCTTCCACACGATTCCGCATCCCGGCGAGGCCGGCTACGAGACCTGGCCGAAGGACGCGTGGACGTACGCGGGCGCGGCCAACAACTGGTCCGGCATGACGCTGGACGAGCGGCGCGGACTCGTCTTCGTGCCGACGGGATCCGCGTCCTACGACTTCTACGGCGCGAACCGCGCGGGCGACAATCTCTTCGCGAACTCCGTCATCGCGCTGAAGGCCGACACCGGCGCACGCGTCTGGCACTTCCAGACCGTGCGTCACGACATCTGGGACCGCGATCTGCCGGCGCCGCCGGCGCTGGTTACCGTCATGCGTGACGGGCGCCGGATCGACGGCGTCGCGCAGGTGACGAAGTCCGGTTACATCTTTCTCTTCGATCGCGAGACCGGCGCGCCGTTGTTCCCGATCGAAGAACGCGCGGCGCCCGCGTCAGATCTCGAAGGCGAAGTGACGGCCGCGACGCAGCCCTTTCCCGTCAAGCCGGAACCGTTCGCGCGGCAACTGCTGACGAACGAGATGCTCACGACGCGGACGCCGGAGGCCCACGCCGCCGCGCGTGCCCGGTTCGCCAAGGTGCGCAGCGCGGGACCGTTCGTGCCGCCAAGTCGTCAAGGGACGATCGTCTTCCCCGGCTTCGATGGCGGCGCGGAATGGGGCGGACCGGCGTTCGATCGCGAGACCGGACTGTTCTACGTCAACGCGAACGAAATGGCTTGGATCCTCCGCATGATCCGGCCGCCAGCCAGGCCGCCACTCTCCGCCGTCAGCGGCAAGCGGCTCTACGCCGCCGAATGCGCGATCTGTCACAAGGCGGACCTGACCGGCAGCCCGCCGCAGGTCCCGTCGCTCGTCGGGATTGGCGAGCGCTACGAGGAATGGGAGATCGGTGTGCTGCTGCGGCAGTCGTCGTCTGGCCGGATGCCGTCCTTCGCACGACTCGGTCCCGCCGCGATCGGCGCGATCGTCCGCTACGTCACGACGGGCCGTGACACGCCCGCCGCCGGTGCGGCCGCGAAGGGACAAGCGGTGGCGAAGATCACGTCGTTGCCGATGGACATGCGCTGGGTGAGCGACGGCTACAACCGGTTCCTCGACGCCGACGGCTATCCCGCGATCCAGCCGCCGTGGGGCACGCTCAATGCGATCGATCTGAACACGGGGACGATTGCCTGGAAGATTCCGCTGGGCGAATATCCGGCGCTCGTCGCGCAGGGCCTGACGAACACCGGCAGCGAAAACTACGGCGGCCCGGTGGTCACGGCCGGCGGGCTGCTCTTCATCGGCGCCACCAGCTTCGATCGCAAGTTCCGGGCGTTCGACAAGAAAGACGGACGACTGCTGTGGGAGACGACACTGCCCGCCGCCGGCAACGCGACGCCGGCGACGTACGCGGTCAATGGCCGGCAGTTCGTGGTAATTGCCGCGGGCGGCGGCAAGTCGCCGGATCCGCCCGGCGGCAGCTTCGTGGCCTTTGCGCTGCCGGCGTCCGCGCAGCCGCCGCGGCCGTAGAAGACGTCGCGGCGACGAGCGGCGGCGCGCCAGGCTAGAACCGGCGGCGCGCTACGACTGGCGGCGCCGGGCGAAGCGGCGGGTGGCCGTGCCCAGCAGGCCGAGGCCGAGCAGCGTCAGCGATGCCGGTTCGGGGACAGGCACGGGATCCACGTTCAGGTCTTCGTAGCGGATGCGGTCCATCGTGAACACGTCCGTGAACACGCTCGAAAAGAACCGCAGTTTCGTGAAGGGGATCACGGTGTCGATGATGCCGACGAACTGCACGTTTCCGGGCGGACGCGAGCCGTCGAACAGGACGTTGGGGCGATCGTCCACGCTGAAGAGGAACCCGTGATTGTCGACCTCGGGCACGTTGAGCGCATCGACGATGTCGAGCGAGAACGCGCGGATGGGCGCGTCGAAGATGAACGCCGGGAGGAAGTCCGGCACGATGACCTCGATGGCATTGCGGCCGTCGGTGGCCGCGCCGGGCTCATCGCTGATGGACGTGAGGAACTGCGGCACCAGCGTGAAATCGCCGAAATCGAGCGTGCCGTGGATGCCTGCCGACACGCCTTCGAAGCTCTCCGTGCCGGTCGACAGGCCGGCCGCGGCCAGTGCCGCGTTGAACGCCGCTTCGTCTGTATAGATGACTGGCGCCGCCGCGGCCGCGTGCACGGTCGCGGCCAGCACCAGGATGCTGCCTAGAATACGAAATCCCGCTCTGATCAAAGCCACGCTCTCCTGTCTCGGTATGAATCATGACCGCGCGCGACGTGCCGCGATCCTGTCGTCTCGATCGGGTCGGGCCGCGCTCTCGCGAGCTGGCACCGCGTCGATCGGCCGACAGATCATCCTAGACAGGCCTTCCCGTGAAGTCTTCAGGATGGCCTGAGAGTTCTCTGAAATTCGTCTGAAAGCAGAACGCCGCCCGCGCGGCGATGATGTCGCGGCGCGGACGGCGTGATGGCGGGAGGACCGCTGGACCGGTAGACCGGTTCGATCAGAAGTAGAACTTCAGGCCCAACTGGACCTGACGCGGCGTCGTGCCCGTGGCGATCGAGGTGATCGTGCCGAACGCCGTGGACGTGCGGGTGCCGTTCGGCGGATTGAAGTTCGATCGGTTCAGCACGTTGAACGCCTCGACGCGGAATTCGAGGCGGCTCGACGCGAAGGGCAGATTGACGCTCTTGTGCAGGCCCATGTCGAGCACGAACAGCGCGGGGCCGCGCGCCGCGTTGCGCTCGGCGTTCCCGAACGGCTCGCTCGATTGCGTCGGGACCACGATGTTGGCCGCGTTGAAGTAGTTATTGAGCGTCCGCTGATCCTCGGGCGTGTAGATGTCGCCGATGATGTTCGGCCGGTACGTCGGCACGTCGCTCACGCTGAAGATGGACGAGGGGGCATAGCTCAAATTGACCGGCAGGCCGCTCGTCATCGTGTTGATCGCGGTCAGGCGCCAGCCGCCCAGGAAGCCTTCGGCCAGCGGGTGCATCGACTTCGCCCAGCGGCGATCGCGTCCGAACGGCAGCTCCCACGTCACCGTGGTCGTGTTGTTCAGCGGCTGATCGTAGCCGGACGTGCCGAACTCGCCTTCGAGATCCGCCATGTTGACGCGGCTGTTGTCGCCGTTGGCCGTTTCGAGGTGTCCCGAGGCGTTGTCGCGCGCGCGCGACCAGGTGAACGAGTTGAGGAAGTAGAACCCGCGCGCGTTGCGGCGCTCCACCTTCACCTGCAGCGCGTGATAGTCCGCCTTCCCGCCATCGAACGCCGTCTGGATGAACTGAAAACCGGGAATCGGACGGCGTGACTGCACCGTGCTCGTCTCGCCGTTGGCGTTCGGACGCGCCTGGTTCAGATCACCGAGGATCATCAGGTGGTCCGACTTGTTGCCGATGTAGCCGACGTCGACGATCAGTTGCGCCCACAGCTCGCGCTGCACCGTGACGTGCCAGCTCTGGACGTAGCCGGTCTGCAGGTCGCGCGGAATCGAATTCACGCGGCCGTTGATCGGGTTGAAGTTGGCGGGCACGTTCAACCCTTCCGGGTAGCCCATCTGCGTCGGCCGGAAGCACGACGTCGGCGCCGCGCCCGCCGTGCAGAGCCCCTGCGACGGCTGCTGCGTGATCGTCAGCGGCACGACGTGCGGGCCGTTGAAGGCGAGCAGGTTCTCACCGCCCAGCCGATTGAAGTGGATATAGCTCATGCCGTACGCCGAGCGGAGCACGGTCTTGTCGTTCAGACTGTAGGCCACGCCGACGCGCGGTGCGACGTTGTTCCGATCGGGATTGACGAGCGCCCGGTCGGCAATCGATCCTTCCTGCGCCCGCACCAGCGTCCGCGTGACGGGATCGAAGTTCGTGAGGTTGTTGTCCCGCTCCCACTGCGGCGTCCCGAATTCGTAGCGGACACCCAGATTGAACGTCAGCGACGGCGACACGCGCCAGTCGTCCTGCAGATAGCCGAAGTGCATGCGCTGACGCAGGTTGACCACATACGGATTGACCAGCGCGTAGCTGCTCCGCGCGCCCATCAGGAAGTCGGCGAGGTTATACGTGGCCGTGTCCGCGGAGGCGCCGGTCGGCCGGCTGAATTGACCCGAGTACGTGTCTTGCCCGTACTTCGGATTGACGTCGTCCACTTCGGTGTTGATGGCCTGATATTCGTAGCCGGTCTTCAACGTGTGCGTGCCGCGAATCCAGGAGTAGTTGATCCGCGTGTTGAGGACGAAGGGATTCTGATACTGCGGATTGCTGTTCTGCCGGCCCCACGTCGTCCACCCGCTGACGTTCTGCTCCGTCAGGCCGCCGCTGAACACGGCGTCGTTCGGCAGGCCCGTGATGCCGTAGGCCTCCAGCATGTTCGGCCCGCCGGTGCCCAGCGCGCTCTTGCCCGCTTCGGTCCGCGACACGCCGACGCGTACTTCGAGCAGCGACCGCGAGGACATCGTCCGCGTCAGCCCCAACGCCCACTGCTGGTTCAGCACTTCGACGAAGGCATTCGCCGGACTGCCGACGTCGCCGGGGATCGACGGCGGCTCGAAGTTGTTCACCTTGCGATGGCTGAAGCGCGCGAAGGCGCTGGTGTTCGTGCCGAGCTGCTGGTCGACTTTGATGTCGAACTTGTCGTTGAAGTCCTCACGCCGCGGCAGCGAGTCGAAGTTGTTCGAGACGCCGGGCCGCGTCGGCTGCGGCAGGCCGGCGAGGACCTTGCGCGCGAAGTCCGTGATGGCGGCCTGCGGAATGACGCCGTCCGCGTAGACCGCGCCCGTCAGCGGGTTGACGATCGGTTTCCCCATGTTCCCCTGCCGCATCGCCTGCGTCGGCAGGCTGGCAAAGGTGACTTCGCTCGACACCTGACGGAAGCCCTCGAAGTCGACGAAGAAGAACGAGCGGTCCTTCACGAACGGTCCGCCGAAGACGCCGCCGTACTGGTTGCGTTCCATGCTCGGCTTCTCGCCCGAGCTCGGTTTGAAGAAGCCGGTCGCGTTGAGCGCGGTGCTGCGATGGAACTCCCAGGCCGTGCCGTGGAACTGGTTCGTGCCGCTGCGGAAGGTCGCGTTGATGACGGCGCCCGCCGCGCGGCCGAATTCGGCGCTGAAGTTGTTCGTCTGGACCTTGAACTCCTCGACCGCGTCCGGCGAGACCTGCACGACCTGGTTGGAGAAGCCCTGGTTGCTGGTGCCGTAGGAGTTGTTGTCGACGCCGTCGAGAATGAAGCTGTTCAACGCGCTCCGCAGGCCGTTGACGTTGAAGGACGCGTCGCGCGAGGCGCTGATCGACGACTTGCGGACGCCGGGGCTGAGGAGCGCCAGGTCCGCGTAGGAGCGGCCGTTCAGCGGCAGGTTGACGATCTGCTCGTGGCTGACCACCTGTCCGCGATCGCTCGACTCCGTTTCGAGCCTCCGGATGCCGCCGACGACCTCGATGGACTCGCCGACGGCGCCGACGCGCAGGGAGAGGTCGACGCGCTGGCGCGCGTTCACCGTCACCTCGACATTCGGCGCGCGCGCCGTCGAGAAGCCTTGCAGCTCCGCCTGGATCGTATAGACCCCGACGCGCACGTTCAGGAACTGATACGCCCCGGCGCCGTCGCTGACGGTCGTCGCCTGGATGCCGGTCGCGTTGTTCGTCAGCGTGACCGTGGCGCCGGGAATGCCGGCACCCGAGTCGTCGAGCACCACGCCGAGCACGGTGGCCGCGTCGAACTGGGCCCGCGCGGCGGACGGCACGAGCGCGAACAGGAGAAGCAGAAGGGGAAGGAGCACCGCGAAGGGGCGACGGAACATATCGGAATCCTCAAAAGGCCACCGGAGCGGCGGTCGGGCGACCGCGCTCAGGCTAAACCGGCACGTAGGGACGGCTGAAATGTGTGTTCCACTCAACGAGATCGAGATTCAACAGGCGATGAGACGCGGTCCTGGTGTCGACTTCGACGATCAGATACGCGTCGGCGTCGTAGCGCGTCGCCGCAATGACCAGATGCGGCGGACCGAATTGACGTCCGACGTCCACCCAGCGATGCCAGTGGCCGGAGATGACGCGCTGGACGGTGGCGGCGTGGCGCTCGAGCAGCGCGGAGAGTCCGAGGTCGGCGTATTCCGCCGGGGCGATGGCGCTCACGGGATAGTGGACGAACACGAACGAGGGCTTGCGCTCGGACAATTGCGCATCGAGCCAGAGCAACTGCTCCTCGCCCAGGCTCCCCAGGTTCTTCTTGAAGGCGGCATGATTCACCCGCCACGTGTCGCCGAGGAAATTGTTCACGTGAATAAACTTCCAGCCGCGATGCTCGATGGCGTAATACGGTTGCAGCGACAGTTTACGCCGAAACAGCTCGTGCGTGGCCTCCCGTGATACGTGGGGGACCGCGTAGTCGTGATTGCCGAAGCCGACGTGGACCGGCGCCCGGAATCCGTCGGTCAGCGCCTTGGCGTGATCGACGCGCGTCGTGTGCTGGAAGTAGAAGTCGAGATCGGTGGACGGATAGTCGTGGAAATAGTCGCCGACCAGGAAGACAAGATCGAGCGCCGGCGTCAGCGCATTGAGCGTGTCGCGCGCCGCAATCAGGCGGTCCCGCGTCTTGAAGATGGATTCGGTGTCCTCGACGCTCCCTTCGGGGCCGCGATAGTAGTCGTCGATGATATGCGTGTCGGCAATGACACCGATGTAGAACGTATGGCCGTCCGGCCTGGCGTCGATCAATGTCGGCCAGGCGAACAGCCCCGTCCCGGTCGTCTGGAGAAACCTGCGTCGCGTCAGCACGCCCTCGACAATACCTCCGGCGTGTGAACGGGCCGCAACACCTCGCGAATCGCACGACCGTCCACCCCGCCGCCTGACCGGCAGGCCATCAACCCGCTTCCGATCATGCGGTCCCGAGCCGAGCGGATCGCGCCTGTTTTGTATTACGCGCGGCTCGCCGCGGAGGCGCGATCGATCGCACCGATTGTTCCTCGCGCCGCGCGCGCTACCGGTGACCGACGCAAGGCCGGCGCCGGACCGCGCGGGTCGAGACAACCGTGCTATGCTTGCGGCCAATCGATTTTCATACCGCTGTCAACGAACAGAATCTGGATCCAGGTGGGTGGTCGGGTTCCGTGACATCGGCCACGCTTGTCGTCATCCCGTCGCGGACGCGATGGCGTCGCTGGGCGTCGAAAAACGGCTCTGTCTCCGACGGTCCGGTCGAGGGCACGCATGATCATTCTCGGCGTCAGTGGTGCTGAGGGCACGTTTCACGACTCGTCCGCAAGCCTCGTCGTCGACGGGAAGATCATCGCATCCGTCGAAGAAGAACGCTTCAACCGCCGGAAGCACTCCGACGGCCTGCCCTTCAACGCCATCGCCTACTGCATGCAGAAAGGCGGCGTCTCCTTCGCCGACGTCGACCACGTGGGCTTCTTCCTCGAACCGGAGGTCCTGCTCAAACGCATGTACGGGGACCTCGTCGAGCGGTTCGGACGCGTGCCCAAGACGATCGCCTACCTGGGCGAGGCGGCGTCCCATTCGTTCCGCATGGAGGAACGGCTGCGGCAGGACTTTCCGTTCGGCACGCGGACGAAGTTTCATTACTTGAACCATCACCTGACGCACGCCAGCAGCGCGTATCACATCTCCGGCTTCGAGCGCGCGGCGGTGCTGACGATGGATGGATTCGGGGAACGGGAATCGAGCACCCTCTACGTGGGCAGTCCGAACGGATTGGAGAAGATCCACGAGTTCATGGCGTTCCCCGAATCCCTGGGATCGCTCTACAACTCCATCGCCGCGCACCTCGGGCTCGGCTGGTCGTCCGGACCGGGCAAGTTGATGGGGCTCGCCGGCTACGGCACGCCCGATCCGGAATTGTTTGGCGACGTGATCCTGCTCCGCGACGATTGCCACAAGCCCGTGGCGATCGATGCGTCCTTCCTGGACTTCTTCCGGCTCGCGCTGATCTGGTCCGCGGAGCGGCGCCGGACCGAAACCGCCGACGGCGCGCCGCGCCCGTTCCGCCGGTCATCGTCATTCGCGCGCGGCGGGAGCGGGCTCTCCGACAAGGCGATCCGGCGCTTCGGCGAGCCGCGCGCCGACGGCGAGGAACTGACGCAGCATCACTGCGATCTCGCCGCGTCCATGCAGAAAGCGCTCGAAGAAGCCATCCTCCACATCGTCCGGCAACTGCCGACGCTGGTGCCCGACGAACGCAACCTCTGTTTTGCCGGCGGCGTGGCGCTGAACGTCACGGCCAACCGGCGCATCCTGGATCTCCGCCTCTTCGACCGGCTGTTCGTCACGCCGCCGGCCAACGACGGCGGCACGTCGCTCGGGTGCGCGCTGTATCTGGACTCGCTGCACTCGCCGCGCTGGACGTATGCTTTCGACGTCTACACCGGTCCGCACATCGAGGACGACTTCGACGTCGAAGCCGCGTGCGTATCGTTCGGCGATCGGATCGTGTGGGAGGCGCTGGAGGAGCCGGAGCTGATCCGCCGCGCCGCCGATGCGCTCGCCGCGAACAAGCTGCTCGGATGGGTGCAGAACCGGATGGAGTGCGGGCCGCGCGCGCTGGGCAATCGCAGCATCCTGGCGAACGCGATGGATCCCGGCGTGAAGGACGCGTTGAACACGCGCGTCAAGAAGCGCGAAGGATTCCGTCCGTACGCGCCGTCGGTGCTGCGCGAGGAAAGCGCGAACTGGTTCAATCTGGACGAGAGTCCGTTCATGCTGCTCGAAGCCACCGTCCATCCGCACCGCCGCGATCGCGTGCCCGGCATCGTGCACGTCGACGGCACGTCCCGTCCGCAGACCGTGACCGAGGAGGCGAATCCCCGGTACTACCGCTTGATTCGCGCGTTCTACGAGCGCTCGGGCGTGCCGCTGATCCTGAATACGTCCTTCAACCGTCACGGCGAACCGATCGTGAACCGGCCCGAGGAAGCCATCGCCGTCCTGCTCGACACGGAGCTGGACGAACTGTTCGTCGGCCGCTACCACATACGCCGCAACGGGCATCGGTGAAACGGTGAAGCGGCGACGCGAGAGGGGTGAGGTTCCGTCATGGTGTTCACGAAGCGGCTGCGCGAAGCCATCCGGCGCGGGAGAATCCGATCCAGCATCCGCATCTGGCAGCGGTGTCACGTCAAAGTGGGCGGCCGCTATCCGATGGACGATGGGCAGGTCGTTGTGGATTCGATCGAGCCGATGGACATCGACGACATCACCGACGACCTGGCGCGGGAATCGGGATTCGACAGCGTCAAGGACCTGCTGGGCGTCGCGAAACACGGTCCCGGCACCAACGTCTTTCTGATCCGCTTCCACTACCTGCCGGCTGGCGCGTGGGACACGCCCACGTCGAAGGGTTCGCGCCCATGACCGGCCGCGCCCCGGCGGAGCGGGATCCGCTCGCGCGCATCACCAGCGTCGACGCGCAGGCGGGCCTCCTCGTCGGATGCGAGCCGCTGCTCGCGCCGGGCTGTTTCGGTCTGGCGCCGATCGTGAGCTGGCTCGCGCGGCAATCGAAGACAATCGAGCACTATTACCGCTTCTCCGGCGCGGGATCGCCCGTCCACGCGCTGCTGCATGCCTTGTTCTACGCGACCGAGCGAGTCGAATTCGAGCCGTCGAAGAAGGCCGACCGGATCGCGCGCTACCTGACGCCGTACGCGATCGGCGTGCTGGCGGGCGCCGTCGCCGCGCGCATCGCCACGCCCGATACACGATTCGACGCGGAGGCCGTGCTCACGCTGATCGCCGGCAATCGCCGGCTCCGCGACGCGCTCGATCGACAGACCGCCGTCCACCGCCGCGCCAGCGCGCTCGCCGCCGAGGCGTTGACGCTGTTCCACGAGGGGCAGGCGCAGATCGAGGCGTTGAACCAGTCGATTCAGGAGGAGCGGGGCCGATTCACCGTGGACATGTCGCGGCGGGACACGATCTATCACGACGTGATCAACGCCGCGCCCGCCGACCTGCGCGATCGGATGCACGCCACGGCCATCGTCCACGACCCGGGCCGTGTCGGCGGAGAGGGCGCGCCGCCGGCGAGCGAGCACCAGGCGCTGATCGCGTACTACCGGTCGATGAAAACGAAGCGGGCCGCCGCCAGGCAGGCGCGGCAGGCCGTGTTCGAGCAGGCGCTGGCGATGGCCCGTCCGGAGATCCAGGCGGAATACGCCGAGGTCTGTTCACGCCTCGCGGCGCATTCGCAGCACGAGCAGGACCTGAGTCAGCGCGTCAACGCCGTGCGGGAGGAGGTCACCGAGCGCATCCGGCAGGCGTGGATCGACTCCGACACCGAACGATCGTTCTCGTCGCAGCATTTGAAGTTCAAGCACGCCGGCCGCTACTTCGACCAATACCTCGAAACGCTCGTCGCAACGATGAGCACCGAGGGCGCCTTCACCGAGGACCTGCCCCGGCTGGTCGACGCGGTCGCGCACTGCGCGAACGGACGGAGCGACGGCAACGATCGGCAGCTCGCGGTCGCGGCGCTGACGCTGCTCCTGTCCTATCGGATTGCCGGCGCGAGCGACGTCTGCGAATACCTGGATGGCATCGCGGCGAGCGCGCCCGACTGTCTGTCGTCCGCGGGCCGTGCCTTCGTCGCGCGGCGAGCCGTCGACGCGGAGGCCGCAATCGAGCCGCGGCCTGGCGAGATCGAGACGGTGGCGCTGGAGACGTTCCTGAGCTCGCGCGTGGAGAGTCCGGCGCCGCTGCTCGCGTCCACGAGATACGCCAACGTCACGGTCGGCGATCGCCATCTCTGGTTCCCGGACTGCGGCGAGTCCAACCTGCGGAACTTCCTCAATCTGATCCTGTACGAGCGCACCACGCAGACCTACGACTGGCAGCGTCTCACGCGGCTCGATCCGCCCGTGGACGCACGCGTGTTGGCGTTCTACCAGCGTCACCCGAGAGTGGCGGACACCTGCGCGCAGCGCGTACACGACGAATGGGCCACGGCGATGGCGGATCTCGGCGCATCCGTCGAATACCTGCTGCCCTACGACAAGCCGGTCTGCGAGATCGGTCCTGGCGCAGAGAACATGGCCGCGGTGCTCAGGATGCTGTTCGGCAGCGACGACCTGCACCGCATCTGCGAGGCGCTGGCGCGCGTCAACCCGGCGATCCAGCGGATCGATCTCTCGGCCTTCGGCGGCGGCGCGAGCGACGCATCCGCGGGCACCGCCAGCGGGTCGGAAGCGAGCGCAAGCGGCGGGGCGAATGCGATCAACGACGATCACGTGACGCACCGGATCACCATCCACTACGCCAGTTCGAGCAGCGAATGGGAGTTCTCGCGGCGTCACTACCGGATGTACGAGCGGATCGGCAGCGTCGAACAGGCGCGGAACGATCTGGACCTGCAACGGCTCTTCGACCATCTCACCGGACGCTGCGGTACGTCGACCGCGCTGATGGTGCTCGGACCCGTGCTCCGGAAGATGACGATCGGCGACATGCGGCGCTGCGGATGGTTCCCGCGCCTGTCTCCGTGCGAGACGCTCCAGGCGATGCTCTCCGCGCGCATCGACTGGGTGGACGACTGCGAGGCGATCGCCATCACCGGCATGCAGCATGCCGGCATCATGTCGGACCCGGTGTATCGGGCGCCGCTCGAAAAGCTGGTGCTGTCGATCCCGCCGTACGGCGGCGGACAGGAGATCCGCGCCCGCATCGCCCAGCGGATCGAGGAGCAGGGGTTCGTCGCGCTCTCCGAAACGGCGTCTCTGCTGCGCAGGACCGATACGTATAATGCCCTCCAGGCCACGTGATCGCGCCACGTGATCGCCTGAAGGCGTGGTGTGGCGCGGCGCGGCGCGCGATTCGGTGACGTCGGATGCCTACTGATCTCCAGGGCGCCACGCTGTGGCTGCCGCAGATGAAGCGGATCGTGAATCCGCGGATGCGCCTGCTCTGCTTTCCCTACGCCGGCGCAACCAAGCATCTCTTCGCGCGCTGGCCCGACGCGCTGCCGCCCTGGCTGGACGTCCGCGCGCTGCAGGCGCCGGGACGCGGCGCCCGCTCCCGCGAATCCTCGATCCGGCGTTTCCCCGACCTGATCGACGCGCTCATGCCGCACGTCGGCTCGCTCCTCGACCGGCCCGTCGCACTCTTCGGCCACAGCATGGGCGCCGTCATCGCCTTCGAGATCGCCCGCCGCCTGGATCGCCTCGGCGCGCCGCCCGTGCATCTCTACGTCGCCGGCTGCCGCGCGCCGCAGAATCCCGACTTCGACCTGCCGCCGATGGACGCGTCGGACCACGATCTGCTCGCCGATCTGCGTCAGCTCAATGGCACGCCGCTGGAAGTCTTCGACGTGCCGGAGTTGATCCAGCTCCTGCTGCCGCTGCTGCGCGCGGACTACGCGGTGCTGCATTCGTATGCGTTCGTGCCCGGTCCGCCGCTGACCTGTCCGATGACGGTGCTCGCCGGCGAGGATGACGATCGCGAGACCCGCGACGGGCGCGGCGAGGGGTGGCGGGAATTGACGACGGGCCGATGGTCGACGGTGACGTTCCCGGGCGATCACTTCTTCGTGCGCTCGGCCGCCGCCGCGCTGCTCGCGCACCTCACGGCGTCGCTCTCGGACGCATCGCGATAGCCTGATTCACATGCCGCTTCATTGGTGGCGCGCGTGCGCAGAATCCTCGTTTGGACCGCGAATTTCCGCTCGCGGACGATTGACATGGGCGTCAAACTCAACGTATAGTCCCGCTGTTCCCAAAACGTTAGGCACCTGGCGCATCGAACTGACTGGAATCGGTCTATGCCTCCTCCAGAAGGTGTACTGTCGGATGAGCAATCCATTCGGGTCGCCGTTCGCCAACTTGTGCGCGAGCTCGCTCCCAACCAGGCCATCACCGACTTCACCTCGGAGTCGCGCCTGGTGGACGACCTGCAATATCACTCGCTGTCGCTGATGGAGCTCGCGTTCACGCTCGAAGACGAATTCGGTCTCGAGCCGATCAACGAAGAGCAGGCGAACACGATCGCGACGGTCGCCCACGTGGAGGAACACGTTGTCGGCGAGCTCCTGCGCAAGCGCGCCGCGATCTGAGCCCGCGCGGCCGGCAGGGCATCGCGCCCTCGCCATCGGCCGCCGCGCGCCGACATGGCGCGGGACGCTTCCGGTGTCGTGTGCCTCGCGACGCCGCGTCAGCGAGGACGTCGACAGCCGTCGAGCATCGCGACGGTACCCCGTTGGAGTGAGGGCAATTGTCAGTGTCGCCGGCGTGGCAGGATACACGTCATGGGCGACGTGTGCGTCCTTGGCCGAAAGTCGCGGGGCATCCGCGGCGCGGCACGGACGGGACGAAAGGGGATGTCGCCACGGCGCGGCGTAACGTCTACGTGAGTTCACCGGGTCACCCGATCACCCGATGTGAGTAGCGGCATGAGAAAACGTCTGCTCGATGTCCTGGCGTGCCCGAACTGTCGGGGGGAACTGGCGCTCACCGTCGACGTCCCGGATATCGACGGGTACATCGAAGATGGCGCGCTGAAATGCGGCGACTGCGCGCGCGAGTATCCGATCCGGCGCGGTGTGCCGGTGCTGCTGCCGGAGACGCCCGCGCCCGCGGTGGACGACGACTGGAGCTTCAACGTCCAGTGGCGTCTGCGGTTTGCCGGCGGCCTCGAAGAAGGCAACTGGCTGTGGGGATGGGATCTCAGCCGCATCTCCTACCGGTCGCCGGCCGCCGACTGCTGGCAGTTGGATTGCGGCAGCGGCAGCGGTGACCACACGCGCAACACCGCGCAGCAGAACCCGCGCAACCAGGTCGTCGGCCTGGACCGCAGCGTCTCCGTCTACTTCGCCAGCGCCCGCGATCGCGACATCAAGAACCTGCACTACGTCCACGGTGACATCATGCGTCCGCCGTTCCGCGATGCGAGCTTCCGCGTGCTCATCGCGGTCGGATCGCTGCACGCGACGGGCGACACGCGCAAGGCGCTGATCAACGCGTTGGGGCTCGTGCAGAAGGGCGGCGTCGCCGCGACGTGGCTGTATCCGAGCCTGGACGACCTGCGCGAGCTGTCGACGTCGCGCGCCTCCGAGAACGCGGTGTTCACGAAGACGATGCAGGAACACTACAAGGTGTGGCGCCGCTATTACTTCTTCCGCGACTACGTGTTCTTCGGCCGCGGACATCACCTCGCGCCGAAGCTGCAGGTCAACCTGTGCCGGCTGGTGGGGCTCGCCATCACGCCGTTCCTGCACGTCGCCGCGTTCGAAGTCCCGAGGCTGCCGAAGTTCCGCGATCGGCACCGCTCGAACACCTTCGTGCTGCTGGACAACATTTCGCCTCTCTACCAGGACCGCCCGCCCAAGCAGGAGGTCCTGTCATGGTTCCGCGAGGCCGGCATGGACCGCGTGGTGCACAACTACCGCCGCGGCGGCGTCTACTTCGCGACAAAAACGTAGAGTGGAGAGTTAACGAACGGCAGTAGCGATCGGAACCTGGCGAGGGGACGCCGCGCTGGGGCGTCGCGCGTTCCGTCGTGAGGCAGTCGATGCCACCACGCGAGATTCACGCATCGGTCGGTCAACGGCTGCTCTGGCTCAAGCTCGAACACGAGCGCTGGAGCGCGGTGTTCAACTGCCCCATCGTGTGCCGTCTCGACGGACCGCTCGACCGCGCCAGCCTGCGGGACGCGCTCGACGCGCTGTACGGCCGTCACGACGCGCTCAGGACGACAGTCGTGCGGCGACGCCGCGAGCTGCGCCAGATCATCCACCCCGCCACGCCAATCGTCGAACGGTTCCACGACCTCTCGCACGCGCCAGATCCGCAGGAGGCCGTCGCGGCGCACCTGCGCGACGAGATTGCGACCGCCATCGATCCGGCGCAATGCGCCTCGCGAATCACGCTGTGGCGGCTCGCGGACGAGCGCCATCTGCTGTGCCTGAACCTGCATCACCTGATCACGGACACGTGGTCCTGCATGGTGCTGCAGCGGGAGCTGCCGCTGTTGTACGAACAGCGTCGACGCGGCGATGCGCCGGCGCTGCCCGCGGTCGGCTGGCAGTTCGGCCAGTTCATGGCGTATCAGCAGCGGCAGATGGCGGGCGACGGGTTCCAGCGTCATCGCGAATACTGGGAAACGCAGCTCGCGGGCGCGAGCGCGCCGCGCCTGCCGCTCGGCGCCGTGCCGGGACGGGGCGTGCGATCGCGGGCGACGGTGCGCGGGGACATCGATGCGGCCGATGCGCGGGTCCTCCGCGATCTCGCGACGCGGCATCGCGTGACGCCGTTCACGATCCTGCTGTCGATCTACGACGTCCTGCTGCGCGCGCTGACCGGCGCCTCGGACATCGCCGTCGCGACGCTCTTCGCGAACCGCCTGCGGCCCGAGGTGGAGCGCACCATCGGCTTCATCGCGAATCTGGTCATCCTGCGGACGCGGCTGGACGACGTCGCGACGTTCACCGATGTCGTCGCACGCGTCCAGTCGACGGTCGGCGGCGGCATCGCGCATCAGGCCTTCCCGTATCACGTCGCGATGCAGCGCCGCCCCGTCGCCGCGAACCAGCCAGTCGGCCAGCCCGTCGTGAATCAGCCCGCCGCGGCCCAGCGCGCTCCAGGCGCCGGCCGGCTCGATCGCGTTGTCTTTCAGATGCTCGGTGAGCGGATCGATCAGACCTGGCGCGCGGGCGATGTCAGCTTCAACTGGCTCGTCCCTGACGTCGGCGGACGGTTCGATCTCGAACTGTCGGTGATGCCGATAGACGAAGTGCTGGGCGTGAAGTTGTATTACTCGACCGAAGCGGTCGATCCGGCGTGGGCGGATCAGTTCCTGAAGGCGTATCTCGCGGTGGCCGCGGCCGTCGCGGCGGCGCCGGACGGCGCCCTGGACGACGTGACCGCAGCGCTGACGGCGCAGCCGTTCATCTGACGCGGCTGCTCAACCCACGTGGACCGGGACGCGCGTGTAGATGCGAGGCGTCGCGCAGCGTTCGCGCACGATGTCGCCCGCGAGCGCGAACGTCGAGCACGTCGCGGCGATCTGTGCGAACACGACGGCCGTCTCGATCTGCGCGAGTCCCGCGCCGAGGCAATAGTGCGGACCGCCGCCGAACGAGACGTGCGGATTGTGCGTGCGTTCGACGTCGAGACGTTCCGGATCGGTGAACTCGCGCTCGTCGTGGTTGGCCGATCCGAGGAGCAGCAGGACGATGCGCCCCTTTCGCAGCGTCCGGCCGTCGATCTCGATCGGCTCCTCGACCATGCGCGCGGTGATCTGCGTTGGCGCGTCGTAGCGCAGGAACTCGTCGATGGCGCTCGTCACGCAGGCCGGATTGCGGCGAAGCGTCGCGAACTGATCGGGGAACTGCGCGAGCGCCGCGCAGCCGCCAGCAATCAGGCTGATCGACGTCTCCAGGCCGGCGAAGATCGCGAGGATCGTATTGTCGACCGCTTCGGCACGGCTCAATGTGCCCGCGGCCAGGGCAGAGGCGACGTCGGACACCAGATCGTCGGTCGCATTGGCCGTGCGCTGGTCGCACAGCGTGCCGATGAACTGCCGCAGCCAGACGACCGCGGCGTCGGCCGCCGATCCGTCGCTGGACGTGACGATCGGCGAGAACATTTTCGAGAGCGCCAGGACGCACTGCGCCACGCCATCGCAGTCGTCGGCCGGGATCCCGAACAGATCGCGCATCACCAGCACGGGCAGCGGATACGCGAGCGCGGACACGATGTCGACGTCGCCCCGCTCGCGCGCGTCCGCGAGCAGCGTCGCCGTATAGCCCTCGATGCGGGCTTTCAGCGCCGGCGTCAGCCGCGCGTTGAGCGCCCGCGCCAGCACCTTGCGGATGCGCGCGTGGTCCGCGCCCTTGGCGGCGAGGAGGATGCCTTCGAGCAGGGCGCGCGCGGGACCGGGATCCGGCGCCGCGGCGGCGCCCTGCAGGTAGCGCTGATACGTCTCCTGGAAGCGGAAGGGCCCGAGGCGCGGATCGCGCAGCAGCGCGGCGACTTCCCGATGGCGCGGAACGGCCCACACGCCCGGTCCGGCGCGCAGGATCGGACCGGCAGCGCGGAACCGTGCGTATCCGAGATAGGGACGATCGTCCGTCGCCACGTCGAACGGATCGAACCTCGCCGCGGAGTCGTGTACGTCAGGCATCATGACCGGTCCGCCGTCGTGCGCGCATGCGCGACGCACGATAATGTTCACAAGGATACGTCAGTATACTCCACGCCATGAGCGACTCCGGGTACGAGTTCCCACCGAAGTTCAGTCCTGCCGATCCGGCCGTGCAGAACGATCCGTACCCGGTGTATGCGTCGCTGCGGGAATCATGGCCGCTGTGCCGCGGCGGACTCGGCGAGTGGGTCGTGACGCGTTATGCGGATGTCGTCGCCATGCTCCGGGAGCCGCGCCTGCGAAACGCCTTCCCGCCCGAGTATCACCGTCTGTCCGCCGGCTCGGGCCCCGCGCACGAGTTGATGCAGCGGATCATGCTGCACCAGGACGATCGCCGGCATTCGGTGCTGCGGAACCTGTTCGCACCGAGCTTCCGTCCGGAAGGCCTCTCGCGGCTGCGCGCGCGCATCCGGACGTTCGTCGACGATCTGCTCACGCCAATCCTCGCGGCCGGACGGCTCGACGTCGTCCGCGACCTCGCCTTTCCGCTGCCGGTGCTGGTCATCCTGGACATCATCGGCCTCGATCGCGCCGATCGCCACGAGATCCGCTCCCGCGTCGTCGATCTCGGCAAGGCCTTCACCGCCAGCGTCGCGCCGCACGATCGCGCCGCGGCCAACGAGGCCGCCGCGTGGCTGCGAGAGTACGTGCGCAGCGCGCTGGAGCGGCGGCGTCAGCATCCGCTCGACGATCTCCTCTCGGCGGCTGCCGCGACCACAATGAAGGAGATAGACGAAGACGAACTGGTCGACAACATCGTCTTTCTGCTCTTCGCGGGCTTCGAGACGACGTCCAGCTCGATTGCCACGGCCTGGGCCGCGCTGCTCGCGCATCCCGACCAGCTCGCGATCCTGCGGCGCGATCCGTCGCTCATTCCGCGCGCCGTGGAAGAATTCGTCCGGTACGACGCGCCGATCCAGAGCCGGCTTCGCTTCGTTCACGAAGCGGTCGACGTCGGCGGACGCACGATCAAAGCGGGGCGCATGCTCCTGCTGCTGCTCGGATCCGCGAACCGGGACCCGCGGCAATTCCGCCGGCCCGACGATCTGGACGTGACGCGCACGCCGAACGTCCACGTCGGCTTTGGCGCCGGCGATCACTACTGCCTGGGCGCGGCGCTGGCGCGGATGGAAATGGCGATCCTGCTGGAGCGCATGCTGACGCGGATCGCGAGCATGGAACCGGACGGCGAACCCGTGCGCGCGCTCAACGGACCGTTCCGCACGCTCGAGCGGCTGGGCATGACGCTGGGTCCGGCGCACGCCGCGTCGTGACCGTGTTCATCGCTCTCGAGCGCGCCGTTGACTCGTCAGCCAGAGTGCGCGTTCCTCGCCAGCAAGTGGGCATTGCGCGCGCAAATGGCCCGAACATCATCCGATATACGTGCGTCCTCGCTTCCCCGGACCCAAAATTGTCGCGCGGCGTCCCGCGCATCGTCCCAGACATCCAGGGTGTCCGATGTGATGTTCGGCTCCGCGAAAACACGCGGTGGCATTTGGCCATCAGCGGTTGGCGCGTACAGCATCGAGACGTGATCGAAGGCCGGCGCCAGTCGCGGGATGCCTTCTTCGATGAAAAAAAGGATGTTGTACTGATGCCGATCGGTATTGCCGATCAGTGCGCCAAACGCATCCAGCCAGCGAAGTCGGCGCGCATCTTCATCGGTCAGACGGCCAGCCTCTCTGAGCGACGTCGCGGCACGGGCCCAAGGGTCCGCAGGATCGTCGTGAATAGCGGCAAGACTCAAGACCCCACGCCTTCCGCGTACTCCCACGCGGTCAAAGCGCTCGCTTTCCAGAAACCAATGAGAATGCGTTTCGAGAACGTTGGTGGGTGCAGCCGACATCCCTCTCGAACCGACAACGTCAAGCGCAACGCCTTCCAGGATGAGCAGATCGCCCCAACGCCGCGTAACGGCGTCGGTCGCACCTCCGCGCGGAGCAAACTTGACCAGCATGTGCCGTCCGTCGACGAGCACACCAGACTTCGGCCGCTCGCCTCCCGCCGATGAACCAGGGGGGTGTCCGGCGATTGTGTCGTTCGCCAGCGCAGGGTAATCATCTCGGGTTGCGGCAACACCTGCCAGCGTTTGCCACCGAGCAAACGATTCCTCGCCGACGATGAGGTTGCCAGGAAGATCCTCACCTCGGCGCGACATCGCGATCAGGATGTGATGATCGGACCAATCGGCCGGTCGCGGCGGCAGCCGAAGATCGTCATGAGTCGAGGCAAAGTGTCGCCCAAGAAATCCCGAAGGGCGGGCGTCTACAAGCTCAATCGGAAGGCCATCCAAGACCCTGCCAACAGGCATCCAAACGGACTGCCGCGCCGCAAGAGTCGTCAGTTCGCCTGCCGAAACTGCCGCGCCGGCAGCAGTGATCCAGAACAACGGAAAGCGCGAACTGTCGAGAGTCGGCCACTGTTGGCGGAGCGTATGAAACGATTCGTCGAGGAGAAACACTTCTAAGATTCAGCCAAAATTGCAGCTGTGCGCTACCGATGAAACGATTGTCGAAACAACTTCTAAAACGATAATCTCGAACCAATCGTAGAACCGAAAATGAAGGACTGGTGGCACGGTTCCGCATGGGGACGCGTGTCAGCCGTACGCCGCCGCTTGAATCCCATACAGTTGCGCGTACTGGCCCTGGCGCGCCATCAGCGCCTCGTGCGTGCCCATCTCCACCACGCGCGCGCCGTCCAGTACCAGGATGAGATCGGCCATTCGCACGGTCGAGAACCGGTGCGAGACGAGGATCGTTACGCCGGCCTTGATCGTGCGCTCGCGCATGGCCGCCGCGTAGCGCTCGAACAACGCGTGTTCGGTCTCGGCGTCGAGCGCGGCGGTGGGTTCGTCCAGCACGAGGACGAGCGGACGGTCGCGCATGAACCCGCGCGCGAGCGCCAGCTTCTGCCACTGGCCGAAGCTCACCTCCGCTCCGCCGGGCCACGTGCGTCCGAGCTGCGTTTCGAGGCCGCCGGCGAGGCGCATGATGACGTCCTCGGCGCCGGCGCGCGCGACGGCCGTGACGACGGCGGGTTTGTCGTCGAGACGCGGGAGATCGCCGACGCCCACCGAATGGAACGCGCGGAATTCGAATCGGAAGAAGTCCTGGAACGCGCCCGCGAGACGCGTGCGCCAGTCCGACGCGGACGTGCGGGCCAGATCGGTGCCGTCGACGAGGATGCGTCCGCTCGTCGGCTCGTACATCTTCGCGAGCAGCTTCACCAGCGTCGTCTTGCCCGCCCCGTTCTCGCCGACCACCGCGACGACGGCCCCGGCGGGCAGCGTGACATCGACGTCGCTTAGCACGAGCCGATCGGTGCCGGGATACGCGAACGAGACGTGCTCGAAGCGGATGCCCTCGACCAGTTGATCCGGCGTGGGCCGATCGACTTTGGCGGCGAACGCGGCAGCGTAATCCTCCAGCCACGCCAGGCGGCGTGCGGCGTCCAGCCAGACGCCGCGGAGGAACCCGATCTCGCCGACCGCGCCGCCGATGTAGGACGACAGGCGCGATCCGGCCGCGAGCGTCAGCAGCACCGCGTCCGCCGGCGCGGCGAGGCCGTAGGCGACGAAAACGATCGCGCCGACGTAGCCACTGCCGAAGATCGCCCACGCCAGCGTGTGCCAGCCCGCGGAGGCCCATCGCGCGGCCGCGACCGGTGCGTGTCCCGCTTCCCAGGCACGGCGGCGGTCGCGCCTCACCCGCTCCGCAATCCCGGTGATGCGGACGTCCTTGCCGGCGGCGGCCGTGGTCGCCACGTCGAACAGATGACGGGCGAACCGGATGGACGCGGCGCCGCGCTCGGACGCGCGACGCTCGACGTCGGGCCGCCAGGTGGACGTGAGCACCGGCGGCAACCCGCAGAGCGCCAGCAGGATGAGCGCCGGATGAATGGACATCAGCAGCGCGACCGTCACGCCGAGGCGCAGGAACCAGGCACACGTCGTGAACAGCGACATGTACATGTGATCCAGCATGAACACCTGATTGCGCAGCATCGCGAGCCGATCGAGATACTCGGGCCGCTCCTGATGCGCGATGGTGGGGATCGACGCGAGCAGGGTCGCGACGTGCGATTCGAGGCCGATCGTCACCTTGTCGCGGAACCGGCGCTGCACGCGCGTGCTGATCGTCAGGAGAAACCACGTCCCCGTGGCAGAGACGCCGATCGCCATCAGGCCGACGTACACGCGGGTCCAGTCGCCGTTCACCGCGCCCGCGCCAATCACCTTGAACCAGTACGCGAGCAGCGCGTCGGGCAGCGCCGCCAGCAGCGCCAGCGACAACGCGGCGACGAGCAGCGCGGGCTCGTGGCGGTACCCCAGCTTGCACAGCCGCCACATCGACGCGAGCCCGGGCGGCAGGCTGTCGCTCGGCGCGGGTGTTTCAGGCGAGGACGTCATAGCGTCTCCCCTCTTCATCCTGGCTGGTGAACCGCTGCGCCTGTAGATCGAACATCGTGCGATAGCGGCCGTTCAATGCCATCAGCTCGTCGTGCGATCCCAGCTCGATCACGCGGCCGCGTTCGAGGACGCAGATCCGGTCCGCGTGGCGCACCGTCGAGAAGCGGTGCGAGATCAGAATCGTCGTGCAGTGACGCGTCGCCGACAGGAACCGCTCGAAGATCTCCGACTCGCCGCGCACGTCGAGCTGCGCGGTCGGCTCGTCGAGCACGACGACACCCGTGCCCATCCGCACCGCGCACAGCGCGCGCGCCAGCGCGACGCGCTGCCACTGGCCGCCCGACAGATCGGTTCCGCCTTCGTACCCGCGCGCCAGCACCGTGTCGAGCGACGCGAGGTGCGACGCCCCGGCCGCCTGCAGCGCCTCGCGAATGACATCATCCGGCGCGCCGTCGGGCGCGACGTTGTCGCGCAGCGGCAGTTCCAGGCGGATGAAGTCCTGGAACACCGCGGCGAGACGCGATCGCCACGAGGCGAGCGTCAGCTCGCGCAGGTCGATCCCGTCGACTTCGATCGCGCCCTGCTGCGGGTCGTACAACCGGCACAGCAGCTTCGCGACCGTCGTCTTGCCCGCGCCGTTCTGACCGACGATCGCGAGCGACGATCCGGCGGGAATCGTGAGATCGAACTCGTCGAGCACGCCCGCGCCGCCTGGATAGGCGAACGTCACGCCGCGAAACCGCACCTCGCGCGCGGGCAGGCCCGCCGCCGGACGGCTGCCGGACACGAGCCGGCCGGCGGCCGCCATCGCCGGTTCGAGCCGCTGGACGACCGCGACCGGCGCGGCGGAGCTGTCCAGCGCCCAGTTCAGGCCGCCGAACGCAATCAGCGACGTCCCCACGGCGCACTGGGCGTAGACCACGACTTCGCCGAGATTGATGCGTCCGGCCGCGGCCGCCGAGGCCATCGACCAGAACACGAGCACGTTGGCGGAGGCGACGATGAGGAGGCACAACGCGAGCGGACGTTCGCGAAGGCGGGTGGCTTCGTACTGCAGGTCGTGCAGGCGCGTGCGCGTGGCGATGAACCGTTCGATCGTCCAGCCGACGAGTCCGAAGAGTCGCAGCTCCTTGCTCGCGGGCGGATCGACGGCCAGCCGGTACGCGTAATGCGCGTGGCGGCGCGCGCTGCGCACGTCATCCGTGTTGCGATCGCGCCAGACGCCGCTCTCCCGCAGCAGCCAGTGCGTCGAGAACCAGGCGCCGCCGAGCACGAGCGGCGCCCACCACGTGAACCCGAAGAGGACGCTCGCGGCGGCGAGTCCGCCGATCGATCCGACGATCCCGCTCGCGATGAACCCCATAGAAGACGCGAGCGGCGGCGCGGTCATCCCGAGATCGAAATCACGCGCGACGGTGAGGTCGGTCGCGAGTGTGTGGTCTTCGAGGTGCGCGATCCCGTCCGGCCGCAGGCACATCCCGGTCAGCCGGTCGTACAGGTAGGCCGCCATGCGATCGCCGAGGTTGTAGCTGACCACCGTCTGCAGCGGCGTCAGCATCTGGAGGAGCACGAACAGCAGACCGGCGACGGTCAGCGTCGCCGCGAGGGGCTCGCCGCGCTGGACGGCCGCGACCAGCACGCCCGTGGAGATGGCGAACAACGCCGGCAGAATCCCGTGGAGGATGATGATCGCCCACCAGGCGAGCGCGAGGCGGCCGTCGGCCATCCGCAGGGCCGCGAAGAACATCCACTCCTGACGCTGACGCAAACGATCGAACACGCCCATGCGTCTCCTGTTCTTCGACGCCGGCATGGACGCGCGCGAGTGGCGAGTCGTCGAGCCGTTCTTCGCCGATGGATGCGTACCTGAAATACGCAGAAACCGCGCCTCACCGCGGCCGCGCCGGCAAGCGCCACATGATATCCCCGTTCACCACTCGCCCGCGCGAGCGCGCGTCACGAGATCGACGACCACAGCGCGGGTACACCGGACGCGTCCGTGGACCGCGGTCGCACGGTCGTCACGTCCATCCTCGGCTCGCTCCCGGCGGCGGAGGCGACGCGCTGGCACCCTTCGAGACGGAACCGCTGACCGCGCACGGCATCCGGCACGCGCGCAACGATCCCGCCATCGCGGATGAACCGGCGCAGCAGGTCGGCCACGGCAGGTCCATGTTCGAGGATGAAATAGTGGTTCCCGCCGAGGAACGTCGCGAGCGCCCAGCGCTCCTGCTTCCGGCAGTTGGCCACGGCGCCGGGATAGAAGGTCAGGTGATCATGCGTACCCAGGATCGCCAGCACCGGTCCCTGATACCGCGTCAAGCGCACACGGAACCCGTCCATGTCCTGGGTGGAATCCTCGGCCATGTTGACGCAGAAGTTGATGAAGCGCGGCAGCTCGGTGTTCTGCCCAGGACCGCCCTCGCCCTTCTTGCGCGCTTCCCAGAACGCCGGCGGATGATGCTGCAGCGGCGATTTGATCACTTTCGATCCGGCCGCATACCGCTCCAGATCCGGGCCGCCCGTCTGCTTGAACGCCAGCGTCGACCAGGCCGTGATCCGTTCCGCCTGCGTCGGATGCTTTTTCAGTTGATCGACCAGCCAGAGCATCCGCTTGTACGCGTCCGTCTCCGACTCGTCGCCCATTCCGGGCGCGACCATCGCCAGCGATCGCACCGCGGATTCATCCGCGTCGATCAGCATCGCCGCCAGGATCGAGCTGCTGCACCAGGTGAAGATGTGAACGTGGTCGATGCCTTCGCGGACGAAGATCGTCCGGATCGCCGTCACCTGCTCCGCGCCCTCCCGCTCGGTCGTGGGCCACACGAACAGCCGGTGGTCCTGCAGCAGTTCCTCGATGAGACTCGCGAAATGCCCCGCGTCGACGCCGATCGGCGCCAGCATGAGGACGGTCTCGCCGGCGCCGCCTTCATAGTAATGACAGCCAGGAACGGGCTCCCCATCCGGGGTGGCGTCCGGCGCGGCAGGCGCCGCGGACGGGACGTCGACTTCTTTCCGGATGAGCCCCGGGATGTTGTTGATATCGCGGTTCCGCGCCGGCGCATACTGGCACTCCCACCACTCGCACGGTTTCGTCGCCAGACGCGCGGCCACATCATCCAGTCCAGCCGACGTCAGCGCGCGGACGCGCGATCGCTCGACCGGATACTGCACCGACTGGAAATCGCAGTCCTGATCGCACCACACCAGCTCGTTGAACAGATGGTCCAGCGACGTGAGCTGCGCCGCGTCGTGGCTGCTCCGCAGTTCCATGTCCCAGACCGGCTTGAGCCGCTCGGACAGCGCGTCCACGGACAGGAGACGTTCGAGGAACAACACCGGCGCCGCACCCGGCTCACGCCCGCCCAGGCAGCGGTCGATCAGCCACGACTCGATGTCTTTGGCCGTCGCCGCGTTGAACTGCATGCCGTCCGGCAGCGTCAGCCGCAGCGCGTACTTGGTGAAATAGGCGGTCATCTTCGTCGCCACTTCATCTCGCACGCAGCGCCCCATGCGGATCATCTTCTGCAGGAGGCTCGGATAGCCCGACACCTCATCGTTGCCTTCCGCGAGCAGCATCGGCGCCATCACCAGCTCGCACGCGTAGCCCGCCCGCACGATCCGATCGACGAGATGCGCGTATGTGTCCGCACTCCCGACCGTCGGCGCCGACGACCCTGCCTGCGCGGCGACGAACTGCACGCGATGCTGATCCGCGTCGGCGAACGAGGCGAAGGGCACGATGCACAGCGCGACGAACGAGATCTGACGCAGCCCGTCCTGCGACGCGATGTACGCCAGCAGCGCGTCCGTCGCTTCCTCTGGCGAGCGGCGAATGAGATCCGCCCAGGTGATCAAGCCGATCACGGATTCGATCGGCCGTTCGACGTCAAGCCTGTCGCGCCGCGTCGTCGCGACCCGATCCGATCCATCGAGGAACGTCAGCTCCCGGCAGCGGTCGGCCTCGGGGTTTATGAAGAAGCGCGCGATGGGACTGTCGAACCCGATGAGCGCGATCGGCTGGACGTCTCCCCACTCTGGCGGCTCCACAAAACTATCGGGGTCATATTGGGATTCGATGGCCGTCACGATGCTCGTCTCCTTGCGATGTCGGATTCGGCAGCCTCTCTCAACACGGTCAATTCATCAGCGGACAGCGGTCGTGGAAGCGTATCGCCTTTCAGCAGATCGGGCGCGCCCAGCTCGCCAACGATGTCCTGCCAGACGCGGCACAGCGTGAGATGGTGCTGTCCGCGCTGAAGCGCGTCGTGGCCGGCGTCCACCGCGTCGCGCAGGTCGTGCAGCGCGTGACGCGCGGCGGCCGGCCAGTCCTCGCGGAACAACGCACGCTGGCTGGACGCTTCCGCCGGCGAGAGCAGCGTCGAGCTGACGTCGTCCACCTGCGCGACGTCCCCGGTACTGTAGGGCCGCGCCGCGTCGGCGTTCAAGACCTCTCGCGGAATCGCCGGACGGCCGCACCAGAGCAGCGGTCCGTGCGTCGTGACCAGCGTCAGCTCTCCGGCTTCGGTACCGAGCGTGATGCGGTGCAGCAGGTACGCGAAGTCGTCCGGGTTGACCGGGTGAAGCTGGTTCTGGACGCGCAGCGACACCGGGACACCGCCCAAGACACCGTCGAGGCTGCGCAGCGGTTCAGCGCCTGCTCCGCCGTCTCCGGCGGGCGCGCGTGCGGCAGCCGTGAACCGCCACGGCCGGATGCGGCCGGTGACGAGACGCAGGATGTCGAGCAGCGCGTACGCGACCTGGAACGAGCACGCCGCGTCGACGTACAGCGGCGGACGGAGCGCAATCAACGCGCGTGCGGCCTGGACGAACTGCCGCACCTGCGGCAGATGCGGGTAGAACGTGTTGAGGTGGTACTGCACGCGGCATCGCCGCGCGTGTCGCAGCGACTCGGCGAGCTCGTCGTGATGGACCGGATGCTCCTGCAGGACATGGATGCCGCGCGCCATCAGGCGTTGCGCGATCTCGCTGCCCTCCCCGCCGAGCAGCGCGCCGCGGACGACGACGCACGCGAATTCGACGTCGGGCAGATCCTCCACGCGCGTGAACAGCGGCACGCCGTAATGCCGGCCGCACGCGCGCGATCGCTCGCTGTCGCGCGCGAGGATGCCGGCGAGCCGCAGCGTCGGGTCCGCCTGGAGCGCTTCGAGATAGACCTGACCGAAGGTCGTCCCGCACACAACGACGGGGCGGACGCGCGGAGGATCAGGCTTCGACGACTCGGCTGGCATACTGCACCATCACCTCGCCCAGGCACACCGTCCCCCAGAACGCGCGCCGCGCCTCGTCCAGCGATGGCTCGCCGGCCCGCAGCACGATCGTCACGTCGCCCGCGTACGGCGCGGCGTCCCACGCCGCCAGTGCGCGTCGCAGATGATCCGACGCCGATTGCCCATTCGACTCCGACCCCGATGCCGACGCCTCCGCCGCGCCGGCGGCTGGACGCGCCGAATCGCCGGCGACGAACAGCCGGTCGACGATGGCGCCGGACTCCGTCATCTGCCGCGCGACTTCCAGCGCCAGCACACCGCTCGCGCCCACGCCGATCACATCCACCCGCAGATGTCCTTCGTCGATCAGCGCATTCACGCACGCCTCGGCCACCGCGGACACGAGCGACGCCGGCGGAACGCGCCGCACGGCCTCGGCATTCGCGACGTCGGCCAGCAGCATCGTCCGTTGAGGCCAGAGGGATTGCCACTCGGGGATCAGGAACAGATCGCCGGTCTCCGCCGCAATGACGAGGGCGACCTGCGGCCCGTCGGCGGCAAGCGTCCGCAGCGTCACGAGGCGGGCGGCGGCATCCGGCGGC